>Ga0208645_1000015_pt1 | contig 379085 bp, 346 predicted proteins | sample VirMetDEL_Sep_01_FD_184519 | JGI IMG/M metagenome (GOLD analysis project Ga0208645, IMG submission 184519) | Aqueous microbial communities from the Delaware River and Bay under freshwater to marine salinity gradient to study organic matter... | ecosystem: Environmental > Aquatic > Marine >...
CGTTGTCTTGGGCCAAAACTGTGCCGGAGTTCGTAAGGTTTTGACTTGTAATGGTTGTCGATTTAACCGCTTCGATGGTTCCGCTGTTGCTTAGATTGCCTTTAGCGTCAAGCGTTAAATCCGTATCAGCGTGAACCAAGGCGCCATCTGTATTCTTGATGTCACCGTCGATGGTTAAATCAAGCTTATCGGATGAAAGTATTTTTCCGTTTTCAGTACGATTGTCGAAAGCTGTTGCATTAATGGCAATACCAGTACCCGATAATGTCCCTTGGTTATCCACTGTATTTGTTTCAATAGACAAACTCTCGTCTTGAACTAATACTGTTCCACTATTAAATAGGTTCTGAACATTTACCCAAGCGTTAGTTAGGGTTTCAATAATCGAGTTTGAGTTATTAAGCTCGCCTTGGGCATTAATTGTCAGTGCTTTATCTGCATGGATTAATGCACCGTCGGTGTTGCTGATGTCCCCTTCAATGGTTAAGTCCAAGGCTTCAGATGAAAGTATCTCGCCATTTTCAGTACTGTTATCAAGTTCGGTTGCATTAATAACGAGACCATTGCCAGATAGCGTACCTTGGTTATCCACTGTATTTGTTTCAATAGACAAACCGTTGTCTTGCGCTAAAACCGTACCTGAGTTCGTAAGGTTTTGACTTGTAATGGTTGTCGATTTAACCGCTTCAATGGTTCCGCTGTTGCTTAGATTGCCTTTAGCGTCGAGCGTTAAATCCTTATCGGCGTGAACCAGTGCTCCATCGGTGTTGGTAACATCACCGTCGATGATTAAATCAAGCTTATCGGATGAAAGTATTTTTCCGTTTTCAGTACGGTTGTCGAAGGCTGTTGCATTAATGGCAATACCAGTACCCGATAACGTGCCTTGGTTATCCACTGTATTTGTTTCAATAGACAAGCTGCTGTCTTGGGCTAAAACCGTACCTGAGTTCGTGAGGTTTTCACTTGTAATGGTTGTCGATTTAACCGCTTCAATGGTTCCACTGTTGGTTAGATTGCCTTTGGCATCGAGCGTTAAATCAGTATCGGCATGAACCAGTGCACCATCAGTGTTGGTGACATCACTGTCGATGGTTAAATCTAGCTTATCAGATGAGAGTATTTTTCCATTTTCAGTATTATTGTCGAGGGCCGCCGCATTAATAACAACACCGGTACCAGATAGCGTGCCTTGGTTTTCTATCTTGTTTGTCTCAATAGATAAACCGCTGTCTTGCGCAGAAACGGTACCAGAATTAGCAAAGTTTTGGCTTTTAACCCTTGTTGATTCAACTGCTGTAATGGTTCCACTTGCGTTAACGAGGTCACCTAAAGTATCAATTGTCAGAGCCTTATCTGAATGAATTGATCCTCCATCGGCATTATTCAAGTTTCCTGTCAGCGTTAGATCCAGCGTACCTGTTGAAAATAGTTGGCCATTGACTGTTTTGTTTTCTAGTGCATTTGCCTTGATATCAATGCGATCTGCCACGATAGTGCTTAGGTTGGATATTGCGCCGGAGTCAATCTTGATAATACCGCTTTTGGACAGTATTTTCGCACCATCATCATTATTCAATGTTTGTGTCGAAATAATAACACTATCTGTTGCCTGGATATTAGCCTGTGCCGTCGTATTATTAATCTGATTGGCTGTGATATGGATTTTATTTCCTAACACTGCACCAGTATTTGACACATTTTCGCTCAATGCCGTCAACGTTTGTGCACTTAAAGTACCGCTATTTGACAAGTTGCCTCGACTGTCCAACACCATGCCTTCGGCAGCTTTTATTTCACCTGCGACGTTAACGCCTAAGCCTTTTTCAGTTCCAATCAAACGAATACGGTTGGCGTACATACCACCAATGGCCGCCACATCCAGCGAAAATCCCGCACCAGTTTCGCTCCCGGTTGCCTCCACGGATTTATCTTGATAATTAATATTATTTTGGCCTGTAACTATAGTGGCATTATTAGCCCATAACTTACCATTCAAGCTCACACTTCGGGCTAAAATATCAACTTCATCAAGATTAGTTGCATTTAATCCAGCTCCCGTGATGTCTATATCTCCCCGACTAACATCAAAGCCAGTTAAACCACCCACCCCATCAAATGCAGCTAAACCAGTGGTTAACGTGCCTCGAGTGGTATTGATAAAACCACAGCCATTACAAGTTATGCCGTTTTGGTTGGCGATAATTAACTCTGCTGATTGTCCTGCAATTTCCATATAGCCGTTTAATGCGCTACGACTGTTGCCTACCACTTCATTAAGAATGATCTCTGCATTTTGGCCACCCAACTGGCTATTTCCATCAATATAGCCAGCCAATTGCGTATTAACAATGTCAGTAGCATTATTAAAAATAATGCCTTTGGATTCGACATTTAGATTGTTATATTCGTTACGAGAAACACCTTTAGCGCTAGGTGCATTGATATTAACGATAGGTACACCATTCGCTGCGCTATCTAAAGAAGGGGCATAAGATGTATTCGCCGCTGTCACGCCTTGAGCCAACAAAACACCTGGCATTGACAAATACGAAGCCAGCATAATTTGCGCGATATATTTTTGATACTTACGACAAGGTTGTAACAAAGAAAGATGAGAAGTTCGGGGAGAAGAAGTAGCGCAAGAAAAAGATACATGTCGAATAGTAATCGACATTACATTACGACATGCAAAGCCTAAAATACGGGTCAAGGAAACAATTAAACGCAACATTACATTGAGCAATATACGTAAAAAAACTACCATGTTAATAACCTCTTCCATAAGACTAAATTTTTATTTCTTGTAACTTATTAATACTCAATCAAAACTGAGCTGAAAGCATCGCACTCACTTTGTAATCATGAGCCTTAGCGTAAGGCCCATGAGCTAAAAATGGTTCAGAAACAGAAACATCATAATTCGCACCAAACAGTTGCCCTTTAAGCCCTAGGCTAATTCCCATCAGTGTTTTACTGGACTCTTCTTCTGCACCGTCCCCATATACCTCGCCGATATCCAGCCCTAAATAGCCTGTCGTCGAAAAACGTTTGATACTGAAAGGCAACGCAATATCATTTCTTAAGCGCCAACCACTCTCAGCACTTAGCGATTCGCTACCAGAGAACCCTCTTACCGTATAACGACCGCCATTTGAAAACCAATCTAACGAATAAATCGCAGTGTCTGCATATTGCATAAAAAGCCTGCCACTGTAATTCATCTTAGTTTCTAGCAATGAAAAGGGCGCACTTACTGAGGTTGTTAACGAATAAAAACGATAATTGGGTTGAGCCACATCAGATGCTGCACCAGAATCAACTTTATCCGAACCTAACCATTCAACACCTTGATGCACACTAACTGAAATATCTAACACACCGCTTGTTAAATATTTCCGATATGACGTACCGAACTCTAGCTCTGTTAAATTCCTCTGCTGTATTTCAATTTCAGTATCATCAATATAACTATGACGCTTTCGAGTTTTGACAGCCCCAAGCAGAGAAGTCTTCGTCTTATTATCCCTAGACAACACATAATTTAAGGCCACTTTTTTATCTTGCCCATTACCGCTTAACTCAAAATTTCTCACGCTACCTATAGTTTCTTGTCGGTAATTGGAGCGACTGCCACTCACCTCCAGTAGCCAATAACCAATTGGTAAACTCCATGAAAAAGAGGCGCTATTGGATTCACCTGTATCATTTTCTTTAGATCGAGAAAAAGAATATTGCAAAGAATCTTGAACACCAACCATATTATCTACTATCCCACCTATTGATAATGGATATTCACCAGTAGTGCGGCTACCACTATTATCAACCGAGAAATTAATAGACCATGGTTTTGTTTGTTTTACCTGTGCAACAAGGATACTTGCATTGCTGTAAGTACCTGGCTGTATTTTGAACTCAACGTCTTGAGATTGCAGTCTGTTCAGTTGATCAACAGCTTGTTCAATATCCCTAAGATTTAAAATTTTTCCGACTTGTAATGGCAAAGAATGTCGCCAAAAAAAACGATAATCTTCTGGAAAATCAATTTTTTCAATAATCCCTTCTTGTATATTGATCACCAAAACATGGGAAGCGATATTTTGCTCAGGTAACACGGCTCTAGAAGTAATGTAGCCTTCCGCTAATAATTTCTGATTAATCAAACGTACGTAAGCTTGAATACTCTCAAACCCCATACATTGACCAATATAAGAATCACCTTGGGATGTTGCCCAATCAGACAGAACACCTTTTATTTCAATAGTTTCGATAACAAAACAAATATTTTCTTGGGGAATATCAGGTAGGTCACCCACCTTCGGCAATTGAATAGGTGGTGATATTGTCTGCATTTTTTGCTCTAAGGCTTCTTGCGCTGCCTTATCTCGTAATCGCCACTCAGTCTCATCTCTAATAGAATCATTCTGAGCCGCGCTTAAACAACATGAAATATACAGTAAGCTGCAACCGATTAACCATCGCTTCCCTAGCCTTAAGATCACGCTATCTCCCTAGCTTCACAGTCATGGATAAAGGCAACCTTATCCACAACCACAATTTTACACAATTTTACACAATTTTACACAATTTTACACAATTTTACATAGACTTACACTTGGCGATAATAAAGGACAATTCTTAATCGATCAACAAAAAATGTAAATAAACCGTCAGGTATTTAAATGATCCGTGTTCCTATCTGTGAACTTATTACTAGAAGAACAAAACCCTCTCGCCACCGCACAGGTCGCTTTGGCGTTTTTAATTTTATTTAAGATAAGCTCTGGCTCTGTTCCAGTGTTTATCTGTGCCGCTAACAGCGCGGCGGACTCTGCTACACCATAAACTCCGACGGTGTTAAAAATGTAGTCGGATTTGGTGCTAAGTAGCGCCTCCATTGGCGCCAGTTGTTGGGCGCTGTAGGTGTTAAAGTCCCAATGGTATTTTGCTGCGAGGGCGATAAGGTTGGTCTCATCGGCTTTGATGTCGATGCTGTTTAAAGAGTGGATTTGGTTTGGCGTTAAACCTTTTTGTGCTAGAGCGTCGAGCATGAGGCTTTCGAGAAATTCTAAAGGGCAGTTGCGTTCGCAGCCCATTCCTAAAGTATAAATAGGATTCAGGTAAGGCTTCGCGGTGGTCATCACTAACTGCGCGCCAAGGGATTTTGCTACTTGCGCCCCCCATTCGTTCGCACCGCCTTCATGACCCGATAATAGCGGAATGACAAATTTCCCTTCTTCATCCAACACTAAGACAGGCGGATCTTGGTATTTGTCTTGAATCACAGGAGCAAGGGTTCGCATCACGATCCCAGTAGCACAAATGAATACCAGCCAATCACCGTTTTGAAAGGCCGTTTGCACAAACTCGGCAAAGGGTTTTGGTTTGTGGTCGACCACAGCCTCTGGCCAATGATTCAGCAGACCTTGAGACAAAAGTTTATTCGCCAGCCGCTCCCCCGCAGGGGTTAACGCAATAAAACGTATCACCTTGTGCCTCGCTCACTTTTGGTCACCACAAACAAGGAAAAATACGGCCCAGCTTTGTCTTCCAAGGTCGATACATCGCGCACGATGCGCTCGTTTTCACGACCAATGTATTCAAGGTATTTCGCGTCTTGCATACGATTGGTTTTGCGCAACGCCATAAGGATGCGCGGACGAGCTCGCCCAGCCTTCATGATAACCACACTGTCGTGTTGCTCTAATGCGGTATCAATTTGTTCTGCGCTATGACGACCACTCACCACAGCAAAGGATTCTTTCAGCACAGTTAAAGGATGGTTTAAAGCCGAAGACGCCGCGTTAATAGACGACACCCCAGGCACCACTTGGCATGGAAAATCACCCTCTAGACGTTCTAATAAATACGCAAAAGAACCAAAAAACAAAGGATCGCCTTCGCACAAGAAGACCACATCGTTACCTAGCAACAACTCCTCTGCTATGGCTTTTGCGCCATTGTCATAGGCTTCATTTGCCAATGATCGATCTGTGGACATCGGCATAACAATGGCTATTTCATTTTGCGCATGGGTCACGCCTGCAAAGGCTTCGCTGGCAATGGTTTTGGCCTGAGATCCGCCTTCGTCGTTGGCAAGGTAACTCACCACGCTGGCGCGCTGAATCAAACGCAAGGCTTTTAAGGTGATCAATTCTGGATCCCCAGGGCCTACGCCCACACCAATGAATCGGCCTGTTTTTTGCGATACTTCCAAGGCACTCATTGTGCGTTTTCCTTATGATTTGTATTGATAGCCGATGTTGAGGCCGCATATTTTCTAAAATGGTAAAGCGTCACAGGCAGACTAGGACGAAATAACCGTTGTCCAGCCAATCGCTCACCTTTGGCGATAGACACTTGCAAGCTTTGCTCATCGGCGTCTTGTGCTTGGTTGCGCTGTTGGGCAAATTGCATGACCTGATATTTGGTTTCTTCCGTCACGGCACTGACCATCAAACAGCCAGCATCAGGCAATAAATCCCACACTTGCGACATCAACGCCATCAACTCACCATCGCTGCCACCAATAAAGACTTTATTGGGCTTACCATCTTGTTTCTTGTTGTCGACAAGCAAATCCACCAGCACCTCTGGTGCTCGCCCTGAGACAATAGATAAATTCTGCATGACGCCAAAACGCTCTTGGTTGGCAGTTAAACAGGCCAAACGGTCTGGGTGATGTTCAATAGCAATAATCTGGCTACGCGGATGCCAATAGGCCATTTCCACACTCACGCCACCGCAACCCGCGCCAATGTCCCAAACCGTGTCACCTTGCTGAATGTCCATGTAAGACAAAATCACCAAACGCACTTCTCGCTTGGTAATCATGCCTTTGCCGTCACCTTTGTCGGTCACAAAAGACACATCAGGAATGCCCACCGAGCTTGGATAGAATGAGGCTTGTGGACTGGTTTTCAACACAACCACATTAAGCGGATCCCATTCTATTTCTGTATCTAATAAAGACTTGGCAACAAAAGTACGGACTTTTTCTTGTTCATAACCCAAGGCTTCACACACGGTTATTTCGCTTTGATCTAGCCCCGCCTGCACACATTCTTGCGCAATGTGTTGGGGTTGACTGTATTGATCCGTCAGCAACACCAGGGTCTTATTCGACTGCAAATAACGGCGCAACGAAGCCAAGGGGCGACCGTGCAAGCTCACCACTTGCACCTCTTGTAAAGACAAACCAAGACGATGACATGCTACCTGAATGCTGGAAACATTCGGATAAAAGCGCAAAGACTCAAGCGAAAAAGTACGCATTAACCAAGCGCCAATGCCGTAATACAAAGGATCCCCAGACGCCAACACCACCACCTGCTTTGCCCCTTCAGATTGCCAATTGGCAAAGGCTTCTTTCAGCACGCTGAGTTTGGGAAGATCTTCACGACGCGCCAGATGAACATAGTGCGCAATCGTTTCATGCTGACGCGGAGCACCCAACACAATATCGTTCGGTGACAAACTCGCCAAAACCGCTTGCGCCGCCTCATCCAGATGCGCCACTTGATTAACGCCCAAACCGATTACATGGATTGGCATTTGTGTGTGTTTCATAAACCTACTTCCATTCCATGCCATTACAGTAAGCTAGGTGGATTAACGAAAATAAAAAACGGATAACAAGAACCTTGGTATTTGATTCACACTGACGCGTTGAGCTTGCGAAACAGGCGCAAGTGCATTGAATACCAAGGCTCATAGAATGCATTAATAATACTCGCCAATATTACAGCGCAACAAGGCATTACAGCTGGCCGATGTCACTGCACTGCCGCCCATGCGTCCCAGCAAGGTGATGCATTCAATACCCAATTTCTCATGAGCTTGCCAAAGAGCCTCTTTCGATTCCGCCGCGCCGACAAAGCCCACCGGCATACCAATAATCAAAGCGGGTTTAGGGGCACCTTGTTCTATCATTTCCAATAAACGAAACAAGGCGGTTGGCGCATTACCAATCAATACCACGCTGCCAGCAAGATCGTCTTGCCATAAACTCAGCGCCGCCATAGAACGGGTTTCGCCTTTGCTTTTGGCCAATTCGGCAGTGCGAGGGTCATTCAAAAAGCACAAGGGTTCCTGCGATATCATACGCTTGGTCACCCCTTGCTTGACCATTTCCACATCGCACAAAATAGCGCCGTTGTTGGCTAATGCTGCGCGACCCGCTTGGGTGGCATTGGCACTAAAGCGTACTTGTTCAGCCACATCAGGCAAGCCAAGGCTGTGCACCACGCGCATCACCACTTGCTGCTGATCTTGGCTCAAGCCAGACAAATCAGTTAACTCGCGGATTTGGCGAAAGCTGTCTTGCTCAATAGCTTGAGGGTTGTTTTCATATTGATAGTTGCATTGATAGTCGTCTGAAGAAGTCACTGTTGGCTGCTTTTTTGTTGATTCTGAATATGGGTAGAAGTTTTGCCCCAAGCCGCTAAACAGGCTTTCAGGCACTCATCTGTGTCACTAAACTCACGTTCGGCTTCAAGCAAAGTTGGCCGAGCATGCAATAAAACGGGAACAGATAATTCTCTGGCAGCAACAAGCTTTGAATAAGTCGCCATACCGCCGCTGTTTTTACTAACGATCACATCAATGCCGTGATCCACTAACAATTGACGCTCGTCTTCTAAAGCAAACGGCCCAATGGCTTTTATCCAATGGATCTTATCAGCGAGTGCAAACTTGGGCGCCACTGCCGTTCGCCATATAACGCGTTCAATGCTTGGCAGCTGTAAAATACGCTCTAATAACGCTTCGCTCATCTGCCCAGCACTTAATAGCGGCACGCGGAAGCCATTAAGCTTCACCAGTAAATCGGCGTCGTCTTGGTAATCCTGCCACTGATCCCCCGCTTCTTGTTGCCATGCAGGACGATGAAAACGCCAGCAAGGAATGCCGACTTCTTTGGCGGCCATAACCGCTTTGCTGCTCATGGTTTGCGCATAAGGATGAGTTACATCCAAAATCGCGCCGATATTATTGTCTTTTAAATATTGAGCGAGTCCACCAAATTGGGTAAAGCCGCCGACCACTAACTGACAATCGACTTTTGGCACTCGAACCAAGCCAGCCAAACTGTAGATGACGATCAAACCCGCTTTGTGTAACGCGTCAGACAGATACCGAGCATCGGCGGTACCGCCTAATAATAAAATCTTCATGGCTCGTGCCTCTTTTTCCTAGTGGAATCCAACGCTTTGCCAACAAATTGGCCTTTGCGGTCAATCGCCCAGACTTCCAGCTCTATGTGTACAGGAATGTATTTTCTGGCAAAATCTAAGGCTTGCTGGCAAATAGCATCAGCCAGTGGCAAACCTGCTGACATGGCGAACGACAAGGCTTCCACACTGGTATTGGCGTTTGTCATGCGTTCTTGCAAGCGGTCATCGGCACCTAAACTGGCGGCCAGTTTTGCCAACGCGCCAAGGTCGATACTAGACGCACGACTGTTCAGATCCATATGATGCTGAGCAAGCTTGCTGATCTTACCAAAGCCACCACAAATACTGAGTTTCTGTAATTGTGTCGGACTATTTAGCTTAGTAGAATCGGCTTGCTCGACTTTTTTAATGTGTTTCAGCACCGCACCCACAAAGTCGCCCATTTCGATCAAGGCCATGTCATCCAGTTGATAATGGCTCTTTATGGCGTCTTCGCTGGCATTGCCTGTGGTCGCCGCAATGTGAGTCAAGCCATTCGCCCGAGCCACATCAATACCTTGATGAATAGACGCAATGTAAGCCGCACAGGAAAAAGGCCGCACTATGCCCGTTGTGCCGAGAATTGAGAGCCCGCCCAAAATCCCCAAACGTGGATTCATGGTTTTTTGCGCAATCTGCTCGCCATTAATCACGCCAACAGAGACATCAAATCCCCCTTGATACTGGTAGGTTTGCGCAAAACCCTCTAAATGCTCTGTCATCATTTTCCGCGGTACGGGGTTAATCGCGGGTTCGCCCACATCAAGGAGTAAACCCGTTCGCGTGACAGTGCCAACACCTTGCGCCGCATGGAAACGCACACCTTGTTCTGGGGACAACCTTAGCTCGACAAATAAAGTCGCACCGTGGGTCGCGTCTGGGTCGTCACCAGCGTCTTTAATGGTCGATGTTTTCATACCAGCATCAATGGTTTGATACTCGATAATAGGTAAATCAACCACCTTGCCTTTTGGTAAGGTGACACTGACGCTGGCGGCTTGTTGGTCAGCAAAAAGTGCTTGCGCCGCCGCCACACAACAAGCGGTCGCGCAGGTTCCCGTGGTTAGGCCCGTTCGTAATGGCGCGGGCGATTCAGCACTTTCAGGCCACATCGTCCGCTAACCCTGCTGATCCGCTAAAAAAAGCGCAGCGGTCGCATCAAGATTAGAGGGAAAGAATAGATGCAGATAACTGGCGGTTAACCCTTTTTGCTGATAAATCGCCTCACCCGGTGCAGGGTGTCTTTGTCGACGACCATAACCCACAGGTTCTGGCGTATTGGCACTGCGTGACCTATGGTGCGCGTGTCCACGGATTTCGCCTTGTGGCATCACGGCAGTTTGCATGCCTTGGCAACCACGTTTGCCACGCATTGCCCCTTGTCCTGCTAGAATCCCGAGCATAGGGTATTCATTGTCATCTAAATCCGTTAACGTCTCCAAGCTATAAAGCATACCGCCGCATTCAGCCAAAATGCCCTTGCCTGACTGATAAAAGTCTTGAATGGCTTGGCACATTGTGGTGTTTGCTGACAAAGCTTTGGCGTGCAATTCAGGATAGCCGCCCGGCAACCAAAGTGCGTCCGCATCTGGCAAGACGGAATCATGCAAAGGCGAGAAAAACACCACTTTCGCGCCTAAATTTTTCAAAGCAATCAAGTTGGCATCGTAGATGAAACTAAACGCCGCATCTTTGGCCACTGCAATGGTTTTGCCCAGTAAACGTTGCTCAAAGGCTTGGTTGATGCTAACTGGACTCATAGGATAAAAAGGCACGGCCTTAGGTAATTCAAGCAAACCTGTGTCTGGTGTGTCTTTTAGCCATTCAATCGCTGCGTCAAAACGCACTTCCAGTTCATCTTTCACTTCGTCGGCCTGCACCAAGCCCAAGTGTCGTTCTGGCAAGGTAATGTCTTCGTCACGTTTTAGCGCAGCCAATAATGGCAAGTTCGCAGGCAGCGCATCGCGAATTAATTCAGCATGACGTTCGCTGCCACAGCGATTGGCAATCAAGCCCGCTACTTGTACATCATTGCGAAAATTGGCCAACCCAGTCGCCACGGCCGCTGCAGTTTGCGCCATGCCTTTCACATCCATCACTATCGCCATGGGAAGACCAAAACGGGCCGCTAAATCAGCACTGGATGGTTCCCCATCAAACATGCCCATAGCACCTTCTACCAAAATCAAATCCGCCACTTGGGCGGCTTGATAAAGCATGTCTTGGCAGTAATCTTCCCCCGCCATCCAAATATCCAGCTGCTCTACAGGCTGTCTAGACGCTTGCGCTAAAATTTGCGGATCAAGATAATCAGGGCCCGTTTTAAAGACGCGAACCACTTTACCTTGATTGGTAAAATAACGCGCCAAAGCAGCGGTGATGGTGGTTTTCCCTTGATTCGATGCAGGTGCAGTTAAAAATAATGCGGGACAATGAACAACAGCGGTCATAAAACAGTCTCTACAAGTTTTCTAAAAGAGAGCCCAATAATACGTATTGAGCCCCCAAATGCTGGGCAACTTCTTGGCCTCGGCCACGTTTTACCGGTGCGTTTTCGATATCAATCAAGATGGTGTTTCCCAGCAAAATCAAATCCGATACGTCGGCTTGGGTTCGGCCATCGGTCAAAATATAGGTTTGACTGTGCAGGCCATTATTTGCCTTGTGTTGTTGTGCCAAATATTGGCTGGCATTTTCCATCGCGGTCCGAAACGGCGTACCACCACCGGCCCCCAAATCTTCTAATAAATCAGCGATTTCTTTAGGCGCTCGGACTTTAGGCAAAATCGATGACACGCCATCTTGCCCAAAACCAAGAATCGCAATCTGCTCCCGAGCCAAATAGGCGCGATTCGCAATATCCAAAATCACCCCTTTGGCATCAGCAAACCCCCCTTGGCTCAAGGTAGATGCAGACGTATCGAGCAACACCAAGTGCAAAACGGCCAAGCCTGTTTTACTCGGTTTGTGCATTAGGTCTTTCGGCGGCCAAACTTGGGGTTGATTGACAATGCTGCGAAACCAATCAATCCCATCCGTTGGCGGATATTCAGTGGAGTGAACGGCATCGGAACGATAACCACCCAGCTGTTTGCCTTTGCGCTTTCCTGATGCCACCTCATCAAGACGAGTATGAGCGAGACGTCGTTCGTTCGACTCGACCCGCGCGCTTACACTGATCGGTGCGCTACTGGCCAGTGCTTGGGGAGGCATACTGCCCCATTCGCCCATGCCATCTTGCTCATGGGGTTGATTGTCTTGAGAAAGCTCATCTTGTGGCGGACGGTTATTATTCAATGAAGGCGATCGTGAATAATCCGGTCTGCGAGAGGGTGGCGGGCTAGATGCCTGAGGCTGAGAGTGAGCTTGTCGACGATGAGCCAAGACCAACTCTTCAACGGCTTGAATATCATCCAACGTAACGACTTTTGCACCACGCCAGGCAGCGTGTGTCATGGCGGCTCGAATCCAAACAATGTCACCACGCACCCCATCAATATTGGCTAAATGACAACGCCTTGCCACGTCCAAACGCAACTCGTCAGAACAACGCACTTGAAGCAAAGCTTGTCTCGCCAAGCGGATGCTATTTTTTAGGTTGCGTTGTTTGTACTTAAAGGCGTCACAAAATGCTTGAGGATCTTGGTCGTATTCATCCCGCAGACGCACAATCTGTACACGCTCTTCAAGTGTGTATTGATTGCTCAATGCGACCATCAAACCGAAGCGATCTTTCAGCTGAGGGCGCAACTCTCCTTCATCAGGGTTCATGGTACCCACCAACAAAAAACGCGCCGCATGCTCATGACTGATGCCATCACGCTCAATGCGATTCACGCCACTGGCGGACACATCTAAAAGTTGATCAACCAAATGATCCGCCAGTAAATTTACTTCGTCCACATACAAGACGCCGCCATGGGCTTTGCTTAACAATCCGGGCTTAAAAACGACCTGCTTGTCTTGCAAAACCTGCTCTAAATCCAGCGCGCCCAGTAAACGATCTTCACTGGTACCCAATGGCAAGGTCGCAAAAGGTGCTAACTGTTCGTCGTCTAGTGATGGCATGACACCAGAGAGGCCTCTGGCTAGGGTAGACTTGGCTGAGCCACGCGGACCACTGATCAAGACCCCACCAATGTGTGGGTTGATCGCACACAGTATCAACGCCAGTTTTAGCGGCTCTTGCCCAGCTACGGCAGTAAAAGGAAAGTCTAAAGAGGCTAAACGGGTCATTGAACTACCTGTTGCGGTTCGTTAAGGTAAAAAGAAATCAGTGCCCTCTATTGTAGGCGTTTTCCCTATGATTTGTCTTGTTTGACCTTACCCATGGGGACGATTGGCGTCAAACCTAAAGGTTTCAATATTCCTTGAATGAAACACATGAACCGTGACAGCCATACGTACAGTCTATTTGTCTGGAGGCGATCTTAATGATTCTGTGTATTGCAAGATCAATGTCTCTACTCGTCCTAGATCAAACTGCTCGATCGCTGATCGAATCGCTTTTTGCTGCGCCATAGACATAAGAGCGCCCAGTTCATTAAAAGCGTCTTCTGTAGCTTGCACATCGCCACTTTGCGCGGCCTGAAATAAGGGTCGCCAGTCATCAAACGTTCGCAAAACCAAAGCCTCTGACACGACATCGTCAGCATTGTCTTGTTTGCTTTCATCTACATTATTGGATGTATCCAGACTCTTGATTGTGGCGTTGACATCAAAAATCGGCACAAAGTGCACATCCAAGTGTGTAATGAGCGCTTTGTAGATCTCTTCTATTTGATAAGGCTTGGCTATCACTTGCCAAAAACCTTGGTCTAGCAACGCTTGTTGCTCATGCATTAAAGTAGAGGCCGTTATCGCCACAATGGGAATGGTTCGTTGTGGGTCTTGTTGCTGAACCAAGTTCAATAAATCAATGCCCGTTTTGTTCGGCATCCTGATATCCGTCATTACAAAGTCAGGAGGATTGGCTAAAAAGGCTTTTATTGCCTGCTCTCCATCTTTGGTCTCAATGATTTGACAACCCGCTTTTTCCAATAGCGAAACCAATATGTCCCTTGACCATTCGTCGTCTTCTGCCACTAACACTCGAATGGGTTCATTCAAACGCATATTCAAAAAAGTTTCTTGCTCATAAAGCGAGATATCTTCCTCGTCACTAATTTTTGCTAGGGGCAAATCCACCATGATCTGAGTGCCCACACCTTCACTGCTTTTTACCGACAGCGAACCGCGCATGAGTTTGACCAGGGTTGTTGACAATGCCAATCCCAGTCCCGTTCCACCAGAGGCTTCGCCAGCTCGCCCTTGAATAAAAGGGGTAAACAAATGCTCCATCAGTTCGTTTTCTATACCAGGACCGGTATCTTCGATAATGACGTGAATGCGCTCTTCTTCTATTCTCGCCAACACCTTAACATAACCTTGAGAGGTAAATTTCACAGCATTTCCCAACAAATTAGTCATAATTTGCTGAAATTTAATGGGATCCATCCAAACAAGCTGCTGGTCATCGACATCACACTGAACAATAAGATCCAGCCCTTTTTCTTGAGCTTGGCCCTGAAATAATCGTCCAATCTGACTAATCTCTCGGCATAAATTGATTTTCTGCTCATGCAATACAAGCCGACCCGATTCAATGCGAGCAATGTCTAAAATGTCATTAATCAGGGCCAATAAACGCTCGCCAGCACTGGCAATCGATAAAAATCGCGTTTTTGATACGCCCGTTAATTGGTTATCTTCACTGATCAGCTGTGCGTAGCCAATAATGGCGTTTAACGGTGTGCGAATTTCATGGCTCATGTTCGCCAAAAAATGACTTTTGGCCTGGTTGGCTTGTTCCGCAGCTTCTTTGGCTTGCTCTAGCTGCAAAGAAACCTGTTTTTGCTCGGTGATGTCACTCATTATGTCACCAAACGAAATCGGCTTGCCATCTTCATCCCGTAACAAGAAATACGTTTCATAGGTGGAAAACACTCGACCATCTAAGCTTTTTGCCTGCAATTCTCCTTGCCAAACCCCATGCTCCTTGACATATGGAATCACCGTTTCCTTAAGAAATTTCTGACTCACTTCGGGGTAAAACTCAAGGTAGTTAAGGGCCTTTAAAAAGCCGTCACCTGCGTCTTCTTTTACCCCTAACAAAGCGCGTATCTTTTCATTAAAGTAGGAAATCTTTCCATCTAACGTCGCCATCGCAAATCCCTGTGCGGAGTTATCAGCAAAGCTTTTGAATAATTTCAGTTGATTGATAAGAAGGTGACGTTCAGTAATGTCTGTGGCGATCCCTAACGTACCACGAAAATGAATGGATGGTTCGATAACAGGCACTCGATAGACTTCAAACAAACGAGGCTCACTGCCATCGTTAGGGTCTCCCCATGTTTGCTCATGTAAGGTAAAACCTGTTTTTAGTGCTTCATCGTCTCGACGTTGATAATAATGCCCTTTACCGTCAAAGTTTAACTCCAAATCCGTCTTGCCCTTGATGTCATCGGCGGACAAATTATTAAAATCCAGAAACGCCTGATTGCAATCTAAATACCGTCCATGCTCATCTTTGGACCATACAATATTGGGAATATTGTTTAATAAAGACGATAGAGTTAACTCACGGCGACGGGCTTCTTCCCGCGCCAAAATCAATTCATTTTCGGTTTCAACCAGGTGACCGATTTCTTCAAAAATCCCCGCCACACTGACAGCACGATAGTGGCTGTCTCTGCGCGTCACACTACCACGCATCTTGATCCAGAAGCTTTCATGGCGATGGTTACGAATTTGCAACCGGGTGGACTTAGGGGCAAGGTGAGCTTCTTGCTCTAGTAGTGCGTTTTTCCATGCACCAAAAACAGCTTGATCTTCTGGCGATAAAAAGGCCAACCAGTCGTCAAGATGTTTCGGGGTTTTGCTCTCCTCAAAACCCAGCTGCATAAAAAATTCAGAAGAGGCATACAAACGATCCGTGTCAGGAAACCATTCCCAAACACCAGCATTAGTAGCCAAAATGGCACGAGAATATCGACGCTGAAGCTGTTTAAACCGCATTAAAAAAGCCAGTTGCAAGACAACTAGAATCAGCACAGTGACCACGAACAAAGCCGCTAAGGCTTTCAAAATCATAGGCAACTCGATATCCATCTACAGAATCCCCTAACCGCCCTATTTTGTAAGTTGGTTTTTAACTCTACAGCTTTTCGGGCTTATGGAAGAAATATCCTTGCCCCCATTCAACGCCCAGTAACTGCAGTGCATCGACTATTTTCTGGTTTTCAACAAACTCAGCCACTACGGGTTTGTTGAGCATTTTGGCTAATTTTACGATCGAATCCACCATGCCATGATGGATTTTATTAACGTGCATGTCCTTAATAAACATGCCATCTATCTTAATCAAATCAAAAGGCAGATCCATCAAATAAGCAAAAGACGAAAATCCAGTACCAAAATCGTCTAAGGCGATGCTGCAGCCATGCTCGTGCAAAATAGACATAAAGCGCCTTGCATCTGCAAAGTTATTCAGCGCTTCCGTCTCGGTGATTTCAAAGCAAAATTTATGACCGTCTAATTGAAAATGTTTTAATTGTTTAACAATAAATTCAGCAAAGTCTACTTGGCGTACAGACAACGCCGACACATTCAATGCAACTTGATCAATTGATTCCCACAGACTGGGTTGTTCGCATAACAGTTGCATGGTGTGACTAATCACCCAACGATCTATTTTTGACACTATGCCAAATCGCTCAGCGGCCCTGATAAAGTCATTAGGGTAAATAAGCCCACCATTTTCTTCGTCTTTGAGTCGAACCAATATCTCAATTTTCTTTTTGGGTTCCTCTTGTATTAACGAGCGAACTTGCTGAAAGTGCACTTCAAATAAGTCTTTTTCCAGACCATCAATAATGCGCAGCCCCCAGTTTAAATTACCGCGGTGTTCTTCATAAGCAAGATCTTGGGCATTTTTCACAATGCGGGAACGCACACCCGATTTTTTGCTGGAATAACACACTTCATCGGCTAACATCACCACCTGTTCAAACGACACCATATCCAAAGTAATGGGTATCGCTACTTGAGTCGCACTCATTCGAAAGTGACGCTCATCCCAGACAAAGGAGAAGTCCTTGATGCCTTGCTGTAATAAGCGAAAAAAAGACTCAACCGCTTGGTCGCCACCTTTACTCATCACTATCGCGAACTTGTCCCCACTTAAACGCGCACAAAAATCCCGTTGAGGATCTGTCAGCTCGCTTATTAAAGAGGCCAATTGATGCAATAACTCATCACCAGCAATGCAACCGCATGAATCATTAATCAAGCGAAACTCATTGATATCAATAAGAATAAAGTAAGGTATATACTCTGTGGTTTTTGCTTGAATTCCAGAAATAAGATAGGAAACACGTTCGTCTAACGCATCACGATTATAAAGCTGCGTAACAAAGTCATGTTGAGCGAGGTATTTCAGTCGGTCCTGCATGTAACGTCTTTCATTGACTTCTTTACGCAAGTTTCGATTGACTAAATTCAAGTCTGCTGTGCGCTCTCGAACCTTTTCCTCCAATGACGACGTTAACGCTTTAAGTTCATTAACCAACTGAAATTTTTCCAATTGGTGTTGCACTCTTGAACGTACCTCTTCGATACGAATCGGCTTACTAATGTAATCGTTACCGCCCGCTTCAAAGCCTCGACCAATGTCATCCGCTAATGCCGTTACAAAAATAATAGGCACATCTTTATGCAAAGGGTGAACACGAATACGGCGACAGGTCTCGAATCCATCGATTCCCCCCATCATGACGTCCAATAGAATAAGGCATGGTTGTGTTCTTTCTAACAGCTCTAATGCTCGCTCACCTGAGTTGGCGACGACAATCTGACAATCCAAAGCATCCATGACCTCTTTCAGAATACGTAAATTCTCTGGTACATCATCGACAATTAACACTGTTGGGGGGTGCTTCATACCTATCCATGCCTTTTCTTTAATCTGACAATTACCTGATGAGCGGCCTGCCTCAGTCGTCAAACAGAGCAAAGACCTCTTATAAAAGTTATTTGAATGCCATCATTAATCAATTGTAAAATAAACAACGCCCCCAAATATTAACCCTGTTTCTGACAAAATATCCATCTCATTAACGATATAAAAAAACAAGCTCCACGCTGGATCGATATTCTTAGCAAAATACCCAACAAAAAAGGGTCCCTATGGCGCAAAGGCAAAGCACATTGCACCATAATGAGACCCATTTTTTCTAAACAGCAGACACCTTGTTGGTGGTTTTTCTCTTTAAGACTGACTTTCCACTACCGCTATTTGAGCCCACTTAGGGGGGCGATGGTAACGACCGACAACCGAACTTAGCAATAAGAACGCGAGCAAAGAATACCCTAAATGACTTAAATCAAGGAAGATCACCGCGGCAATCAAGACAAGAATATCCGCCACTAAGGTCGTTCTACTGGCATGAATCTCAAAACGACGCTCTAGGTAGACAGATAAAATATTAAGCCCGCCTAAAGAGGCATTGTGACGAAATAAAATAATCAATCCAAATCCCACCAAAAGACCACCTAGTGCACCAGACAAAATCGGGTGGATAGACAAATAGACATATTGCTGCATCAATTCTGTCAGAATCGACAGCAAACTGACGCTCGCAAAAGTTCGCAAGGTAAACGCTCGACCCAATGTGTACCAAGCCAATAGATAAAATGGGAGATTAAGTAGAAAGAACAGCTGACCAAAAGACAGATCGGTTAGTCTTAACAAAATCATACCCACACCCGCCGTGCCACTTATGAGCAAACCAGCCGAGTTGAGAATGTGTAGTCCTAAGGCAACTAAAAGACAACCTTCTAAAATAGAAAGCCAACGATGGGTAGTTTTCATAAAAAGTCCTTAACAAGTGCGATATTAACTTTTGGTTAATAAAAAAGGGTTGTAAAGTTGCTTCTTGTGGAAGCAAATAACACAGACCAAATACAGACTGAGTTTCTCACTCAAAATCGAAGCACATTTCATACCACAAACGTAAAATAAACAATCTATTGTCTGGATTTTTTTCATCGCTTCTCCTATTTACAACGTACATAGCGAATAGCACTACTCATCAAAATGGAAACAGAGCTACAATTACCCAATGAGAATCACACTTAGACAATTACAAATATTCGAAGCCGTTGTGCACACAGGCTCTGTTACCGCTGCTGCCGAGTTGGTTTCCATTAGCCAGCCCGCGGCAAGCCAGGCTCTCAGGGAACTTGAAGCGTTATTAGGACGACCTCTTTTTCGTCGCCATGGTAAGCGCTTGCAAATTACGCCTCAAGCTAGGCATCTGCTTCCTCAGGCTCGTGCCGTGCTTAGCCAAATCGAGCAAATTGAAAGCATGGGCAACGAGGATGAATTGAGCGGTTCACTGCATCTTGCCGCCAGTGTCAGCGTGGGTAACTATTTACTGCCCAAACAAATGTCTCTTTTTAAACGCCAACATCCGAATATTCGGTTCAATCTAGACATAGGCAATACCCAAAGTGTGATTCAGCAGTTGCTAACTGGCAAAGCTGAGGTGGGGTTTATTGAAGGCTATTGCCAGCACGCCGAATTAATGACGCAAGTGTGGTTAAAAGACGAGCTAGTGGTGTTTGGCTCGACTGACGAAGATCGCTCCGAACAGTTATCTTGGGAAGATTTAAAACAGGCCAGCTGGGTGATGCGTGAGTCAGGCTCTGGCACGCGTAATATTTTGGAACAAGCCACTGCCGCTGAAATACCACAGCTTAATGTGGTATTGTCTCTGGCGCATATGGAAGCCGTTAAACAAGCCGTCATTCATCAAATGGGGTTAGGGTGTTTATCTCGTATGGCGATCTCTCAAGAACTCAACGCTGGGTTGATACGTCTTTATCAAACGCCTCTGGAGCTCAATCGAAATTTATTGATTGTGACGCCTAAAAACACGGCATTAACGCAAAATGCCCAGCGTTTTATAGACCTATGCTGTGCCGCCCCAATGTTGTCGACACTGTAACATTTTGAGGATCCATACAGGCCATTTTCGCGGCTGCACGCTTCCAGCTTACGTTCCGATGCATTTATTAAAAATACCAACCGTACGAGTGGCATAAACAAGCATGAATATTAATAAAATTGACCTTAATCTTCTTATTTATCTCGATGTATTACTAAGAGAATGCAATGTCACACGCTCTGCAAATAAGCTAAACATTACCCAACCTGCGATGAGTAATGGATTAAAACGTTTGCGCGATTTATTGAATGACCCTTTATTGGTTCGAACCAGCGAGGGCATGAAACCGACCGAAAAGGCATTACGCTTACAACCCATAGTGCGTAAAGTCTTGCTTGAATTAGAAGAGGCTTTGCAGCCTGAAGCGGATTTTAACGAGAGCACCAGTACACGGGTGTTCAGAATCATGGCCAGTGATTACGCCGCCTCAACCGTTATACCACGACTGTTGAACCGCTTACGCGAGTATGCGCCTGGTATTACCTTAGACATTATGACACCCAGTGATGTGACCTTTCATGATGTTGAGGCAGGCAAGATTGATATGGCGATCAATCGCTTTGAAGAACTACCCCAATCTTTTCATCAAAAAAGTGTCTGGTTCGATACCTTTGTGTGCATGATGAGCTCAAAAAACCCAGTCAAGGATCACTTTGACATTGACGCTTACTTACAAGCACAACACATATGGGTGAGCAAAACAGGCTTTGGGGTTGGCGTCGGCATGGATCCAACCGATGTACAGAAACTTGGTTGGGTTGATGAAGCGCTGCAAGCGCTTAATCATAAGCGCAGTATTCGCGTATTTACTCGAAGCTACCATACCGCCATGCATTTGGCGCTTGAGCAAGATTTGATTGCCACCCTACCCAGAAAAGTGGCCATGGTAAACCGCAAAAACCCCGACTTGGTCATACTGGAACCGCCGTTTAAAATCCCCAAAATTGAATTAAAAATGATTTGGAGTCCATTACTGCATCATGATGCCAGTCATATTTGGTTCAGAAGACAAGTGATCGATGTTGCGAACGAATTAAAAGAACAAAGTAAACAATAACGTATCGACAAAGGTTAGCATTATGTTTCAGGTGTCTCATATTCATCATATCGCCATCATTTGCTCTAACTATGAGATTTCAAAGCACTTTTATTCGAATATCCTGGGATTTCCCATTATTAGAGAAACTTATCGAGAAGCACGTCACTCTTATAAATTAGACTTGGCGGTATCAGATAACCAACAAATCGAGCTTTTTTCCTTCCCGTCACCACCCGCACGTCCCTCACGACCGGAAGCACAAGGATTAAGACACCTTGCTTTTGCCGTAAAAGACTTAGCAGCCTGCATTTACCATTTAAACAGCCAAGGCGTGTCCACAGAAGACATTCGTTTAGACGAACTCACAGGGAAACGCTTCACTTTTTTTGCCGATCCTGATGGTTTACCTCTCGAACTTTATGAAGAATAAAATCCGCTCATAAAAAAACGCACACTACAAAAAAATAGCGTGCGTTTTTAAAATGCAGACGAGTCAATTACAAAGACTTAGCACTTTCTGCAAGGTAAGCAGCAACACCTTCAGGAGACGTTGTCATGCCTTTGTCGCCTTTGTTCCAGCCAGCTGGACAAACTTGACCGTGCTCTTCGAAGAATTGAAGCGCATCAACAACACGAACCAATTCATCCATATTACGGCCGATTGGCTCATCGTTTACCACTTGTGAACGAACAATACCTTTCTGGTCAATAACGAAAGACGCGCGCATCGCCACACCAGCTGGGTAGTAAGAATCGCCACCTTCAGACTCGATACCGTATGCTTTTGCAATCGCATGATCCATGTCAGCCGCTAGCGTGTATTCAACAGCACCGATACCACCTTGCTCAACGGGAGTATTACGCCAAGCGTTGTGAGTGAAGTGAGAATCGATAGAAACACCGATCACCTCTACACCCATTTCACGGAATTTATCCATACGGTGAGACATGGCAATGATTTCTGAAGGACATACAAATGTAAAATCTAAAGGATAGAAGAATACAATCGCATATTTGCCCTTAATGGTTTCAGCTAAGTTGAAAGAGTCAACGATTTGACCATCTGCCAATACGGCTGGAACTGTAAAATCTGGGGCTTTTTTACCAACTAAAATAGACATCTTTATCCGTCTCCTTGTTATTGCTTAATTTATAAGGCTAGTGTTTAACGCAATACTGTCACTTAGATCTCTAAGCAACCCAAAAACTTACTCTTCAGAAGACCCTACTGCTTCTTTGATTAAAGCTTGTAGTTCACCGTTAGCGGCCATTTCGACAATAATGTCACAACCGCCAATCAATTCACCTTTTACCCAAAGTTGAGGGAATGTCGGCCAATTAGCAAACTTTGGTAGCTCTGCACGAATGTCTGGGTTTTCTAAAATGTTCACAAACGCAAAACGTTCGCCACAAGACATTAACGCCTGTACCGCCTGTGATGAAAAACCACACTGAGGGGCACGAGGATTGCCTTTCATGTATAGCAAAATATCATTTGTGCTAATTTGCTCTTTAATTGTTTCGATTGTATTACTCATGCTAAAAACCTCACTGCGCAGTTGTCAATTGATCAGGAAAAGGCTCTGCTTGTTCCTTTACTTAATCAAAGACGATTAAAATCATTAAACTTGGCTCAGTTTATGGGGTCTAGTGGTATATTTACAACCCCAACAAGACGCTTTCCTTTGTACTTTCTCTTGTTAATTACCCTTTACTCGCCTACCTGAGTGTATTAAATTGGTCGATTCCCTTTTTCAAAGACTATCAAGGAGTCCTAGCGTGTCGCCCAGACATTTTCTTACTCTGAAGGATCTATCTTCCGACGAGTTAAAACAGTTACTATTGCGAGCTTCTGAGCTTAAGAAAATCCATCATGAAGGCACTCTATTTCAACCGCTAAAAAATCGAGTTTTGGCGATGATATTTGAAAAATCCTCGACGCGAACTCGAGTTTCTTTTGAAGCTGGCATGGCTCAATTTGGTGGTCACGCACTGTTCCTTTCTTCTCGTGACACCCAACTTGGTCGTGGTGAACCCGTTGAAGACAGTGCTCGTGTTATTTCTAGCATGGTTGATGCCGTGATGATTCGAACCTTTGACCACAAAACCGTTGAAACTTTTGCTAAATACTCGTCCGTGCCGGTGATTAATGCACTAACAGACGACTACCATCCTTGCCAGCTGCTTGCTGACATGCAAACGTATCAAGAGCATCGCGGTTCGATCGAAGGCAAAAAAGTCGTTTGGGTTGGTGATGGTAACAACATGTGCAACTCCTACATTAATGCCGCTGTTTTACTCGATTTTCATTTGGTGGTTGCTTGCCCAGTAGGTTATGAGCCAAACGCGAATTTGGTGGCACAGCACAGTGACAGAGTCACGGTTCTGCATGACGCTCATGAAGCCGCAAAAGGAGCCGATTTGATTGTAACTGATGTCTTTGCATCAATGGGACAAGAAGATGAACAAGAACAGCGTTTAAAAGATTTCGAAGGTTTTCAGGTCAACTCGGCACTGATGGCCAAAGCCAATAAAGGCGCTCTTTTCATGCACTGTCTTCCCGCTCACCGTGGCGAAGAAGTATCCGCAGACGTGATAGATCACCCTGATAGCGTAGTTTGGGATGAAGCGGAAAACCGCCTCCACGCACAAAAAGCACTACTTGAATTTTTATTGTGCCAATAACAAAATAGGCTCGCTTGCCCCTCATCGTCAGCGAGCTTTTTTTGAACTCAAGTATTGAAAAAAACTCATCAACAGCGAACCACTATGAGCATTATTGAAGTTAGGCATCTAAAAACACTGACAGCACTCAGAGAAACAGGCAGCTTGGTTGAAGCCGCCGAACGAGTTCATCTAACACAGTCAGCCCTTTCTCATCAACTCAAAGACCTTGAAGAAAAACTTGGCTGCCCACTTTTTATTCGCAAAACCAAACCCGTTCGCTTTACCAGTGCGGGGCTACGTTTACTGCAGCTGGCAGACGATGTATTACTGTCTTTTCGTTCAGCGCAACGAGATATCCAGCGCTTTGCCGAAGGCGAAAGCGGTCGTTTACACATTGCCATTGAATGTCATAGTTGTTACGAATGGCTAATGCCCACCATTGATCACTTCCGTGAACATTGGCCAGATGTTGAACTCGATCTTTCCACGGCTTTTGGTTTTATGCCTCTGCCCGCCCTTGCTCGAGGCGATTTAGATTTGGTGGTAACATCCGACCCACAAGACATTCCTAATATTGAATACATTCCGTTATTCCAATATGAATCTCAGGTAGCCCTATCTCGACACCATCCACTGGCAAAAAAAGACTTTTTAAAACCAGAAGACTTTGAAAAAGAAACCTTGATTACCTATCCGGTCGACACCGAACGATTGGATATTTTCAAACACTTCTTAAACCCAGCAGACGTATCACCAGCCAAAATACGCCACAGTGAATTAACCCTGATGATGATGCAATTAGTCGCCAGTGGTCGAGGCGTATGCTGTTTACCAAACTGGGCCTTAACCGAGTACACCAATAGACAATACGTCATTACCAAGTCATTAGGTGAAGAAGGGATTTGGTGCAAACTTTATTTGGCCATAAGAAGAGATCAGCGTGACAACGCCTACATGGAAGACCTGATCTCCACCGCCTCAAAGACTTGCTTCAAAAATCTAAAAGGCATTTTGGCACCGGAACTCTAACTTAACTATCGTGCTGTCAGCATCAGGACAAGGTTTTCTGATGCTGATTACGCGACCAAATCAAACTGAATTTAGCACCACCTGATTCACTCGCATCAATAAGAACCGCACCACCATGCCAGAAGGCTATTCGCTGAACAATAGCAAGACCTAACCCATAGCCGCCTGACGCTCGTGTACGGCTATTATCCAAGCGCTGGAAAGGAATAAAAACTTTATCCCTGTCTTCAAACGCAATACCTGGACCATCATCTTCAATATCTAACTGCCAACGCTCTTCATCATGAGAGAACGTAATCACAATTTTACTATTAGCGTATTTTGAAGCGTTTAAAATAAGATTTTGCAAAGCGCGGCTCAAATGATGTTCATCTGCCAAAACAAGATCGTTTTTATCAATGTTTACCTGTACATCTAAATGCTGAAGTAACAAATGATTATGCTGCAAAATATTGTCTACAACCTGAGCAATACAAAGCTCACTGAAATTCAGTGCAAGGGAACCACCCTCTAACTTTCCGTAAGTTAAAACTTCATCCACCAATGTATTGAGCTCTTCAACGTCTCCCTCTAAGGCCTCTATGGTTTTAGCGACATCATCGTCCACTTCATCCTTCATTACCTCTAAACCAAAGCGTAAACGCGCAATAGGCGTTCTCAGTTCATGAGAAATGGCATTGATCATTTCTCGTTGCACCTTCAGCAATCGCTGTATATGCGAAGACATAGAATCAAAGGAATAAGCCAGCTCTTTAAGCGTACCACTGCTGTCCGGAATGCCTTTTGGCAAACCACTTCGACCACGAGCAATTTGGCGGGTAATACTTTCAAAGGTTTTGCGTTTGAAATCTAATGAAACCAATTCACGCCAAATTAACAACAGCATGATGGTAATACCAACACCGACAACAAGCACAACAACTAAGGTCAACGAAAAGCTGTCACTTTGAGCAACCGATAAGTAAACAGACTCCTTTGCGTCTTTATCTTTCCACACAAAGCCATACTCACTGTATGCCCCATGAACTAAAACCACTCCCATTATAGGATCGGACACATCCGTGGATATTTTTTTCATGGCAATACAAGGCATACTCTCCATTAAGTCTATTTTTTCTTGATACCCCATCCGATCTGTCTGTAAAAAAAGCTTTACCAAAGATTCCAACTGAAACAACGGGTTACCTTGTGAAGCACGTCCAATCAAAATAGGTGAATCAGAGTCTCCAAAAGTCAGCTGATAACTATTATCTGGAAATTTAAGCCATGTTTTATCGATCATTAAAGAGGGAATATCAGAAACGACAGGTAACTCTTTGGACGTTAACGTCCAATTAAATTGAGAATCGGGAAGGTTTTGACTGACGCCAGAAAGCAGCAGAGCGGAACTAAATTCAGCATCAACACAGAGCAACTGCTCTGTTCTTGATGCACCAAAACGAATTTGGGTAAATTCCATAACAATATAACAGCACGCAACAATAACGACACCCCCAAAGATGAGGTGTCGATATAAGCGCCACATTTCAGCTTGCATGGCGCTTTATACTTCTTTTACGAACAAATAACCTTTACTACGAATGGTCTTAATGCGGCGAGGATGTATCGGGTCATCCCCTATTTTTGAACGTATGCGAGAAATTCTCACGTCCACTGAACGATCCTGACCATCGTATTCAATGCCACGCAACTCGCCAAAAATTTCTTCTCGACTGAGAATACGACCTGCGTTGCTAGACAATAACCACAGTAGATCAAACTCCGCGCTGGTCAACTCAACTTCCTCTTCCAGCAGCCAAGCTTCACGACGAGAATTGTCAATCGTCAAGGGACCAAAAGTAAGATTCTGCTCTGACTTAGTAAAATCAAGTGATAGGTCAACATCTTGAGTACTACGACGTAATAAAGACTGAACACGTGCTAACAAAACACGCGGTTTGGCGGGCTTCGACACATAATCGTCAGCACCAATCTCTAACCCCAAGATCTGATCAACATCATCGCTGCGGGCCGTTAACATAAGAATCGGCCCCTTGTAGTCATTACGCACGCTTCTGCATACCGTAAAACCATCCGCGCCAGGCAACATCAAGTCAAGAATAACCAATGAAGGTTGCTCTGCGATAATGCGAGAAATTGCTTTGCGTCCATCTGGCTCAACGTCAACTGTAAAGCCATTTTTCTGCAGATACTCTTGGGTGAGTAACGCTAAGCGCTCGTCATCCTCAACAATCAAAATGTTTTTGTTGTCGTCTACACTCATGGGCAATCCTCGTCCAGTTATTATCACTTTGGGGTTAATGACTTAAAAATCAATTTACTAGAAGATCTGTAATTTGTCTAACTCTCTCTCGATTGACCCAAAAATCAGAATAACCAATTCGAGAGGCCGAACGAAAATGCACAACACTATCACCTTCAGGCAAATAAAATTCGACATCATCAACATAACCCACAAAAAGGCTTTTCACTTCGAAATGAACATAGCCCAAAGAACTAGTGACGATACGAACTCTTCCTTTACCCAGCATATGCGACTCGATCATTAACTGAGTTGCCTTGCGATCACCAGTATAGATAATTGGCTCAACATAATGAACCACATCGTCTGGCGACGCTTGTGTCGACACACAATTTGGTGAAGTAGGGCAAGATTTCAAAAGACCGTCGCTTACACCAAGGTCTTCTGGCATTTTATTTCCAATTTTAACGTAAATAAAAAAACCAACGATCACGATGACAATCAATGCAAATAACCAGCGAACCATGCCTCTACCACTCCCAACTGCTTTTTATATTAACGAAATGATCTTTTACCTGGTTTCTTAGGTTTAAACTCAGGCTTATCGCTACTTTGCCAATCGAAGCCTTTTGCTGCACGACGAGCACCACCTGCCGTCGCCTTGTTTTTATGGCGCTTTACTTCAATCTGTTGCTGTTGCGTTTTAGGCTTTAGCTCAGACAACTTCAGATCGACCATGGCACACAATGAATTGACATCAGGCGCTTCCATTTCTACCCAGCGCCCTACTTTTGCCTTAGATGGCAAAAATACAGGCCCAAAGCGCACACGCTTCAAACGGTTTACTTTCACGCCTTGAGATTCCCAGAGACGACGAACTTCACGGTTACGGCCTTCCATCAAGCAAACATAGAACCAACGGTTAATGCCTTCGCCGCCGCCATCAACGATATCGGTAAACTTCGCAATACCATCGTCTAAGATCACGCCTTTTTTAAGTGTGGCAAGATTCTCTTCTGTGACTTCACCCATCACACGAACCAAATATTCACGATCAATCTCGGTGGAAGGATGCATCAATCTGTTTGCTAATTCACCGTCCGTCGTAAACAGCAACAAACCAGATGTATTAATATCCAAACGACCTACTGCAATCCAGCGCTCGCCACGTAATTTAGGCAATTTATCAAACACCGTTGGTCGACCTTCTGGATCTTTACGAGTACAGACTTCGCCTTCTGGCTTGTTGTAAATAATAACCCGACGATTCTCGCCCGCTTCTGTTGGTACAATCGCATAACCATCTATGGTAATCGTATCTTTGGTACTCACGCGGTCGCCTAGTGTAGCCACCTCGCCATTCACCAATACACGCCCTTCACGAATGCGATTTTCCATTTCACGACGCGAACCTTGACCCGCTCTTGCTAATACTTTTTGTAACTTTTCGTCCATTACGAACCTCTTAGAGGGAATGCTTCTCAGCAACCCAGTTTTGATAATTTAATTAACCATTTCTTGCATTATAATCCACACACCATCAGCCTTGACAGCTGAATATTCAACAATTTATTGAAATGGCGCAGGATTACCGGCACCAACACGAATCACTTCGATATTATCCGCGTCCATTTTAACGACGGTTGTGGGTTCTATCCCACAAAACCCCCCATCTATCACTAAATCTAACGCATGTTCGAGCGTATCGCGAATATCATAAGGGTCCGTCATTGTGTCGCTCTCACCAGGCAAAATAAGAGACACGCTCATAATTGGCTCGCCTAGCTCCTCCAGTAAAGCCGCCACAATATTATTTTTAGGAATTCGAATGCCAATGGTTTTTCTTTTCGGATGCAAAAGCCGTCTAGGCACTTCAGAAGTAGCATTAAAAATAAAAGTGTAAGGCCCTGGGGTATTATTTTTTAATAACCGATATAGGCGGTTATCGAATCTTGCGTAGGTTGAAATTTCTGAAAGGTCACGACATACCAAGGTAAAGTTGTGCTTATCGTCTAATCGACGAATCGCCCGAATCCGGTCCTGAGCCGCTTTATCACCTAAATGACAACCGAGTGAATAACCACAATCCGTTGGATAAGCAATAACGCCACCATTACGAATAACCTCTGCCGCCTGTTTAATTAAACGCGTTTGCGGGTTTTCTGGGTGTATTTGAAAAAATTGACTCAACCTGTTCTCCACTAAATGTTATCTAATCACATCACAAAAAGCATGATGGTATAATGTCATCCTCCCTAAAGAAGGCATCAACACACTATTCTTTGACAGCCACATCATTTGTCAACAAGATGCAAACCGCGACTAACACCTTAAGATACTCACGGACATTGACTAAGACCAAGCCTGCCAGACTAAATCGACCTCACTCTCATGTATCTGTGTAAACTTTCCTACCTGCATCCACGGGCCAAATGGCCCATGATAATCACTTCCAACAGATGCTTTTAAATCAAACGCTCTGGACAATCGCTCAAGCAAACGCACACTGTCAGGCCGCTCATTACCAGAAACAATCTCTATTCCCGTTCCACCCCACTTTTTAAAATCACTTAACAAGCGTTTTAATTTGGTCACGGTCAGTGGATAACGTTTTGGATGCGCGAGAACCAACGCCATATTTTGTCCCGCTAATGCAGTTAACACCTGCTCAAGTTCTGGCCACACATCGCGTAATTGGCCTAATTTTTTATTCCCTAAATAGCGGTCAAAGGCTTTATTTGCATCTTTGACAAAACCCTTTTCGACCAATAACGCGGCAAAATGTGGCCGACCTAATTGGCTGTCTCCAGCCAATGCAACCGCTTCATCAAATAAATCAGGCAAACCTTGTTTCATCAATAAATCCGCAATACGACGGGCGCGATCAAGACGTATTACTTGGTTACCTTTGACAATGGATAACAACGCTGAATTATCGGCAGAAAAATTCAATGCCACCATATGCAAAGGAATACCGTTCCACTGGGTAGACAATTCAACACCATTAATAAAACTCAAGCCATGCTCCGCAGCACGCAGCCTTGCTTCGGGCAGACCATCAAGCGTGTCGTGATCGGTTAAAGCGAACAGCGATACATTCTGCTCAACAGCCAAATCAACCAGTTCACTCGGTGAAAAATGCCCATCTGATCGGGTAGAATGTGTATGTAAATCGACTTTTCGATAACGTGCTGCTTCAGGCATAGATTAACTGTTCTTTAAAAGGAATGATGTTTAATATTAGCCCAGCATACCTACATTGGTTTTTATATGAAAATACTATTCGACTTTCTTCCCATTGTTATCTTCTTTGTTGTTTATAAAATGACAGGAAATATAATTTTTGCAACCGCCATTTTAATTCCCGCCACCCTTATTCAAGTGGGTTTTACGTGGTTCAAAAAACGCACGATAGAAAAAATGCACCTAGTGTCTTTAATCTTAGTCGTTTTACTCGGAGGAGCAACGGTTCTACTAGGCGACGGTGATTTTATTAAATGGAAGCCAACCATTGTGAATGCACTTTTCGCCGTAGCATTTTTAGGCAGCCAATTTGTTGGAAAGAAAAATATTATCCAACGCATGATGGGCGATACACTCGAGCTCCCCTCCAAAGTATGGCGTACGTTAAACCTTGCTTGGGTGGCTTTTTTTGTTGTTTCTGGCACCGCGAACCTATACGTTGCATTTTCTTACAGCGAAGAGATCTGGGTAGACTTTAAACTTTTTGGTTTATTAGGTATGACCCTTGTCTTTATTCTCTTACAAGGCATTTACTTGTCATCACACTTACAAAATAAGGAATAACCATGCTTTACTCTATTATCGGCGAAGATGTTGCCAACAGCCTTAGCGCTCGTAAACAAGCACGTCCAGCACACTTAGCACGCCTAGAATCACTACAACACCATGGGCGTCTGGTCTTGGCTGGGCCAAATCCTGCCATTGATTCAGACAATCCAGGTGATGCCGGCTTTAGCGGCAGTGTGGTGGTTGCAGAGTTTGCCAGTCTTGAAGAGGCGAAAGCGTGGGCGGACGCCGACCCATATGTATCCGCAGGGGTTTATGAAAAGGTGACGGTGAAGCCTTTCAAACAAGTCTTTCCGAACGCCTAACCCCCCACTCTAACCCTCCCCTTAAAAACACCGGGGAGGGAACAAAATCGCACTTAGCTCCTCTCTGCAAGGGTAAAGGTAGGAGGAATTATTTTTTAACATCCGAATGCCCAAGATCTCGCTCTGGATCTATCACATCTCGCATTCTTTGTTTTAATACTTTTGCCTCAGGAAAACCGTCTTCTTTCTTTCGACACCAGATTTCTTCACCATTGACCCTGACTTTAAAAATACCGCCTTGGGTTGGTATCAAGGTGACACTTTTAATATCATCATCAAAGGTTGTTAGCAGTTCTTGAGACAACCAAGCAGCGCGCAACATCCAACGACATAATGTACAATACTCAATTTCAACGGTTGCAGTTCGCATTTGCATTCTCTCCGGTAAATTAACAAGGCGCCTTAAAGCGCCACAATACAACTCATATTATTGCTGACATATTTAATAAGGAAGTAGCACCATGCGTAAATCTCTTATCACCAGTTTGGCTTTACTTGCGTTTTGCTCACCAGTCAACGCGACGGAGGTCGATATCGTGACCAATCAAGGTACCATTCGAGTCGATCTGGAAGAGACTGCGGCGCCCAAAACTGTCGCTAACTTTTTACGATATGTCGACGAAGGCTTTTACAATGGTACCATTTTTCATCGAGTGATTCGTGGCTTTATGGTTCAGGGTGGCGGCTTCACCAGTGACTTAGAACGCAAAACAACCCACAAAGCCGTCGCTTATGAAGGAGACAATCAACTGGCTAACAATCGCGGCACATTAGCTATGGCTCGTACTCAAGATCCAAATAGCGCCACATCACAATTTTTTATTAATCAAGTCGATAACGCCTTTTTAAATCATGGCACGCGCGGGGCAGCAGGTTATACGGTGTTTGGCAAAGTCATTTCGGGCATGGACATCGTCGATGCCATCTCCGCTGTTCCAACATCTACTGTGGGGCCTTATCAAAACGTACCGACGACGCCGGTGATTATCGAGAGCGTGACGCGTGTTAACTAGTTACCAACTCTCTCCTCCTGACATCCGTTGGAGGGATGATGGCGCACCGCACTCCAGCCAATTCGATGATGTATACTTCGATAAAGAGTCTGGGCTCGAAGAAACTCGCCATGTCTTTATAAAAAACAATCACCTGAGTGAACGCTGGTCGTCCATGCAAAGCAACACATTTGTTATTGCGGAAACGGGCTTTGGTACGGGGCTGAATTTTTTGTGTGCTTGGCAAGCGTTTTTGAACAGCACAACCGACGATAAACAGCTGCATTTTATTTCGGTGGAAAAGTTCCCTATGACAAAGGGCATGTTGGCCGATGCGTTAAAAATGTGGCCTTCAATAAGGCATTTTAGTGAGCCACTCATTGAGGCTTATCCGGACGTTTGCCATGGCTTCCATCGCATTGAGCTAGAACAAGGCCGAATCCAACTCACACTGTGGTTCGGAGAGGCAGAAGACGGTTTCGCAGCACTCAATGCGGATGTCGATGCTTGGTTTCTAGATGGCTTTGCACCGAGCAAAAACCCTGAGATGTGGTCAGATAATCTGTTTAAACATATTCATCGTCTTAGCCATCAAGGCACCACATTTTCCACCTTCACTGCCGCAGGCATTGTGCGTCGAGGGCTAAAAAATGTTGGCTTCGATGTCCGTAAAGTGAAAGGTTTTGGACAAAAAAGAGAGATGTCTGTCGGTGAGCTCAATACGGTCACAGCACCATTGACTGAACGTATGGCACAGGGCAAATCCTGGTTTAATCTTCGCAGCAACAGCAAATCAGAAGTTAGCAAAGTATTAGTGGTTGGCAGTGGACTGGCTGGCGCGAATACCGCTTATGCACTTGCTAAACAAGGCATAAAAGTAGAAGTGTGGGAACAAGATGACACGATTGCGAATGGTGCTTCAGGCAACCCACAAGGTATGCTCTATCCCAAACTCACCACACAAGATACGTTTCTGAACCGTTTCTATCTTGCCGCTTATTTGTACGCCTCTCGCCTCTACAACAAATTGGATACCGTCGGTGCTTTTTGGGATCAATGCGGCCTTGTTCAAATTCCCAAAAATGATAAAGAAACCGAACGTTTTCAAAAACTATTGGATCAGCAACTCTATCCGCACAGCATTTTACAAGCCGCGACGGAAAAGAGAGGCAGCCTGTTTTTACCCCTATCTGGCTGGGTAGCGCCCAAAAAACTGTGTGAAGCATTATTATCTCATCCGAACATACAATTGCGACTCAATACAAAGCTGGATCACCTGCAATCCTTCGAGACACAACTGGAAAATGGCACAGCAACACATTGGCAAGCTGAGTCGGACAAGCACTCAGATACCTTCTCTCATGTTGTTTTGTGTACAGCCAACGAGAGTAAAGCATTTAATGACCTATCCCATTTGCCTGTCTATCCGATTCGAGGGCAAGTATCACAAATGCATATCAAAGATGCTGTTGAGGCGTGCCAACAAAAAGGCGAACTCGCTGAAAAAATAAACATCGATAAGGTGTTATGTGAGTTTGGTTATGTGTCGCCACCAATTGAGGGACTGATTCATTTTGGTTCGACCTATGATTTAAAAGATCAAGATACCGCAGTGCGAGAAGAAGGACACAATAGAAATCTTGCCATTCTCGAAAACCTACTTGGTTTACAGGAGCACACATTTACGTGCAAAGATTGCGAAGGCAGAGTGTCTTTTCGTTGTGCTGTACCGGATTACACGCCAATTGTTGGCCCGATTCAATCGTCAGAGGCTTATCATCGGGAATATTCTAGGCTGAGCAAAAACGCAAACTGGAAATCAAACAAAATCGCTGAGCCAAACAAACAGCTGTACGTCAATATTGGCCACGGTTCAAGAGGACTGATATCGACCCCGCTAAGCGCCTGCTTCATTGCAAGCTTAATCACCAACACCCCCTCACCCTTGGAACAAAATGTCAGCCACAAGCTGCACCCAAGTCGCTTTATCATTCGTGATTTAAAACGCAGCCAAAATACATAGTATTACCACTGCATGGCATGCCTTTTATAAAGGAAATGGATGCAGTGGTCTTATGCTTTTCTTACGATTCAAACAGCTCACAAGCACTGGGAATAAGGTCCACAAATCGACTTGAGGTTTGTGGACGGAACACATAGTTATTAAGCTCTGGCAGCAATGCCCGTAACTTATCACTCAACAGCAGTAAACTTGGGTTAATTGGCTCATAAGGATATACATGATCCTGTAGACTCAACTTATGCAATTCATCTAGCTCATCTTGCAATATGCTTTTCATCGCAAAAAAGCGATCTTTTTGATTAATATCATTGGTTTCCCAATACGCATCAGAAAACGCAGCATTTAATTCGTAAAAGATATGCAATGCATCAGCAACATTTTTTTTAGACATATTATCTCCATCTTTTTAAGCAATCTTCACATTGCCCCTTGTATTGTTTAACCCTAACCCTATAACCTACATTCTAAACGTGAATTGATATAGGTGAATACCCCTTGAGTACAACAATCCATCATGCTGTGACTTCTGACAATTTATGGCAATCTTTGCAAGCAGAAGCCAAAAAACTTGCTCTAGACGAACCTATTTTAGCCAGTTACTTTAATACCACTATTTTACGCCATGATTCATTGTGTTCGGCTTTAAGCTTTCTACTGGCAAGCAAGCTTGATAGCATATCAATTCCCGCTATGGTATTACGAGAAGTATTCGAAGAAGCCATGGCAGACACTCACTCTGGCATTGTACGTTGCATCGAGCAAGACATTTTAGCCATAAAAGAACGTGATGCAGCGTGTGATACTTTTACAACACCACTGTTATTTTTTAAAGGTTTTCATGCGCTACAAACCTACCGTGTTGCTAATTGGTTATGGAAAAACAACCGTAAGAGCTTAGCCCTTTATTTACAAGGACAGATGTCTATGGTGTTTAGTGTCGACATACACCCAGCCGCAACCATAGGCTGTGGCGTGATGTTAGACCACGCCACAGGGCTTGTGGTAGGTGAAACCTGTGTGATTGAAGACAATGTCTCTATTTTGCAATCCGTCACGCTAGGCGGCACAGGGAAAGAACACGGTGATCGTCACCCTAAAATACGTTCCGGTGTGCTCATTGGTGCAGGTGCGAAAATTCTTGGCAATATCGAAGTGGGTGAAGGCGCGAAAATTGGGGCGGGTAGCGTGGTGCTAGAACCGGTTGAACACCACACAACGGTTGCTGGCGTGCCAGCCAAAATCGTTGGGCGTAATACAGGAGAAGAGCCATCCCGAGTCATGGACCATAATATCAATCATTGTGTTCGAGATTGCGTGGAGTAATCGAATCAACAATAACTACGATCTTAAAAGAGATCGTAGTTATTCAATTCGCTTTTCGGAATCATCTTGATGGTTTCACTCTCTGTATCAAACAACAATACAGCTTCCCCACTTCGTAATGCTCTTAGCGCCTGATCACGCTTTTGCGCCACAGACAAATCATAATCGCCATAATCTGTGCCGTCACGAGATACGATATCATCCAAAATAGTGTCTAAAGTATCTGGGGCCAACGAATCGTAAGGTATTAGCGTATCCAATTATATCGCTCCATATTGACTGAGCAGGGCAATGACACCCGCTTCATCAATGATTGGTACATTAAGAGATTGGGCCTTAGTCAATTTCGAACCGGCTTTTTCACCGGCGACTAAGCAATCTGTTTTGGCAGAAACGGAACCACTCACTTTAGCACCAAGCGCTTGTAACTTGTCTTTTACTTGATCTCGGCTAAATTGACTCAATGAACCGGTTACCACATAGGTTTTACCCAACAAAGGCAATGCATCCGCAGACACTTGTTGCTTCTTCTCCCAAACAACCCCAGCCGCTAATAAGCCTTTAATGGTCTCTCGATTTAGTTCCTGATCAAAAAACAAACGCACGTGTTGAGCTACAATGGGGCCGACATCTTCCACCTCTACTAAGGTTTCTTGATCGGCCACCATCAAATCATCCAATTCAGTAAAGTAAGTCGTTAAGGCACGAGCCGTCGCCTCACCCACTTCACGAATACCCAATGAATAGATAAAACGATTAAATTGCGTGTTCTTTGCTGTCTCAATTGAAGCAAGCAGCTTCTCAACAGACTTTTGCCCCATACGCTCCATTGCTAATAAGCTGTCTTTTTTCTCACTAAGCGTAAAAATATCCACTGGCGTTTTGACCAATGCTTGATCCACCAGCTGTTCAATCAACTTATCGCCAAGACCATCAATGTCCATGGCCTTACGAGAGACAAAATGTTTCAAAGATTCTTTCAGTTGCGCACCGCAAACCAAGCCCCCGGTACAACGGATAACAGCTTCCCCTTCCACTTGCTCCAAATCGGAACCACATACAGGACAAGCTTCTGGAAACACAACTTCCGTCGCGTCATCAGGACGTTTATCCATCACAACCTGAACGACTTTGGGAATCACGTCGCCAGCGCGGTGAACAATAACGAAATCATTCACCTTGACACCCAAACGGGCAATCTCATCTTTATTGTGCAAGGTGGCATTAGAAACCGTTACACCGCCAACAAACACAGGCTCTAATCGTGCAACTGGGGTTATGGCACCGGTACGCCCTACTTGGAAGTCCACTCCAATCACTCGAGTCATTTCTTCCTGAGCCGGAAACTTTCTGGCGATGGCCCAGCGCGGTGCACGGGCAATAAAGCCCAATTGATTCTGCTGAGCAATTTGATCGACTTTATAGACAATACCGTCGATGTCATAGGACAAATCAGTACGCTTTTCGTTAAGCATTTCGTAGTATTCGATACAGCCTTGCGCGCCTTCCGCTTTCGCCATTAAATCATTGGTACGAAAGCCCCACTCGTTCAATTGCAGCAGGCCTTCGTAATGGCTCTTAGGCTGATCCCAACCTTCCGCATAGCCAATCGAATAGGCGCACATCACTAAGGGACGGGTCGCGGTTATCTTGGGATCAAGCTGGCGCAAACTGCCTGCTGCGGCATTACGAGGGTTCACAAAGGTTTTCTCACCTTGCGCCATGGCCAAAGCATTCAGCTTTTCAAAGCCATCTTTTGGCATATAGATTTCGCCGCGCACCTCTAGAACAGCGGGCGGTGTTTGCGTACGTAACTTCAGCGGCACAGAGTAAATGGTCTTAATATTCGAGGTAATGTCTTCTCCCGACAAACCATCGCCACGAGTCACACCTCGCACTAAACGACCCTCTTCATACCGCAAACTGATCGCCAAACCATCCAATTTAGGCTCACAGCAATAGGTCACATGATCCGTATTAAGTAATTTACGAATACGCTGATCAAAATCAGACAAAGACTCGTTATCAAAAGCGTTGTCCAAAGACAACATAGGAACGGTATGAGCGACGTTGACAAAACCACTGTCTGGCTTTTCACCAACACGCTGAGTAGGAGAGTCTGCTTGAATCCAATCTGGGTGTTCCGCCTCTATCTCTTGAAGCTGGCGGTAATCGCGGTCATATACTGCATCTGGGACGATTGGCTCGTCTTTTACATGATAAGCATAGCTGTAATCATTCAGCTGCTGAATCAACTCCAGCATCTGCTGATGCGTCATGTTTGTCTCTTGGCTCATATATCAATAAACTCGATTTCTTCTGACTTGTATTAAATATTAACAGCAAAAAAAACAAGGCCCCTTAGGGCCTTGATTCATCTTACTGCTTACTGCGCATTAACCGACGGCGCTCAAAGTCGCGTATTCGCTGACGACAATGGGCAATGGTTTGGTCGCTCATTGGAGAACGACGTTCATCACGCAGCTCACCGCCTAAGTTGCGCACTAAGGCCTGTGCCGTTTCCAACATAAAATCAAACGCTTTCATGCTATTTTTGGGCCCAGGCAGCCCCATAAAGAAACTCACACCAGGACAGTCACCCTCGCCCATGGTTTCTAGATCAAAGGTGCCTGGTTCAATGGCATTTGCCATACTAAATTGCACGCGCCCACGGTCGAAGCCATCTTCATGGCGATGGAAAATATCCATTTCACCGTAACGCATACCGCAATTTAAGATCAGTTGAAGCAGTTCTATTCCTGAAAAACTCTGTCCTTCTGGAGCAAACACGTTAATCACGATGACTTCTTCAATCTCAACAATACTTTTGTCTTGTTTATCCTCTATACCGTCAACATCATCAACCAAATGACTTGGTGTTATTTGATCGATATCGATTTCTGAATAGCTGCGCTCATAGTCCACATCATCATTATAATCGCTGCGACGATTGGCCTCTGGCGTAAAATCAAGATTAAGATCGTCATGCTCATAGAAACCATCATCTGAATAATTCTGTTCAGAGACCGCAGAATCGCCAAAATCTCGCTCAGGTACTAAAGACGCTAGCTCATCAAGAAGCAGATCCTCGCCTCGATCCAACTCTGGACCCGAGTCCACCTTATGAGGAACATCTGTTAAAGGCGACTTAGCTGTTTTCCTAGCATTTTCAAAGGCATTAGAAATAGGGTCTGCAGAAGGTCTGGCGACTCTAGCCGACATTTTACCATGCCCCATGGTGGCTCTTTGCCGAACCAATGCATCATGTGATTTATGGTTATCGGCAAAACCATCTTCTGCTTGGGCATGCTCTTGCCCTTTTTTATATCGACGAAATCCATCTATGAGGATCACAACAATAATGAGGACCCCAATCAAGATTAGCCATTCACGCAAGCTAAATTCCATTACACATTCCGAATAGCATCAATTAAAGTTGACTGTATTATCAAACGAAGCGCCTTAGGATTCAATTACAAGGCCACCTTGATTACGAAAATCTCACGACTATTTATCAGTAGACTATGCTTTATACCGATAATTCGACCTTTTGTCAGATCATTGTCATTAATATTCGATAATTTCACGACCAAATCGACCGTTTCAACATTGGCCAGCGTGGCCGTTGGCATCATCGCATCCAGATTGGTTAACAAAATAGGCTGCCCCAAATCCTCTGGAAATACCCTTTGTATCGCCAACGGCATTTTTTGCCCAGCCATCACAGCATAAACCAGTAAAACATCGTCTTTCTGCCAACGGTAATTGGTCGCTTCCCAATCAAGCGTTACCGCCAATTGATCGGTAATAATGGGAGCCACCTGCTGGTAATCAATTTGCCCTAACTCTCTGGCCTTATTGATCGCCGACAGCAAGGCTAAACGTTCCCTAGAATGAACACTGTAACGAATTGCCTCTTGCCATGCCAGTATGGCCCCTAGATAGTTTTGTTGGGCAAAATCTGCCACACCTTTCAAATCCAAAGCGGTCACTTGTGTTGGATCTTGTTGCAAAATAGCGTTAACAACCGCCAGCATTTTTGGTGAACTTTGATTCGCATTCGCATAAAAAATCGCCTGTGCGTATTCGACCAATAAAGCCTCTTGCCCCTCGGCATTTTTAGGTAATTTTTCTAATGCCTTTTCAAACGTTTCCACCGCTGCAGGATATTGTTCAGCTTGCATATAATCCGTTGCTAAATAATACCAATCTTCCGCTCTGTCATAACGCGCACTGCGATATCGCAAAAAATCCGTGATTTTTTGCGGGCTCAGCTGCTGCATTTGCAAATCTTGTGTAAAAGCCACTTCTTTTGCATAACCCATCCATTGATAGAGGCTGACACTACCAAGTACCGTGACAGCCGCCACACCAAGCATGACCCAACGGGCAAAATTGACATCAAGATGAAAAATACGTTTTTGTCGATCATCGATTGAACTCGTTTCACTATCAACATCAATTAAAAGCTGCACCGATTCACTCGAGGTCAATCGCCCAGCGTCCTCTTCTTCTGCTATCTCTTTGCGACGTATCTCAGAAAACTCAGATGGATTTTGACGCTCTTTTTTATCTGAATGCTTATCTAAACGATGCGTTAGCGAGCCAAAAAGATAGGTAAGACTCAATACGATCAAGCCAACCATTGCCAAATATGCGACTATCATTCGTCTCGCCCTCGTCGTTTACGGCTTGTCTTCACCACAAAAATAAAAGCGACCAACCCAATTCCTGAAAGAATAAATGGACCATACCAGAGTAAAAATGTTGCCGTTGAATGCTGTGGTCGATACAACACAAACTCACCATAACGGGCGACCATATAATCAACGATTTCTTGATCTGTCTTGCCTTGCTCGATCATCTGATGAACCTGTTCACGAAGATCCACCGCGATACCAGAGTTGGAGTCAGCTAAGTTTTGATTCTGACATTTCGGGCAACGTAACTCTTCGACCAAATTTTGATAGCGTGTTTTGTTCAACTCTGAACGAAAGGCCATCTGCTCTTGCGCCACAGCAGACAAGGATAGCCATATTCCACAGACTAGAAAAATCCCCTTGATGAACATCATTTCATATAGCCTTGAATGTCTGGCCAATTTTCAGCATTAATAACACCTTGATGTCGATAAACCACCACACCAGAACTGTCCACAACAAAGCTTTCTGGGGCACCTGTAACCCCCATATCAACACCAAAACGCCCCATTTCATCCATCAAAACCATTTGATAAGGATTTCCCTTTTGCTCTAACCATTGTTCCGCTGAGTCTTTCTGGTCTTTGTAATCGATACCAATAATAGGCACACCAGACTGAGCCAGCGTCATCAAAAAAGGATGCTCAACATGACAGGCAGGACACCAAGTTCCCCAAAAATTAATCACGTAAGACGTCTTTGGTAAATCCTTGTGGGTATACAACTGATCATCGCTCAAAGACACCAAGGTAAAATTGGGGACTTTTTTTCCTACCAAAGCAGAAGGCATATACTGAACATCTTTGCCAAGCTGTGAATAAAACACCGCACCAAGTATCAAAAAAAACACTAAGGGAATAAAGAATAATAGTTTTCGCACACCTAAACTCCTGCCCTTCTTTGATAACGTTTATCGAGTGCGGCAAGTAATCCACCAGCCATCATCAGCAAACCGCCAAGCCAGATCCAGCGCACAAAAGATTTCACGTAAATTCGCACCCCCCAAGCAGAATCATCAAGCTGTTCACCTAAGGAAACGTATAAATCACGTGTAAACCCAGCATCCAAAGCGGCTTCGGTCATAACTTGTTGGCGAGTCGTAAAAAAACGCTTCTCAGGATGCAATACAGCAACCGTTTTATCCGCCTGATAAGCGGTAAATTGCCCTTTACTCGCCACATAATTGGGTCCTTTTACTTGCTCAATAGAATCAAATTGAAACTCATAGCCTGCCACGGTGGCTCGATCACCTGGCGATAGCCGCAGCATGGACTCCTGACTGTTAACACTGACTAAAACGATGCCTACCAAGCTAACCACCATACCAAGATGCGCCAACAACATACCGTAGTAATTTCTTGGTAACTGTCGGGCTCGGGGAATAATGCCTTTCGTTCCGGCAGAAACCTTACTAAACCAATCAGAAAAAGATAACACCACTACCCAAAATGCCACAGCCAAGCTGAGCCAAGCGATAAAGCCAAATTCATAATAATAAACCACCCAACCAGCCGACAGAACCGCAACAGCGGCAGCAACAGAACATACCTTAAAAAGCACATTAATCGGCGTATGATGCCATTTAGAAAGAGGGCCAACCGCCATAAACACCATAAGCAACAACGCAATAGGCGTAAAAACACTATTAAAATACGGCGCACCAACAGAAATTTTCCCCAATCCTAAAGCATCGAAGATCAAAGGATATAGAGTGCCTAATAAAACCGTTAATGTCAGAACCGTTAATACGATGTTATTGAGCAGCAACCAAGCCTCTCGCCCTGTTGCACCAAAAGACACTTTGGAACGCACTTCTGAGGCTCGGATGGCATACAACAACAAACTCCCACCAACAAGCACCAAGAGCAAAACGAGAATAAACATGCCTCGTGTAGGATCTGCTGCAAAAGAATGCACCGACGTTAGCACACCAGAGCGAACCAAAAATGCACCAAGCAAGGAGAGGCTAAAAGTAAAAATCGCCAGCAAGACAGTCCAGCTTTTAAACACTCCACGCTTTTCCGTTACCGCAAGAGAATGCAACAAGGCCGTTCCCGCTAGCCAAGGCATAAAAGACGCATTTTCCACTGGGTCCCAAAACCACCAGCCCCCCCAGCCTAATTCGTAATAGGCCCACCAGCTGCCTAATGTAATACCCAGTGTTAGAAACGCCCACGACGCCGCTGTCCAAGGTCTTGCCCAACGCGCCCAAGACGCATTTAAATTCCCCGTAATCAACGCCGCCACAGCAAACGCAAAGGCCACTGAGAATCCGACATACCCCATGTAGAGAACGGGTGGATGCACGATCAAACCAAAATCTTGCAACAAAGGATTCAGATCACCGCCATCCGCAGGCACATCTGGTAACAAACGAGCAAAAGGTGAAGAAGTAAAAAGCAAGAAGGATAAAAAACCGACGCAGACCATACCCAACACAGACAACACCACAGGCCCGATACCTTCCGGTAAACCTCTTATTTTTAAGGCAACCGCAGAGCACCAACCAGACAAAACCAGTACCCAAAGCAATAAAGATCCTTCATGACCGCCCCATAAGGCACTGAATTTATACCACACAGGCAGCTGACTATTTGAATTCTGGCTGACATACAACACCGAAAAGTCATCCGTCAAAAATGCCAGACTCAAGGTAATAAAACTGACCAATATCAAGACCGACATAATAAACGTCAATGGCCGAGCGCTTTCCAACAAAAGCCGATTGCCCTTCCAGTAACCCACTAAAGGTACCGAGGCCAACGATAGGGCAAAAAACAACGACAATATCAGTGAAAACTGACCAATTTCAGGAAACATAAACAGCCTAAATTAATAAGTAGATTGCGCGGGCTCTTTACTCTCACCCATCGAGTTTTGGGCATTTTTCAATGCCTCTGATATTTCTGGCGGCATGTATTTTTCATCGTGTTTCGCCAACACTTCAGTGGCTTCAAACACACCATTTTCATTGAGCTTTCCTTGAGCCACAATGCCCTGACCTTCGCGAAACAAGTCTGGCAAAATACCACGATATTCAATGGTGACCTTGTGCTGGAAATCCGTCACATCAAACGCGACGGCCAAGGTATCAGGATTGCGCTTTACACTGCCTTGAACCACCATCCCCCCCGCACGAATGTTGGCGTGACGTGGCGCCTCTCCCGAAGCAATCTGGGAAGGAGAAAAGAATAAGTTAATATTTTGCTGCAAGGCGAACATCACCAAGCCAACCACCACACTCAGAATCAATACAATGACAGTTATGACGAGTAGACGTTTTTTTCTCACCGGATGCATTAGCGAGTCTGGCTCCTTACAAAGCGTTTTCGTAAAATGTTACGTGTCTTTTGACGCGTCGATAGCGTATTCCAAACCAGCCAAATTAAAGCCAAAGCACTAAAACCATAGGTCGACCAAACATACACACCATGCTTTCCCATCATCAAAAACGCTGACAAACTGTCAAAAGCCATTTTCCATCACCTCTTGCTTGACCCAACTCGATCTATGTTCACGCATCAATATTTCAGACTGCATTCGCCATAGAACCAACCCCGCCACAAAGCTGTATAACCCAATCACCGCACAGAGCAAGGGTAGCCACATTTCTGGCGGCATCTCTGGCTTTTTGGTGAACGTAAAGGTTGGCCCTTGATGTAGGGTTTCTAACAACACCACGGAGTATTTAATGATGGGTAAGTTAATCAATCCGACAACACTGATCACCGCAGCCGCTTTATTTGCTAACACCGGATCGTCTAAAGCACTCTGCAGAGCAATAATCCCCATATAAAGAAAAAACAGCACCAGTACAGACGTAAGCCTAGCGTCCCAAACCCACCAGGTTCCCCAGGTAGGCTTTCCCCAGATGGCACCAGAGACTAGAGCGATCAGCGCCATTACCGCACCAATCGGCGCCATCGCCTTAATAAAAATAGGCGCCATTTTCATCTGCCAGACAAGGAACACAAAACCTGCAACCCCTAACGCCAAATAACAAGATTGCGCCAACATTGCCACAGGCACGTGAACATAAATAATGCGAAAACTGTTGCCTTGCTGATAATCCTCAGGTGCAAACGCCAACCCCCACACCAAGCCAATAGCAAGACACAAACAGCCAAAACAGAATACGGGTAAAGCCCAAAAGTTAGACCAAGAATAAAACCACTTTGGCGAAGCCAATTTATGAAACCATACCCAGCGCATTAATTTACACTCGCTTTGACTGCAATCGCCGTCATAAAAGGCGATAGAACTAAAGATAACAAGGACATCGCTAACAGCATCGCCAAGAAACCAGAATAAGGCAAACCGGCTTGCGCGGCTTTGACCGCCAAGGTCGAAAAAATGATCACTGGCAAGTAAAACGGCAATATTAACAACATAACCAAGATGGCACCCTGTTTTATCGATACGGTTAACGCCGCCCCAATCACACCAATAAAAAATAAGCTTGGCGAGCCAACCAACAAGGTAACCATTAGCACCCACAAACTGGCACTCGACAAATACAGCATTTCACCCAGCAACGGCATTATAACGAGCAAAGGCAAGATAACGGCAAGCCATTGTGCGATGACCTTTAATAAAATCAACAAAGGCAAAGAAAGCCCACAAACCACAAGCTGCTCCAGAGAACCATCTCGATAATCCTCTTTAAACAGACTGTCTACCGCCATCAAAACAGCCAATACCGTAGCACACCAGACAATACCGGACGCCGCTGGCATCAAGAATTCCGATGAAGAATCAATCCCTATTGGAAACAGCACAACAACAATGACAAAAAACAGCAGCGCATTTAAAACATCTTGTTTACGACGCCATAAAACTAAAAATTCCGCTCTCACAAAAGAGAAATACGTCATGACAGTAACGCCACATCACGGGTAGAAAGGGACGGCAAATCCTGATGGGTCGTTAATAGCACCAAGCCCCCAACTGAAGCATGCTGTCGAATACACGCCTCCAATAATTCAACGCCTCTGACATCTAAAGAAGCAAAGGGTTCGTCTAACAGCCAAAGTGTTTTTTTGCTCAACCATAAGCGCGCCAACGCAACTCGACGAGCTTGCCCTGCAGAGAGCTTTTTCACTGGTACATCTATATGATCGATAAGCTCCAAACACTCCAACACCTCATGTAAGGCGCTTGGCGATGCGTCTGGACAGTACCAACGCAAATTTTCAATTACTGTCAGCAATGGCTTAATGCCAGCGGAATGACCAAGATAGATGACATCCTGCTGCAAAAAACGCCTATCAACCGTAACATCCTCGCCTGAATACACGATTTGTCCTTGTAGGGGCGAAAGAATTCCCACAATCACTTTTAATAAAGAACTCTTACCCGCGCCATTCTCCCCTAAAATACGCACAACGTCACCGGATTGAACGCTAAAAGACAGCCCTTTACACAGGTCTCTCTCTGCACGTTCAATCCAAAGATCTGATACTGTTAATGAAGCAAAAGAGTGCAAAAGATATTTCCAAGTCGGCCGATATAAAGGTCAAGGTTAACATGGTTTAGCTGGACTGTTTTAACTATACGGCTTAGCTATACTAAAGTGTTGAAACATTATATGAGAAGCGTTTCTAAAAGCACAAATCAATCGGTTATCTAAATCAACAGGCAGGCGACATGATCTCTGATATCCAATCTATGCTTAATGCATCATCAAGCAAGCAGAGCAGTGGGACCAACAACAATAGTAATATGGTGGGTAACACAGGCACTATTGCCAAATTAAGCAGTGAAATCAAGCTTATAGAAAACCTCAGCGTAATCAAATTTCAAGGCAGCGAGTCACTCAACTTTCAAGGCAAACCTGCCCAGCTGCTGCATGCAACCAGCGCACAACACCCCTTCACCCTTGTGAACACAGGGACTCCCATTGATATTAGCACCATCCAGAATGCCAAATTAGATAAAACCAGTACCCTACAGGCGTCACTGACCATACCAATAGAGGCTCAATCCAACAAAACGGGCGTCAATCAAAATGCACCTCAAGTTAGGCAAGCTGATAACCTGATGCTGGCCTCTCGCGTTGTAAACTTAACCGTAACCGACGTGGCACCAACGGCCACAGCGAAAACCGGAGTTCCTGCACAAGCCACGCCCTTTCAAACGCCCTATTCTAATGCTCAGACAGCCACACCAATCTCACATACAAGCTCACCAGCAAACACCGCACTTACCACCTCTACAGTACTTGCAACCGTTTCAGATGGTAAAACAGAATTTCCAATTCTGAGCCAAATGCCATTAAAAAAAGGCGATGTCGTACGAGTCATGGTCGACGCCAACAACCAAATGCAGGTGTTGCCCGCAAAAAACAGTTCGACAGCATCTACCGTCCAAACAGAAGCGCTCAAGCAAAGCCTACCGAAGCAGCTATCTCTTGGCGATATGTCTCAACTTGTCAAACAACTGAATAACCTCAACGAGTCATCGTCCGCAAATCTGCCGCCGCAGACACAACAAGCACTTAAGCAATTGATGCAACATATGCCAACCTTGGGCACAGTGACTGGCTCACCCGAAGCCATGAAACAAGCCATTCAAAGCAGTGGGCTTTTTTCAGAATCCTTGCTGGCGAATGATAGCAAGATACAGATACCAACTGATTTAAAACTCAATCTTATGCGACTAAAAGACGCCCAAGACAATTCAGCCCCTTTGCGCCTTGCTGGCATACCAACAGAACACATTGCTGGCGCTATTGAACGAATCACCACCAGCCAATTACGTCACTTTTCAGATCAGAATCAAATCAATACTCCCAGCTATCCATTGCACATAGAACTGCCAATAAAAAATGGTCTAACCCCTAACTTTGTACAAATAGAAATAGATAAAGATGCCAGTACAGAAGAACAAGCAAAACAGGACAGACGCTGGCTGGTGAAATTAAAGTTCGATTTTGAAGAGACTGGGCGTTTTGATGCAAGGGCCAGCATTCAAGCGAACAAGGTTGGAATACTCTTTGCGGCCGAAGACCCAGAGACAGTACAAATATTGCGTCAAAACATCCCCGTATTAAAGCAACAGCTGACAGACAAAAACATTGAAGTCGAACGATTAGACGCGTTTCAAGCAAAGTTAGACAAAGAAAAAACCAACGTAAGCAACACCCAATCATTGATAGATGTGAGAACATAATGCAAAAAGCCGTCGCTTTAAAATATGACTTTAGCGCAGCCCCTAAAGTGGTTGCAAAAGGGAATGGCTTGCTTGCGGAAAAAATCATGGCCGTCGCTAAAGAAAACGATGTTATGCTTCACCAAAGTCCTGAGCTTGTCGAATTACTCAGCACTTTGGAATTAGGCGAAGAAATACCCGAGTCTTTATATTTAGCCGTGGCAGAGGTTATCGCCTTTGCTCACAAAATTAGAGACCGTCAATGGTAATCCGAATTTCTTCGTGATTCTTGCTTCAATAGGCTGATCAGCTCAGCCTCCGCTCGAATAAGACCACATTTAGAAACCAAATCATCAATGGTTGCCCCCATTTCTAAAAGCTCCATGGCACGATTATAAGAAACACCACCTTCTTTTGACAAAATCTCAGACTGTTTTTCCACCGCTAGATTTAATTTTTTCTCAATAGCCACTAAGCGACGTCCCATGCCTATTGATCCAGAGGCAAGCACTTGAACCTGCTTCTTTTGATTCAGCTCCACTTCGGCACGCTCTTGCTTCATCTTCTCCAAACGTTTTGACAGTCGAAAAGCCCAAACGACAACAGCGATCAATATTACAAACTGTAACGTTAGGAGAAGGTTAAATAACCACTGAGATTCCATCTAGTACAACTACCTTAATACTTACATTGTTCCAACTTCAGACCATTCATCTTCCGATAGAAGTTTATCAAGATCTACTAGAATTAATAAAATATCGTTCTTATGACACACTCCTTGAATAAACTTAGAAGATTCATCATTGCCAACACTTGGAGAAGGCTCAATTTCAGACTGACGTAGATACACAACTTCAGAAACTGCGTCTACCAAAATACCAATCACATGTCCTTCTACCTCAAGGATCATAATACGCGTTGCATCTGTAATCTCACCAGAAGGCAGGCCAAATCGCTGACAGGTGTCGATAACCGTGACGACAGTGCCACGTAGATGGATAATGCCCAGTACAAAGCTTGGTGCACCTGGTACTGGAGCAATCTCAGAATAACGCAGCACCTCTTTTACTTGCATGACATTCACGCCGTAGATCTCATGCTCTAGGCGAAATGTTACCCATTGCAACATAGGGTCATCTGTGTGATTTCCGCTTTTTAACGCTATGCTAGTCGCCATTACTTTTCTCCAAAGATCAAAAGATGATCAACAAAATTATTTGCCTGTTCTTTTAAACCCATTATTCGGGTCATCTAACAGCTCTATAAAACCCTGTACATCAAGTATGGCACACATATGATCAATTACCGTACCTGCCAACCAAGGCCGTTTACTTCGATCACTTCGCCACTTGACCTGTGATGGCTGCAATGTGATTGCTTCTGCGACACGCTCACAAGCTACGCCCCAATTAGAACGATCAAGCTGTATCACAAATTTAAAGTTTTCTTTCATTTCGCCTTGATAATGATTGGGCATTACCCAAAGCGCAGTATCAACCGTTCTCAGGTTAAATTCACCGACATTTGCTACGCCCATGAACCAACTAGGCTGTCCAAAAATAGAGGTTAATTTATCCTTATTACTTTGAAAAATACCACCTAACTCAACAAGGGGTACAGCCATTTTCAGCCCACCGACATAAAAAAGTAAGCATTCAAATCTGCCTGTCGCCCAAGGCAAAGGATCGGTTTTTGAAATTTTCTTCTCTGGCTCTGGCTCTGGCTCTGGCTCTGGCTGAACAATATTCGTTTTTTCTACTGTATTTGACAAACCATTCATTTGTGACGATATGGCGGCTTCAAAATCTTTAAACGAGGCATCTAAAGACGAAAGCTCATCTTCATTCAACCCAAAATCGGAAGCATTCACCACTTCTGACTCTTCTGACTCTTCTGACTCTTCTGACTCTTCTGACTCTTCTGACTCTTCTGACTCTTCTGACTCTTCTGACTTTTCAGCATCTATCACAACATCACGATCCTCAAGCATTTCTTGATCATCTTCTTGTTCAGTTGTGGCCTCTTGCAATAAATCATCAAGGTAACGCTGTACTGCTATTTGTGGCCCAATCAGAACCTGTTCTTTATTTTTTGTCTCTTTCATAAACCGTTACTATCTCGCTGGCTTCAGCAAGGAATCCATTAGACTTGCATAAGCCTTAATTCCTCGTGCATTTGGATCCAACGCAGAAGGGGCTATGCCCGCTGTACTCGCATCCCTTAACTTAGTGTCAACGGGAATAACAGAATGCCACACCAACTCTTCATAAGTGTCTTTTAAACTGCGAAGGCTTTTATTCGATGCCTGTGTGCGTCGATCAAACAAAGTGGGAACAATCAAAAATGGTACCGGCCTTTTTCGTGCACGGTTTATCATTGTGAGCGTTCTGACCATTCTCTCTAATCCCTTAATGGCCAAAAATTCAGTTTGCACTGGTATAACCAGTTGTTGACAAGCGGCTAACGCATTAATCATTAACACCCCAAGCACTGGTGGGCTATCAATTAACACATAATCATAGTCATCCCACAAAATCGCTAGCGTTTTTGAAATAACTAACCCCATCCCGCCTTGCGCTTGTGCATGGCGCTCTAGTGTTGCTAAAGCGGTCGACGCGGGTAATAAGGATAAATTTGGGTGACCCGTTTCTAAAATTAATGAAGCAGGTAAATCTACTGGTACCTTGTTAGGGGCTTGAAAAAGATTATAGGCACTCTTCTCAATAGAATCTGGATCAAAACGAAAATAGCTTGTCAACGACCCGTGAGGATCTAGATCAATCATCAACACTCGATGACCTGCATCTGCCAACAACCCTGCCAAGGAAACTACTGTGGTCGTTTTTCCGACGCCGCCTTTTTGATTCGCCACTGCCCAAATGTGCACTCTGACTCCCCTGATACCCTATGCGATTATTTTGCTTACTAATTCCTTGCAATCATATACAGTAACACGCTATTGAAACAAGTAATCATGTAGATTATCCGCTTCACGTTTACTAATTCGCAAAATGACTCGACGATTTTGTTGACGAGCAAAATCATTGGTATTTCTTACCTTAGGATGCTCACTTGAAAAACCAATTGGCGCGATCATTTTAGGATCGACACCTCTGTAAACTAACTCCTCCACCACAGAAGAGGAACGTAAACTAGACAAATGCCAATTAGAAACCAAACGTCTTGAATTTACCGGCAAATCATCAGTGTTGCCTTCCACCAATATAACTGATGGGTGTGCTTTCAATATGTTAGCCACCAATATGAGCAAAGCAACAGCTTCATTCGTTAAGTCATATTCTCCTTGACCAAACAACAAACCAGACTTCAACTCTAAACTTACCCAATCCGCGGATTCAGTGACAGATATTTGACCGGATGTATGCAAACCTGAAAATTGATTTTCAACCACTTGACTGAGTAAAGCATAAACAGCCGATGAGGTATTTTCTTCAATCGTTGGCGGTGCGGCTGGGATCGGCTTAGCCTCAATCACTTCCACATCTTTTGGTTCACCGATAATGGGCTCACCAATATTAATAGGCTTTACCGACTTCTGAACAGCATCAAAAACACCTTGAAGCGTTTCTTTTAAACGCTGTTCATCCCCTGAATTTTTCAGCGAAATAGAGTATAGAGCGACAAAAAAGGCAAACAACAAAGTAATAAAATCGGCATATGACAATATCCAACGATCTCGCCCCTGAGCACCAGAATCAGCCGATTTAACCAGCATACGACGACGTTTGGCTGGTCGAGTTGGAGTATCACTCATAGGTATTAAGCTCAAGTTCTAATCGATACGGATGCTTACCCGTTGCAATGCCACAAATACCGTCGATTAACAGTTGGTGATATAACAGCTCTTTCTCGATGTAACCGGTCAATTTTTTCGCGATTGGAAAAACTACCAAGTTTGCGAACCCTTGGCCATAAAGAGTCGACACAAACGCCACCGCAATACCATGCCCTAAAGCCTCTGGACTGTCTAAATTCGCCATGGCTTGAATCAGGCCTAAAACCGACCCCATAATCCCTAAAGTAGGCGCATAACCACCAACTGACTCTATAAAAGAAACACTTTTCATGCGTTTATCGTAAATACGCACCGCATCATCGTGTAGCCGATCGGCTAAAAGTTCGGGATCTGTTCCGTCGATGGCCATCTGCAAAGCTCGTGATGAGAAACGATTTCCCATCGCCTCAATATCCGACTCTAGGGCCAATAATGACAATCTTCTGGCTTTATGGGCAAGATTATTTAACGTGGCTTTGGCTGAATTAAAATCATAAACGGGTGGGAAGAGACTCCATTTAATCAAGACAAGAGCTCTAGTGGCTTCTTGAATACTGCTTTGAATTAATGATGCCCCGATACTACCAACAATCACAATGATAGCAGAAGGTAAGTTAAGGAGGAGAACGACTTCCCCTCCTCCTAACCAATTAGCTAGAAATACAGAACTGAATGCAATGAGAAGACCAGCTAAGGTAACAAAATCCACTAACTGACCTCACGAGCGATACGTTCACCGATGTGATCTAAATCAATAATTTCGTCCGCCAGATTAGCTTTCTCTACGGCCATTGGCATGCCGTAGATAACACATGACTCTTCGCTTTGAATCCACACCCTTGAGCCAGAATTTTTCAGCATACGAGCCCCTTCACGACCATCAACTCCCATCCCTGTCATGACCACAGATAAAACTTTACCTGGGTAACATTTGGAGGCAGAGCCGAAGGTAACATCAACAGAAGGCTTGTAATTAAGCCGCTCATCACCATCTAGGATACGAACACAACCACCATTACGAGGGTCGATCATCATCTGTTTACCACCAGGTGCTAACAAAGCAACCCCAGGCTGCAGACGATCACCATCTTGCGCTTCTCTTACAGTAATTTGACAGATATTATTCAATCGCTCTGCAAATGCCCCTGTAAAAGCAGCCGGCATATGCTGAACCAAAACCAATGGTGCAGCAAAATCCTTAGGAAGCTTAGTCAATACAGCCTGCAGTGCCATAGGGCCACCTGTGGACGTACCAATAGCGACCAGACTCACTCGCTTTCTAACGCGTGGAATGATAACACCACGGTCTGTAACGATTGGTTTAGGCGCTTCTCTTGGTGCCAAAGCCGCAATAGGGCCTCGATTACCAGAAAAACGCGTTCTTGCAACCAGCAATACTCGCTCAACCAAAGCTCGTTTAACCACTGCAGAATCACGTGAAATATCTTCGAAATTCTTTGGCATGAAATCCACCGCGCCAGCCTCAAGAGCGTCCAAAGTTACTTTGGCACCCTCATGAGTCAGCGAAGAAAACATCAACACCGGTGTCGGTTTGAGTTTCATTATATTGACTACGGCTGCGATGCCGTCTAGGACAGGCATCTCATAATCCATTGTAACCACGTCAGGCGATAAAGATTGCACTTTATCTATCGCCTCTCTTCCATTATTTGCAGTACCGACAACGGTTAATCTGGGATCCGCTTCAAATATCTCAACTAAACGACGTCGAAAGAAACCAGAATCATCAACAACCAGCACCTTAACAGGCATATCACATCCCCTAAATGAAAAAGCTACTACCTAGACGCATAACACTTCAGCATACTAGGGACATCCAGAATCAATGCAATACGACCATCACCGGTAATCGTTGCGCCTGCCATACCAGCAGTACCTTGCAACATTTTTCCTAATGGCTTTATAACAACTTCTTCTTGGCCAACTAATTGATCAACAACAAACCCTACTTCGCTCATGCCAACCTGAACAACAACAACGTGAGCTTCGGAAGGTAAATCATCTCGGCTACTTCCTTTAATCAACCAGCTCTTGAGATGGAAAATAGGGAGCGTTTTCCCTCTAATAACAACCACTTGCTGACCATCAACGACGTTGGTTTTTTTCAAGTTAAGATGAAAAATTTCGTTAACACTAACCAGTGGAAACGCAAACGCCTGATCAGACAAAGTCACCATCAAGGTAGGCATAATCGCCAATGTCAAAGGCACTTTGATAATAAAACGAGACCCTTGCCCAAGTACGGACTTGATGTCTAACGTTCCATTTAACTGGGAGATTTTGGTTTTCACCACATCCATCCCAACACCACGCCCAGACACATCGGTTATTTCTACTTTTGTCGAAAAACCGGGGGCAAAGATCAAATTAAACGCTTCTTCGTCAGACAGCCTGTCTGCAGCATCGGCGTCCATTAAACCTTTTTCAACCGCTTTTCTACGTAGTAGACTCGGATCCATACCCGCACCATCATCTTCGATGGACAACAGAATATGATCACCCTCTTGTTCGGCAGATAAAATAACCGTACCCATCCTAGGTTTTCCACTTGCTTCCCGTACATCAGGCGCTTCCACACCATGATCTACTGAGTTTCGCACCAAGTGAACCAAAGGATCGGCTAAGGCCTCAACTAAGTTTTTATCTAGATCGGTTTCCTCACCACGAAGAACAAGGTTAACTTCTTTCTTCATACTGCGAGCAAGATCTCGAACCACTCGTGGGAATCGACCAAATACTTTTTTGATCGGTTGCATACGAGTTTTCATTACCGCATTTTGCAAATCACCCGTCACTACGTCTAAGTTAGCAACGGCTTTCCCCATGGATTCATCTTCGCTTTGAAGCCCTAATCGAACAAGTCGATTGCGCACCAAGACTAATTCACCCACCATGTTCATTATGTCATCTAGACGCTTCGTATCAACACGAACGGTGGCTTCTTGAGTAACGGGGGAATTAGCCGTTTTCTCTTTTACACCATCCATTTCTGAATCATGTGGATCAGACATTTTAGGTTCAGGTTTAGCTGCTGGCTTAGGCTCAACTTTCGCTTTCGGCTTAGGCGCTGGTTCTGCTTTTGACTCTGCCTTGGGTGCAGATGAGGCAGATTTTGTTGCCTTATCTTTACTTTGTAGACTGTCTAAAAGTGATTCAAACTCATCTTCCGTAATCAAGTCGGATTCAGCACCAGCAGATTCGTCCTTAACAGATTTATCTGTCGTGGATTTCGCTTTCTCTGCTTTATCTGTACTCGCCGTTTTTTTAGTAGAAGAACCACCTTCACCATGAAGTTTATCGAGCAACTCCTCAAACTCATCTTCCGTTATTTCATCTGAAGGAGTATTCGACTGTGCTTTTTTATCTTGGCGATCATTTATACCAGGCGCACCATTTCCGTGAAGCTGATTTAATAAAGCATCAAACTCATCTTCTGTAATTTCATCATCACTTTTGGGTGCTGCCTCACCTTTATCTGCAACACCACCTTTATCTGCAACGTCTTCAGATGAGGTATCACCAAGCGCATCCAACAATGATTCAAACTCATCATCAGAAATATCCACTGATTCATCAGAACTGGACGACGTAATTTCATCATCCTCTTCGACATCATCTTGCTCTTCAGCAATATCTTCGATTTCGTCTGCTTCCTCAGTTTCCTCTTCTCCAGCAAGCTCTTCTGCAGTAGGCGGTTTTGCATACACGCTCAATGCAGCAATCAGTTCAGGAGAAGCACGTTCTGGCTCAGCACCAGCACGCACTGCGTCAAACATTTCGTTTACAGCATCAAGCGCCTGCAAAACGATATCCATTAAATCAGAATCTATTTTACGCTGACCGTTTCTTAAAATATCAAAAACGTTTTCAGCGTAATGACAACAATCAACCAATGCCGTTAATTGTAAAAAACCCGCACCACCTTTTACGGTGTGAAAGCCACGAAAAATCGCATTTAGTAGCTGTTTGTCATTAGGGTTTTGCTCTAAATCTACTAACTGTTCGGAAAGCTGTTCTAGAATTTCACCAGCTTCTACCAAAAAATCTTGTAGAATCTCTTCATCGACCTCGAAACTCATCCTCAGCTCCTTCTAGAAACCAAGACTTGATAGCAAGTCGTCTACTTCGTCTTGACTATTCAGTACTTCAGGGTTGTTTTGTTTATTAATAGCTGGGCCATGTCCACGAGTGTCATCGTGATCAGACTTTTTCTCTTTGTGTTCAATTCCGGAGATACTATCAACGCGTCCAGCAACAGCAACGAGATGCACAAGTTTGTCTTCTACATCCCGAATTAAATCATTCACTCTAGCGATAACTTGACCCGTTAGGTCTTGATAACCTTGCTCTAGAAGAATTGTGTTGAGGTTTGAATGCAAGGTGGTAGCACTTTCATCAGCGTAGGACAAAAACACATCAATACGCTTATACAAGTCTCTAAACTCTTGTGGCGTTAAGTCACGCTGGATTAGACGACTCCAATCTTTTCGCAATAACCTGGCCTGGTTCTGTAGCTCACTGGCAACAGGAACACTACTGTCTACCATATCCATGGTTTTATTAGCAGCTGCACTAGTCGTTTCAATAACATAATTTAATCGATCTGATGCGTCGGTAATTTTTGTAGCAGAATCTTGCCCCTCACCGACAACCAGATCCATTGAATCAATTTGAAAATCACGAATAGCGTCATGCAAACTTCGAGTCAAACAACCCACTTCGTTGTAAAAGCTGTTATGACGAGCCTCGCTCAACTCTTGGATTATCTTAATCGCCCCACTGAAGTCGCCAACCTCAATGTGGTTCAAAAGTTCTACCGCACCGTCTTTTACTAGGTTTTCAAATTCCACTAGTCCAGATCCCAATACATTTGACATCTAAATTCCCTATTTAGCAGCGTCTATGCGTTCGAATATCTTCTCAATTTTTTCTTTGAGAGCCACTGCAGTAAACGGTTTAACAACGTAACCATTTACCCCAGCCTGAGCGGCTGCAATAATCTGATCGCGCTTTGCTTCTGCCGTTACCATCAGAACAGGAATGCTTTTCAGTTTTTCATCAGCGCGAACCGCACGAAGCAATTCAATTCCTGTCATACCGGGCATATTCCAATCAGTCACAAGAAAGTCAATTGTCCCACCTTGAAGTATAGGCAAGGCTGTCGTTCCATCATCTGCTTCGACTGTATTGGTAAACCCTAAATCCCGCAGTAAGTTTTTAATGATTCGTCTCATTGTCGAGAAGTCATCAACAATCAGGATCTTCATGTTTTTATCCAATGCAACCTCCACACCCCAAAGGTAATATTTCACAACTCATAATTAATCTCGCCAATCACTTAACCGAGCTCTCAATCTCATTGCCGCTTGGCTATGAATTTGACTCACTCTTGATTCACTGACACCTAAAACAGCACCAATTTCTTTCAAGTTAAGTTCTTCATTATAATAAAGAGACAAAACCAACTTTTCTCTTTCCGGTAAATTATCAATTTCTTGTGCCAATTGATTTTGAAACCCACCTTCTTCTACTAGAGAATAAGGCGCATTTTCCACTTCCGGTTCCACACTATCTAAATTACTTGTATCAGAGTCTAGCATTTCTTCATAGCTAAACAACTGCGTCGACATAGAGGATTGAATCATTTCGTGATATTCCTCAATGCTTATATCCATGTAAGCTGATACTTCCATATCAGATACTTCACGACCAAGCTTTGCCTCTAGTTCTTTAATTGCATGCGCCACTGCGCGACCATTCCGCCGAACTGATCGAGGCGCCCAATCACTTTTTCGCACCTCGTCCATAATAGAGCCACGAATTCGTATACCAGCGTAGGTCTCAAAGCTCGCACCTTTGGTTGACTCAAAACGCTTATACGCTTCAATAAGCCCCATCATGCCAGCTTGAATTAAATCGTCAATATCGACGCTATCAGGAAGACGCGCCAATAAATGATAAGCAATTTTTTTTACCAAATACCCATACTGCTCAACAATCGCATCAATCGAAAGTGTCGCTTTCTTAGAGTATGTGTCATATCCATTTTTGGTCTGCATATAAATAGTCTAAGCAACCTTTACCATTTAAGTTAGTTGCGCCAACTAACTGTACTACATAGTTTGGCGCAACGCTTTCAGTAATAACAAAATTTTACTAACTACCATACTTTAGTGACCCATAAAGCTGACTATAATGCTCCGCAGTATAAACAGCTCTACTAATCAAGTTATGTGCCCTAGCTGGCTCAATATCATCTGGAATTCTTTGACCGTCCGCTATATAGACAACCGGCAGACCTTCCTCAATAACTACACTAATCGCCTCACCAAGTGAAGCAGATTCATCTAACTTGCTTAAAACACAGCCATCTAACTGAATTTGTGAGTAAACATCAACCACTGTTTTTAATACTTGCCTTTGACTTGTGCAAGGAAGTACCAAAAGTTTTTTCAAACTGGCTCTCGCGCGCTTCATCATAAGCAGCTGCCTTTCGAGATTTGAATCTCTAGGATTCATACCCGCAGTATCAACCAGCACTAAAGAGTAATGAGCGTATTTTGCTAATACTTCATTTAAATCTGAATATTCATTCACTACTTCCACCGGAACGTTTAAAATACGACCAAACGTTCTTAGCTGCTCATGGGCCGCAATTCGATAGGAATCAGTGGTAATCAACACCACACCATCAGAACCATGCTTCAAAACGTGTTGAGCTGCAATTTTACCAATGGATGTCGTTTTCCCGACACCTGTAGGCCCCATAAAAGCAATACACCCTTTAAGCTCCGAAGAGCTTGAACGAACAGGAATATAATCAGCTAAATGCGCAAGCAAACGATTCCAATCATCTTCTCGACCTTTTAGATCGATATCATCGATTAAACGTGAAACAACAAATTCTGATAACCCCAACCCCTTTAGTTTTTCACGTGCTCGTGATTCGATGATATTTTCTTTTGGTTCCGCTCGGCTCTCTGCCTGCTGGCGCTGTTCGAGCATCGCTCGTACATTTTTTAATTCTAACTCCATGTCACGCAGCTGTTTGGCGCTATCGTTATTACGTATGGACAAGCTTTCTTCTAGAACTGGATCCTCTTTATCATTCGACAAAGGTGGCATTTCAAACTGTGTTACTGGACGCTTAATCGCTTGAGGAGGTGCATTATCTGCTGGCGGAATCTGTGATTTTGCTTTTTCTATACGCTCTAAGTAGTCAGCACTCGGGTCAGCGTATTTATCAGAACGAGGCGCGGCAGAGCGCTTCGAGGTCATGCTCGAAGGCAAAGATCCGTCATAATCCAAAGCGGCGACAATTTCTATTTCGCCAGTAGGCAGACGCTGATTTGACAAAATGACCGCATCAGGGCCAACAGCATCGCGAACCTTCCGTATCGCTTGCCGCATGTCAGGTGCTCGAAACCGCCTAATTTGCATGAATAACTTAATCCTTCCAGTGTATTTTTCTTACAAATCCATAGCTTACCCGAAAGATCCAAATAAATATAGACACAATGCACGAGGTCAATAGCCAGTTTTTATTGACCAATCACCCCAACTACGGTGATACGTTTATGATCTGGCACTTCTTGGTAGGAAAGAACAGACATATTGACCATACCATAACGCATAAAACGCGCCAACATAGGCCGTATTGGAGCAGATACGATCAAGATAGGCGTATTCCCCATCGCTTCTTGCTGCTCAGCAGACTGACGTAATGAGGCCTGCAGCTGCTCGGCCATTTTTGGTTCTAAAATAAGCGCTTCTTCATTTTTAATACCAGATTGCTGGCTTTGCTGCACCGTCTGCATCAACATCTTTTCAAGCTGAGGTTCTAAGGTCAATACTGGGATCTCTTCTACCCCATCTGCCAAAGTCTGAATAATCAACCTTGATAAAGACGTTCGTACTGCCGCCGTCAATATCATAGGATCTTGCGTTTTAGGCTGAACCCCCATGATTGCTTCTGCAATGGTGCGCATATCCCGAAGTGGAACCCCTTCGATCAACAAATTCTGCAACACTTTTAACAGCACGCTCAGCGGTATGGTGTTCGGCACAAGTTCTTCAGCCAACTTAGGATTGTACTGCTTTAACAAACTGAGCAATTGCTGAACTTCATCATGGCCAATCAGTTCGTAAGCATGTTTGTACATAATTTGATTAATGTGAGTCGCGACGACCGTACTCACATCCACCACAGTGTATCCATAGGTTTGCGCCTGATCTCGCTTCTTAGGATCAATCCAGACAGCATCTAATCCAAAAGAAGGATCCTTACCGGCAATACCATCAATCTTGCCAAACACTTGACCAGGATCAATCGCCAAATCTTTATCAGGATGAACTTCGGCTTCTGCCAGACTCACTCCCATCAGGGTCACACGGTAAGCATTTGGCATAAGATCCAAATTATCACGGATGTGCACACTTGGCACCAAAAAGCCTAAATCTTGAGAAAGTTTACGACGTACACCTTTAATACGCGCCAGCAACTCACCACCTTGAGTCTTGTCCACCAGAGGAATAAGACGATATCCTACTTCTAGTCCCAACATATCTACAGGAGCAACGTCATCCCAGCTCAAATCTTTTACTTCAGCAGGCATAGGATTGTCAGAAGAAGCTTTGCTGGAACTTTTTTGTCCTTGTTTGGATTTTTTCTTTTTGTTGTATTCAAGAAAGTAAGCTAAGCCACCCAAACAAGCCGCCAAAGATAGAAAAGAAAAATGAGGCATTCCCGGAACAACCCCCATAATCGTCATGACTCCGGCAGCAACGTAAAGCGCCTTAGACGAACCAAACATTTGACGAACAATTTGCGACCCCATATCACCGGATTCATTAACACGAGTCACCATGATGGCCGCCGCAGTAGACAACATTAAAGACGGCAATTGCGCTACCAAGCCATCACCTATCGTTAACAACGAATAAATTTCAACCGCTTCTCTAAACGAAAGACCATGCTGTGCCATACCAATAGCCAAACCACCAACGATGTTAATGCCAAGTATCAATAAACCCGCAATAGCATCCCCTTTAACGAATTTAGAGGCACCGTCCATAGAACCGTAAAATTCAGCCTCAGAGGCAATCTCCATACGTCGTTGCTTTGCTTGTTCAGCATCGATCATACCGGCATTAAGGTCTGCATCAATCGCCATTTGTTTACCAGGCATCGCATCCAAGGTAAAGCGCGCACTTACTTCGGATATACGACCCGCACCTTTTGTCACCACGGCAAAGTTGATAATCATCAAGATGGCAAAAACAACAAAACCCACAACGTAATTGCCGCCAATGACTACTTCACCAAACGCTTGAATGACCTTACCCGCAGCATCGCCACCTTCATGACCATCCAAAAGAACAACTCGCGTTGAAGCCACATTTAACGCTAATCTCATCAGTGTTGAAACAAGCAGAACCGTTGGAAAAACTGCAAAATCCAAAGGACGCAAGGAGTACACCGCCACCAGCAAAACAACAATCGCCAACGCGATGTTAAAGGTGAAAAGCACATCGAGTAAAAAAGCAGGAATGGGTAAAATCATCATCGCCAAAAGCGACAATAACAAAATAGGAATACCTAGATTCCCACTAAAAACCCCTTGGACTTGCCCAGTAAGACGACCACGATCAAAGTTCACGCGACATTCCTACCAAAAAACGACAAAACATAATTAACGACCATCCCACTGAAACTCATCAGGCACATCTAAATTTGGCATTGCCTCAGGCCTTGGCGCCCCCGTTCGAGCATTACGTAATTGATACACATACGCCAACAACTGAGCCACCACCTTAAAGAGACCTTGCGGTATTTCATCCCCTATTTCGGTATGATGATAAATTGCCCGCGTTAAAGCAGGTGATTGTATCACAGGGATGTCATAGTGATTGCCCACTTCTCGAATTTTCAGTGCAATAAAATCACCGCCCTTGGCCAGCAATATCGGAGCACTTCCACCCGTTTGATCGTATTTTAATGCGACAGAAAAGTGTGTCGGGTTAGTAATGATAACATCCGCATTGGGTACATCAGACATCATCCTATTCATTGCAGCTTGACGTTGCATTTGACGGATACGCCCTCGAACTAAAGGATCACCTTCTTGCTGCTTAAACTCGTCCTTTACTTCCTGCTTGGTCATTTTAAGTTTTTCTTTATGAGACCAAACTTGAAAAGGCACATCTATCGCCGCAATCAAGGCCAAAGCGAGACTGACAAAAATAAAAGACCAAATAACAATATCGATACCGTGAGCAATCGACAATTCGATCGATTGAAAAGTAAGCCCCAGCGTTTCTAATAAAAAATAGTTGAGCACCAAATAAGACACGATGCCAACCAATGTCACCTTGGCAATTGCCTTCAAAAGCTCCACTAAAGACTGTACTGAAAACATTCTTTTTAGGCCGGCTATTGGGCTCATTTTACTGAGTTTAGGCATCAGAGGCTCCCAAGAAAAATTGAGCCCCCCCAAGGCAATACTCCCCACAATACCCGCTGCAGCTAAAACGGACATCAGCAGCACCATCGAGTCCATCATGGCAACAACAGACTCATAGAGATGAAATATCATCCGACTTAAGTCAAACACGTCCTCTCGTTCAACCAAGAAGTTAAAATCAAATATAACCGCCAAGTCTCGAGCCAACAAAGTGCCCGTTCCATATAATGTTGCTGCTGCCACAATTAAAAGTAGCGCCGAACTCAGATCCTTTGAGCGAGCAATATTTCCCTTATCACGGGCATCCTGAAGCTTCTTACTACTGGCACCTTCGGTTTTTTCGCTGCCGTCTTCATTCTCAGCCATTTATCTGAATCCCCCAAGCGGTCTTCATCCAATCAATCATTTCTGCGAAAAACAACAAATAGATATTCAAAAAGTCGTCCAACATAATCCAGAAGAAGAACAACGAAAAAAGCATGATAATAGGAAAGCCCAAGGCAAAAATATTCAACTGCGGAGAAGCCTTGGCAACCACACCAAAAGACAAGTTAATCACCAATACAGCAATAGCCAAAGGCATAACGATAAGCAAGGCTTTTTCAAACATCCACCCCCCTAATAACACCAATTGCCAATAGCGCTGACTATCAAAACCGCTTCCAATGGGCCAATAAGTAAAACTTTCCGCGAGATACTCTATCATCACTAAATGCCCATTCGTACCCAAAAAGGCCAACGCCACCATAGACAAATAATACTGCCCCAAGGTCGCGACAGAAATACCATTCGCAGGATCATTAGACATCGCAAAGCCTAACCCCGCCTTCATCGCAGCCAATTGCCCAGCAAGAGAAAATAATTGAAACAAAATAGTAACCACAAAACCCAAAGCAAAACCAATCACCAACTGCTCAGCAATCAACACAATATAAGCAGGCGAAATGGGATCGTAATTAGGAACTTCAATAACAGGAGTAATAATGATGGCAACAACAAAAGAAAATGCAATACGAACTCTAGGACTGACTAATCGACTACCAAACAAAGGAAGCGCCATAAAAAAGGCACCGATACGAAAAAATGGCAGAAGGAAACTGATCGTTAAATTGAGCAGCTGATCAGGATAAATCTCTAACATCAGCCAATTATCATGGGAATATTAATAAACAAACTGGTCGTAAAATCCATTAGCTTCATCAGGATCCATGGGCCTAACTGCATAATGACCAAAATAGTCACAATTAATCGAGGCAAAAAAGATAAGGTTTGCTCGTTAATCTGCGTCGCGGCTTGAAACACACTGACAATTAACCCCACCAGCAAACTCGGCATCATGACAACCCCTACAATCAGCACAATCAGGTAAAATCCTTGCCCATACAAATCTAGTACTACTTGAGGATCCATAATTAAATCCCGAAACTCGCCGCCAAAGTGCCCATAATCATAGACCAACCATCAACCATCACAAAGAGCATGATTTTAAAAGGCAAAGAAATAATAACAGGCGACAACATCATCATACCCATCGCCATCAAAACACTCGCTACCACCATATCGACGATCAAAAAGGGGATGAAAATCATAAAGCCAATCTGAAAAGCCGTCTTCAATTCACTGGTCACAAACGCGGGCATAAGAATGGTAAATGGCAGCTCCTCCATAGATTGGATTGTCCCTTCCCTACCAGCAAGCTTCACAAAGAGCGCAATATCGTCTTCTCTGGTTTGCGCCAACATAAAATCACGAACAGGCACAGACGCAGCTTCAACCGCTTGAATAGAAGTCATCTCCTCTTTTAAATAAGGTTGTAACGCCACTTCATTGACCTTATCTAACGTGGGCGTCATGATAAAAAGCGTTAAAAACAACGCCATACCTATCATAATTTGGTTAGAAGGCGTTTGCTGCAAACCAATCGCCTGACGTAAGATTGCCAGTACCACCACAATGCGCGTAAAAGACGTCATCATCATCAAGGCAGCAGGTAACAGCGTCAACGCTGTCATGATAAAAAGGATTTGCAGTGAAACAGTGTAATCCTGACTGCCGTCTGGGTTAGTGACCACCTTTACCGCAGGTAACCCAACTTCTGCCCAAGAGAATACCGGAAAAACCAACAATAAGAGCAATACATAACGCATCACAAGTGATCCCCATTACTCTTATCGTCAGTAGAATGCTCTCTGTCTACTTCCTCCATGAAAGAGGCAAACGACTTGCCACTAGGCGAAAAACTTTTCAAGTGTGTAATTGACTGCGCTGTTACGCCAATCAACAAACGCTCTCCTTCAACCTCCACCAACATCAACTTTTCTTTTGTACCCAATGATTGAACATTCACAATTTTTATTTCTGACTGTCCCAACTTCATTTGGGCAAACTGGAAGTGCTTCATCAACCAAAGGCAAGCAGGAATAAAAGCGATCACCACAATCAAAGAAATGACAATTTTCCAGACGGAAGACGCAACAGACACCTCTTGCATACCTGCCGCATAAAGAGACGAGAAAGTCATAGTGGATATGACACTAAAAACACACCGTATAAGAAAAGAAAAAATCAATTGCTACTACTTAAGTCGTCGAATTCGCTCACTAGGACTCACAACATCCGTTAAACGAATGCCATACTTATCATTCACTACCACTACCTCACCATGCGCAATCAAAGTACCGTTTACAAGTACATCCAAAGGCTCACCAGCGAAGCGGTCCAGCTCAACCACCGACCCCTGTGTCAACTGCATTAAGTTACGAATAGCAATTTCGGTATTCCCTAACTCCATAGAAAGCACAACAGGAATATCCATGATCAAATCAAGATCGGACCCGACGCCACCACTGGGTATGGACGGATTAGACAATGTCTCTAATTTAACCGGCTCAACTTTTTGCTCAGACATAGCAGCGGCCCATTCATCCTCAAGTCCTTCACCATCGTTAGTGTCACCAGATTCCGACATCGCTGCCGCCCATTCATCCGCTAAATCGTCATCCATCCCTGCTGCATCTGGGTTCTGTTCTTCTGCCATGTTATTTCACTACCTTCGTTTTAAAACTTTCTTTCATTTGCACTGAATAACGCTCATTGCTTATGCCTAATTTGCCTTTAAACGTTGGCACACCATTGGCCCTAACGGTGACAAACTCTGGCATTTCTATCGGAATAATATCACCTGCTTTAAATTTTAATACCTCACCGAGCGAGATTTTACGATTGGCTACATTCACCGACAATTTAACATCAATGTCTTTTACATCTTGCTCAAGCGACTTTCCCCAGCGATCATCTTTTTCATCAACATCACTCTGAACACCAGCATCAAGCAACTCTCGCACAGGCTCAATCATCGAGTATGGCAGCGTAATGTGCAACTCTCCGCCACCACCATCCAATTCTATGTGAAAAGTAGACACAACGACGACTTCACTTGGGCTGACAATGTTTGCCATTGCTGGGTTCACTTCTGAACTAATGTATTCCAACTCTAGTTTTAATACAGGTGCCCAGGCCTCAGTTAGATCTTTAAAAACTTGCTCAAGCATCAACTGTACAATGCGAATTTCCGTCGGCGTAAACTCACGCCCTTCAATTTTAGCGTGTCGACCATCGCCACCAAAAAAGTTATCCACTAATTTAAATACTAGCTTAGCATCAAGTATAAAAAGTGCCGTACTTCTTAAAGGACGAAATTTTACCAAATTCAAACTGGTAGGCACATAAAGTGTATGAACGTATTCACCAAACTTCATGACTTGAAGACCACCCGATGACACGTCAGCCGTGCGCCGCAACATATTAAACAAACTGATACGAGTATAACGCGCAAAGCGCTCGTTTATCATTTCCAAGGTGGGCATTCGCCCACGTACAATACGCTCTTGACTAGTAATGTCATAAGACGCCACACCGTTAGCGTCTCGATTATCCTCTTCAACAGGCTTTTCATCAGCACCGTGTAAAAGGGCATCGATTTCATCCTGGGATAATAAGTCTTGAGCTGACATAATCTTATTGCATCACAAAGTTAGTAAATAATACGGCATCAATACCGCCCTGCCCTGTTTCTTGCTCTAATATGCCATTGATAGCATCAAGCGCAGCGACTTTTAGGACGGCCTTCCCTTCCGCTGTTTGTAACTCATCAAACGACTGACTGGAGTACAACAAAACAAGACTGTTACGAATCAGAGGCATATGCAAATTTACCGCATCCACCTGAGCCGCATTTTTTGATTTAACCGCCATGTTCAACTGTACATAACGCTGACGGCCATCCACCATAAAATCTATTGTAAAAGCAGGATCCAAAGCCAAATAAATGGATGGCTCATTCGCCAAAGCAGCGGCATCCGCTTCGGCTGCCCCCTCATTATTTGATCCACTAAAAAGAAAAAAGTAAGCCGCCGCGCCTCCTCCAGCCAAGACAAGAAGCAGTGCGACAATAATAATGAGCTTTTTCTTACCGCCAGACTTACCTTCTTCCGCACCAATATCTAAACCATCTTCAGCCATATTAACAAACCTTAGGTATATCAAATTCTTTCTATAAAACGAATGCTTACTGCATCCTATCTCGAACAGCACCCTATTCTACAAAGAATCAAACGTATCACCATCAATTTCTCGTAAGTTTACGCATAGTAGTCAACACCTGATGCCGATACATAAGAAACATTGTTCGCTATAAACTCATTATCAAGGTCATCATTGATGGCTACTTCTCCTTGATTTGCGCCGCTATTTCGATAAGTTCCACGCTCTTGCGCACCCGACGTGTCTTGTTGCGACACATCAACATCCGCTCTACTTAAATCCATGCCCTGCTGAGCCAACATTTCTCGCAATCTTGCCATCTGACCTTCTAGCAAATCCCTAGCCTGTGGCGTAGCGGCCACAAAGCTAACCTGAGTATTTGAGTCACTGTCTACCGAAATTTTGACCGTTAGGCTGCCCAGTTCAGGCGGATCTAATCGAATATGCGCGGTATGACCACCATCACGAGCAATCCAAGCCACTTTCTGAGTCATTTCCCCAGCCCATCCTGGGTGTCCCGGCGGCACACTCATGGCTAAATTTTGCTGAGGATTTTGTGCAACGACAGTCGCTGCCACAGCCGCCCCCTGAGCAGCCCGATTGAGATTATGGTTCTGTAAAGAGCTATTTAAACCACCTAGCGCATCATCGGCTGTAGCGCCGTCCATTTGCGCGGACATGCGACCTATCATAGCTTCTTGTTCTTTTTTACGTAACTCGATAGGTTCGTTGATTAACACGCCATCTTCCCCAAGCAACGTCTCTGCTGAGTCACTATTTACCTCAGTAGATAAAGCAACATCACCAGTAGCTGCCCCCAATAAAGGCAATGGAACGACACCTGATCGACTTTCTTTATTGACAACATTAACCAAAGCGCCCGCTGCCAATGCTGTGGTAGCCGCTTTACCAGCATCTAACGCGACACCTTCTGTCACTTTTTCTATTGGCGCAGCCTTAGCAACCGATGCGTCCATTTGAGACAACACCCAAGACAATTCTCCATTTTCTTGCTCTAAAGAAGGAGCAGGAATATTTTCATCAACATCCACTGACGACAGACCTGCTTTGTCTAATGAAACCGCTGCTGCCTGCTTATTTGTACCGCTGGCTAACACGCCAGCACCAGCACCTAATGCCCCCAACACTGCTGCTGGATTCGCCACCTTATCGTCTTTTGCCAGTGCGTCGACAGTGTCAGTGTAACCGTCACCAAGTTGCAACGGAGTCGTTGCATTAGTCTCTTCTTGTAGTCGTAATTTTAATTCAGATGAAGGCTTAACTAAACTTTCAACAGAGACATCTGAACTATTAACAGGTAAATTTTCACCCTCGAGCTGCAAAATTTTGCCACTTTTAGCCATTGAATTCGTCACCGCTGTAGTACTCGAAGAGGACTCTGCTGTTAAGCCAGTGGCTTTATTTTCATCACTCACTAAAGAGGAAGTTTGGCCGCCAGATTGTGCGGAAAACTCAACAGTTGCAGACGCAGAATCAGCAGTTGCAGACGCAGAATCAGCAGTTGCAGAATCAGTAGTTACAGACGCAGACTCAACAGACGCAGACTCAACAGGAGAAGATGAGGAAGATGCACTATTAGTTACAGGCGAATCATTGACGACGGTCTCTTTTTTGACATGACTAGCCTCCTTAGCATTATGCAAATCTTTCGCAAAAGCCACACCGCTCTCGGAAGAAGATTTAGCCAAAGTTGCTTTTTTAGGTGGAACACTTGGCGATAAAGACAAAACTGTATTGGAATCTGTGCGCATAATTTTCTCCGTCAATAGAGAATAGTATGCAATTGCAAGGCCAATCTATTTATAGACGCCTTTAACCATTTAGACCAACTTGCCAATCGTAATAAGCGGTGACCGCACTTCCCCCCTTAGAAAACTCTAACTTACTGCAAAGCTGATCCAACAAAGCCAAGCCACGGTTATACAATAATTCAGTGTTAGATATGTCAAAATGCACCCCCTTAAAATCAAACCCTGAACCGCTGTCCTCTACATACAACACAAGCGATCGATTATACCCCTCTGACGTGACTTTAACGGAAATTTTGACATAGCCGCTCGTTAAGTTAGCCAAACGACTCTCACGCTCTTCATAATACTGAGAGAAGCCATCAATTGAGTTTTTCTTTTCAGAGTTAAGTTTTAATACGCCATGCTCAAGCGCATTTGAATAAAGCTCTGACAAGATCATAAATATTTGACTAGAGAAACTGCTTAACCCCGGCACGGTGGTCAAAATTTGCAACACATAAGGTAAAGGATCTGTATTGCGCAGCGAGTCGGCATTCAAAACATATTCAAACGAGAAATCAGCTGGGGCCTCATGATGCGCTCGCGAATATTCGCTTTCAGAAGAGTCAATACCGATACTGGCGTCCAAGCGAACACTAAGGCATGAGATATCATCATGTGGATTTTTCAATACACCTTCGGTTTCTAATTGCTCAATTAACCAATCTACTGATTGGTCTGCAGCCACATGCCCTTGATAAAGTGGCGTGAGAACAGAATGGCAAAACATCTTCCCAGAAACATCCAGCGCCTCGTAAACGCCGTCCGAAAACGCCATCAGCCTATCCCCAGGGAGAAAAGAAACCGCTTCGATCTGAGATTCAAACGCATCAGGAGACAAGACACCTAAGGGTAAGTTTTTTGAGGAAAACCTGATTGGCTGATTCGCTTTTTTAGAAAAAAACAATACATCCGGTAAACCTCCATTCCATATTTCAATGCTTTTATTATTGACTTTGATATCAATAAACACCGCGCTACAAAACATATTAGCGGGCAAAATTCGTTTGAGACGCGCGTTTATTTCAGGAATAATCTGCCGCATCAAAAACCCTTTTTTGGTCCATTCAAAGAAAATATCAGCAAGGGGTAAAGCACCAATGGCAGCAGACAAGCCATGACCAGTAAAATCCCCTAATAATAGATGCATCCCGCCATTAGGCTTATAAGCCGCAAGAATGACGTCACCATTAAAAGTATGAGTTCCGTAATGGAAAGTAGATAAGGCTGGGTCTTCCAAACAATTCGAGTGGGTTATATTTTCATAAACGACTTTTGCGATATCTTGGTCATTGAGCAGTTGCTCATTATAGGAGCGCATCGCATCACGTTGTTCTTCAAGGGTTTTTTGCATAACCAACAAACGTACTATGGCATTTAATTTTGCCGTAATCAGCGCTGGGCTATAGGGCTTAGAAATGAAATCCGTCCCCCCAATTCGCAAGCAATTAGATAAAGCAATAGGATCAGACACACCAGACAGAAAAATGATTGGAACAAATACATCACCAGCAATACGCTGAATTTCAAATGCCGCTTCCCAACCATCTTTGTGAGGCATTTTGATATCCAAACAAACCAGTTGGATGGTATGAGGATCAAATTTATCAATCGCATCTTGCCCATCGACAGCAGTAACTACTTTATGACCAAATTGACTTAAAATGGCTTTTAATAGAATACGATCAGACGGATTATCATCTGCAATTAATATGGTTAACATTTGCTCCATACAACACTACTCAGCAATATTAAAAAGGCGATGAAAGTTTGCAATCTTAAGAATATCTATCACTGCCTCATTAGCATGAAGCAAACGAACCTGAGCCCTATCACCACCCGCGTGATCTCTCAGCAATAATAACATACCAAGGGCAGAGCTATCTAAATACGAAACATCCGCCAAATTCACATCATACGATGCTGCTGTAGTGACACTCGTAAAAGCCTCTTTGAACATTTTATGGCAGCTGTAATCGAATCGACCATTTATTGTAATGGTCAGGCATCCAGTTTTTTTATCAAAAAAGCGTTCAACCACAGCCTACTCCTCAAGTAAGAGTGGAAAATACTACCACTCATTTTACTCATCATTAGATTTTTGTGCCGATACATTTTCTTCTGCATCGACGGAAACATCAGCAGGCATTTTCGCCATCAAGTCATGAATGCGGTCAATCATCTCAGAGACAGATTCTCTGGCTCTTTCTAAACGCGCCACACCAACACTGCGATCTGACTCCAGCAAAGACAATGTTGAGGCCGCCATAGACTTCATGCCTTCAATTTGCTCTTGCACCTGACTTATATCGTGCTCTATATCAACGGCAAAACGGCGACGAACACTTTCGCTTTCGCCTTCAGTGGCCGCTAGACTATTCAATACACCAGCGCGAACTTCGTTAAGATAACGTTCAACCTCACCTAGGAGAAAAACATCGGAAGACAAGTCTTTCTCAACCAAGGCTAAACGCTGCAAAACCAATTCATAACCCAGTATAAAAGAGTCTCTCACCTGCCCAGAAAGCCAAGCCATCGTATTCAGCTCAACCTGCATACCTTCGAACAATGAATGAGTCATTGGAACCAACTCATTTACTGATGCCTCATTGTGATCTGTTTTTTCGTCAATTAGGGATGCTATTTGTTGTAGTTTAGTAATTTTTACAATGGGATTTGTTCGCATTAAGGCGGCATTAAGAAAGTCAAACAACGTCATTACTTTTCGACGTATGATTTCTAAAGACGTAGCAAACCCTGCATAAGGAGACTCCTGACGCAATACGCGAATTGGCACACTCCATACATCTTGTTCAAGTAATTTTAAACTGTGGTGCAGAATCTCCAATTCTGCCGTGTCGGATTTTGAACGAATAGAAATGAAGCGCTGCAAATTTTCTGTTTCAACAGGCTGATCTGACAGAAAAGAAGAAACACTTAACCAGTACACACCATCCGATAAGTTAAGCTTCAACGCTTCATCCGACAATAAAATGGAGTCTGCTATACGCTCTCCTGTCGGATCATCTAACCCTGCATCAATACCAAACAATGATTCAAACAACGATGTATTTCGAAACCACAATCGCTCAGCACCAGCGCTTAACCAAGCAATATCTCCTCGTTCATTGGTCACCAAAAATGGTTCGTCGACTTCGGTCAATGCTTTTTCAATTAAATTGAGATTTTCGCTTTGCTGGCTGATATCAAAATCTCGAGAGGCCAATTCGTTATCCACCAAATGACCTAGGTCTGTAAACTCATCAATCACATTTCGAGGAGGATGTGCCGAAACATGACCTCGTTTACGATGATCAACCACATAGTGCAAAGCAGACAATCCAGAGCGCAACTGTCGAGCAAACCGAGTACACAAGAACAAAATAATCGCAGCAATCACGACAAACAGAGCAATATGAATCCAAATCAACGTCTGGGAAAAAGCCTGACGCTCATACTCCACATTCACTCTAATCTGTAACAGTCCATCACTAATCGACTCTAGCGTTTCAAAAGAACGATACACAACTCGTCGCTCTTCATCCGTCAAAGAAGATGTATCAAGCTCTTTTTGCGATAATCCATCCAACAACGCAATAGAGGATGAAAGATCCGCCTCAAGCATCGTATCGAAACGTGTGAGATTGAGCTCAATTAAACCATATTCACTTACCAATCTCTGATGTAAATAGCTCGCGGTGAAATGAGAATCCTCTTCTAAGTCATAGGTTTGACGGTCTTCCACTAATAACCACTGCAACCAATGCTCTTCTGCACTGTGCACCAACCCCAGTAATTCACTCAATTTTCCCTGCTGAATATCCTGACGTTCTAAGTTACCATTTACCAGAAAATACATACCAGCAAAAGCCAATAACATCGCAAACAGCACAATAACCAACCCTTTTTGCAAAGCATTAATCAGCTCTTTTCGTGGCACGCCAAAGGGTAAATGTAATGTATTCATAATCTATAATCACTTTTTAACTAATGATAAAGAGGCTGAAAGCCAGCAATAAAAGACAAAAAATTCTGTTTATCAATCACCACGCCATCCCCCTGTGAGGACATCAGATGACGTTTTCCTTCACTGTGGCAAAACAACTTTTGAAACATGGTAAATTCACGAACATAACGGGCATCAGGCAAAGACGCACACCAATCACAAGAGACAAAGGGCAGAACAACGGACTCCCCCATTCCCTCGAGAATCATCGAGAAACCTTTTTTTTGCCCCAGTGCCGCCGATACGTCACTCGCGAAATCTTTAGGGAGCACTCTATCAAAACAACGACCGTCATGAATAATGAAAGATTTCGAACTGAATGTCTCATCGTCACGATAAACCACAGAAAAAGGCGACTGGTATGGCAACAGTGCGAACACCAACGCCGCTTCGATCCAAAACATCCTGCCACAGAGAAAACCAAAATAATAACCATTCTTATAAGAGCACATTCGTGTATTCACTTCATGCTGACCACTAACGGCAGGTAAGCTATCAAAATGAAATAACCAAGGCTCTATCAAAACCCCATTATCTCTACTCAGCCAAACATTTTTTACCCAGGCTCGTGGCGTAGACATAATAGAGCATACACCCTCTACCTCACGAATAGCAGAGTAGGGCAATGCAAAATACTGCCCGCCTTGTCTAACGACCAATACTTGATCAACATACTGAGGCAGCAAACTAAATGCGGCATCAACAGTAGAAAATAAACTCGTTGTTAACACTAACTTAGCCTGAATATCAGCGGCCACATGAAATAAAGACCACTCCCCGTCGATACTCAGATTTTGATCAATAACAGCGTAAGTCCCAAGACACTCGGCACGATCAAACACAAATCGCCCAAACCCCGTATCAACCTCATATAAAAAATACGCCAAAAAATCATGCCCTAATCGACTCAGATAAGCCACACTCGGCACTTCCTGACCCAAGACAGAAGACCCAACAAAAAAAGCCCCACCATGTCTTAGAGGAAAATACTTCACACCCTCGTTTATTTCGAAGCTAGTCGCGACATTCGCAATCGGGACCAAACGATTCGGCCATTCTATGGCAGAATCGTCTGGCGGAAAGAATTGACTAAAAGGCTGATAAAAGGCTTGTTTAAATGCCTTTTCATACTGCTCCAGCAACCGATAACGAGCATCTCTTTGCATCGATGTGTTTTGAAAAATTGGCAAAAAACTGAATTCACATAAAGCTCTTAAAGGCAGCACCGCATCTGCTGACACCTCTTGCCACTGCAATTCAGGGAATTTAGTCTCAAGCCACGGCAAAGACTGCGCAGTGGTTAACCTAAACTGCCCCTTAACGGTTTTATCATTGATCGCCTCTAAATCAAAGGATACCCGTCCAGCGCAAGCAAGTGCTGCCAGATAAACATCCACACTCACAGATTCAGATTGCCTCATACTGAATCTGGCCAGATAGTTCACCTGGTTAGGGAAAACCGTCTCTTCATTTAAAACCGACAGAACGTCTTGCCAACAAGAACGATCAGCTAACAACAAGTACTGCAGTGACTCTGCACGACCTTCACTAAACTGACACGCTATCGCTATTTGAGCAAGCGCATCCGCTGAAGACAAAAAAGCCTTATGATAGCGTTCCACATAGGGAGAACCAGATAACAAAAGTTGCTCAGTCGCGGCGATTAAAGAACCCAAGCGTTGATAATAAAGGGGATCAAAGAGGCAAATCTGAGTGTTTTTTTGAAAAGATAAGAGTGCTAAGTGAAGCGTCTGCAAACCACGCAGTGGAGTATGGGCATAATCATACAACGCCTTTTCTATATCCGAAATCAGCAAAGACAAATCGACGATTCCATTATCCTGTCGAGCCATATTTCACCCTAGCAATAGGCTAAGCGGTTATGATAAAAAAACGTTTTAAAGCGCGTTACATTGAGTCTAAAAAACGTCGCATGGCAAATTCGTCACTCTGACGTTGTTCTTGTTTCGCCTCAATCGCTAATTCAGCTTTGTGGCTTTTCTCTTTCAACCAATCCATACTTTTGGTTTTGGTACGAGTTTGCAACCAGCGACGCATACTCATATCCGCTTGCTGCTCTGCTCTGCCCACAGCCGCTTCTTGCTGAACAATAGCCTGCTGAACACGGTCAACAAAGTGCTGATAATTTGTTGTAAGGTACGCACTGAGACCCAGAAGGTTACGTTCTGACTCATATTGTCCAGCGTAATCCTTTAATTCATTCAGCTTTTGCAGATCATGTTGTACTTTTGCTTTGTCTCGAGCAAGCTGTTTAGCGGCAAGATCTTCTTTTCGTTGAGCAAGATCCACTAAAATTTGCATTCGACGGGATTTTTTCATTTTTTCTCCCCTTACCTAAAAATTGTTAAGCGGATAACAAGTAAGACAAAGACAAAGACAAAGACAAAGACAAAAAAACAAACAATTATCATGGTCGTACAAAACGTCTTGTTAATGAAATGAATGGTAGACGTTTTTGTCAGCGTTCGTCTACTGCCCTTTTGTCATCGCCGCCACTAACGCCCCTAAGCTTTGATCAATGGTAAAACTTTCCGTCAAAGACTGCTGTAAAAAATGACGAATTTCAGGCATTTGTATGATCGCTTGATCTAAATCTGGGTCGCTACCTCGAGCATAGGCCCCTACTGAAATAAGGTCCTGATTTTGCTGAAACTTAGAATAAAGCTGTTTGACACGCATCGCGCCATACAAGTGATCTTGACTAACAATGTGCGGCATGGCTCGTGAAATAGACGCTTCGATGTCAATCGCAGGATAATGACCTTCCTCTGCTAAACGCCTAGATAGCACTATATGTCCATCCAAAATAGCCCTTGAAGCATCAGCAATTGGGTCTTGTTGATCATCGCCTTCGGTCAGAACCGTATAGAAGGCCGTCACCGAGCCACTGCCCTCACAACCGTTACCAGCCCGCTCTACCAACTGGGGTAACTTTGAAAACACAGATGGCGGATAGCCTTTCGTGGCAGGAGGCTCACCGACAGACAAGGCGATTTCTCGTTGTGCTTGCGCATATCGGGTTAAAGAATCCATTAGCAATAACACGTTTTTGCCTTGATCTCGATAATACTCGGCAATACGCGTCGCCAGCATCGCGGCTCGTAATCGCATAAGAGCAGAGTCATCCGCTGGTGAAGCAACCACAACAGAGCGAGCTAAGCCTTCTTCACCAAGAATTTGGTCAATAAATTCTTTTACCTCTCGCCCACGCTCCCCAATAAGACCAACAACAGTGATGTCCGCTTCGGTAAATTTTGTCATCATGCCAAGCAACATACTCTTGCCCACACCACTGCCGGCGAAAAGCCCTAATCGTTGACCTTTGCCAACAGTCAACAAGCTATTAATGGCCTTGATGCCAACATCTAAAGGTTCACTGATAGGCTTACGCTGCAAAGGATTAATAACATTGCCATGCAGGGTCACTGAATCTTTGGTTTTAATGGGACCTTTACCATCCAATGGCTTGCCTAAACCATTCACAACGCGCCCCAATAACTCATCACCCACAGGCATCCTGCTGTCACCAAGCAAAGGACGCACTCGCGCACCAGGAGAAATACCTTCAATGGCTTCGGTCGGCATCAGATACGTCAGATCCCCTGTAAACCCAACCACTTCTGATTCAACCCAGCGATCTTTTCGAACCTGAACAGAACAACGATCACCTAACGCGACCACACAGCCTACCGCCTCCATGGTCAAACCAACCATGCGGGTCACTTTGCCTTCAAGCTGAGGAGGTAACGCGGAAACGGACACACTACTGAGTTTATTAAAACGTTCGGTAAGGGTTGGCATGGCGCAACTAGCTATCAAGCAATGAAAGGTGGCGAAGCTCTTCAAAAACCGCTTCTAATCTTTGCTCAAGGCGGCCATCAATATGAAAAGATTTAGAATCTATGACAAAGCTACCGCTGACCAAAGCGTCATCAGCTTCGACTTGCAAAGCGAGTCTATTTTGGATGCCAAGCTCTTCTAAAATAAGAATATCATTTGAGTGCAATCTTAATCGAATGCGCCCTTCGTATTCACCAATCTCATCAAATACTCGTGTTAATTGTTCTTTTAAAACCTTATGGCCTTCTTGCTGCATTTTCAGCAAGCAAACATTTTCGATTATTCTCGTCATGGAGTGATACAAAATGTCTTCAACCGCAGTGCGACTTTCTTCCAGAGGCGAGGTTATTTCTTGTGCAACACTCGTCAATAAGGTCTCAATAGACGCCAATTGAGTCTGAGCGAGCTCTCGAGCTTGTGCCTTACCTTCTTCCAACCCCATTAGCCGACCTTCCTCATGGCCTTTTTCAAAACCGTCAACCTCTCCTTTCGCAAAGCCATCAGAATGGCCTTTTTTGTGCCCTTCTTCTTCCCCCTGAATAAAGCCTTCATCGTAGGCTGCACTGCGTATTTCTTCTAATTGAGACGCGGTAAGAGGCTCGTACACCAAAGAATCTTGGTCCACCTCTTCTGTGGTGACTATGGTGTCTCTTTGAATGAGCATGGCAGGGCCGGAGTCACTCGGTTTGTTGCTCTCTAAATGAGGAAGCTCCCAGCGTTCGTAAGCGGTCAGCTTGCGCTCATTTTTTTCTTGTTTATCAGACATACCCTAATTAAACCATCTGCTCACCGCCGCCACCGAGGACAATTTCCCCATTCTCAGCAAGGCGTCTGGCCACGGCCAATATTTCTTTCTGAGCCACTTCCACTTCGCTGACTCGGACTGGGCCTTTTGCCTCTAGATCGTCCCGCAACATGTCAGCAGCACGAGAGGACATGTTTTTGAAAATCTTATCTTGCATGTCTGGATCAGCGCCTTTAAGCGCAAGAATCAAGGTTTCGGATTCCACTTCCCGCAAGATAATTTGGATGCCACGATCATCTACTTCTAGCAAGTTATCAAAGACAAACATCAGATCCTGAATGGTATTGGCCAAATCCTCATCCACATCACGAATAGACTCCATCAACTCAGACTCTACTGAACTGTCAATAAAGTTCATGATGTTAGCTGCCGTACGAACACCACCAATCGTCGTTGATTGAGTTGAATTGTTTCCAGAGAACTGACGTTCCAATATATTATTTAACTCTTGTAACGCGGCTGGCTGAACCGTCTCTAATGCGGCAACACGTAAAACAATATCTAAACGGACACGCTCATCAAAGTTTGCCAATATATCGGCAGCTTGATCTGGGTCTAAATAAGAAATAACAATCGCTTGGATTTGCGGATGCTCATAACGAATAACATCGGCAACCGCGCGAGATTCCATCCATTTTAAGGTATCCAAACCCGTCGTATTGCCACCAAGCAAAATCCGATCAATCAAACTGCCCGCTTTTTCTTCACCCAACGCCTCGCGAAGCATATTCCGAATGTAGCCATCCGCTCCCAAACCTAAGCCTGTCTGATCGCCCACCAACACCAAAAAATCATCCAAAACTTTTTCAACTTGGTGACGCTGAATGTTAGAAAGCTGGGCCATGGTTTGACCAATTTTCTGGACTTCTTTAGGCCCCATGTGCTTTAGAATTTGCGCAGCGTCCGACTCACCCAGCGACATCAAAAGAACGGCTGCTTTTTGAACGGAACTTAATTCTGCGCCTTGGTTTTCACTCATTTACTTTCCATTACCCATTGTTTAACCACTTGAGCAACACGCTCTGGCTCTTCTGCTATCAGACCACGAATCGCATTTAACTGGCGATCAATTTTCTCAGGAGAACCGGGCACCAATATATCTTCAGCACTGACAAGAGAGACTTGATCATCTGAAATTTCATCCGTCTCATCCGAGAATATCGCCGCTTCGGTATCTTCGGTAACGGCAATTTTATTTTGGTCGCTAAGTGCTTTCAAAATTGGGCGAACCACGACCAACAGCAAGACAAGCACAAATATACCAACTAAGGTTGGCTGTATTAAACTGAAAAACCACGCCTGCTGATAAAATGGCAACTCAACCTCTGGCTCCTCAGGATCAGGCAATGCGAATGGAGAGTTAATCACACTCACACTGTCACCACGAGAAGGATCGTACCCTACGGCATCACGAACCAGTAGCGTTAAGCGCCCAAGTTCATCGTCGCTCCACGGCGTTCTCACGATAGCAGAGGTATCGGGATTTAAGCTAACTAAATCATCAACTACTACGGCCACTGACAAACGTCTCACCATACCTTGTTGACGCTTGGTATAACTAATACTTCGATCAAGCTCGAAATTACGTGTTGTCTCTTCGCGGGACTGCCGATTTGTGCCTGTCGAATTTCCGCCTATCGGTGCGCCATTTTCATCAACCGCTTCAGGTACGGAGACCGCTCCCGGAGGCTGATTAGTCAAGGCGCCTGGAATCCCCCCTGTATTAGTGCCAGCGCCACGGTTTTCTCTTAAGGTTTGTTCACTACGTAATGCCAACAAGTCAGGGTTATACTGCTCATCTGTTTTTTCAACTGCTGTAAAATCAACATCTGCTGACACTTCCGCTTTAAAGCGCCCTTGACCAATCACTGGACCAAGGATGTTATTCACCCGCTGCAATAAAACATCTTCTACTTTTCGAGCGTAATCAAACTGTTTGCCAGCCACTGACAATTCAGAATCTGTGTCTTTCTCTGTCAATAATGTACCGCGCTGATCAACAACCGTGACATCTTTGTCGCTTAGCTGAGAAATACTCGATGCGACCAAGTTAACAATGGCTTCCACTTGGCTTCTGTCTAGGCGTCGCCCTGGATACAATTCTAAAAATACCGAGGCGGAAGGTTTGCGTGTATCGCGAACAAACACCGACTCTTTTGGAATCGCCAAATGTACGCGAGCACTTTTAATACTTTGCAAACTAGAAATAGTCCGGCTCAATTCACCTTCTAACCCTCGTCTATAACGAGTCGTTTCAACAAACTGCGAAGTGCCCAACCCCTGCTCTTGATCCATTATTTCCATGCCAACAATGTTGTCGGAAACAATACCAGAGCCTGCAAGTTTTAGACGTGCCTGATGGTAGTAATCGGCTTCAACAAGCAAAGCACCTGTATTCTGGTCTAATTTGAAAGGGATGTTGTTAACACTGAGGATTTCAACGATCTGATCGGCATTATAGTCTGTAATACTACTTAAAACGGGCTTGTAGTCTGGTCCGTTACTCCATAAAACAGCCGCCAAGCCGATTGCAATAGATGCAGCCAAGCCGACCATTAATGCCAGCTGACGGATAACAGTCAGCTTATTAAAGCCAGTCACTAACTCTAAATAGAGCTTTTGCTCCGATTGTTCTGCAGGGACATTATCCATTAAAAAGCGCCAAGCGGTTTATTACGCCTAAATAGGCATATTCATGATTTTTTCATACGCGTCTACAAGTTTATTACGCACCTGAGTCATTGCTTCAAATGACACACTCGATTTCTGTAGACCAATCATAACTTGAGGTAAATCAACCCCTTCGTCACCGCGTTCATAAGATTGGGCTAATTGTGTAGATTCTTTTTGCAAAGCGTTTACATTATTAACGGCATTTTTCAACATTTCTGCAAAATCAGCACGCTCAACTGTCTGGCCGCTTCCCTCTTCACCACCCACCTTGGCAATGTTAGACACAGGAGAACTCGGCGCTTGAACTTGCGACCGCATATCCCTCATTTGGGACAACACCTGATTAATGTCTGGTCGACCAGAAATCATGTTATTCACCTAAAAAATCACATTTATATTACTTAACATAACGCTCATACACAGCTTAGCATAAAGCGAATGAAAACAAGACACAAAAATCAATCGACATCGATACCGCTTTCACGCATTTTGGCAATTTTATAGCGTAAAGTTCTGGGACTAATGCCTAGCTTATCTGCAACGACTTTACGTTTTCCATGCGCATCAAGCAAGGCTTGCGCAATAATACGAAATTCATGCTGCTGAACACCTTTCCCCAGAATCGAAGCGGCACTGTCTTCTTCTACTTCCGATACAGTCGATACCGGTGCCAAGCTCATCATATCAAACGCAATATGATCTTCATTAATTTGTGCATTAGGACTAAGAATGAGAGCCCGCTGAATCACGTTATCCAATTCCCGAACATTACCAGGCCAAGGATGAGATTCTAGCTTACTTTGCGCAGAAGGCTTTAAGACTGCCCCATTGATGCGCATTTTTGCTGCATGTTTAGCTAGCAAATGTTGCGCGATTGGTAAAATATCACCTTTACGCTCGCGAATTGGCAACCAACGCAATGGAAAGACATTTAATCGATAGTATAAATCCTCTCTAAAGCCACCTTCACGGACGTATTCAGCCAAATCACGGTTTGTCGTAGCAATAATACGCACATCTAACGGAATGGATTTCTTGCCACCAAGACGCTCAACTTCTTGCTCTTGCAATACACGTAATAACTTAGCTTGTAATCCAACGTCCATTTCTGTGATTTCGTCTAATAGCAACGTGCCGCCGTTAGCCTGTTCGAACTTACCCGCCTGAGAGGACACAGCACCAGTGTAAGCACCTTTTTCATAACCAAAAAGAATGGCTTCTAACATATTTTCTGGAATAGCGGCGCAGTTTATCGCCACAAAAGGCGCATTTGGACGATTAGAGTGTTGATGAATATAGTGCGCCAATACCTCCTTACCTGTGCCACTTTCGCCGCAGATCAACACAGTCGAATCGGTCACCGCAACACGTTTTGCTAATTCTAATAACGCTATACTTGATGGATCTTTAGCAATAGGACGAGGCGTTGACGAGGTAGCAGCCTTCACTGTGTACTTAGCAATGGCGTTCAGCAACTCTTCTTCTTGAAAAGGTTTAAGAAGATAGTCGACAGCACCATCACGCATGGCCTCTACTGCATGCGCGATATCACCATAAGCCGTCATTAACATGATGGGCAATTCTGGGTAGGTATCAATGACATGACGCAGTAACCCATAGCCGTCCATGCCCGGTAAATTAATATCCGAGACCACCATATCAAATGTATTATGCTTTAAAGCAATAATAGCTTCCTCAGCACTGTACACCATTTTGCACTGATAGCTGGCGAGCATTAGCGTGTCTTCTAATGCTTCAGCAAGCCCTTTATCATCTTCTACAATTAATAACTTAACATCAGACATTTCATACCCTTACAAGAGGAAGCATCAAACTGGCAGTCGTGCCAGCACCCTCTATGCTGTCTATTTCAAATTTCCCATGATGGGCTCGTGCAATGGCCTTAACAACCATTAACCCTAACCCCGTTCCATGTTGTTTCGTGGTGACAAAGCCTTCTTGCACATGTTCTAAATGCGCCTTAGACATACCAATACCGCGGTCTTTAAAAATCAGTGTCACATAACCTTCGTCATGACGCCAATGCAATCGCACCAAATCCCCTTCGGATTGAGCGTCAATCGCATTGTTTAACAAATTAAGCAGTGCTCCCAGTAATGTTTCTTTATTACATTGAATACAATCTGTGGCTAGGAAATCACACCCTTCGGCCTCAAGACGCATATTTTTTTGCTCACAAATTTCTTCGCAATGCAAAATTAACTCTTTAACAAAATCGTCAATAGCGACCGTTTCGTCTAGCTTTATTTCGCTGCGTGAAAAGATCAACATATCCCGAATTTGTTTTTCAATATTCGCCAACCTATCCGCTAATTTATTGGCGAAAGTTTGGCGCATAACAGCAGGGAGATCCGGTTTCTGCAGATGTCCAGCGTATAAAGTTGCTGAAGACAGTGGCGTTCTAATTTGATGGGCTAACGCCGCCACCATTTTCCCCATATTGGACAGTCGCTCATGGTGACTCAACTTTTTCTGCAGCAAATAAGCTTCCGTCAAATCAACTAAGATAACCAATTGCCCTGGCACGTTACCCAAAGAAGCGGTTTCAACTCGAACACGACGTCCTGTTACCATACTCACATCGTGACCATCGTCTTTTTGCGGACGAAAACTTAATGGAACAATGGCACTCCATGACTGACCAATGAGAGAAAGATTAAACAATCTGCCTGCTACGGGGTTTGCCATGACCACCACCCCTTCTTCGTTCAACAATAAGACACCGACAGGCATGGATTCAAAAAGCTGTTGAAACTGCAACACAAGCACACGATTCTTATCTTGCTCTTGACGCTTGTCTTTTTCTGACTTTTCCAATTGTTCATACAATCGAACCACTTCTTGTTGAAGGTCAAGGTAAGATTTAGCTAATACATCAGAAGACTCAGAAAACGCTTTAAACGCGGCTTTTAACTCCGCTATTTCTTCATCTTTTGTCACTAAAACTCCGATTTATCAATATTATAGCGACGCATTTTTTCAATGAGAGTCGTGCGTTGTATTTGTAAATTTTGAGCGGCTTTAGACACCACACCTTGAGTAGAGACCAAAGCTTGACGAATCAATAACGCCTCTAAATGACGAACATGCAAATTCAAATTCACCCCAGATGCCTGAGGAAAAGTATGCATCTGTTTAATTTCTTTTAAAACAGACGATAAGGTCTGTGATCGCCACGGTAAGGGGCAAAACCAAACGTTATAATCGCCCTCCACCTCCCTAGATTCATTCAAAGAAATCACTGGCACCATCTCATCCAGCTCAAAAGACGATATGGCCTTTCCTAAGACAACAAAGTCAGGCAAATGAAACGCTGTCAACGACGTACTATGTTCAATACCAATAAATGTTAAGATACTGGAAACACTCGACATTTCTTCGTCATCTAAACCGCACAACCAAGCTTTCACACCCTCACCTCAACCACCAAAATACGCCAGTCATAATGTGTTTTCATTGTCTATTTACAAGCTGTAGCGCAAACTTTTATCGAAAAATTCTATAGTTTTGACAGCATATCATCAAACGCTTGCTGCGAATCAAGTGGATTTTCATGCCACGGCAGCACACCTAACAAAGGCGCAGATAATCGACTTGTGAGACTCGCAAGATTCTCTTCAAAGCTCGGCATTTTTTCTTTTCCAGTATTGGCAACCCAGCCAGCCAAAGACAAACCGTCACGAACAATCGCTTCTGCTGTCAAAATAGCATGATTCAGACAGCCAAGCTTCATATTAACGACAAGAATAACAGGAAAACACAACGACTTAGCCAGATCGGACAAAAACTCTCTATCATTTAAAGGTACTCGCCAGCCACCAGCCCCTTCAATCAAAGCAAAATCATGAGGTGTAAGCAGGGTCCCCTTTATAAACCCTTCTAATCGGGAAACCGTCACCAAACGCCCCTCCTTCATAGCGGCAATATGAGGCGCAATTGCTTCCTCTAATACAACAGGGTTTACTTGCTCATAAGCAATCTTCACACTACTTGCCTGCTGCATCAGCAATGCATCACTATTACGCAAGCAATCTTCGACAAGCTCAGCACCAGCAGCAATTGGTTTTAATCCAATTGATTTAAGGCCAGCACGCTTTGCCGCTTCCAGTAAACCCACCGTGACGTAGGTCTTGCCCGCATCAGTATCAATACCCGTTACAAAAAAACGTTTTTTCACCCATTACTCCTAAACAATGGTCGGCCGTTGAGCCACAATAAAAGACACTTGATAGCTCAATGGAACCCCACGCTCATCACGCTGCTTTTCATATTCACGCAGAAATGCCTTCCATCGAGTCGGAGAGACAGAGGAATGCGCATCACCAGCGATCAGACTGGCACCCACTTTTTTCAATGAATAAATAGCCGCCTCAGGTGAATCAAACCACATCAAAATATCAGATAACTGAGAAGACAAAAGGTTCAACCCAGAGACCTTAATGCAGTCCAAAAGCGCATCTTGTGCCATATAGTCGTGAACGTGCCTTTGACTATCCAGACCAAGCCAAGCCAGACTGATCTCTGGCATGGAGCCTTGCGATAAAGTGGAAAAAACCACATAGCCACCAGGTTTCGTCACTCGAAAAAGCTCGTTAAATAAATCCAATGGGCTAAGGCACCATTGGACAGCCAAACTCGAAAAAACCAAATCACACGATTTCTCCTGAAATGGCAACCGCTCAGCATCCGCACAAACACAGTGAAGATTTGGCAAAGTAGAGAAACGCTCACGCGCTACAGTCAACATCTGTGGCGACAAGTCGAGTGCAATATTACATTTTGGATTTAATTGCTGCGATAAGATGCCCAGCGCTTGCCCCGTTCCTGTCCCTAAATCCAGCACAACATCAGCCTGGCTTAAAGGCAACATAGCCAACAGACGGTCTAGTACAATTTTTTGGAAATCTGCATAAGAATCATAAGATCGAGAAGCACGATCAAAACGCTTAGCTAACTGTCGTTTGTAACTAAGCGTCGATATATCAGGGGTTATTAGCATCGATAAAGTTTTCTATATGACGCACACATTCTTCTTCCTCTTCAAGGAAAGACTGATGCGCACAATTGGACAGTACTACACACTGCTGCAAAGGATTGGTATCAACCAGCTGTGCAAGTGATTGACTGGACACCAAGGTGTCTTTGCCACCTAATATGTGTAAATTTGGAAGATCTAAAAGCGACCACTCACGACGCACATCCAGCGCTTTTAACAACCTAAGCCCACCGATCAAAGCAGGACGACTCAAGGTTTTAACAGGCAAAAAAGCCTGCAGTTGTTTTACCAAAGCGCGTTCATTAAGAGCGCCTTTCGCCTGCAATATCACAAAGCGCTTAAGACCCTCTTCTGGCGACTGCTCAACCAAGGCCGAAAAGGCATCAAAATCCTCTACCGCCATCCCATTATCCCACCCCTCTCGCTTAATAAAACTGGGCGAAGAAGACAGGGTAATCAAACCCAGCACACAACTAGAACGACGTGCAGCAACATACACCGACACCATCCCCCCCAAAGACCACCCAATCCACCACGCCTCGTTAGGAGCGGCATCAATGAGTTGCTCAGATAACGCATCAATGTCGTAGTTGGGCCCAATACGGGAGCGTGATATCCATTGCTCATCAAGCGAAATACCGGGTAAACTCGCCATAACAACATAAAATCGCTGACTCAGGCGCAGAGCAAAGGAACGCATTACCTCTTTCGGCATCGCCCAACCTGAAACCATAAAAATGGCTTGATTAGACGAATCCCCAAAAGCTTCTGTTTCAATACGTGCTCGCATACTGTCCCTCTATTACTGTGCGTTGAAAAGTTTCGCGGTTAAAACCTGTTCGAGTGAGTCGCATAATAACACTAAATCGTCATCAGAGTGGGCAGCACTTAAGGTAATTCTTAAACGAGCACGCCCTACTGGCACGGTTGGAGGACGAATGGCCGTACACCAAACACCACGCATTTTTAATTGTTCACTTATTTCCAGTGCCGTCTTGCTATCGCCGATAATAATCGGCTGAATCGCGGTATCAGAAGGCATTAACGTAATAGGCAATGACTGGACTCTTCGACGAAAATACGCGACATGCCGAGCCAACCTCTCCCGCCTGTCTTGACCTTCTGCTGACTGAATAATCTGTAATGAAGCCAACGTAGCGCCCGCCATGGCAGGCGACATTGCCGTTGTATAAACGTAAGGGCGAGCAAATTGCGTCAGATACGCCGCATAGTCATGAGAAGTCGCTACGAACGCCCCTGCTGTCCCAAACGCTTTCCCAAAGGTACCAACCAAGAGAGGCACACTGGTTGCATCCAACCCTTCTAAAGCTAAACACCCTCTTCCGTTTTCACCAAGACAACCCAATCCATGGGCGTCATCCATCATAAGCATCCAACCATACTGGCTAGCCAACTGAGACAACTCTGCCATAGGGGCAATGTCACCATCCATACTAAACACCCCATCCGTGACCAACAACCCAGATGAAGTCGACTTTTCGAGCAGTCGCTGCGCACTTGCAACATCACCATGCAAATAGCGACGCAAAGGCGCTTGTGCCAACACAGCACCGTCAATTAAAGACGCATGATTGAGCTTATCTTGCACGACAGGACGATGTTTATCTGCCAGCGCCGATATCACACCTAGATTCGCCATATAGCCAGTACTAAACAACATCACGCGCTCAAAACCGAGCCACTCTGCTAGCGCCTCTTCAAGCGCCTGATGCGGCGCTAAATGCCCACACACCAAATGCGATGAACCACCGCCAACCCCATAGATTTGCGCCGTATCATTCAGCGCTTTAATCAGTTTAGGGTGATTGGCCAAACCAAGATAATCGTTTGAACAAAACGCAGTGTAATCTTGTGAGTGTATTCGAGTATGCGGAATTTGAGGGCTATGTAGCGTCACGGTTCGACGCATCAAATCTTGTTGGCGACGCTCTTCAAGTGCCGCCAACAGCCAAGCGGGTGTATTAGACACTGGCTTCATAAAACCACTTAGACTCTTCTTGTTTCACTGCTTGTGCCGCAATGGCTTCAGCGACTACCGCGTCCGAGTGCTCTTCGCGCTTCTCTGGCTGAATGCCCAAATTCGCAAACAAAGCCATGTCTTTGTCTGCTTCTGGGTTGCCGGTTGTGAGCAACTTCTCGCCATAGAAAATCGAATTGGCACCCGCCATGAAACACAAGGCTTGCGTTTGCTCATTCATCCCTTGACGACCAGCAGACAACCGAACATGAGATTGAGGCATCAAAATACGCGCCACAGCGATGGTACGGATAAATTCAAATGTATCCAGATCTTCCACATTTTCAAGTGGCGTCCCTTCTACTTTAACCAGCATATTGATGGGCACACTTTCTGGGTGCGGTGTCATTTGAGAAAGCTGACGCAATAAGCCTACGCGATCTTTTTGCTCCTCCCCCATCCCCATAATACCGCCACAGCAAAGCTTAATACCGGAATCACGAACACGAGAAAGGGTGTCCAAACGGTCTTGATAAGTTCGTGTCGTGATGATGCTGTCGTAAAACTCCGCAGAGGTATCGAGATTGTGATTGTAATAATCCAAACCAACTTCCGATAAACGCTTCGCCTGCTCGTCATTCAACGTCCCTAATGTCACACAAGACTCTAAACCTAACGACTTAACGCCTTTGATCATTTCGAGTACATAAGGAAAATCTTTCTCTGAAGGGTGCTTCCAGGCTGCGCCCATGCAAAAACGACTCGCACCTTTTTCTTTTGCCAGCGCCGCTTCTTCTAATACCTTTTGCACCTCCATTAACTTTTCTTTTTCAAGCTCTGTATTGTAATGACCACTTTGCGGGCAATACTTACAATCTTCTGGACAAGCACCAGTTTTGATCGACAAAAGCGTGCTCACTTGCACTTGGTTAGGGGCAAAATTTTCTCTATGAACCGTCTGAGCACGAAACATCAAATCCATGAAAGGTAAATCAAACAAAGCTTTTATTTCAGCATGAGTCCAGTCAAAGCGCGGTGCACTCGGACGACTTGAAGACAGAGCGTTTGCAGACATGTTCGCTGCAGACACATTTGTAGACGCACTTAAAGACATAGTATCCTCGATCCAGAAAAAATGAATGGAGCAATACTAATGGACTGGAAGAAACTGTCAACTACAAAAATAACACAGGTTTACAAGAGTATACTTTTAAACCAATGCTATCTTTGCCAAACTCATTGCCAAAGCACAATATGCAAAACCTGCCATGAAGGCTTCCCTCTCAACCTAACCCACTGCCTGCATTGCAAACGCCCCACCCACCTGCCAAATATTTTATGCGGACACTGCCAGGCTAATCTACCAACCTATCAACTATGCTTAGCCCCTTATCGGTTCGAAGGAATCATAAAGACATTGATCCATAGTATTAAATTCAACCAAGGGACACACTTCATACGACCGCTCACCGAATTGCTCAGCGCACACCTTATTGATTCATACTCAACCCAAAGTTGGCCCGAGCAAATCCTTTATGTTCCCAGCCATCCAAACCGTATTAAAGAGCGTGGATTCTGTCAGACCCAAGCCATCACAACGCAATTGGCTAAAAATCTCAAGCAACACCTAGGAGAACAGTGCCCCTCATTACCTAAAACCAATCCTCTTAAGAAAGTTAAAAACACACACGCTCAGCACTCACTGGCTCGAAAGGAGCGACTGAAAAGCCCTCAAAACAGCTATTTGATCAATGGCGCCATAGCCGAACATGTCGCTTTGTTTGATGACATCATGACCACGGGAAGCACCATAGAGCATTGCGTCAAACTCTTACTAAAAGCCGGCGCGAAACGGGTTGATATATGGCTCATCGCTCGAACTCCAGACAAATAGCGAAAACACATGATGGTATGACCACCTAGCCATCGCACCTTACTTTGCTTTAGTATGCGCCCAACAAAGTGAGAGTAAAGACCATGAAAACAAATCAAGAATACCTAGAATTAGACAAGCAACGACTATGGCATCCCTACACATCGATGAGCCATCCAAGCCCCCATTTCCTTGTCGAAAAAGCGTCTGGCTGTGAAATCACGCTTAATAATGAACGCACCTTGATCGATGGCATGTCTTCCTGGTGGAGCGTCATTCATGGCTACAATCATCCCGCCATAAATGCGGCCATCGAAGCACAATTAGCACAATTTTCTCATGTCATGTTTGGCGGATTAACTCATAAACCTGCGATCGAACTGGCCGAAAAGCTGGTCGCCATCACTCCAGATGAACTACAGCGCGTATTCTTTTCTGACTCAGGCTCAGTGTCCGTGGAAGTAGCCTTAAAAATGGCCATTCAATATTGGAACACCCAAGGTAAACCTGACAAGCAGTTTTTTGTCACCCCCAAAAGCGGCTATCACGGTGACACTTTCGCGGCTATGTCAGTGTGTGACCCAGAGAACGGCATGCATAATTTATTCACTGGCGCACTAACACAACAATTTTTTGTTTCACCACCACCAACCGGCATTAACGCCCCCGTAAAAGCCGGATATCTAGATGAGATTCGCAGCACATTTAAGGAGAACCATACGCGCATTGCAGGCTTTATCATCGAGCCTGTTGTACAAAATGCTGGCGGTATGCGCTTTTATAACCCTGAATATCTAAATCACATCAGGACGCTGTGTGATGAATTCGACATATTGCTCATTTTCGACGAAATTGCCACAGGATTTGGCCGGACAGGTAAACTTTTCGCCACCGATCACAGCAATATCTGTCCCGATATTATGTGTGTTGGCAAAGCCTTGACAGGTGGCTATATGACACTGGCGGCAACTTTAACAAACGACAGAGTCGCGCTTGGCATCAGCGATAAAGGTGGCGTTTTCATGCATGGACCAACTTTTATGGGCAACCCGCTCGCTTGCTCCGCCGCCAACGCAAGCCTCTCTCTTCTGAGCGAATATGATATTCCAGAAAAAATCACCCAACTAGAAGCTTGGATGAAGGACGCACTCGCACCCTGCGAAAAACTTCAGCAGGTAAAAGAAGTCCGCTGCCTTGGTGGTATTGGGGTTGTTGAATTAAAAAAAGCGGTTAATCTACATGAAATTCAGCCTAAATTCGTCGAATTAGGCGTATGGATACGTCCTTTTGGTAAGCTGATTTACCTAATGCCGCCTTATGTTATTAGCCAACAACAGGTGCAAGCATTGGCTAAGGCCATCTACCAAGTAGTAAGTGAAGAGCCTTGTTAACCCCCCAGATCAGAAGGTTGAATAATGAATTGCAGGTCGGTCTTTAGACTGTCAAAAGCCTAACCCTTGACGCGCTAAAGCACGACCTACAACAAACCTGATATATTACTGCTTCATACGCTCTGCAAGATTGCCTTGCTCATAAGCCTCTTCTTCAATGTGGCTGATGTTTGTCACAATATTTCCAGCACGCTCAATACTATTGATACTCAACGCATCCACTTCTTGCATTTTATCATTTAGATCACGCGCAACACTGGCTTGCTCCTCAGAAGAAACATTAATCTGAGCAGTCATTTCTACGACACGTCGAATAGCCGCTTCTATGTCGTTCATTTTTTGAGCCACGTCGTTGACACTATCAACCCCTTGCTGAGCAACCGCAGTGCCTTTGTCTATCGTATTGGTAACATCTAAGGTATTCTTCTTTAACTCTTCTGTCATACTATTAATGCTCTGCGTGGCATTCTGAGTACGAATTGCCAATGCACGAACTTCGTCAGCCACCACAGCAAAACCACGCCCCGCCTCACCCGCTCGCGCGGACTCAATTGCGGCGTTTAAAGCAAGCAAGTTGGTTTGTTCTGCAATACCACTAATGGAATTCACCACCTCATTAATGCTATCACTGCGCTCTGCCAAAATAGCGACGACTTTTTTTGCTTCAGAAATATCTTGATACACCTGCCGCATGGTTTCACCTGTTTGCTGAGCAAGCAAACGACTCTGACGGGACAACTCACCCACAGACTCTGTCGCCTCAACAGCAACATGCACATGTTCCGCTACATGCGTCACGCTCGATAGAAGCTGCGAACTGGCCGCCACGACTCCCTGAAAAGTATCGCGCTGCTTATTAAAATTACTCAAGTTAGCTGTCACACTACTCTTGGCTTCAGACGCTCTCAAGCGAAGCTGCTGAGCACCTTCTTTTAAACGGTATCTGAAAGTATTACCAGCGGCCTCTTGATGAATTTTTGCAAACTTAACCGCTGCTTTAGCGCCCACTGTCTTGCAGTATAAATATTGACCAATGGGATTCTGAGCTTCAGCCGACAGACCAGACACCACTGCGTTTAGCGACTGACTTTGATAATACGTTAAAATGAGCCCTAACAAAGCAAGAACTGGCGCTGACACTTGTAAAGCTAAGTGGTTTGACAACAGCCCAACCAACGCCAACAAAAGAAAGCAAAGCATCACCGGCCAGGACACATTACTCAAGTATGAGGCAACTTTAACTCCAACTGGAACCAACCCCTTTCCAGCATTAATACGATCATACACGGACTGTGCGTGCTGAATTTCATCACGCGTTGCTTTGCGACGCACAGACTCATACCCCACCACTTTACTACCATCCAGCAACGGACTTACGTGAGCACTCACCCAATAATGATCACCATTTTCACAACGGTTTTTCACCAATCCCATCCAACTTTTACCTTGCTTAAGATTGACCCACATGTCAGCAAAAACCGCCGCCGGGACATCAGGATGACGAATAATATTATGGGCCTTACCAATCAAAGCGACACGCTCATAGCCTGCAACCTCGCAGAAAACATCATTAACAAACGTAATGCGTCCTTTCACATCGGTACTAGAAACTAAGACATAGCTTTCAGGAAAATCATTTTCTTTATTTGTTACTGGCATTTTTCGCATAAACACATCTCGATCTTATAGTAATTATTTTTGCCACCCGTATGGTGGTTTGTTTTAAAGCATGATGTAAAAATACACCAATAAAGGCTTACTCGTCATCAAAATCTCGATAAGCATCCGGTGCCAAATCCTCAAAACGAGTATATTTACCGACAAACGCTAGACGACAAGTACCAATCGGACCATTACGCTGCTTACCAATGATAATCTCAGCAATGCCTTTATGGGGTGTATCCTCATGGTACACCTCATCTCGATACACAAAAGAAATGACGTCGGCATCTTGCTCGATCGCACCAGATTCACGCAAGTCTGAGTTAACCGGACGCTTATTAGGTCGATTCTCTAAACTACGGTTAAGCTGAGAAAGCGCGACCATAGGGCAGTCCATTTCTTTGGCAATAGCCTTAAGAGATCGCGAGATCTCCGAGATCTCATTCGTACGACCTTCCGTAAAACCTGGAATCTGCATAAGTTGAAGGTAATCGACCATGATCATAGCAACACCACCGTGCTCACGAGCAATACGACGCACACGAGAGCGCATCTCGGTAGGACTGATACCGCCCGTGTCATCAATAAAAAGCTTACGGTCTTTGAGCATTTTCACCGCAGACATTAACTTATCCCAATCTTCTTGAACCAGTTGCCCAGAACGCATGCGTGTTTGATCAATCCTTCCTAGAGAAGACAACATACGCATCATGAGCGATTCCGCGGGCATCTCCAAACTGAACACAATAACCGGCTTTTCACTGATCATGGCAGCATTTTCCACCAAATTCATCGCAAAGGTTGTCTTACCCATAGATGGACGGCCCGCCACAATAATCAAATCCGCTGGCTGCAAACCTGCGGTCATGGCATCCAAGTCTGTAAACCCAGTACTCAACCCCGTAATCGCGCCTTCCTGATGATACAACTCATCAATTTTATCGACGGTGGCGCTCAAAATGTCCGCGGCAATTCGCGGCCCACCTTTTTTCTCACCGCCCTCTGCGATTTGAAATATTTTTCGCTCAGCTTCGTCTAGCACTTCTGCTGCTGTCATACCTTCTGGATGAAAAGCTCGCGCAGAAATTTCATTCGTCGTGGAAATAAGGCGACGTAAAATAGAGCGCTCTCGCACGATATCCGCATAAGCGGCAATATTTGATGCGCTGGGTGTCGCCTCCGCAACCTCGATAAGATAAGCCATCCCACCGATCGACTCGAGATCCCCGCGCTTATCCAGCCGCTCACCAATAGTCACCACGTCAATTGGCTCAGACTCATCGGCCAAACGTGCAATCACCGTAAAAATCAATTTGTGCTCTGGACGATAAAAATCATCCGCAATCACCAGCTCAGACACTCTTTCCCAAGCCTGAGGATCGAGCATTAGACCACCGACAACTGAACGCTCAGCTTCAATAGAATATGGCGGTAATTTAATAGAAGCGACTTCAGAATCATTTAGTTGCACGCAAAACACCCATACAGAGACAAAAAAAACAGAAAGATTAGCTTATCACGCTAATAAAAAAAGGGCATCTTGCAATAGCAAGACACCCTTCTCTTATTCAAGAAAGATTCGCATCTCTCTTAAGCAATTTGTCGAAACAAATTACTCAGCGATTACAGACAAAGTAACCGTTACAATCACTTCAGCGTGAAGTTGAACGTCTACTTCGAAAGAACCTGTGTGACGAATCGCGCCTTCTGGAAGACGGATTTCAGCTTTCTCTACCGCTACTTGCGTAGAAATAGCATCAGCGATGTCACGAGTACCGATTGAACCAAAAAGCTTGCCTTCATCACCAGCATTTGCAGCGATAGTGAAAGTTTTACCTTCTAGCAATTGAGCACGCGCTTCAGCAGCCGCTTTACGCTCTGCAGCTTGTGCTTCAAGTTCAACACGACGCTCTTCAAAGCTAGCCAAGTTAGCTTTAGTCGCCATTACAGCTTTTTTGTTCGGAATCAAAAAGTTACGAGCATAGCCTGGTTTAACAACTGCAACGTCACCAATACCGCCTAGCTTGTTTACTTTGTCGAGTAGAATAACTTCCATCTCGATCACCTCTAATTAATCATTAGCTATCACTTGAGTTGGACGCCTTACCCTGGATTCGAGAACGTATATTCACAAAACTGTCAATCACACAAAGTGCCACTAACACATTAGCGAAGTACACATTCAAAACGAAAAATCCCACAAGATAAAATGCGATCAGTCCAACAACCCCAATTTCTTTTTTTGCTAAAATACCATGCACTAGAGCAAGCCCCGGCAAGACTAAGGCAGGAATAGCGGCTTGAGATAGAATAGTAAAGGATCCACCTAAGGATTCCCCCACAAGAATCATTCCACCTAACACCAAACTAAACGCAACCGGCAACCTTAATTGATGAAACTCCGTGCGTAAACCGCCCGGATTATAGAGCCCTGCTTGCCACTTTCTTGCCAAAAACAGCGCAATAACAGCAATCACCACTTGAAAAATGGACACAGCCATCACCGCTTGGTGAAAGATCAAGTCTTTATCAGGAACTTCAACACCTTCTGATACCAATACTTTTTGAACCAACGCTACCGCTAAGTTCAAAACATCAGCCATCAAAAGAGGTTGCAGTAAAGTGCTAACGACCGCCAAAAAGCTGCCAGCTAATAACACCCAACTCCATGACATTGTTGACCTAAGCAAATAGCTCAACAACATCACATCAACCAACACCAGAAGTGCCGTTGCATCACCTTGGTATATCCACAGCACAAAGGCTGGCAAACATCCCCAAGCTAATACAGGTATTCCTTCTTTTACACCTTTACGAAGCACCACCAATCCTAAGATTGCAGCGGCCAGCCAAAACATCATAGGGATCAGACCAAACGCCATCACACCAATAATGGCATTAAGACGTTTTTTCATTACCCATTTCGCTAAACCACTCATAAAAGCACTTCTTTCAGCCTATTAATTGAAATGGCTGTCAGTGTAAGGAAGCAAAGCAATGTAGCGAGCGCGTTTGATCGCAGTCGCTAGCTGACGCTGGTAACGAGCCTTAGTGCCAGTAATACGGCTAGGAACGATTTTACCAGTTTCAGTGATGTAACCTTTCAGTGTGTCTAGATCTTTGTAATCGATCTCTTTAACGCCTTCTGCTGTAAAACGGCAGAACTTACGACGACGGAAAAAACGAGCCATGAGTGTCTCCTAATAAAAATAGATTAATCTTCAGATTCTTCAGATACTTCGTCAGAATTGTCGTGGTGACGCTCTTCACGTTGAGGAGCAGAACGACGATCTTCACGACCTTCAGAAGCTTTAATAGGAGATACGTCAGTTACCGCATCTTTACGACGAATCACCAAATTACGGATGATGGCATCGTTGTAACGGAACGTGTCGTTTAATTCAGACAAAACACTGTCAGAACACTCAATGTTCATAAGAACATAGTGTGCTTTGTGAATTTTGTTAATTGGGTAAGCAAGTTGACGACGACCCCAATCTTCAAAACGGTGAACTTGGCCACCATCTTCTTTGATTAGGTTAGTGTAACGCTCTACCATTGCTGGTACTTGCTCGCTTTGATCTGGGTGAACCAGAAAGACGATTTCATAATGACGCATTTAAGCTCCTTATGGGTTCTTAGTCTCCACGCTTGCTTCCCCTGTGATAAAGCTGTGAGACAAGGAGTATTGATTTACAGGGACGCGCATTATATAGCACGAATGGATGATAAGTAAACGAAATCAACACCCCAACCCATAAAACCCACAATTAAAGGCAGCGTTACTCTCCTCACTCAGGCCTCACTTAGGCAAAAAAAGCAAAAAAAATGCACACCAAGAAAAGGTTTTACAGCCCTAATCAAAGACCCTAGAATCAATTTGATTTTTGTTTGTACTTAATTTCTCGACTTACCTCTGTTGACGGACATGGATATCATGAAGAAAGCCTATTTAGCTCTACTATTGACAACCTCAGCCATTGCGCAAGCCGAAACTAATTTGGGCATCATTGCGGCCAAGTCAGGGTCTCTCTATAAAGACACGGACTCCGAGTCTACTTTTTTGCCAAACCTAAGCTATGAGTCAGATCACTTTTTTTTGCGTTTACCAGAAGTAGGTTATCGTTTTTTTCCTAAGCAATCCCCTCAAAATATAGCGATTGGTCTCTCTTACGAAAGCACAGGATTCGATCCCGATGACTCCGACAATGCCAATATTAGACAACTTGATGATCGCGACGCCAGCATCATGGCATTTGCGTCCTATCAGCTAGGACCAGTCACCACAAAGGTGGCGCAGGACGTGAGTGGTGAGCACGACGGATACTATGCTCAAATATCCGCTGGTTACCCTATTCCTCTTGGTTCCTGGAGAGTAATACCATCTATTGCTTATCGCTATATGGACAGTAAAATGAGCAATCATTTATTTGGCGTATCTCAGGCAGAGTCAGATAGAACGGGTGGCGCAATAAATGCCTATGATACAGAAGCCGTTTCTTCCATTCGATATGGCGTCAGAGGAGTCTATTCACTGTCCGACAATATCAATCTATTGCTTGGTATCAGCCATACACAATTTGATGACAAAATCTTAAAAAGCCCTATTATCGAAGACAACAGCATTACCTCTTTGTTGGCCGGTGTGACTGTATCGTTTTAAAACCAAAAACATGGACAATCACTATCTAAATTTACCTTAACAACACGCACGAAGGCTTTTGGAACAAACCAAATGAGCAGACTATCCAACAATTTCCAAGCCATGTTATTTGGGCTTGGGGCAGTGTTACTTTGGTCAACGGTTGCCACCGCTTTCTCATTATCCCTTAGGCATTTCTCACCAACACAGCTGCTACTTGTCGCCAATGTTGTGTCGCTGATCTTTTTAATCGGGCTCGTTATCTATAAAGGTGAAATAAAATCCCTCTTACAATTGGCAAGAGAATCATGGAAGTCCTCTTTACTTTTTGGTGCTATTAACCCTTTTCTTTATTACCTCATATTATTGCAAGCCTATAACACACTGCCGGCCCAAGAAGCACAAGCCATCAACTACACTTGGGCCATCATGCTGAGCTTTATGGCTGTCCCTATTCTCAAGCAACGCTTAAAAGTCGCGGATTATATTGCCGCTGGAGCCTGCTATTTTGGCGTCTTATACATTTCAACTCGCGGGCAGATTGGCTCATTAGAGTTTTCTAATATTTCTGGTGTCACCTTTGCACTTATTAGTACCATCATTTGGGCCCTTTATTGGCTACTAAACATCAAAGATAAGCGCCCTAGCCTCATTGGCCTAACACTGAACTTCACATTTGCCTTACCCATTATTATTCTCTATGCAGGCCTGACAGGAGAATTAACGCATTGGGACCAAGATGGTTTATGGGGCGCCATTTATATTGGCTTATTTGAAATGGGGTTAAGTTTTGTTCTGTGGAATAAAGCCATGAAATTGACAAACAACGCCAGCCAAGTAGCAAATCTGATTTTTCTATCCCCCCTGCTGTCTATTATTTGGCTATCGCAATTTGCCGGAGAACCTGTTTTACGCTCTACTCTAATAGGTTTAGCTTGCATCCTCATCGGACTGTTCGTACAAAACATCTCAAAAAAAACCAAACACTCAACATAGGACTTTGCATGCCAGCGTTCGTTTATTTACTTTTGCCGATTTTCTTCTGGTCAGGTAACTACATTTTAGGGCGAATAACGGTCTCAAGTGGCATAGACCCTTTCTCGATCTCGTTTTTACGTTGGGCCCTTGCTTGCCTGATCATTCTGCCGTTCGCTTACCACAAGCTCTGGTCAGAGCGTCACATCATCGCTAAAAATTGGCCTTTATTAGTATTATTCGGCTGGCTTGGTATCTGTAATTATAATTTATTTTTGTATATAGGGCTCACTTCAACCACGGTCACTAATGCCGTGCTGCTCAACTCCATTATGCCCGTGATGATTTTAATCACCGCTCGCATACTATTAGGCAGCAAAACCTCTTGGTTACAAAACGCTGGCATCTTAATTTCCACGCTTGGCGCCATCACCATTGTCAGCCGCGGCAGCCTCGATACTTTTTTACACCTCAGCTTCTCACAAGGCGATTTATGGATTATTACTGCAGCCATTAGCTGGGCTATTTATTCAGTACTAATCATTAAACGACCACAAGGCATGTCTCTAATCGGTTTCTTTGCTTGCACGGCACTCATTGGTACCGCCTTTCAAGCACCGCTGTTTTTTCTTTTCTCAGACAGTACTCTTGCTGATTTTAGTCTCAGTAATTGGGCCGCCATTCTTTATATGGGATTGTTTGCATCCATCGGTGCATTCCTGTGCTGGAATACCGGAGTACAAAAGTTAGGCGCCGCTACCGCAGGACACTTTATTCACTTACTGCCCGTTTTTAGTATTGGCCTGTCCGTGCTTTTTTTAGATGAGATCCTGCTAAGCTTTCACTATGTCGGGATATTGTTAATCTTCTCAGGAATCTTTGTGGCCACCGTACTAAATAAGAAACAGCAAAAAACAACCTAACCTCTATTTCGCGCCATTCTGGTACTGATCAATATGCTGGAAAAAATAAACAGCATCCCCAGAATGGCATAAACGTCCGGCACATGCCCCCAAATAGCCCACCCCCAAAAACCACTAAACACGACTCCCACATAACTTACAGGTGAAACAATACTGGCCGGTGCATAGGTATAAGCCAAATTATAAAGATACATGCCAACATACAAGGTGATCGTTACAATCGCCACCAAAGGCCATACCTCTAGGGGCAAAATCAATGACTCCCCTTGAATCCACAGTAAAGGCAACGACAACAGCGTCGACACAAAAAAATACACAAATAACGTTTCCTGACCAGACACCTGCTGAGACAACATACGCGTTGTCACCATAGACAATGCCAAGCCAATCGCAGAAACAAAACCAACCAGGTGCCAAGGATTTAAATGCTCCGGCGTAGGCTGAATAACAAATGCCACACCAATAAAACCGATGATAAGCGGCAGCCAACGAGCCTTTGGAATTCTGATCCTATGAAGCACTAGCACCACAAAAGGCACACACAATGGCGCGCAAGTTCGAAGTAAAGACGCCTCCACCAGAGGAATATGATTCAGCGCCCAATAATAAAAGAGAAAACCAACAAAACCACCAAAACTGCGCAAAAAATGAATTTTCCACACAGAAAAGGGCCGTTTTTGCCAGCGTCCACGCATTTGAGGCAGAAGTATTAAGGCACAAAATAAACTTTGCCAGAAAACCAAGGCTGATACCGCAATCATGGTTTGCGCATGCTTGGCTGCCAACGCAGTAATCGACATAACAAATGCGTAAGCCATTGTCATCACAATGCCTTTTTTCAATAACTCATGATCGTCCAATGGTAAGTCGCTCTTTTATGATTTAAACGGTCAAGCTTAGTAAAACAAATAAGCTGAGCGCGATTTGTAACGGAATCCAACTAAATTGTCGAGCGACCAGACAAACCAAGGTAGTTTGAAAATAGCGGATGAGGGTCTAGCTGAGAAAGCACAGACACTGGCTCATGGGCCGCTATTCGCCCCTGCTCAATCAAGATTACTCGCCCACCCACCAGACTAGCCTCATGGGGCAAATGGGATACTAATAGAGTCGTTAAGCCAAACTCCACTGTTACCTCATTAACCAGATGCAGCATTTCTTCTCGCAAAGAGGGGTCCAAAGCACTAAAAGGCTCATCCAATAACAAGATAGGTTTTTTCCGCACAAGCGCCCGCGCAATAGCGACTCGTTGTGCTTGTCCACCAGACAACGCCTGTGGAAAACGCTCTGCTTTATCAACTAATTGGGTTTTTTCAAGCGCCCATTGAACTCTGATTTTTTGCTCACCACTTAAAGAAAGAGAAGGTGATAAACCTATTGCCACATTTTGCCAAACGGTTAATTGTGGGAATAAATTATCACTTTGAAACAAGGTCGATATCGGCCTTTCATAGGCGGGCAATGAAAGCAACGACTTCTCATTGAAAAAAAGCCCCCCACGCCCTTCTAAGAAACCACCTAACAGATGCAAAAGCGTACTTTTTCCTTCGCCACTGGCACCCAACAAAGTGGTCATACCGGGCTCAATATTCACGCAATAATGTGCATGAAAACGTTCCCAATCATACAAAAGATTAATGCTCAGCATGCGACCTACCTCCGATAAAACGCGTTGCACAGTAGAATAACAACAAGCAAAGCGTTATCAACACAACCGCCACACAAGAGCCTTCTTCTAGGCGATAGGCACCTATTAATTGGAACAAATACAATGGCAGAGACACCAAACCTTGACTACCAAACAAAGCAATAACGCCCATATCACCTAAAGAAAGCAACAATGCATAACCAAATGCTTGCGCCACCCCCTTGCGAATTAAAGACCACTCCAGTTGCCACCGAGACCACGCCTGAACCCCCAGACTAAGGTACACATTTCGAAAACGTCTTTCTTGCTGGTACATAATTGGCATTAAGGCACGCAGCACAAATGGCAACGCCATTACCGCATTCACCCACACCACGACCCAATAGCTCGACTCAAGCCCCCACCCTACCTCTCGTAAGGTCAAAAATAACCCTGTGGCTATCACCAAGCCAGGCACCATTAAAATCATATTCCCCAGATGCTCAATTTTATTTGGCAAACTTGCCACATAGCGACGCGCCACACAAAAACGCGCCAACACACTAAAACACACGCCAAGCAATAAACTGATCAAGGCAGCAGGGATAGCAATTTGCAGAGAAACCAATACAGCTCGCCAAAGAGCTGATGACAGTAAGGTGTCCAAAAAAAGAGGGGAAAAAATCGGCTGAAAAATCGCTAGAAAAGGAGGAATCACCAATACAAAAGCACATCCTAACGCCACAAAATCCACGAATCTCGCCCAGAGAGAATCTTTGAGTAAATAGCTTGTTACCCGCAAAACGCTCACATCTTGGCGATTTACAGGGGCTATTCGATACACAATGGCAGCAAAAAACGTGCATATAAACACTTGCAACAGAGCCAGAAAGCTGGCTTTATTAAGATCAAAATCAAACCTAAGTGCCTGATAAATAGCGACTTCCAACGTACTAAACTTTGGCCCCCCCCCCAAGCTCAATACCACAGCAAAGCTGGAAAAACACAACATGAAAATCAACACAAAAGCGCCAGGCAGAACTTTTTTCATATAATGCCATTCGATCCAGCGAAAAGCCGCCAAGCGAGAAAAGCCCAACTGTGAAGCTTGCCGCCATTGACCTGAGGGAATCAAATCGTATCCTTGCAGTAAGAGACGCACAGCCAAGGGCATATTAAAAAAAACATGGGCCAATAAAATACCCGTTAAACCGTATAAAGGAACTTGCACCCCAAACAATTGATTAAACCATCCTGCACGACCATACACCACAACCAATCCCAAAATGGCCACAATCGTTGGCACAACCATAGACACAGAAAACAATTGCAGTAACGCTGCACGTCCATAAAACTGACGATGAATGAGACAGGAAGCAACCGGAATCGCTAACAACAAACTTAGTCCACTGCTTAACAAAGCCTGCCATAAAGAAAAGCGCACCACACGCCAAAGATAAGGCTGCTGAAGAAAGCCAAACCATGAATGTGGTTCACTATACCGAAACAGAGCCGACAAACTGGCCGCCCCCATCAAAAGGAAAAAGCCAACACCCAAAAGTGCTGGCAATAAGGTTTTAATCGCTCGAAAAGACAGCAAGCTAACGCCTATTATCGAGTTGTGGCATTCAGCCACTCATCCACCCAAGCGCGACGATTATCAGCAACCTCTTCTGCTGGCAACACTAAATTTTTACTGGGTTGCAAAGCACTGTCAAAGGCCGCTGGCAAGGCTTCATCTAAAGCAACCACTGGTAACATCCAATTTCCTGTCGCGACAGTCGACTGAAAGCCAGGCTGTAAAATAAACGCCATAAACTGCTTTGCTAATTCTGGATGAGGCGCATTCTTCATCATCGCAGCCACTTCAATTTGCGGGTAATGCCCTTCACTTGCCATCGCTGCCTGATACTTAGTTTCACCTTCAGCAACTATGTGGTAAGCAGGTGAGGTGGTATAACTTAACACCACATCCGCCTCACCTTTCAAAAACATACTGTAGGCATCCGACCAGCTTTTCGTGACGGTTACAGTATGAGGTGCCAAACGCTGCCATGCATCTGCCGCCTCGTCACCATAAACCGATTTCATCCATAACAACAACCCAAGTCCTGGTGTACTGGTTCTTGGATCCTGATAGATCACGCGCAAGCTCTGATTATCAACCACATCTTTTAAGCTAGTGGGTGGAGTTTGAAGCGTTTCAGCGTTATAAATAAACGCAAAATGCCCGTGATCAAAGGGGACAAAAAAACGATCCGACCAACCACCAGAAACCGTGACATGAGAGGTATCAACAGAATGCTCCGCCAATAGCCCGGTTTTCTCAGCCGCCACCATTAAATTAAGATCCAACCCTAGCAACACATCCGCCTGAGACGATTTACCTTCAAGCTGAGCACGAGACAAAATACCAACGGAAGAGTCCAACGCGACAAAATTAACTTCGCATGCACACTCTTTCTCAAAATTGGCTTTTATTTTAGGACCTGGCCCCCAGTCCGACGCGAACGAATCATAGGTATATATATTGAGAGTGTCTTTAGCAAACATCAAAGGCGAAAAAGTCACGCCAAAACTGACAACGGCTGCAGTGAAAAGAGTATTTAACGAAGATGTCTTCAAGGTGTCGCTCCTAAAATAAGTGAGCGGCGTACAGGGGAAATGGCAAGTGATACGGTTGTGCTACCCATAAATATCGGCAGTGTAACTTGCTATCTCGATTCCTACGCCAGCATAATCTGGATCAGGTTCGGTGGGTTAGCGATAAAACCGCTTCTCAGCTCTAGCATGTATTAAATGCTAAAGCACCCCATGAGATATTGAACGCTTATTGTAAAGAGTCATTCAACGGAAGTCTATTTCCGTCAACACACGAGTGACCGCTCCTTGGTTTTTTTCAGCAAAACGCAAGGCCGTTTGTCCCAATCGATAACGTTGGGAAGCTTGGCCGGCAAGATCCAACACCACACTTTCAAGCTGCTCCGCATCTTGGCAACGAACCGCACCATTCACTTGCAATAGCTGATCGGTAATATCAGCAAAGTTAAAGGTGTAAGGACCAACCAAAATGGTTTTACCCAGCAAAGCTGGCTCAATAGGATTATGCCCTCCTCGCTTAATCAAACTGCCGCCAACAAAAGCCATGTCCGATGCCTGATAGTAATACATTAGCTCCCCCATGGAGTCGCCAATGACCACATCAAAATCAGACCATTGCGCAAGCGGAATTTGACTGCGAAGTGCCACCCGATCAAATGACTGCTTAGCCAGAGCATACACAGCCTCAAAGCGTTCAGGATGACGAGGAACCAGCAACAGCAAAGCATTAGACTGTTTCTGTAAAAGCGCCTTGTGAGCGCGTAATAACATTTCATCCTCACCCTGATGAGTACTTCCACCGACCCAAACAAAGCGAGAACCAAGCTGGCGACGCCAATTTGCTTGAAATACCTCAGCTGGCACAGCAAGATCAAATTTAATACTGCCTGTCACCAACACTTTTTTTGCACCCAGAGCGTCAAAGCGCTCTGCATCCGCTTGAGCATGAGCCAAAAAGCAATCTGGCAAAGCAAACAAAGGACGAGACACCAGCGAAAACTTTTGATATCGCAAGAAAGATCGCTCACTCAAGCGTGCGTTAACCACTTCAACACGCAACCCCTGTCGTTTTGCCTGCTGTAATAAATTAGGCCAAAGCTCCGTTTCAACAACCAGTAAATGCTTACAAGTTAATTGCTTCAAGGCTCTTTTCACACTGCAACGCCAATCCATCGGCAAATAACGGTGCTCAGCGAATGGGAACGCCTTAGCCACTTGCTCCGCCCCTGTTGGCGTCATTGTCGTCATCAAAAGACGACGAGTAGGAAATTTTTCACGCCATTGCAGCACCAATGGCCGAACAGCCAGCACTTCTCCAACCGACGCGCAATGAATCCATAAATCGGCTTCTACTGAAGGCCAAAAACCAAACGCCTCTTTGGCACGGTAAGCTGTATAATTTTTTTTGAACTGTCGAATTTTTAACAAGACAACAGGCGTCAATAATAAGAGTACCGCTCGATATAACCACATAACTACAGAGGTATCTCACTAAATTGCTGATTATGAAGTTGTGCATACGCACCATTCTTCGCTAACAATTCGCTGTGTGAACCTTGCTCTATGATTTCACCATGATCCACAACGGCAATAATATCCGCGTTCTCAATGGTGGATAACCGATGAGCAATAGCAATGGTAGTGCGATTCGCCATCAACCCATCCAACGCCGCCTGAATAGCCCGCTCGGATTCCGTATCCAGCGCAGAAGTGGCTTCATCTAAAATCAAAATTGGCGCATTTTTTAGTATGGCTCTCGCAATCGCAATACGCTGACGCTGACCACCCGATAACAACACGCCATTCTCGCCAACCATAGTATCCAAGCCATGATCTAATTCTTGAATAAAGTCCCATGCATTGGCCGCTTTCGCCGCTTCGACCACATTCTCTATCGCGGTATCACGCAAGGAACCATAAGCGATATTCTCTCGAATGGTACCATTAAAAAGTACAACCTGCTGATTGACCAAAGCAATATTAGAACGCAATTCGGTTAGCTTATAATCATTGATCGCCACACCATCTATGCTTAACAATCCATCATCAACATCATAAAAACGAGCAATCAAATTTGCTATGGTCGACTTACCACTACCCGAACGTCCTACTAATGCCAAGGTCTTGCCTGCTGGCAAAGACAAATTGATATTGGTCAGCGTTTGCTTCTCCGCACCGGGGTATTTAAATGACATATCACGCCATTCAATATGACCTTTAAAAGAAGTCGTTGTGGATTGCCCTTTATCGACTTCTTCTGGCAGATCAAGAAAATCAAAAATACTGTAAGAGGCAGCAATACCCTTTTGCAAAATGCTGTTTACATCCGTTAATTGACGAATCGGCTTACCGAGCATACCGGCCGCCGTCAAAAAGGCGATGAAATCCCCTGGAGACATATGAGAACTAATGGATGGGCTCAACGCAAACCAGATCAAAATAGCCATCATGACAGCCAAAATAAACTGTACAATTGGAATATTAAGAGACTTAGTCATTTCCATTTTTAACTGAGAGCGACGGTTTTCATGAGCCGCTTTATGAAAGCGCTCAATCTCGTATTCACTCCCACCAAAAATTTTCACCACTTCATGCCCTTTGATGGCTTCGGAAGCGACGTCTGTCACCCCACCCATGGCATTTTGAATACGCGTACTCAGCTTACGAAACCGTTTAGATGCATAAGAAACCACCAAGCCGATTAAGGGCACGACCAACAAGAATAACAGGGAGAGACGCCAGTTCATGTAGATCATATAACCTAATAACCCCACCACGGTTAGACCTTCACGCAATAAGACCCGTATTGCCTGAGTGATCGAGCCAATAACCTGTTCGGTATCGTAAGTTAACTTGGCGAGCAGCCGACCTGTAGGGATGGAGTGATAATAACTGGAAGGCAAAAGCACAAGCTTATTAAACATATGGGTCCGCAAATCAAACACCACATTATTGGCGACCTTGGCCATAAAATAGTTGCCTAAAAAGGTACCAACACCACGAGCAATAAACACCCCTAAAATTGCCATTGGAATTAACAGTCGACTCTCGGAAATATTACCCGCAGAAACGATGTCAACAATATGCTTTAAAAGAGCCGCTAGGGCAGGTTCCATAGCAGCGTAAATCACATAACCTATGACGCTAAGCAGCAAATACATCCAAGACGAACGCACATAGCCTAATAGACGAAAGTAGATTTGCACGCTAGACGCGGGAACTTTTTGAAGCGGCATTTCAGTTTCAATGTTTTCTTTATCTTGCATTTATAGGTTCGCTTTTTCGATAATCGCCGTGGTGGAATACCCATCAACAAAAGTTAACACTTTTACCTCACCACCATGAGCCAACACATGCTCAGCACCAACAATGGTTTCTATGGTGTAATCACCGCCTTTGACCAAAACATCAGGCGTTAAAAATTCAATAATTTCTTTTGGAGTATCTTCGTCAAACCAGGTCACCCAATCAATTGCACCGACCCCCTCAAGCACTGACATGCGGTGAATCAAGTTATTAATAGGGCGCTTCTCCCCTTTAAGACGCTTAACCGAGGCATCAGTGTTAACCGCCACAATCAGTCGATCACCAAGTGCTTTGGCCTGCTTCATGTAGGCAACATGGCCTGGATGAAGAATATCAAAGCAACCGTTGGTAAACACAATTCTTTCTCCGTTCATTTGCGCCAACTTTATTTGCGCCAATAAATCTTCTGGAGACAACACACCAAAATTTGTACTGTGCGAGCGCTGAAACATAATTGCGTCCAGTCGTTCTGCACTAATGGAAGCGGTTCCTAGCTTACCGACGACATAACCAGCCGCTTGATTGGCGTATTCCACCGCATCAATAAAACGCTTACTTGTTACATACACCGCCGTCAGCACAGCGACCACAGTATCGCCAGCGCCAGTCACATCAAAGACCTCTTTGGCAGCGGTCGCCAATGAAAAAGGAGGCTTACCTTCACTGAACAAAATAAGCCCCTCTTCGCCACGCGTTACCAACAAGGCTTTCCAACCAAATTGTTCACGCAGCGCCTTGGCTTTTGCTTCTAACTCTTTACTCGAATGACATTTACCGACAATCATTTCGAATTCAAGCAAATTTGGCTTTACCAAGGTCGCACCTTGGTAAATAGAAAAATCATTGCCCTTTGGATCAACAAAACTCGGAACGTTCGCGGCATTAGACAGCTTAATCAGCGTCTGTACATCCGCTAAAGCGCCTTTTGCGTAATCAGAAAAAATCACCGCATCAGAGTCAGGTAAACATTCTTCCACGACTTTCGCTAATGCTTCATTCTGTGAAAGACTGTCTTCACGCTCTTCAAAATCCAAACGAATAAGCTGTTGGTGACGACTCATTACTCGCAATTTCGTAATGGTTGGCAAGTTTTCTGAGCGAATAAAACGACAGTTTACTCCCTCTTTTTCTAAACACTGGGTAAGAATATCAGCATTTTCATCCTGGCCGACCACACCCACCAAGGTGACAGACACTCCCAATTTGGCCAAACCAAGTGCAACGTTCGCAGCACCACCAGGGCGATCTTCAATATTGGAGACCTTCACTACTTGCACAGGCGCTTCAGGAGAAATGCGTGAGGTACCGCCATGCCAGTAGCGATCTAACATGACATCCCCAACAACTAGGATGTGTTTATCTTTAAAATTTAGATACGAAGAGTTCATAGCCACATAATAATCGATTTTTAGAGGCACTCATCTTATCATACTCCCTCACCAAGTTGGACATAACTAAAACATACGAAATAAGGCTTTTACACAATGCTGAATTCCGCTCTTTTATCCAGCCAATCTTTTGTATTCGATGGTCTACTGAAAAATTGGTCTCTTCACGGCATCAATACAGAACAAGGGTTCAGCTATGAGAGTATGACGCATGACTGGACAAACAACGCTGTTGGGCGCGTTCGTTTATTAACTCAATGCCGTCAACTCTATACTTTTAGTCACGCCTGCCAGCTCAGAAATAGACCTGAATGGGAAGCAATGCTGCCCGCTCTTTTTAATTTTATCGTCACGCACTACTATGTTAACGAACGCTGGATTTTTTCATTAAACGACGATCTCTCTATCAAAGATAGGCAATCAGACGCTTACGCGCTTGCATTTGTACTGCTCTCTTTTAGCCACTACTACAGGGTAACAAAAGATGATCGTGCCCTTACCTTAATGAAAAAAACGCACCGTTTCTTATTGGATAATATGCAAGCACAGTCGGGGGGCTTTTATGAGTCTTATCCCGTTGATGAGACACAAATTCGTCGCCAAAACCCACATATGCACTTATTAGAAGGCTATGTTGCCGCGTTCCAAACAACGCAAGATGAAGATTACAAAAAAGCCATTCACTCTCTGCTCTCACTGGCAATAAAGCATTTTTATCACAAAGAAACAAAGACTTTACGTGAGTTCTTCAGCGCTGACTGGCAGCTGGACGAAAAAACGGGTCATCAAGTCGAACCAGGCCATCACTTTGAATGGGTGTGGTTGCTTTACCAAGCTAATAAAATATTGCCGAATTCTGACTACACAGACTTAGCACAAGAGTTATGGCGGACAGCAACAAAGCATGGATTGGCTGAAAACGGCGGGATATACAATCAAATAGACGGTAATACCTATTTACCTATCGATAAAGAAAAACGTATTTGGCCTATTACCGAATACCTTAAGGCCATCACCGTTATGCCAATCGGTAGAGAAGAAAAAGTCCACCGCGTAGAAACCGCGTTAAGCTTTATACAAGAGTTCTATTTACTGCCAAATGGGCGTTGGAATGAATATCTTAATGACGATAATTCTGCAAAAGACTTTCCACTTCCCGGAACGAGCAGCTATCATATTTTTCTCGGCCTTACAGAAGTGATAGCATGGGCAAAAATGGGTAATGATTTAAAAGATTCTTTTTAGGTATAGGGTCTCGCTGTAAAGGCCTACTTAACAAAGACAACGATAGGACACATAAGTTATGTATATAGTCACTGGTGGCGCCGGATTCATTGGCAGCAATATCATCAAAGCCTTAAATAACAAAGGCATTAAGAACATCCTTCTCGTCGATGACCTGACAGACGGAAAAAAATGTCTAAACTTATCCGATCTTGATATTGCCGATTACATGGATATGTACGATTTTTTAGACGCTATCCAGAATAATACATTGGGCATTAACCCCATAGCGGTGTTCCATGAAGGCGCGTGCTCAGCGACCACCGAATGGAACGGCAAATATGTCATGGACGTGAATTACCAATATTCAAAAGCAGTCTTGGATTTTTGCTTAAAGCATGACGCCCCCTTTTCTTATGCATCATCGGCTTCGGTTTACGGCTCTGGTCCGATTTTCCAAGAATCCCGCGAAAACGAAAAACCGCTTAACATGTACGCATATTCTAAATTTCAATTTGATCAATACATTCGTGCTGTGTTGCCAAAAGCAAAAAGCCAGATCGTTGGTTTCCGCTATTTCAACGTGTATGGGCCTCGCGAGCAACATAAAGGCAGCATGGCAAGCGTTGCCTTCCATCTTCGAAACCAAGTACTAGCAGGCGAGAACCCAAAATTATTTGGTGCCTACGATGGCTATGAAGCAGGCGGTCAAAGCCGAGACTTCATTTATGTTGAAGACCTCGTCAACACCAAACTTTGGTTCCTTGAAAATCCAGAAAAATCTGGAATTTTCAATCTAGGCACAGGCAAAGCAGAGCCGTTCCGCACGATCGCTGAAACCGTCATTGCCCATTATAAAAAAGGTGAAATTGAATACATTCCGTTCCCTGAACACTTGAAAGGTGCTTATCAAAGCTTTACTGAAGCAGACATCAGTAAACTACGTGACGCAGGTTATAAGGGTAATTTTCGCGGATTAGCACAAGGCGTTCAAGACTACTTAGGTTGGCTCGATACACATGGCTAAATATTTAATTGTCGGCCCATCCTGGGTAGGTGACATGGTAATGGCACAAAGCCTCTTTATTACCCTAAAACAGCGTGATAAGGAGGCCATTATTGACGTCATAGGCCCCAACTGGTCGTCGCCTATTTTAGCTCGCATGCCAGAAGTAAGACACGCCATTACTCTACCAACAGGTCATGGTGAATGGGGCATCAGCACACGCCGGACACTAGGCCACTCCTTACGTTCTGAACAGTATGATCAGGCCATTGTTATGCCTCGCTCATGGAAATCAGCACTGGTTCCTTTTTTTGCTAAGATACCACATCGTGTTGGCTTTACGGGGGAGCAGCGTTTCGTGTTACTTAATGAACGTCGCAAGCTCGACAAAAATATTTTAAATCAAACCGTTAAACGCTTTACGTCCTTAGGATTACCCAAAGAAATCGCTTATCCACCCTTGGATATTCCGCCTCCTGCTTTGAATGTTGACCTAGAGAATCAAAAAAACCTTTATCAACAACATAATCTGTCAAATAGACCAGCCATCGCCCTCATGGCAGGCGCCGAATTTGGCCCCTCTAAACAATGGCCTATTGACTATTTTCACACACTGGCCAAAAGTGCCATCGACGCAGGTTATCAAATATGGGTTTTGGGCGGACCAAAAGACGCTGACGATGGCGATGCGATAGCCAAGGGGCTGGGTGAGTTTGCCCATAACCTATGCGGTAAAACGAAACTCGTTGACGCTATTGATCTCCTCGCGGCGGCCGAAAAAGCCATCAGTAACGACTCAGGATTGATGCACATCGCAGCTGCTGTAGGAACAGAAGTTCACGGAATCTATGGCTCAACCAGTGAAAAATTCACCCCACCGCTAACGAATAACAAAACCATTCATAATCTCCACCTTGAGTGTTCCCCATGTTTTAAAAGAATGTGCCCACTCGGACACACGAATTGTCAAACTCAGCTCACCCCAGACATGATCATAAGGACAGTTATTTCCCCATGAATCTTGTATTGCTTAGAAACAGACCACATTTTGGCGCTCAAATAACCACGATCCCTGTATTGTATTTTTTCTTCCAAAACTACAGCAATCAAGATCCCATCACACTTTTATCAAAAAGCAATGTAGCGTGGGTTTATAGCCAGCTACCGTGGATAAAAGAGTGCATTCATTCAGAAAGCAAACTCGCCGACTTTAAGAAAATGAAAGATTGCAATAATCTGCTTAATTTAAGGCCGAGTAACCGTTTTCCTATAATGTTATACAAACTGATCAAAGGAGGAAAAGTTTACAACTTCGTCAAAAACGATTTTTTAGCAAACTTAACTTCAGAAAAATACAATGTATTATGCACAACTGAATATCGCGCATTAGCTTATCTGAAAATATTCATCAATGATGAACCAGCTTTATTGACTGCGCTTGCCGCACCTTTCTACGAGCTAATACATCATTCAAAACTACACTTAGACAAAAAAGAATTAGATATACTAGTGATGCCAGGAGGCGGTGCCGGAGAAATAAAAAAATGGGGTATCGCTAATTTCCTAAAAACCGCAAACCTTATTGCTGAAGAACTCAATAAAACATGTCATATCCATGTTTTATTGGGACCAGATGAACAACAAGAGATACAATATATTCAAGAACAAAATAACGAGCATGTGACGCTCCACGTCAGTACACCACTTTGTGATATTGCAAAATTAGTCGATCACTGTGATTTAACCATTGCCAATGACTGTGGTCCATCTCACGTCGCACAATGCATGCAAAAACCTTATATTGGTCTTTTTCGGCAGCCCAATACCGAGTGGTTTCTCAATCATCCAAACTCAGTTAAAGCGCTTCCCTTAAAAGGACAAGGAATCAAAACAATTACCACAGCAAACGTAGTGGAATTTGCGACTAACTTATTAAAGAGCCAAGCATGAAAATTTCAGGCAACATCATCACCCTTAACGAAGAAAAAAACATCGCAGCCTGTATAACATCCATGCAAACAGTATGTGATGAAATTATTGTCGTCGACTCGGGTAGCACAGACAACACCATCGAAATTGCTCGTAGCCTAGGGGCTATTGTGGTGAATCAGCCCTACTTGGGCGATGGCATACAAAAAAATGTCGCACTAAAACATACCAGTAACCAATGGGTATTGAGCTTAGATGCTGATGAGCGCTTAACGCCAGAAATGACTGCAGCCATACTAAAACTAGATCTAGAATCCTCTCATATCGAAGGTTATTCTTTTCGCAGACAAAACATGATTGGTAACCGTTGGATCAAACACTGCGGTTGGTATCCTGATCGTTGCATCCGTTTATATGATACAAATAAAACTCGCTTTGCTGATGTTAAACAACACGCCAGTGTTCAAACGAAAAATGTAAAACATATTGATGCGGACATCATTCATTATTCCTTTAAAAATATCGGTGAATTGTTTGCTAAACCAGGCCGTAACTTTAGTGGAAGAGCGGCCAAAATAATGTATGCAAAAGGCAAACGAGCTAATGCATTCTCTCCTTTCACTCATGGTCTAAATGCTTTTATTCGCAAGTATATTTTTCAGCGAGGCTTTATGGGCGGCGTCGATGGAATGACCGTTGCTTTAAGCGCAGCCGTAAATAGCTATTTAAAATACGCAAAGCTACTTGAATATCAACGAGATCCCAGCGTCACCCAACAAGACGACTTCAAAAACATTTGGTAATAAAACAGGCGATATACCTTGAGCAAAACGTTAACCGTACTTCATGTCAATCTCGCCAAAGGCTTCCGTGGCGGAGAAAGACAGACAGAGCTGCTTATTCGAGCACTTTCAAAGCACTTTAATAGCAAGCAACTGCTTGCATGCCGGGAAGATTCGCCTCTACGAGACAGGCTCGCTGATGTTGATAATTTGTCATTCGTGATCGCAAATCATCAACTCTCAGGACATTACGCAACCCCTAAAGTCGATATTGTTCATGCTCATGAAGCAAAAGCCGTACATTGGGCCTATGTCCATAAACTCTTAAAAAATACACCTTACATCATCACTCGTAGAGTGGACACCGCTGTAAAAGACAAGTGGTTAAATCAAAAGACATACCGGAATGCGTCCGCATTAGTCGGTATATCAACGCTTATCGCTAAGCAAATTCGAGACAAACAATGGGGGCAGGTTTATCAAATTCCGAGTACCCTTGCCCACCTAGAAAGCAACCCCGAAGAAGGCGAACGATTCCGACATGCATTTCCAGGCAAAACCATTGTTGGTCATGTGGGTGCATTGGTTGACAAGCACAAAGGACAAAAAGTGCTGATTGAGGCAGCGGCTCTACTGGAAAAAAGTCATCCGAACCTACAATTTGTCTTTTTTGGTGACGGTGCAGACAAAGATGAACTCGAATCTTTATCTAAAGGAATGAAAAATGTTAGTTGGATGGGGTTTAAATCAAAGATTGGTGACTATTTGCCCTACTTTGACCTATTCGCCTTTCCCTCTCGAAACGAAGGCTTAGGATCAACCTTATTAGATGTAATGGATGCGGGCGTACCTATTATTGCCTCTAATGTCGGCGGCATTCCAGACATTGTTATTGATAATGAAACAGGAATACTTGTTCCCGTAAATGATAGCTCAGCATTAAAAGCTGCCATTATCAGGCTTTCAGATGATAAGTCCCTTCAGGCTAAATTAGTAGAAGGTGCAAAAAAACAACTCGAAAACTACACACCAAAGAAAATGGCTGAAAGCTACACATCTCTTTATCAAAAAATAACGGCTGAAGGTTAATTCCTTCAGCCGTTATTAGCATCCAATTTATTACTATTTTTTAAAACGGCTGATACTTTCTAGCGCTTCTTTCAAATAAATATAGTTAGGCTCAGCCTCTTTTTTCACTCGGTTAGTAAGATCATATATTTTATATTGACCTCCTGCACCGACTTCTAAAATACTATCATCACTGATCATAGCATAGCCTGAATAGCTAGAGGAAAGTACCCAGTCTCTTCTACTATTATCGTGTAATAGATCAATTCCTTCAGAGTAATTGTCTACAGGACTACTAACGCCAAGATAATTTTTCATTAATGTTGGAACAACATCTTCATGACTGGTTAAAGTATGACTAATACTAGAGTTCATAGAAGAGAAACCAGGACCAACAATAACAAAAGGAACATGAATCTGTGCCGCGGTAAAGTTGCTATTATGCCCCCAATAATTCAATTTATTATCATTTAATTCTTGGGCATGATCACCCGTAATAACCACAATAGTATTTTCTGCTTCACCACTTCTTTTTAGCTCATCCAATACCTTTTTAGCTAAATCATCGACATAACGCACACTGGTCTTATATCGATTCATAAAAAGAGTTGGATCAGTATCATTATTGAGAGCCAAGTAGTTAACGGTACTCAACATGGGCTCATATTTTTTATCAAAATCACTTGGGAAATCATAGCCATGTGGAGCATCGTAAAAAAGAAACGAAAAAGTCGGTTTCGATTTATCTCTGAGTTGATACCAGCGTAGCCAATCTTCCGTCAAACTCTCATCCCTTTTGGCTGGAGAGTCTCCTTCAGAGCGCAAGCGTAAGTTATTAACTTTAGAAAATACAGTTCGATTAAACTCTGGATCTGTCAAAGAGGCAGAGGCAAAAATTCCTAACTGATATTGCAATTCCTGCAATCTATCCATAAAGACAGGTGACTTTTGATTTGACAATACTGCCTGCCAATAAGTACCAGGCAGACCGTAGAAAAGGCCAAAAATACCTGTGCGAGTGGCATTTCCAGTAGACATATGATTGGAAAAAGCAACGCCATCTTGGGCATAAGACCACAAGTTAGGTGTGTTATCCGCATTAAAAGTATCAAAGCGCCACGAATCTACTACCAAAAATAGAATATTTACAGGCTTGTCTACAGAAACGGTACTGAGTGTTTCTATTGGATAATTAAGATTGCTGCTGACTTTTAAAGAAAGTGCTTTTTGCTGAGCCAATGCTTCTTCATCAATCCAACCATGCTTACGCATAAAGCCATTTGCAGTAGCAGGCTGAAAGAGCGGCAAATAACTTTTGCTTATAGTAACAGGCTGATAAGCATTAGCGACTGCCCAAATGTGAATGATGTTACTCGCCAAGATACATAGAAAAAATAAGGAAACAAAATATCTTTTTTTGATCATTTTTCCTGTACGTGTAGTAAGAAAATTCAATAAAAAATACTCAACAGACAATATAACAAAAAAACTAATTATTGCGATCAGCCAAGTGAGAATAGAAAAATCGACCACATCACCAGAAAAAACCAGCTTCAGAACCACTTCATTAATATGAAACCGATATTGAGCAAAAACAAAGGTGTCTATCAACAGTAAAAATAAGGCAGCAGATGCAAATAAACTAACAAAGAGATAAAATACTTTTCTAGGCAAAAAAGCGAAGAAAAAAACAATAACACCTAATACTCCCCCCAATAGCGCCATTTGCCCTATTAAGCTCGTTACAATGAAAGAAACACCTAATATATCTGTCGGAAACTCTGGTAAAAACGAAAAATATCGTAGAGATAAAAAAATAGATATAAAGATATTAATTATTAAAAAATAGCCAAAAACAGAACGTTTACTACTAACAGCCATAACAAAACCCAAAATATAAAATTAATAATATAAGTAAAAATATTTACTTAAAAATCTACACTACATAAATCACATGCATAAACCTTGCTTTTCACATCAAGGATATCTTCCGTCATTCGATCCATACCAATTACATAAGAAATTTTTTATATTTCTCTAATTTTCATTGATTTTTCATTAAAAAATGTCTCTCTGAAAGAGAAGAATTATAAACAAGCGACTATTCTTTCACTTTAATATGTTTCATAGTTTGCTGAATTACCGAAGCCCTAAAATTTTCTAATCTAGCCTCCATCACTAAACGGAAAAACCTACCAATTTAGAATTATCCTTAAAAATAGACTCGACCATAGAGACTTTTCGTGTCGTATTCTCGTACACAATCGCTTGCCTTAAATTATTAGGCTATGCAACGAAAGTTACGGCTTAGCAACCTTCGCCAAACCGCCCTAGGGACGATGATTGTAGTATTTGAGATGCGAACCTAGCTTGTTTCAGGCACGGCTATTATCATTGCATTTACCCTTTAACTATAAAGATAGAATTTGTACTAAAAAGACGCTATTTTACAGTTTGTACCATAATTAAAAATGCCAAATCATGTTTTTTTGAATGACATCAAAAAAGTCAGTAAGTAAATAGAGAACACCAAAGCAAATATCCATAAAAACAACAAGGAGTTCCATATGAAATTTGAACTGGTCGATCGTCAAGGCTATATCCCTGATCTACACTATGGTGCGGCAGGACAAGAGCTTGCGTGCTTTGTTCCCAGCGACTATCCTTTTCAACAAATTAGCTACGATAATGGCGAAGGTGAAGTCATTATCGACAAACACACTTGGTACTTCTTCTTCACCCAAGAAGGCATTGGCATCAAATTAATGGACGGTATTGTCACCTTGAAAGAAGCCGAACGCTTCTTACACGCCATTAAGTCACATATCTGGGGAGAAACTCACCAACAAGTACAAATTTTCATGGCGGGTGCCACGCCGAAATAGTCGCCATCCTTGCAACAACACAACTTAGCCTCTAACTGAGGCTAAGTTTATCAAACGTGGATAAAATTACGACGTTAATGCTCTTAGCATTCTCTTCGACCATTGACTCCATGATCCCACATACACTTGTCTTGCCTCTATTCCAGCATAATTTAAGGCTAAAACATTATGACAAGCAGTCACTCCGGATCCACAGTAATACACGTAATCATCACCATTATTGGACAACCAATCCTGCCACTCAACATGTAATTGCTCAGCGGGTTTAAAATACCCTTCAGGGTCTAAATTATCCAAAAAAGGGCGATTAATGGCACCAGGAATATGCCCGGCAACAGGATCGATGGTTTCATTCTCGCCATTAAAACGATCTGCGGCCCGCGCATCGACTAATTGAAATTGATGTGTTTCGAAGTTTTCAACAATGGCTTGCTCACTGATCGCCCAAGGAAAAGATACCTTAAGTTGATTCGATATCGGCTTTGCGACTCCAGGCACGACAGAAACATCTTTGCCTTGCTGACACCAAGCCGGAAAACCACCATTCAGCACTCGAACATGGATATTTTGCTGGCTAAGCATCCACCAAGCACGCGCAGCAATTGCTCCTCCCATATCATCGTATACCACGACCTGAGAATTGGCATCAATGCCCCAATCTTGAAGCTGCCTTGAGAAAACCTCTTCATCTGGCAAAGGGTGTCGACCAGTCTGTGCGGTTTCTGCTGAGGCCAACTCATGATGTACATCCACAAAAAGAGCCCCAGGAATATGGCCCTTATCATACTCGGACTTACCTTTAGCGTGGTCGGTCAAATAAAATCGACAATCTAAAACCACTACATCCGGCTGCCCAAGCAATATGGCCAGTTCATTTGTATTTATTAGCGTTTTTAATAACACAGGCTTTTCCTCAGACAGTCATCCACGGTCTTAAAACAGACCTTTCTGTTGGTTTAAATCTACTTTGATTATGTATTTTTTGCTAATATTCACCACCGTTATCTTACTATCGAGTCTTTTTTTTATGTTACGCATCGACCTAATTCTTACCGAGCAAGGCCTTGCCAAATCGCGCTCACAGGCTCAAACCTTTATCAGTGAAGGGCGAATATCGTACAAACAGAACTCACAGTGGATAAAAGTAACCAAACCTAGCTTAAAACTCGCCTCGGATGTCGAGCTTAGCCTTACCGAGGATGAAGCCGATAAATATGTGTCTCGCGGTGCATTAAAGCTAGAAGGCGCGCTACGGCATACTCAGTTAAACATCAATGGCTTCCACGTCCTAGATATCGGCCAATCTACTGGAGGCTTTAGTGACTGTGCGGTTCAGCACGGCGCAAAAAAAGTTGTTGGTATCGAAGTGGGCCATGACCAGTTAGACCCTCGTCTGCGTAACCATCAAAAGATTGTCTGTTTAGAAGGAATTAATGCGCGTCACTTATCAATTGAAGACTTACAGGGACATTTTCCTGAAAACGGCTTTGACCTCGCTGTCATGGATGTCTCCTTTATCTCTCAAACTAAAATTTTACCGCAACTGTCAAGTTTGCTCACGACACATGGGCACCTTATTACTCTGGTTAAACCACAGTTTGAGGTAGGAAAGGAATTTATTGGCAAAGGAGGCATTGTGAAAAACAAGCCGCGCGTAGACAAACTCGAACAAGACATGAAAGCGTTCGTCAGAGCGCTTGGCTTTAACGTAAGGTGTTATATTGAAAGCCCTATTAAAGGCGGGGATGGCAACCAAGAATTTTTACTTTGGGCCACCCGGCTCTAGTAAACGCAATAGAAGATTAAAATATCTCCTTTACAAATCACGGCATTCTCAAAGAATTTCATCATAACTATGATGGGTGCTAGGCAATATTTCTTGAGCTTCTTTTTCTTCCAGCTCAGCAATATAATTTCTCGCCATACAAAAACCCAGACAGCCAAAAATCACAGAGCCAATAGCTTGACCAAAAAGTATCCCTTCTGCGCCCATAAAAAGGGAGAAAACAGTGATCAATGGCCATGTACCCAATGTGGCACGACCAAAGTTCAATAAGGTACTGGTTAAAGGTTTACCTAGGTTATTAAAAACAGCAATCGCAATAAATAACAAACTTTGGAAGAAGAAACTAAAGGAGACAAACGTCGCAAAGAACCGAATGATGTCAGCACTGCCTTGTGTTGCATTAAAAGTCACCACCAACCAATCTTGTATTTGATACAAGGCGAAACACAATACCAAACAATACCCAAACGCATACACCACAGCACTACTGATGGTGCTGTGCATCCTATCAAAACGTCCAGCGCCATAATTCTGCCCCAAGATAGGCCCAACCGCTCCTGACAAAGCAAACACCCCGCCAAAAACAACCGGAATAATCCGCCCAATAATGGCAACAGCCGCCACGGCATCGTCTCCAAAGGACGCGGTATGCTCCATCACAATCGCGTTTGCTAATGGCGATGACATATTCGTCAGCATAGCAGGTACTGCGATCATTGAGATGGCTGGCACATCTTTGAAGAAGTCCATCAGATCAAATTCACCAAGCATCTTATGGATATGAACGACACCGTAATAAGACACCGCTACCATAGAAAAGCGTGCAATCAACGAAGCAATCGCCGCACCTTGAACCCCTAATCCAAAAGCAAAAATAAAAATAGGGTCCAACACCGCATTCACTAGCCCTCCCACCAGAGTGGCATACATAGCACGACGCGCATCGCCTAAGGCCCGCATTATTCCAGAACCTATCATACCGATCATAACCGCTGGCATGCCAATCACCAGAATTTGCAAATAATCAGTGGCTAAATCTAAAGTTCGGCCCGTTGCGCCAATATACAATAAAATATGAGGGATATTTGACCATAAAAACCAAACAACAGCAGACGAAAATACCACCCCAAATGCCAATACATTGACAGCACGACGCTTGGCAAGCTCGACATTCCCTTCACCAATGGCTTTTGACACCAAGGCGGTTGCAGAAATAGACACCGCAATGCTCAAAGAAATGGTAAAAAACATAATGGTGCTGGCAAAACCCACCGCAGCCACAGCTTCCTTCTCACCCAACATAGAAAGAAACAGCATGTCGACCAGATCAACCAAGAACATACACATTAGACCTAACGCGCCAGTGGCTGACATGCTTACCACATGCTTAAACGTTGAACCTTGTGTGAGTTTTGCCTGACTGGGCATTGTTTTCCCCTAAAAATGACGCCTGACCAGAAGGCAGATGACGCGCCAAACAATAAAAAACCGGACAAGCAAAACTTATCCGGTTCGGTATTTTCTCATGTATAACGAAGAGAGAAAATATTTACTTTGCTGTTATACTCTCTCCACCCTAATGGATAGATGTATTTCCTCGATTGAAGACAATTTTTTCCACGTCCGCGAATCGTTCAGCAAAATGCACCGTCATCCCCTCTTTTACCGATTCTGGCAATTCTTCAAAATCACGACGGTTTGGCTCTGGCAAAATCACTTCACTGATCTTACTACGCTTAGCAGCGATGATTTTCTCGCGAATCCCGCCCACAGCAAGCACTTGCCCAGTCAGGGTTAATTCTCCTGTCATGGCCAGCCCACGACGTACTGGCTCACCTTTCGCTAAGGATAACAACGCAGTCGCCATGGAAATACCGGCACTTGGACCATCTTTTGGTGTTGCCCCCTCAGGCACATGCAAATGCACAAGGCTCTTATCAAAAAACTCAGGGGCTTTTTGATAACTCTTCGTATGAGAAAATACATACGAATAAGCAATTTCCGCAGACTCTTTCATAACATCACCCAGCTTACCTGTGAGTTTCAAGCCGCGCGTTAATTCATGCACTTTATTGGCTTCAATCGGCAAAGTGGCTCCTCCCATGGAAGTCCAAGCCAAACCGGTTACCACACCAACTCCTTGTAATGTTTTTTCAGGTCGGAAATAAGGCATACCCAATAAGATTTCAACATCCTTAACACCAATACTGATGCGTTCTTTTTCGCCCGTCATCAGTTCAACCACACATTTGCGCAATACTTTTTGCAGCAACTTATCCAATCCTCGAACGCCTGCTTCGCGGGCATAATGTTCGATGATGTGTCGTAAGGCCGCGTCGGTAATATTGAGCTGTTTCTTAAGAAGTTTGTTTTTCTTCAACAATTTCGGCCACAAATGCTGTTTGGCAATCGCCAACTTTTCGTCGCCGATATAACCAGACAAACGAATAACGTCCATTCGATCCAGCAAAGGGGGCGGAATCGTATCCAACTGGTTGGCAGTGCATATAAACAATGCCTTCGATAAATCAATACGCATGTCTAAATAATGATCTAAAAACTCACTGTTCTGCTCAGGATCCAGCGCCTCTAACAAAGAAGACGCTGGATCTCCTTGGAAGGAAGAGCCAATTTTATCGATCTCATCCAGCATGATGACAGGATTTTCCACCTCAACATCTTTCAACGCCTGAACAAATTTACCCGGTAAGGCACCAATATAAGTACGTCGATGGCCTTTAATTTCAGCCTCATCGCGCATACCGCCTAAACTAAAACGATAGAACTTACGGTTCAAAGATTCTGCAATCGATTTGCCAATGGACGTTTTCCCCACACCAGGCGGACCGACCAGCAATAAAATGCTGCCTCCCATTTCGCCACGGTGCGCACCTAGGGCTAAAAACTCCACAATGCGATCTTTTATATCGCCAAGCCCCGCATGATGAGACTCAAGAACGTCGCGTGCCAGTTTAATATCTAAATTATCTTTTGAATGAACACCCCAAGGTAACGCTGTTGCCCAATCTAAATAATTACGGGTCACACCATATTCAGGCGAACCTGTCTCAAGAATACTCAGCTTATGTAGCTCTTCTTGGATTTTATCGTTCACCGCTTTTGATAAAGTTTTTCCTTCCAGCCGGGCTTGAAAGGTTTCCACATCGGAGGTCCGATCGTCTTTCGAAATGCCTAACTCTTTCTGAATGACTTTCAGCTGCTCTTTTAGAAAAAAGTTTCTTTGATGCTTGCTGATCTTATCATTCACTTCTGCGCTTATTTCATTCTGAAGACGCGCAATTTCCAACTCTTTTCTCAACAATGTAAGCGACAAATGCATACGTGCGGGGATAGAAATGGTCGCTAAAACATCATACAAATCTTCGGCTTCGGCAGAGGTAATCGACGCAGCAAAATCCGCTAATAAGCCTGACTCATTAAAGGAAAACCGCCCCAAATATTGTCTCAAATCTTCACTAAATAGCGGGTTTAAGCGAATCAACTGCTTAATCGCATCCAGTATCGCTATGGAATAAGCTTTCGATTCATCATCATTGGACTTCACATCGGTAATGTAACGTACACGGGCTAGATAAGGCGCCTCTTCACTCAACCATTCAATGATTTCGAAACGTTTCACACCTTGCGCTAAAAACGTTAATTTATCGTTTTGTTTCTCGGCTCTATGCACCCTCGCAACGCAACCAATCGCACGAAACTCATCAACAGAAGGGGCTTTTTTCGCTTTTTTATCGGCATAGACTAAACCTACCGCCGCTTGTGGGTGTTCCGCAATTCTTTCTAATGTGTCTTCCCATTGTTCAGCATCCACCATGACAGGCTGCACCTGAGCAGGAAAAAAAGGACGACTTGAGATGGGTAAAATAAATAAAGTCTCAGGCAAAACATCATCGGGAAGTGCCAGGCCTCTAGGATCGCTGATTACCACACTCTCCTCTTCTGACATGACCTCATTTCCTTCTTGTGCATCTGAATATTGTTCGTCATCGTTCATAATACATTCTCAATGAATCTACAGGTTCAAACTTCAAAAATAGACCTTTGCTACTTTCTACTCGGTTATATCCTATGTAATGACAATATTTTCGAAAACAACACCACCCTATACTTTTCCCAATCCTTACTCACTTCACTAACAACTAACCGTGCAGACAGGATTAGTTATTTGGTCAATACCAACTTAGTGTTATTATAAGCGCCATGATTTATACATAACTCGATCAATCTCACACTTCCAAAGTGATCAAAAAAGGAAAGGCTAATGACCCGCGATGAACTCCTTAAGGCTTACAATGATATATTTGTGATCAAACACCCTTTTGTGAAGCACAAACTCACTAGTCTTCGCGACAAAAATACCAGCACACGCGAGTTTCGCATGCTTGTAGAAGAACTCGGTACGCTAATTGGCTACGAAGCGACACGAGATTTAGAAACGACTGACGTTGAAATAGAAACTCCTCTTGAAAAAGCCATGTGTCCGGTTTTAAAGGGCAAAAAGCTTTGTATCGTTACCATCATGAGAGCAGGAAACGGCTTAGCTGAGGGCGTATTAAAATTATCACCGTCTGCTCGCGTGGGACACGTCGGTTTGTATCGTGACCCTGAAACCAAGCAGCCAGTCGAATATTATTTGAAAATGCCACACTCGGTTAACGAACGTACCATTATTGTGGTTGATCCTATGCTTGCAACGGGCAATTCTGCGATCATGGCGATCGAAAAAATGAAAGACATGGGTGCGACCGATATTCGTTTCATCTGTTTGTTTGCCGCACCTGAAGGGATTCAAGCATTTAAAGCCGCCCACCCAGACGTTGCCATGTACATAGGCTCAATCGACCGAGGACTTGACGAGCACGCCTACATTCGCCCAGGTGTCGGCGATGCAGGAGATCGTATCTACGGCACTCGCTAAGCAGCGACGTCAATACAAAAAAGCCACCTCATTTCAATAGGCGGCTTTTTTTATCACGCTAAAAATTAGTTTTTTAACGCTAAAAAAACACCAGCACTCGCCATGATGCCACCTGCCGTTCGGTTTAATACCTTCATTGAACGCTCGGACCTCATGAAACGTCTTGCCTGTGAGGCACTCACTGAAATAATAGTTAACCCCAACATAAGCCCAGCCGAAGCCAGTAACGACGCCAATACAATATCAAAACTGCTCAACACAGTGAGATCCATGAAAGTTGGTAAAAAAGCCACATAAAACAAAATCACTTTCGGGTTCGATGCGGAAATCATAAATCCCTGAATAAAACTTGCCACCTGATTAGTTGCCTCAGGGGTATCTGTTTCAGACGTGGCAGTGGCCACCGGCGATACCCACATTTTCCACCCTAAATACAGCAAATACGCCGCACCCGCATAACGAATGCCCAAAAAGACATTTTCCCATGCAGCAGCGATAGCCGCGAGCCCGTAACAAGCCATTACCAAATAGACGATATCACTCAACACCATACCAGCACTTAAGGAAATACTCGCTCGCGCTCCCCTAGACATACTTCTGGCTAAAATCGCAAACACGCCAGGCCCTGGGGTGACACTAAAAACAAAAATCGCTAAAAAAAACGTAATCCCACTTTCCAATGTCATAATCGGCCCTCACCTACTGTTCAACCACACCACAACCCGCCAATACCATACGAGTAATAAACTGTTTCGCCTCATCAAAATCACTTTCTTCCAGCGTCTCTTTTTGCAACATTATCTTCACTTGAGCGTCAAAATCCGCATAAGTTTGAGTCATCGCCCAGATACTAATGAAAAGATGCTCTGTCGATACCGGCGCCATTAGCCCTTTTTCTACCCAAAACTGAATCGTCGCTTTCTCTCGTTTTAGCTCAGTGACGAATAGGTTTTGAAGATACTCTAAAACAAAACGCTCTTCACCGATTAACGCCATGGCAAAAATTTTAGAGGCATTCTTATTGGTACGAGATTGATCTATTTTTTCACTAATGTAACGCGTTAAATTACGCTTAGGGCCTTCTTCAACATTAAACTCGCTGACTGAATCCAGCCAAAGACGTAGGATGCGTTCCAGCACGGCTTCCAACAAGTCTTTTTTAGAACGATAGTAATAATGAACATTCGCCTTAGGCAAACCCGCTTCGTCAGCAATCATTTGCGTCGTGGTTTTTGCCAAGCCTTGGCGTGCAAAAACACGCTCCGATGTTTCTAGAATCAACGCTTGATTTTGAGCTCGTATGTGCGCTTTTAACTGATCTTTTGGTCTTTTTTCTTCACTCAACGTATGGCCTCACCGTGTATTTTTACTAAAGGGGGAAGTAATCTGCGTCGACTTTTCATCCTGAGCGACACAGCAAGAGAATAACATTCTTTAGAATTGACACGAAGCGATAAGAAAAATCCGCATAAAAAAAGGGAGCCGAAGCTCCCCATTTCCCCTCGTAGCAGAGACCTTCGTGACTATAGGCATTCGTCACTGGGCTAACTGCTACACCACGTTGGCGCTGTAATCGAGTCGCAAGGTTGCGAATCTCAATGTTCTTGATAGCTACTCATGCAAGTAACCTTGAGTGAATGCATCTTTGCGTAAACGCTCTTTTAAACAACCACTCATAAATAAGTGAATTCATTATTAAACAAGAGACATAACAGCGCAATAGGTCAGAAGAAAATATTTGACCGATTGATCAATTATTTTAGGTTATGGTATTTTCCTCGGCAAAGAGGACTTAGAAACACGGTTCCTTCCTTTCTTTTTTGATTGATACAAGGCGTCATCAGCTCGCTTTAGCACAGAGTCTGGCGACTCACCCTGTCCAGCAAAGGCAACACCAAGACTGGCCGTCACATTAACCTCCACCTCTTTTTTCTTCTTAGGATCAAACACCTTAACAAACCTAACTTCAATATTCTCTCGCACCAACTCTAAAACGTTTTCCACATCACCAAGATGCCGTCCTCGGAACACAATCGTAAACTCTTCCCCACCGTAACGAAATGCACGACCAGGACTGGCATATTGTTTCAGCACAGACGCCACACTTTTCAGGACCTTATCGCCCATATCATGGCCATAAGTGTCATTGAATGACTTAAAATGATCAACATCGACCATCGCAATGGCGTACTGCTTGGGCAAACCAACAAGTTGCTCATTCAATGCTCGCCGACCTGGTAACTGCGTCATATCGTCTAAATACGCCATGCGATGACTTTCCATCAACAGAAACCAAATCCACAATAAAAACTGAGCAGACAATAAAGCATCAAACTGGATACTAGAGGAAACAAAGTGGCTAATAATCAACAGGCTGATAATACTGACTAACCCACTGGCGCGAAAAATCTCCCCACTCAACCACCAAGCCAAACCAATCGCTACCAAGCTTATGATCAAGACACTCCATAGTAAAATCGTAGACCAGCTCACACTGGTACTAAAAAAAGTACGATCCAAAAACGCAAAAGACACCCAATTACGCTCAATCGCATAACACCAACAAACCAACATGAGCACAAACAGAATGCGATTTATCGCAAAACGATTGAAAAAGCCCCTTTCTGGTACAAAACTAAGGAGAGCGATACAAAAGCACGACACCACCAAATAGGCGGTCAAAGAAGCTTGTTGATCAAAGTCTCCGTATAACTTGGGTATAAGCAGCAAAAAAATAAGAATCAGCACTCGACCTTTATTGAAATGCCAAGCAAGAAAAATGGCAACACCGGCTAAAATAAACGGCAATAATGGCAACAAGCTGAACCACAAAGGTGGTAACGCACTCACATACAAACTAGCGTAAATACTCACTAGAAGAATGAAGCAAGGCACTAACAATGAACTTAAACGTTCGGACATAAAAAAATCAAACCCATCGAATCATTCGATTAAATACGACCAATATATTGCCCCGAAAACATTTCATTTTCATCAATAATAATGTGAATTATCAACAAAAGGTAAAATCAATGGGATTACTTGTAGACGGAAAATGGGTCGACAAATGGTACGATACCAAGGCAAATCAAGGAAAGTTCATCCGTAGTGAGTCGCTATTTAGAAATTGGATCTACCCTGAAAATGAATACGATCCCAGCAATAAAAACCATTTCCTTGCAGAAAAGGGACGCTATCATCTCTACATATCTCTCGCTTGCCCTTGGGCACATCGAACGCTTGTCTTCACTAAGTTAAAACAACTAGAAGACATCATTAGCATTAGCTGCGTTCACCCTGACATGCTTGAGAATGGTTGGGAATTCAAACAAGACACTCGCTTTAATGACCCTCACATCGCAATAGGTGATCCGCTCTATCACTTCGACTTTGCCCACCAGCTCTATACGAAAGCGGAAAAACACTACAGTGGTAGGGTCACTGTGCCTATACTTTGGGACAAGCATCGCCAGACCATTGTTTCTAACGAATCGGCAGACATCATTCGTATATTCAACCAAGCATTTAATGGAATAACCGGTAATCACCTAGATTTCTATCCAAACGACAAAAAAATGGCGATTGATCAGATAAACGAACGTATCTATCACACTCTTAATAATGGCGTTTATAAGTGCGGTTTTGCCACCACTCAAGAAGCCTATGAAGAAGCATTGACGCCCCTTTTTGATACCTTAGAGTATTTAGAAGACCGCCTTTCAAATCAGCGGTACCTAGTTGGCAATCAACCAACCGAGGCTGACTGGCGCTTGTTTACTACACTCATTCGCTTTGATGCTGTTTACTTCGGTCATTTTAAATGCAATATAAAGCGTATTTTAGATTACACCGCTCTTAATGCCTATTTAAAACACCTTTATGACATGCCCAACATTGCGAGCACAGTAAACCTACAGCATATCAAGCGTCACTATTACTATAGCCATAAAATCATCAACCCGACTCAGGTAGTTCCTGCCGGACCTGCTACACTCTTTGAATGAGAGTTTGATTATTAAAAAAGGGAATTAAGGCAAATTCAAGAAGCCTAAGTTAAAGTCTATTAAAGTGGGCGTTTTTTAAGGATAATACGCTCACTTTTTATTCGCTTTAGCCAGCCATTGACAACACCCGTCGCGCTCGCTAGAAAAATATAAATATTTAAGAGTTGTGGCTTATGGAAAAAAAAATACTGTGGACTGTCTCCTTTGCACTGATATTTATTCTGTGGATAAAAGCGGGCCCTTTTAAAAGTGATGCCGAGCGCTCTTATCAAGAAGAAGCCCCAGAATCAAGCGCATCATACCAAGATTCAGAAGAAGCAACCTCAAACGAAAAAAGCTACTTCAAGTCGCATCCTATTAATACCAGTCGCCCTGACTTTGCAGCAATAACTGACATCAAAGAGCGTAAAAGTGCTTTTTTTGATTATTTATCTCCATTTGTAAACGAAAAAAACGACCTCATTTTAAAAGATCGCGAACGCTTAATAGCATTGATTAACAGCAGTAAAAAGCTATCAAATAAAAACAGAAAGTGGGTCTCTTCCCTTCGCCAAGATCTTAAACTGAAAAAGCTTGATAACTACTCAAAAGAAGACCTTAAAGTCCTGCTCAGTCGGTTAGATATCATTCCTGTTTCGCTTGTGCTTGCTCAGGCAGCTAATGAATCTGCTTGGGGGACATCTCGTTTTGCGATAGAAGGAAGCAACTATTTTGGTCAGTGGTGTTTTCTTAAGGGATGTGGGCTAGTACCGGAATCAAGAGACAGTGATGCCGATCATGAGGTACGCAAATTTAACGATGCTCGTGAATCCGTTTTTGCGTATATAGATAACCTGAATACGAACGCAGCCTACAAAGAATTAAGAGCTGCACGTGCTGAATTACGTCAAAATAATGAAGAAATTACAGGTCTTGGTTTAGTACACGGTTTACAACGTTATTCAGAGCGTGGCCAAGCTTATGTCGAAGAAATAGAAGGTTTGATCAACTATAATAAGTTGTGGCGTTTTAATCGCTATCAACCTACAGAAGAGCCACAATAAATCCAACAATGCTCTGCGCCTAAACAGGCCTAAATGTAATAAAATGCAATTTATTGTTACGAAATTATCTTACGCGGGGTGGCTAAGCATCCCCCCCTTCATTACAATATCGTAATATTTCACCCACTCATCAAACGAGGAAATTCAATTGGCCCGTTTACCTGTTATTGTTGGCTTTGGCGGAATCAATTCGGCTGGTCGTACCTCATCACATCAAGCATATCGTCGAATTGTCTTTGATCTCCTGCCAGATTCAATCCAGCAGGATGTGTTATTGGATCTTGCGACCATCACGGAGATGGCGGAGCATAAAAATGGACTTTGGTATACAAAAAGCGGTGAAGCATTAGACGCAGCAGCGCTGATTGATAGCATTGGTGAGTCACTACTAGCACGCACTTTAATTCGTCGTATTCACCCAAGTCTATTCGACGTCGATCATGTGGTCTTACATAAATCCACTGTATTGCAAGCGAATCAATCCGAAGAGAAGCTAAGCTTTACTATCAAGACTCGATCACTGCCTAGCGACCGACCGACTAATTGGCAGGTGACAGAAATCTCCGACAGCCTGAGTGAAGTCGTTGTTGATGGCAATTTAGAAACCTTCATTAAAGACACCAGACCCCTGTCAGTGAAAGCCGCAGGCCAACTTCCGACGGGCTTCGATCCTTCTAAATTGTACCAAAGCCGAAACCATCCACGCGGTTTACAAATGACGGTGTATGGTGCCTCTGATGCCATCAAAAGCAGCGGCATTGATTGGGAAACGATTCGAAGTCGAGTTGCCCCCGATCAAATGGCGGTTTATGCAGCGAACTCCATTGGTCAAATGGATGACCTAGGATTTGGTGGTATGCTCAAATCGGCCTTGATGGGCAAACGCACCACATCCAAGCATTTACCGCTTGGCTATGCTCAAATGCCAGCAGACTTTGTTAACGCCTATATTTTGGGCAGTGTGGGCAATGTCGGGACAGCCATTGGCGCTTGCGCCACTTACTTTTTCAACTTAGAGAAAGCCGTAGAAGGCATTAAGTCTGGGAAATTCCGCGTGGCTATGGTTGGTGGTAGTGATGCGCCTATTACACCCGAAATTATCGAAGGGTTTAGAACAATGGGCGCACTGGCGGAAGATACAGCCTTACTCGCTCTTGACCAAATCACGAATCAGGAAGAACCTGATCACACCCGAAGCTGTCGACCATTTGCTCAAAACTGTGGTTTTACTATCGGGGAGTCCAGCCAATGGACTCTATTGATGGATGATGAACTCGCCATCGAGCTAGGAGCACAAATATTCGGCGCCATTCCAGCCGTCTTTTCTTATGCTGATGGACACAAAAAATCCATTTCCGCTCCCGGTATTGGCAATTATCTAACCATGAGTAAAGCCATGGCGTATTTGCAGAATATCATCGGCAACGATGGCTTAACACAACGTACCTTTATTCAGGCACATGGCACAAGCACACCACAAAACCGTATCACAGAGTCCCATGTACTAAGCAAAGCCGCGACCAGTTTTGGCGCAACCGGCATGCCTGTTGTTGCAATGAAGGCGTTTCTTGGGCATTCCCAAGGAACAGCTGGCGGCGATCAACTTCATTTGTCCTTAGGTGTGTGGAAAGACGGCATCTTGCCTGGCATCACAACATCTTATGAAATTGCAGATGACGTCTATCAAGAGGGTCTTAAGTTCCAACTAAAACACGAAGCTTACGGAAAAGACTACTTCGACGCCGCTCTCTTAAACTCAAAAGGATTTGGTGGCAATAACGCAACTGCGGTTTTATTGTCACCTCACCAAGCGATGAAGATGCTAAGCAAACGCTATACAACTGAACAGCTCGATGCTTACCAACTGAAAAACACAGAAGTGGTTGCCGTTGCAGAAGACTACAACCAAGCAACCATTCGTGGAGAAACCCTGCCTATCTATAAGTTTGGTTTCAATGTACTTGGCGGAGAAGAACTGGACATTACGGACAAAGAAATTCGCTTGCCTGGCTATGACATGCCAGTGGATCTAAACGTAGAAAACGAATTTAGTGATCTAAGCTAAGCGGCTATAAACACTAGAGCGAACCAACACAACTAGAATTTTGTGTTGGTGAGCTCTTGTTGTAAAAATGCTAACAATAATCGTGTTTTTCTAGACATTAACTTTCTTTGCGGATAAATAGCGTAAAAGTTAAACTCATAACCTTTGTAATCTGGTAACAGATTAACCAGCTCTCCTGACTCAATGTATTTTGCCACTAAAAAATCGGGCTGATAAATAACGCCCAATCCTGCCAGCGCAAAGCGCGTTAATGCACTGCCATTGTTTGCTCTTAACGCACCAGAAACACTTACCGTTCGAGACACACCCTCACCATCCGTTAATAACCACCGATCTGGCATCTGAGCATTACTATAAAGAAGGCAAGAATGATGCTTTAAATCCTCTAAATCTTTTAACTCACCTTTCTCTAAGATGTAACGAGGGGAGGCACACACAAACCCCGTTAAAAGACATAACGGACGGGCAACAAATTGATCACCACCTAAATCCCCTCCTCGAATCGCGATATCGACACCAGACTCCGTCATATCGACACGCTTATCGGTGAAATCAATATCCAACTCAATTTGAGGATACAGACGACTAAATCGATCCAATAACGGCACAATATGCGACAAACCAAAGTCCATTGGCACACTTAGCTTTAGTAGGCCTTTTGGCTTTTGCGTCAACTCGCCGATTTCGTTTTCGGCCTCTTCAATAGCATCGAGTATGGCAATGCAATGCTGATAATACTTACGACCAGCATGAGTAATACTGATATTACGGGTGTTTCGCTGTAGCAGCTTTGTTCCCAACTCCTCCTCAATGGCATTGATATAACGGGTCACCATTGGACGAGAAATAGCCAACGAATCACTGGCCAACTTAAAGCTCTCCGCTTCATAGACTCGGCAAAACACCTTCATTGCCTGCAATTTATCCATTCATTCACCTATTAAACTGAAAGTTCCATTATTATCATTTCTTTTTAGTTAATATTGAATTGTTTTTTGATTGGATTATTTATTAATAAAAACACTTTAGACTAATACCATCTTTAAACTAGACACAAGGAAAAACAGAATGAAATTACTCACTATCAGTGCCCTTGCTCTTGCATCAAGCCTTACCATGGCAGCCGATTATAAAATTGACCCAGCTCACTCTGCCGTTACTTTCGAAGTAGGCCACTTGGGTGTAAGCACCACTGTAGGACGCTTTAATAGCTTTGAGGGCGATTTCTCCTATTCCGAGGACGGTAAATCTGGCAGCGCTAACTTTGTCATCAACACAGACAGCATTGATACCAACCATGAAGCTCGCGACAAACACCTTCGCAGCCCAGACTTCCTTAACGTCAAACAATTCCCAACGCTCACATTCAAAAGCACGTCCTTTGATGGCGACACTCTAACAGGTGAACTCACGCTTCATGGCGTTACAAAAACCGTTAGCTTCGATGTCGATAAAGTAGGCGAAGGCAGTGATCCTTGGGGTGGTTACCGTGCAGGCTTTGAAGCAAGCGCAGAAATCAACCGCAGCGACTTCGGCATTACCTACTTTATCCCTGGTGTTTCTGATAAAACAGAAATCGACGTTTATGTAGAAGGCATTCGCCAGTAATTAGCTAAGGAATTAGACAAACATGTACCAAGAAGCCAGCAACACAAACCTCCTGATGTTATTGCATACGGCGGTTTACCCTTTTATCGCCGCACTCATAATCAGCTTTGTTGCTGGTAAACTGTCACGTACATTGTCTCCTCTTGGTTATCTTGGTGGATTCGTTGTTGGACTCAGCCTGATTCATTCAGGCTTGAGTTTCCCACCTAGCCAAGCCATTGATTATTACCTAGTAACCGTCTTTATTGGCGCCGTGATACTATTGAGCCTTACTCCCATAAAAACACCAGTCATTACGAATGGCATTCTTTTTCTTTTATCTGGGTTATCGTTTTTCTTCTTACTGAATCCTGTACTAAAGCATGCCGGTTTTATAATAAGTGTAAGCTGGGCTGTTGTTGCGGCATTGATAGTCGTACTTTATGAACTTGTGTCACCAAAAACACAAAATCAACGACATAAATATGAAGCCCATAGTCTATCTCACTACTCTTTACCCATCGGATTAATGATTGTGGCGGGCAGTGCCGCTCCAGTGGTATCGATTGGAGGCAGCTTATTGATTGGGCAATTACTGGGAGCGTGCGGAGCGGCGTTATTTGCTTACATTGCCGTAGGGTATTTCACCAAAAATACGCCAAACAACAGCGTTACTCCAGCGCTCCTGATACTCGGCGGGTTAATTACGCAAAGTCATGTGCTAGCCGATCTTCCTTTAGGGGTTATGCTCATGGTAAGTGTCAGCCTATTCGTGACGCCACTGATCTTGTTATTCAGCAACAAAATCAGTCATAGCATTATCGGTCAAATTATTGTGAGCAGTGTTATCAGCGCATACAGCTTATGGCTGGTTTGGCCTGAAAGCAGTCTCTATTGATTTTTGATATCTAGTTTTTAAATATTGATCGTGAAGGGCGCCAAAGTGGCAATATGATTGCTGCTATGACGCTGTTTACGACACCATAAGACAACAGATACCACACATCAACATCACTAAGATCAAGATGCAGGCTAACAAAAAAATGATTTGGCAGCGCAACAAATAGCCACATACCTATTACCAAAAAAAATCGTTCGCTCCCTGACATTCCCTTTACTCGAGCCAGTATCCAAGCGGTAAAAAATAGGCACGCAAAACAAGAAAGCGCAAACAGTAACATCACACTAACAGAAGGCTGAGCAGATACATCTTCCCATACAGGACGACCAAGTAGTTTAAATGGCGTTGAAGCATACCAAATCGCTCCTGCCAGCACTTGGAGAACAAAAGCCAATACAACTGCTTTATAATTTATTTTGTACACGTCACCCCCTATGATTCCGTCTGCTTGAAAAAGTAAAACTAATTATTACTGCCCGCTTGATATAATTCTTTGACTAGATTGCGCAATTTTGATCGCCATGGTCGCTGTTTTATACCAAAATGATTAAATATTTTTCGACAAGACAATGATTGACGCTTCATCACCACCATGTCCTGTACTTCAGGGAACGCATCGCTAATGGCTTCTACTTCCACTTGCGCTTTTGGATCAAACTGACTCGATGTTGCGACAATCGCTTCCACCAACCCCACCCAGCTGATTTCCTCAGCACAGCAATAATGATATACACCTTTATTTTTTGCACCATAATGGCCTTGTTTTACCACAGATAAGATGACTCGAACCAAGTCAGACACAGGCGTAGGACTGCCGATCAAATCATCTTTATAAGCAAGGTTAACGCCATCTTGGATAAGGCCAAGGGTTCGACAAACAAAATCATCCCCTTTCCCACTAAACAGCCAACCAGTGCGCAGTACGATATTCTCAGGGTGACTCAGTACAATTTTTTCCGCCTCAATCAACGCTAAGGCATAAGGATCAGAGCTATCAGGCACATCGATTTCAGAGTAAGGCACATCCTTATTCCCCGAAAAAACACGGGCACTGCTCAACATTATTAATGACGCTCTACCCTGTTCGCTCAAATAGCGTAGCGTTGATTGAAACTTTGCATAATCACTCTGCAATGCATGACGCAGACTCAATGCGTCAATAACAACATCAAACTGCATAGCCTCTAATTCTGCCCTTCTTGTTACATCCAACAACATTGATTCTTCTGGACACAACCATTCGAACTCATTTTTACCAGCAGAAAACGATAATAGAGATGACCCCACTTCTGTGTTGCTCCCCAACAGGAGAATACGAATAGGAGCATTGATATCTTGTGTGTTATTCAAAGTAAGTCCTCACGCCACTTAGGGAACACCCTAAGCAGATTATTATATGTCTGAGCCGCAACCTGTTCGATACTCTCGTTTCTTATGATGGCAACACTCTGTGCAATCAAAGGAATCGAGAGCGGCGTATTAGCTTGCCCCTGAAAGCCATGGATCGGCATATCAGGAGAATCCGTCTCCAGAATAAAATCGCAACCCCCCAACGAAGCCAATACTCTGTGCGCCTTTTTCGCTCTTGGATAAGTGATAGTGCCACCAACCCCCAACACAAAGCCCTGCCCCAAGAAACACTTAGCCTGCTCAAGGCTGCCATTGAAAGCATGCACCACTCCGCCGCTTTTAAACCCAGTATCACGCAGGCATTTCAAGACGAGATCATAACTCTTTCTAGCGTGCAAAATAACAGGTAAATTCAAGGATTTAGCCACTTGTAATTGCCGAATAAAAAATGCCAGCTGTCTTTGCATATCAACCGCATTCGGCCAACAATCCAACCCTATTTCCCCCACTGCAACCACTTGATTTTTCTCGCATTGCTCAGCAAGAAAGTCTATCTGACTTAGCGAAGCGTCTTCCAAAAAATAGGGATGCAATCCGTAAGCCACACGCCATGATGGATACGATTCACTTAGGGCCTCTAATTTTATCCAACTCGCATAGGTGGTAGCAGGAACCAAAAAGCCAACAACCCCTTGCTCAAAGCAACGTGACATTAAGGCGTCACGTGATTCGTCGAATACATCAAAATCAAAGTGACAATGGCTATCAATTAACATAGACAAAAGATTACATGATTTAAGAAGGTAAGTACTAAATTATAAAGCAATCAGACACAAAAAAGCCGCGCATTTAGCGCGGCTTTTTAAAAATATACCGAAAATAAGCTTAAAGCGTTGGGCCAGCCTTCACAATCGACTCAGAAACGGAGTCAAACTTTTTAAAGTTTTCCACAAATTGAGAAATAAGGTTCTTCGCTTGCGTCTCGTAGGCGGCTTGATCCGACCATGTTTTACGTGGATTCAACAATATGCTATCCACACCTGGCACTTGAGTCGGCACATCAAGATTCACATCCGCTAGATGCTCTGTTTCTGCATCGACCAACACACCAGATTGAATCGCAGCTATAACGGCACGAGTCGTCGGAATACTAAAACGCTTACCGCCTTTACCATGCGCACCGCCGGTCCAACCTGTGTTTACTAGGTAAACTTTGCTGCCAAACTCTTCAATACGCTTGATCAAAAGATCAGCATACACGTCCGCTGAGCGTGGAAAGAAAGGCGCACCAAAACAAGTAGAGAAAGTCGATTTAATGCCCGTACCCGCCCCCATTTCAGTCGAACCAACCAGCGCCGTGTAACCACTCAAAAAGTGGTATGCTGCTGCTTCTTTCGACAAGATGGAAACCGGAGGTAGAACACCAGTCAAATCACAAGTCAAAAAGATGATCGCATTCGGCTCACCCGCACGGTTTTCTGCTGCACGTTTTTCAATGTGCTCTCGTGGATACCCCGCGCGACCATTTTGCGTCAAAGACGTATCAGCGTAATCCGCAACACGTGTTACAGGGTCTAGCACCACGTTTTCAACGATAGTGCCAAATTTAATCGCATCCCAAATGATTGGCTCATTCTTTTGAGAAAGGTCGATGGTTTTTGCGTAGCAACCACCTTCAATGTTGAAAACAGTGTCTTTCCCCCAGCCGTGCTCATCATCCCCAATTAAAAAACGCTCAGGATCCGCAGACAAGGTGGTTTTACCAGTACCAGATAAACCAAAGAACAAGGTCACATCGTCTTCTGTACCGACGTTAGCAGCACAATGCATTGGCAATACATCATAAGCAGGTAATAGGTAATTCTGTACAGAGAACATGGCTTTTTTCATTTCGCCAGCATAACGCATACCCGCAATCAACACTTTGCGCTCAGCAAAATTCAAAATCACGCAACCATCTGAATTGGTGCCATCACGGTCAGGCTCACAGACAAAATTTGGCGCATTTAAAATTTGCCACTCACCTTTGTCAGAAGGATTATAGATGTCAGGGCGAATAAATAGGTTACGCCCAAACAACTGATGCCACGCTGTTTCAGTACGCATAATGACAGGCAAATAATACTCATCACCCGCACCAACATGAATGTTAGACACAAACGATTCTTTACCATCCAAATAAGCTGCAACTCGGTCCCATAAAGGAGCAAATTTTGCCTCTGGGAATGGGCGGTTAACTGGTCCCCAATGAATGCTGTCTTTACTGGACGCTTCTTCTACAATGAAACGATCCATAGGAGAACGACCAGTACGAGCACCTGTTTCAACAACAAGCGCGCCATTATCGGCAAGCACACCTTCGCCATTCTGCAGCGCTTTTTCAACCAACTGCGGCGTCGTTAAATTTGTGTGAATAGTTATTACGTCTGATACGGAGTTCATGTTGCTAGATCCTCTGAACTATAAAGGTTGTCTGGTCATATTTATTATTATGCGAAAGTTTTTTACTGTGAAATGGATAGTAACAAAACAATCTAAAAAAAAATATTGTTATAACAATATGTTATTTTATTACCATTTTGAAATTTTCAAAACACACTTAAGGTATTGAAAAGTAAAACTTTTAAGTAAAAACAAGCCTCATTACTCGATCAAGCCATCTTGCGAACGCGCATACAACCTAATATTTTTGTAGTTTTCTTTCTTTTTTGTTGCCTTCCTACTAATTGGGAAAGTTATTACTCATTAGCAACATCATAAAAACGACCCTATCGAAAAGCGAATTACGGAGAAAAAGCCACCTAGAAAGTAAGGTTTCTATTAAAAAACATCAAAAAAACACAATTATTTGAATTTTTCTTCCCTCTAATATGTCCTGAATCCCACCGCTTCATGGTAAGATTATTTCTTCAATTCCCCTCCAATTGTCCAAAAGGTTGATCGATATTTATGTTAAAAACAAATCAGAACTGCAATATTGGATTTGTCGGCCTGGGTGTCATGGGTAAAAACTTGGCCTTAAACCTAGCTGACCACGGCTACCGAGTTGCAGGCTTTGATCTTGACGCACATAAAATACAAGACGTTTTAGACACAGAAGCCGCTGAACGCCCAGCTTCTTCTACAGAAGCTCGCATAATTGGCTGTAACAGCATGCAAGATATGCTGTCAAACCTAGTCAAGCCTCGAGTCATTGTGGTTCTTGTCCCAGCGGGTAAACCCGTTGATATCGTTTGTCAAAGCCTCATTGATGCAGGATTAGAAGCAGATGATATTGTCGTGGACTGCGGAAACAGCCAGTGGACAGACACCATTCGTCGCGAAGCGGAATACAAAGAAAAATTCAAATTCTTTGGTACTGCCGTTTCTGGCGGTGAAGTAGGTGCTCGTTTTGGTCCATCGCTCATGCCAGGTGGTGACGCAGACTCTTGGAAGTACCTACAACCAATGTGGGAAGCTGTTGCGGCAAAAGTAGATGAAAATGGCAAGCCAATCGAAAGCAATACCCCTGGCAAACCGGTGACAGAAGGCGAGCCATGCACCGCTTACCTTGGGCCAAATGGTGCCGGTCATTACGTAAAAATGGTTCATAACGGCATTGAATACGCTGACATGCAGCTCATCTGCGAAGCTTATCATTTATTACGCTCTCTACTTGGTTACGAGCCAGAAGAAATTGGCAAATTATTTGCGAAGTGGAATCAAGGTATACTGAACAGCTATTTGGTGGAAATTACTGCAGACATTTTACAACAATACGACCACAAAACTGGCGCCCCGCTGGTTGATATGATTCTTGACAGTGCTGGACAAAAAGGCACAGGCCGTTGGACATCAATCAGTGCCACGCAAATGGGCGTTCCAGCCGGCATTATCAGTGAATCCGTTTATGCTCGTGCGCTCAGCACATTAACAAGCGAGCGTGAGCACGCGGCTGGCATACTGACTGCGGACGTAGAAAGCGGTGAGATTGCGGCAGAAGAGGTGGAAAAAGCGATTGAAGAAGCCCTATATTGCGCCAAAATTTGCGCTTATGCTCAAGGCTTCCAAATCATGCGCGCCGCACAAAAAGAATATGACTGGACACTCAACTTCAGTGATATTGCAAAAATCTGGCGTGGCGGTTGCATTATCAGAGCATCTTTCCTACAAAAGATTGCCGACGCATTCGATGACAATCATGAACTTGAAAACCTATTGCTAAGCGATTACTTTGCAGACGCTATGGCTAATAAGCAAGCAGGCCTGCGTAAAGCTGTTGTCCTTGCCGCGCAATCCGGTGTCCCAACACCTTCTTTCTTCTCGGCATTGGCTTATTTCGATGGTTACCGCTCTGAAGTATTACCAGCTAACTTACTACAAGCACAGCGCGATTACTTCGGCGCTCACACTTATGAACGAGTGGACGCAGAACCAGGCCAAAAGTTTCATACTTACTGGCAGGAAAAAGGTCGTCCGGAACGAAAAGCGTAAAGCCGTTTCACGATTAAAAAAACGCTGACTTAGCAATAAGTCAGCGTTTTTTGTTAATTCAAAAAGTGGCGCTTGCTTTCAACAACATCTTGTCAGAGCAATAGCCATTACTTCATTTTCTTTTCCATCGAGGTCAACATCCCTCTAAGCATACCAAGTTCCTGTTGGTCCAAACGCGAACGCTGAAATAAACGGCGAAAGCGCGTCATGACTTGCATCGGCATCTCTGGGTCAAGAAACTCTGTCTGCACTAAAACTTTCTCAAGATGCTCAAGCAAATAATCGATCTGCTCAACATTGGCAGCAGGCACGTCCCATTTACTGGCGACCACTGGCGCATCTCTCATTAATAAGGATTTCATACGTAGCTCGTAAGCGATAACCTGTACAGCAGCCCCTAAGTTCAATGAACTAAAGGTTTCAACGGAAGGAATATGCACATGATAATTACAGCGCTGTAGCTCCTCATTAGTTAATCCACGATCTTCACGACCAAAGACAAACGCCGTCACCAGCCCTTCATCAAACACCAAATCTGCCGCTTGCCTTGGATCAACCAAAGGCCAAGGAATATTGCGTTCACGAGCACTTGTGCCAATCACTAACTGACAGTCGGCCAAGGCTTCTTCTAATGTTTCCACCACGACAGCGTTGTCTAGAATATCCGTCGCACCCGCTGCACGACTCACGGCGTCTTCACTGGGGTATACTTTCGGAGCGACAAGATAAAGGTCCGCTAAGCCCATGTTTTTCATGGCACGGGCAGCGGCACCGATGTTGCCAGGATGCGAGGTATTAACAAGGACAATTCTTACTTTATTTTGCATTTTATACGTTACCAATAATAGCCGTCGAACAATGGTGCGTATCTTAGCAGATATTTACCACAAAGCCGCAAACCGATCAGTTTTCGACCAAAACTTCACTGGTAAAAATCACATGGTTACGCTAGAATTCGCGCTCTTATTTAGGCGCTCGGCTGTATCGTGGTTTTAGTCAGAAATTTGTCCAGCTCAAATATTGAGGCAATTTTCTAACGAAACGAGGCGATAAAACGGAGATGCCCGCTCTTTAACACTTTATTTGGCAACTTATCGTCTTATTGACGGTATGTGCATTTTAATGACGGAATAATTGACGGTAAATTATGCAACCTAGAATCAATGTCGCACTTAAAGCAGCTCGCGCCGCTGCAGAATACATAGTTCACTCGCAAGAGAAACTACTGTTTGATAAAGAACAAGGCCAATCCGCTGAACAAGTGTATCAAACCGTTTGCTCTGGTGCAGAGCGCAGCATTGTTTACCACCTAGAAAAAGCTTACCCAGCAGACACCATTACAACTCGCCTCCAAGGTACCGTACAAAACGGTAACGAAGGGGAATGGGTGATTGATGCGATTCAAGGACAGCATTTATTTTCACGCGGCCTAACAGGCAACGTCATTACAATGAGCTACCTAGTTGCCGGTAAAGTAGAGCACGCACTCGTGCTAAATCCTCACACCAAAGACGAATTTTACGCAAGTAAAGGCCGCGGTGCTTACCTTAATAATTCTCGAATTCGCAGCAGTACAGCTCGCACGTTAGAGAAAGTAACCGTTGCCGCACAATTTCCAGCCACTGACCGTCTGATGCCGTATTTATCTGGCCAGTTTGCCGTGCTAACTGAAATCGCAGAGCAAGGCGCTCGCGCTGTGTTACAAGACTCTCCTGCATTGATGCTTGCCAACGTAGCTGCTGGCCGCCTTGATGCCGCTTGGGGTATCAAACTTCAAGAATGGGAAATGCAAGCACCACTGTTCATTGCAAAAGAAGCAGGCTGCTTATTCGCTGGCTTTGATGGATCTCCTAGTGTAGAGAAAGGCGACGTATTATGCGCAGCGCCTCGCTTATTCAAAGTTCTACTGCCCACTCTAAATAAGCACCTCAACTAATTCTAAAGATTACAAAGAATACAGACACAAAAAAGGCGCCTTCTGTTTTAGAAAGCGCCTTTTTTATTTAGCCCGTCATTTTTCATGTGGCACACACGTTAGTGTTTGTGATGACAATGCTCATGATGGTGGTCGTGCAAATCTTCTTCATCGTGATGATGATCATCACCCGGATCGGTTTCCCCAGGGTAATACAAACCAATGTCCTGACGAATCTCGTCTAGAGTCGCAATCAAGTCTATGCTGTCCTGCCAACTGTGATTAGGGCTTTGAATCAAACCTTCCGCCAGACAACGGTTGACTTCATCGACCTCAAATTGATAGCCATTCCCCGGAAAATCAAACGTCACAGCACGTTCTTTGTTATCCGCACTAACAATACGACAAGACTTCGCCTTGAACCATTCGGAATCAATTTCAATGTATCCTTTTGATCCAGACAAGATGGCTCGGTTTGGGTTGTGTGAAATCAGCGATGCATCCAACGAAGCAAGCTGTCCGCCTTCCCACCCTAATAAGATCTGTTCAAACAGGTCAACATTGGTATCACCAATAACCGCTTGGTTTTGCACAAAATCCGGTTTACCAAAAAATAACTGCGCCAAGAAAACGGGATAAATACCAATATCCAGTAAGGCACCACCACCCAGCTCAAGATTAAGTAAACGGTGATTTGGATCCGTCGGCCCAATAAAATTAAAACTGGCTTGGATACTGTTCAAATTACCTATTTCACCCTCTTCAACCCACTCAACAACCTGCTCGATAACAGGATTAAAACGCGTCCACATGGCTTCCATAACAAAAACTTCATGCTCTAAAGCAAGATCATAAAGCTCTCTAGACTGCGTCTCGTTCAGTGTAAAAGGCTTTTCGCACAGAACAGCTTTACCTGCTAGAATGCAGGCTTTTGTCAAATCATAGTGGTATACATGAGGTGTGGCGATATATATGGCGTCCACCTCGTTACTGTTGATCAATGAAAAATAATCAACAAAGGCCAATTCAATATTAAATTCGTCCGAAAACGCATCTGCAGATGCCTTATTGCGAGAAGCCACAGCACGAAGTTCGCCCGCTTTGACATGACAAAAATCGCCGGCAAATGCATGTGCGATTTGACCTGTTCCAATAATACCCCAGCGTACCTTCTTCATAGGATTCTCCCCATAGCCGTAATAAAAAGCATTAGCCCCATTAATGTCCTAGCAATAAGACACACGTATCTATTACAAACTCACAAAAATAGCGCTAAAAAACGGACTAAGTTTGACGCTAAAAATGACTATAGTCCACTGGCATTTTCAAGCTCTTGGATACGCGCATTTAATGTCTCTACTTGCGTCTCCAATTCTACTATACGCGCTTTTAATCGCTCAGTGTGGTCATCACTCTTATCTGTTAAGGATGCATCACCCTGTAAAGGACGCTCAGACTCGCTACAAAAACATTCTTGATAACGTTGCTCACGCTTACCAGGCTCTCTTGGTAACGAACAAACATATGGCCCGCCCGTTTGCGTCTGCAGAGACTGCAAGGCTGACGTCACTTCTTCTAACGATTGAAAGTTGTGTAAGCGCCCACTGCGCGAGCGTAACTCACCTGGTGTCTGAGCACCACGCAGAAAAAGCAAGGTCACGATGGCCGTCTGCGCTGGAGAGAATTGTAAATCTGAAAACTCCGTATTACAAAATCTATGTTGATATTTACTCACGCGACTGTGTGAACCGGTGATTTCCGTCACCAAACCACGGTCCACTAAAGCGTTCACTGCATCTTGTACGGCCGACTCAGACAATTGAGTGACTGGCTCACGGTTGGACTTTTGATTACAGGCATTCACTAAAGCATTCAAACTCAAGGGATATTGATCTGGCGTGGTAACCTCTTTTTCTAACAGACAACCAATCACACGCATTTCGATAAAACTTACTTGATGATAAATCATAAGACTCCCTAACCGCTTCCGTCTTTTTAGTTTTCTGTGTTGCTAGTTGCGATGTTTTAAAACGATCTTAAAAGGCATCAGCAATACTTCTTTGAACGACATAGGCTGATACGTTTTCGTATCAGGCAAACCTATTTTTAAGTGCTCATCACCGTCTAAGGCACATATCCTTCGACTCATAAAGAGGACATCCCAAACACTTAAGAAAAAACCAAAATTACTGTTTGCTTCAAGATTGTCTCTTGAATGGTGTATGCGATGCATATCTGGCGTGACGAACAGTTTCTGAACGCTGTGCTCAATACTAACAGGCAACCTAGCGTTGGTGTGATTAAACATGGCAGATGCGTTCAATAAAATATCAAACACCAATATCGCCTCTAAGGGAATGCCAAATACCCCTATAACCATGGCCTTAATGCAAAGAGAGAGTACGATTTCAAGAGGATGAAAACGCACCGCAGAGCTAACGTCTAACTCAGGGTCTGAATGATGTACTCGGTGTATACGCCATAAAAACGTCACCCGATGAAACAATCTATGCTGCCAATAAATAACACAGTCCAGCAGCAAAATACTCAACAAAAAAGTCAGCCAAGAAGGCAGTTCTAACAGCGAAAAAACACCCAATCCTTGGCTCAATAGCGCAACAATAGACAACAACAAAGGCTGAACGATTCGCACGCACACGGCACCGATAAACAATAAAATAAGGTTATGCCGCCAGCGTTGGCGCCACTGAATCAGTGCCCCTCTGGGACGACGCCATTGCCATAACAGCAAGACGCTCAACACCCCAAGAAAGACAGCAAAACGCAAACTAAAGTCGATCACATAAAGCCTTGCACAATTAACGCCTCTTCGATACGCGTCAGCGCTTGATCAAGAACGGATTGGGGACAACCAAAGTTTAGGCGAATATAATTAGGATTACCAAAATCTTTGCCATCAGAAATGCCCACCCCAGCGTCTAAAAAGAACTGATGAGGGTTTTCTAAGGACAGCGCAGACACATCTATCCATGCAAGATAAGTCGCTTCCAAATGCAACATTTTCATGGGCGTCGTCGCGATTCTGCTGGCTAAAAAATCACGATTACGTTTCAAATACACCAATAATGCCTGATGCCAAGCTTGCCCGCCCTCATATGCGGCAATCGCGGCCGTCAACCCCAACATATTCGGCGATGGAATCAAGCCCGCTTTTTCTTGATTAAAGGCCTGACGCAAAGCGGGGTTTTCGATCACCGCAAAAGCGTAGCCAAGGCCCGCAATATTGAACGTTTTGCTGGGGGCCATTAAGGTAATCGTCCGGTTAGCCGCATCTGAATTCAAACTCGCGAAAGGCACGTGAGGCACATCATCCAGAATCAAATCACAGTGAATTTCATCGCTCACGACCACAAGATCGTACTTTTCAGCCAAGGCATGAATACGCAATAATTCAGTCTTAGTATAAACGCTGCCACCTGGATTGTGAGGATTACATAATAGAATCATCTTACTCTTAGGATTGGCACAGGCAGATTCAAATTGCACCATATCTGGCACCCATCGCCCATTTTCAACCTGCATATCCACCATCAATAAATCACGCTTTGCCGTCAAAGGTGCTTTGGTCAAATGATAATAAACCGGCCCCGGAACAACGATCCCCTCGCCTTCCTTTGAAAAGACTCGAACACTGAGATGCAGCGCACAAACCAAGCCAGGTAAATGCACGAGATGAGCACCAGAAACAGACCAATCATAGCGACGTTTTAAATGGGATTGAATGGCCCCTACTAATGCCTTAGGCGTGTGCGTATAACCGTAAACACCCTCACTAACCCTTTGATTTAATGCTGTTTTAATACAATCAGGGGAATCGAAATCCATATCAGCAACCCACATAGGGATCACGTGTTGAGGGTATTTCGCCCATTTATCACTGCTCATATCTGTTCGGTCTATTAGGGTATCAAACACCGACAAAGAGACATCCATTAAACTACACTCCCATCATTCATTTGGCTTTATAATTAACACAATCTTAGCCATTAACTCCAGCCATAAATAACGCCAAGGAAACGAAAAAAACATTGAATGACATGAACCCTTTAAAAACAAAATAGAGTAAAAAATCCTCATTTCTTATCTTAAACCGACATAATACTAGATAAAAAAGACTGAAAAAAATTTAAAAAGCCTTAAATCCCTTTAAAATCAAAAGGTTAAATTACTTAGAGGACTAAGTTTTTGATTTGTCAAGGGTTGACCTAAATTACACAATCAGCCTAGTATAGTTTTCATTAAACGGCTGTTTAATAAAAAAGGATCCATAATGCCAAAAGTTGGAATGCCTGAAATACGTAAACCTCAGCTCATCGAGGCAGCCATAAAAGCCATAGACAAATACGGTTTCGCCGGGGCGACCGTCAGCGTGATTGGCAAAAAAGCGGGAGTTTCTCCGGCCATCATCAACCATTATTTCGGTGGTAAAGATGGCCTGTATGAAGCCACCATGCGAAGCCTGATTCGTGAATTTTTTGAGATTTTATCGAAAGAAGTCACAAAAACGAAAAGCAAATCCGCTAAAAGTAAAGTAATGGCCATTGTTAGAGCCAGTTTTAGTCAGTCTCAAACACACCCCCAAGTCGTCAAAACTTGGATGGGGTTTTGGGCCTCAGCCATGCACACACCGTCCTTGTATCGCTTACAAAATGTTTACTCTAAGCGATTACAGTCCTCACTGGTGTGTGTGTTACGAGAAGAATTTGATATAAAAAAAGCACGCTGCATCGCATTGACCGTCGCCGCACTTATTGACGGAATGTGGTTACGAGGTTCACTAGCTGGCGGCATTGACAAACAAGAATCGGCCGAACAAATACAGGCCTATTTAGACTTGGTGTTTCAGGATAGAACCTAAACACCGAAACACAAGATTAACATCCTACATTTTATTTTTAGGCAGCCTACAAACAAACACGCTGCACAACGCTTTAGGAGTTCACGCTCAGTGCCAACACTAGGCACTGTATTTGCTCATTGATTTTGAGTTCAATAGAAAGAGGGTATGGGTATGAATAAACTAAAAAAGACCGCTATCGCCGTTAGTATCGCCAGTATTTCTGGATTAACTGTGGCAGCGGAATGCTCCACGGTTCGATTTTCCGATGTTGGCTGGACAGACATTACGGCGACAACGGCCGTGGTTAGTGAAATCAGCAAAGGCCTAGGCTACGAGACAAAAACACAATTATTGTCCGTTCCAGTGACTTATACGTCACTTGCGAATGGTGACATTGATATTTTTCTAGGCAACTGGATGCCGACGATGCAAGCCGACATCGAACCCTATCTAAAAGCAGGCACCGTCGAAGACCTAGGCCCTAACCTAGTCGGCGCAAAATACACCTTAGCCGTAAGTAAATCTGCCTATGACGCGGGTGTGACGGACTTTTCAGACATTGCAAAATTTCGCAAAGAATTCTCCGGCCGTATCTATGGTATCGAACCTGGCAATGACGGCAATCGCATTATTCAGGACATGATAGACTCAAATGCCTTCAATTTAGGCGACTTTCAATTGGTTGAATCCAGTGAAGCTGGCATGCTTTCTCAGGTTAGCCGTAACGCACGCCGTGATAAATGGATTGCCTTTCTGGGTTGGGCGCCACACCCAATGAACGCCAATTTTGACATGGAATACTTATCAGGCGGAGACGATTTCTTTGGCCCTAACTTTGGCGGCGCCAACGTGCACACCAACGTTCGAAAAGGTTACCTTCAGGAATGCCCGAATGTCGGCAAGCTACTGACCAACCTGACTTTCTCCTTACCGATGGAAAACGAAATCATGGGTGCCATTTTAGATGATGGCAAAAAACCGGATCTTGCTGCGAAAGAATGGTTAAAAGCCAACCCTGACGTACTCAACACTTGGCTTGAAGGCGTCACTACAACCTCTGGTGGCAACGGCCTAAGCGCTGTGAAATCACACCTAGGTCTGTAATCTTTTTTTCTACCAGCACTTACTCACACCCTACGCAACACACTCTGCGTAGGGTGCTTCATCGAACTATCGGAGAACACACATATGAATTGGCTGACGGATAATAAAATCCCTCTTGGCGCTTGGATGGAAAGCTTTGTCGATTGGCTAGTTTCAGCGGCTTCCGTATTCTTTGACTTCATTTCTATTACACTTGAAACCATCATTTATACACTAGTGGACGCTATTTTATGGGCACATCCACTGGCTGTTATTGCCGTCATTTTAATCGGTGTCTGGTTCTTGCATCGCAGTATTGGGTTGCTCGTGTTTATTGCGGCTTCTTTTCTACTGATCATCAATATGGGCTACTGGATCGAAACCATCCAGACCCTTGTACTGGTTGTCACAGCCACCACAATCAGTGTCTTAATTGGTGTGCCAATTGGTATTGCGGCAGCGCATCGCCCTTGGCTGTACACCATGTTGCGTCCGATTCTCGACTTAATGCAGACAATACCGACTTTCGTCTACCTGATTCCAACACTGATTCTTTTTGGCCTAGGGTATGTGCCTGGTCTAATCTCCACCATTATCTTCGCCATCGCCGCGCCGATCCGTTTAACTTACCTAGGCGTTAGCAAGGTTCCCAGTGAATTAATTGAAGCGGGATTAGCGTTTGGTTGCACAAAATCCAAACTCCTCTACAAGGTCGAACTGCCTGCGGCCATGCCTAACATCATGGCCGGTATTACCCAATGTATCATGCTGTCACTTTCAATGGTGGTGGTGGCCGCTCTTGTGGGAGCAGACGGCCTTGGAAAACCCGTTATTAGAGCACTGAACACCGTTAACATTTCCCAAGGTTTTGAAGCAGGTGTTGCCATTGTATTGGTTGCCATCATGCTAGACCGCATTTGTAAATCACCAGCAACGAAAAACGAGGGATAACTTATGGCTGTTGTAAAAATTGAGAACGTCGATATCGTCTTTGGTGACAATAAAGCAAAAACACTTCCACTAATGGACAAAGGCCATACCAGAGACCAAATCCTCGGTATGACAGGCGATGTAGTTGGGGTACAAAACGCCAACATCGAAGTAAATGAAGGTGAAATTTGTGTCCTTATGGGCTTATCCGGATCCGGTAAATCTACCCTGCTTCGCGCGGTTAACGGTTTAAATAAAATTGCCCGTGGCCGTTGTTTGGTGAGAGACGGTGACAGTATGGTCGACATGGCGAAATGCGATGATACAACGCTGCGTCATATGCGAACTCGTCGTGTCTCCATGGTCTTTCAAAGCTTTGCCCTAATGCCATGGTTAACCGTATTAGAAAATGTCGCTTTCGGTTTAGAAATGCAAGGCATGCCCAAAGCGGAGCGACTCAAAAAAGCACGCGAACAACTGAAAATGGTCAGTCTCGATAAATGGGCGGACAAAAAGCCAGACGAACTGTCTGGTGGTATGCGCCAGCGCGTCGGATTAGCAAGAGCCTTTGCTATGGATACCGACGTACTACTGATGGATGAACCTTTCTCTGCACTGGACCCATTGATTCGCTCACAGCTACAGGACGAATTGATTGAGCTGCAAAAACGTCTCAACAAAACCATCATCTTCGTGAGCCATGATTTGGACGAAGCCCTCAAGATTGGCAGCAAAATCGCCATCATGGAGTCCGCTAGAATCATCCAAGAGGACACACCAGAGCAAATCGTATTAAACCCAGCGACTGACTACGTAGAACGGTTTGTTGCCCACACCAACCCTCTCAACGTGCTGTGTGGCAATTCTTTAATGACACCGCTGGCACAACTGGCCGTTAAAGACGAACGCCTATCCGTTACCGATGATGTGTGGCTCACATTAGAAGATGGCAAAATAGCGTCGATACAAGGACCAAAAGGCGATATCCCAACCGCCCGCTGGACACCCGAAACCATCCTTGCCAATGTGCCTGAAAACACCGTTTTCATTGTACCTGCCAACATCCCTATGCGAGATGCGGTAGAACTGCGTTACCACTCAAACATGTTCATGGTATTAGAAGACAAAGAGCAATGTATCGGCATATTGAACGACCATAATTTTTACCACGCACTGCTGGGTAAACACTTTGGACGCGAAGAAGCGGCAGCCTAACGATTCGCTCTTGATGGCATACAAATAAAACGTCCCCCAAACAAAAAGGCCAGATGCTTAACATCTGGCCTTTTTCGTTCAGTCGACGCATTCAAACCATCATACGTTGAGCAGTAGATGTTCCCGTTCCCAAGAACTGATTACTCGGTTAAAGGTTTCAAACTCACTGCGTTTGACGCCCATGAAGGCTTTAACAAAGTACTCGCCCATAATGTCACAAAGTGGCTGGCATTCTTCAAGCAGACGCAACCCTTCTTCTAAGGTTCGCGCGATTTCCACTTCTTCCGAAGGTGGTGTTTTGCCTTCAACCGGTTCGGTTGGCTGTAATTGCTGTTTAATACCAAGATAACCACAAGCCAAGGTCGCTGCAATCGCCAAGTAAGGATTGCAATCAGCGCCAGGGAAACGGTTTTCAATGCGTGTCCCTTCCGGTGCTGAAAACGGAATTCGCAATCCGGCCGTACGGTTATCAAACCCCCATTGCATATTAATGGGCGCCGCCATTTCAGGCGAAAAACGCCGATAGGAATTCACATTAGGAGCAAAAAAACTAATCGCGTTGGGTGTGTATTTTTGCAAGCCCCCTAAATAGTTGTAAAACAAATCACTGGGGCTGCCGTTGTTATCAAATAAATTTTTGCCGGTTTTACTGTCCACCAAGCTTTGATGAATATGCATAGCACTGCCTGGCTCGTGTTGCATCGGCTTAGCCATAAAAGTCGCGTACATACCGTGCTTCATCGCAGCTTCTCGTAACGTGCGCTTGAAGACAAACACTTGGTCAGCCAAGTCCAGTGGGTCGCCATGAATAAAGTTGATCTCCATCTGTGCGGCGCCAGACTCATGAATCAGCGTATCCACGTCCAAACCCTGCGCTTCGCAATAACTGTAAAGCGTATCAATCACAGGATTAAACTCGTTTACGGCATCAATGCTATAAGAGCGACGTGACGTTTCTCGTTTGCCTGAACGCCCTACCGCCGGTTTTAATTCATAATCAGGATCGGTGTTTGGATCGATCAGATAAAACTCTACCTCAGGCGCGATAACCGGTGTGATGCCTTCTTTTGCATACAAGGCAAGAATATTGCGTAAAATTGTCCGACTCGATAAAGGATGCAATTGGCCACTTTTGTCGTAACAATCATTGATGATTTGTGCTGTTGGCTCATCCGCCCAAGGAACCAAGCGAAAAGTATTTGGGTCCGGATGCAATTCCATGTCTCGGTCACTGGCGTCCACCAGCTCATAATGGTTATCTGCCCAATCCCCCGTCACACTTTGTACAAGTATGGTTTCAGGAATACGCCCAAACAATTCTGCTAAAAATTTATACGTTGGATAAAACTTACCACGAGCGTTGCCAGTCATGTCCGCCAACGTAGACTCGATTTCAGTAATAGAATGTTCTTTCAAAAAAGCTTCAAACTCTGTCATAACCCACCTTATGCTACCTGCCTTTTTAGGATACTGAGCCAAAATATTACGTCTTGCGATCTTACTCTATTGCTCTATCATTCACACTAAACGGGCGTGATTTTAGCTTACTGCCTGAAAGTGACGAATCATAAAGCCAATCTAACGCTTTAAGAATCGTCTAATCATACCGAGTTTTTTTCTCATGGGGAGACAAAGTTTGAACTCACACCCAGCCTCTTACTATGCAGCAAGCGTCAATAGACAAACCGAACACCCAACTCTACTAGGCGAGCAAGACACTGATATCTGTATTATTGGTGGGGGTTTTACAGGTGTCTCAGCGGCGCTTCATCTTGCTGAAGCAGGCTTCAACGTCTGCCTACTTGAAGCCAATACCATTGGTTGGGGGGCTTCTGGTCGAAACGGTGGTCAACTCTGCCAAGGCCATAACATGAGCCATGACACCATGGTCAAACAAGTCGGCAAACACATAGCCAATCAACTTTGGCAAAGCTCTGTCGATTCCGTTGCCTTAGTCAAAGACCTGATCAAACGCCATGACATAGAATGCGACCTAAACGATGGCGTTTTGCATGTCGCCAGTAAACGCCGCCACGCCGAAGACTTTAAAAGCGCCGTTGAATACAAAAAAACGCAATTAGACTACCAAGACGTGGACTATCTTAATGCAGAAGAAGTGTCGACCTTGCTTGGCACTGAACACTTTTACGGTGGTGAACTCTATCGAGATGGCGCCCACCTTCATCCGCTCAACTTTGTCTTAGGCATGGCCGAAGCCGCGACTCGTCAGGGGGCAACCCTCTATGAAAATTCAGCCGTTCTATCCTATCAAACAGGAGAAAGACCTGAAGTGGTGACCGAACACGGCAAAATACGCTGTCGCTACCTGCTCTTCGCCTGTAATGGTTACCTAGGCAAACTTAACCATTCGGCCGCCAAAAAAATCATGCCAATTAATAACTTCATCATAGCAACCGAACCATTAAGCGATGACCTTGCTAACCGCATTAATCCAAAGCGTTTGGCCGTCGCGAATTCACAATTTGTGGTGGACTATTTTAGACTGTCGGCCGACAACCGCTTACTGTGGGGCGGTGGCGAAAACTACCGTCAGCGCTTTCCTAGCGACATCACAGGTTTTGTCAAAAAACACATGCTCAAAGTGTATCCTGAATTGTCTGACCACAAGATAGATTATGCATGGGGCGGCACGTTAGCCATCACACTAAACCGTATGCCGCATATCGCTAGACAAGCGTCCAATGTGTTTGTCGCACAAGGTTATTCTGGACATGGTGTAGCACTGGCCACTTATGCAGGTGCCTTATTTGCTAACGCGGTGCAAGGCTCATTAGAAGGCATAGATGCGTTTGAGCGCCTGCCGATGAAAGACTTCCCCGGCGGCACTCTTTTGCGTTGGCCGGGGCTGGTCGCTGGCATGCTGTATTATTCAACGCTGGATAAACTCCCTTAAATACAAGCGCTGTCTTCACATTATTGCTTTAAAAACTGACCAATCCAGGTCATTAATTGCGACGATTGAATGTCACTGCTCACAAGAGACGAACGGGCAAGCAAAGCTTGTTCGTGCGTTAATTGCTGACCATCGTATAAATCAATCAGGGCTTTTTCATACACTTTGGAAAATTCAGGATGGCCCTGGAACGTCAAAATATGCTGGTCATAAAGCAAACCGGCGTTTTCACAAAAATCGGAACGCAAGATGACCCGCGCTCGAGTTGGTTTTTCAACCACCTGATCCTGATGAAAAGCGCACAAAGCCAATTCTTCTGCCTCTGGCAACACAGGCAAAGACTCACAGACTGTATAGTGATGTACACCCACTCCCCAGCCACCTTGATATTTCTCAACGCGTCCCCCCAATGCCCGAGCAATAACCTGATGGCCAAAGCAAATCCCTACCAAAGGTCGCTGAATTTGATCGATCTTCTGAATCAAATCACATAAGCGCAGAATCCACGCGTCATCGGCATACGCATCGGCCTTAGACCCAGTGATCAACCAAGCGTCACATTCTTGAGCATCATGAGGAAAAACACCTAGACGTACATCATAAGTAACAAAGTCGAGATCCCTTTGCATGTTACCAAGCTGTTCAGCAAACATATTTGCATAGGTTGGAAATTCACCCAGCAAAGTGTCAGGGGTAATACCCGCCGCAAGAATACCTATTTTCATTCATTTGTCCTTAAACCACAGTTTCTCAATGAAAGCCGTATACTACTTATTAACATCGTTATAACGACTTTGTCTGTGCAAAATCACTATCGCTGCGATCACGGCAATCGACACAGCTACAATCATTAATGTGGCCAGCGCGTTCACCTCTGGGGTCACACCTAGGCGAACTTTTGAAAAAATTACCATTGGCAAGGTGCTGTTACCCGGACCCGAAACAAAGCTGGCGATAACCAGATCGTCCAAAGACAAGGTAAAAGACAGCAACCAACCCGAAATAATCGCCGGAGCAATCAAAGGCAAAGTGATCAGAAAAAACAACGATGCCGGTTTCGCCCCTAAATCCATGGCCGCTTCTTCTAGGGTTTCATCTAAAGACGCAAGGCGCGACTGCACCACAACGGCCACATAAGCCAAACAAAAGGTTGTATGGGCAATCACAATGGTCATCACACCACGTCCTGCTGGCCAACCAAACATGCTTTCCAACGACACAAACAGCAGCAGTAAAGACAAACCTGTGATCACTTCTGGCATCACCAAAGGTGCGGTTACCCAACCCGTCAGCATGGCTTTGCCAACAAACTTGCGCATCCGACTCAATACGAAACCCGCCACAGTACCTAATACAGACGCCAAGGTGGCACTGATAAAGGCAATCTTTAAACTTACCCAAGCTGCGCTCATAATCTGTTCATTTCGAAACAGCTCTGCGTACCACTTTAATGACCAACCGCCCCATACCGTGACCAGTTTCGAGTCATTAAAACTGTACACAATCATGGCAATAATCGGTGCATACAAAAACACAAAACCCGCACCAGACATAAATTTTAAGGTCAAAGAATTACCCTGTTTCATTCGACCTCCTTATTGCTATTGCGCACATACATAATTGGACCCACTAAGACAATCAACATCATCACAGCGACAGCCGACGCCATAGGCCAATCACGATTTTGGAAGAATTCATCCCATAATACACGACCAATCATTAAGGTATCGGACCCACCCAACAACGCAGGAATCACATATTCACCAACCGCCGGAATAAACACCAACAAACAACCCGCAATAATGCCCGTCTTCGCCAACGGCAAGGTTATCAAGAAAAAAGATTGATATGGTTTAGCCCCCAAATCCTGAGCCGCATCAATGAGGTTCAAATCCATTTTTTCTAACGAGGTATAAAGAGGCAGAATCATAAAAGGCAGATAGGTATATACAATGCCCAAATACACCGCAAACTCGGTCTGTAATATTTGCAAAGGTTGATCAATGATGCCTATCGCCATCAAAACATCATTCACCAAGCCATCTTTTTTCAGCAGTACCATCCAAGCGTATACACGCAACAAAAAGGACGTCCAAAACGGCAAAATCACCAAAGCCAACAATATAATGCGCTTCGTAGGGCCGCTACGCGCAATCAAATACGCAATCGGAAAACCAATCAACAAGGCAAAAAACGTCGAGATGGCAGCAATTTTTAACGAGCTTAAATACGCATCCAAATAGAAACGCGACTCGAAAAGATACAGGTAATTACCAAAGTTAATCTTAAAGGTAAGATAAGCACTGCTCGAATCCCATTGTAATAAAGGCGAATACGGTGGAATGGCAATCACCGCTTCCGCAAGCGATATTTTAAATACCACCAAAAAGGGGATAAAGAAAAACGCCGCCAACCATAACATGGGAACCAAAATAACCGCCACACGTCCGAGGCGAAGCTCAGACAAGCGCCAAGCGAAACGGCGTGTTTTCTTGTCTATTGTCGTCTCACTCATCATGACATCAATACCACGCAGCTGTCCGCGTCCCAAGAAAGATACACCTTATCTTCCCATGTCAGGCGACTGCCCATTTCACGAGAAACGTTAGGCTGAGTGATACGCAGTTCTTTACCAGAAGCAAGACGCACCTTAAACACAGACTGACTTCCCATGTAAGCCACATCAGAAATAATGCCCGTGGCACCATTTACTTCGATGTCTACAGGCTCACGGCTGATATAAATTTTTTCAGGTCGAATGGCCACGCTGACTTCTTGATTAGGCGCACAACTGATGCCGTGATCCACTTGCAGCAAGGCATCTAAGTCTGGGCTTTGAATCGACACACTATCACGCTCGTCTTCCACAACCGTACCGTCAAAAAGGTTCACATTGCCAATGAACTCAGCCACAAAACGACTTTTTGGATACTCATAAACCTCATGAGGCTCAGCGGTCTGAACTATTTCACCGTTGTTCATCACACCAATACGCGTTGCCAAAGTCATGGCTTCTTCTTGGTCATGAGTCACCACAACAAAGGTAATACCCAATTCATCTTGTAAACGCATCAGTTCAAACTGAGTTTCCTCACGAAGCTTTTTATCCAGTGCGCCTAACGGCTCGTCCAAAAGCAATAATTTTGGGCGCTTAACCAAAGCACGTGCCAAGGCCACACGCTGACGCTGACCACCCGACAACATATGAGGCTTACGCTTAGCAAGGTGACCGAGCTGCACCATGTTCAAAATCTCAGCCACACGTTTGTTCACTTCTGGGCTCTTTATTCCTTCACGTTTTAAGCCAAACGCCACATTGGCTTCCACCGACAAATGTGGGAACAAAGCATAAGACTGGAACATCATATTGACCGGACGCTCCCAAGGTGGGATGCCCGTCATATCCACACCATCGATTAAAATACGACCCGATGTAGGCTCTTCAAATCCAGCCAACATTCGCAATAAGGTACTTTTCCCTGAACCAGAACCACCCAATAAGCAAAAAAGCTCATTTCGATAAATATCTAAGGACACGGAATTCACCGCGGTAAACTGACCAAACTGCTTGGTAATTTGTTCAATTTGCACAAAAGGTTTTGCGTCTTGTTGACGCCATGTCGGCACAGATTTCGTCTGTACAGCAGAGGGATTGGGAAAAGCAGACATAACCTACGACCTATCAAAATGAGCGAGAAAAAATAGCGGAGCCAGAAAGCTCCGCCGATACGTCGACTAACGACCCGTTTTAATGTTAGTCCATGCACGCGTCAAAGAACGATCAAAACGCGCAGTATGAGCCACTTGCACATAAAGCTTATCCTTCACCGCTTGGGTAGGATAAATGCCCTTATTCGATAGAATTGCTTCATCTAACAATGGCTCAGCGGCTTTATTGGGCACGGCATAATACACATAGTTAGAAATAGAAGCAGCTACTTCAGGACGTAAAATATAATCAATAAACGCCAACGCCGCTTCAGGATGTGGCGCATCCGCTGGCACGGCCATTAAATCAAACCACACCAAGGTTCCTTCTTTTGGAATCGAATAATTGATCTCAATACCTTGTCCGGCCTCTTCGGCACGACCTTGTGATTGCAGAATGTCTCCGTTGTAACCCACTGCCACACAGATTTCGCCGTTGGCTAAATCGGAAATATAAGTACTAGAGTGGAAATATTTGATGTTTTGACGCGCCTCAGTCATCAATTTCGCTGACGCCGTTAATTCATCCGCATCCTCTGAATTCGGATCTACGCCACGATAATTATGCACAATAGACATAATTTCCGCTGGTGAATCCAACACAGCAATACCACAGTCTTTTAGCTTAGCGGCAATGCTAGGGTTGAATAACACATCCCATGAATCCAATTCCGTAGTACCTAATCGCTCTTCGATCATCTTAGTATTATAACCAATACCAATCGTTCCCCAGGCATAAGGAATATTGTGCTGATTGCCAGCATCATGCTTTTCGATCTGCTTGAGCAACGTAGCGTCTAAATTGCCCACATTACTTAGCTTACTCTTGTCTATCGTCTGATAAACACCGGCTTTCACTTGGCGCTCAAAAAAAGAATTTGATGGCATCACCACATCGTAACCAGAACCACCGGCCATCATTTTGGCTTCTAATGCTTCGTTACTGTCATACACATCATAATTCACCTTAATGCCGGTCTCAGCGGTGAATTGCTCTAAAGTACCTGGTGCCATATAGTCGGACCAGTTGTAAATATTAACCACTTGCTCTGCAGAAACCGTTGCAGAGCCAGCCGCGCATGCGAGCATTAAACCAAGTGTTCTCTTTTTCATTGAGGGATCTCCCAATCAGCTAATAAAATTGGCCGGAGCCTATTACAACCCTTTTATAGATATGCTTCGTATTCCACATCAGAGATACGACCATAGATTTTTTCCTGCTCTTGCTCTTTCACAGCAGTAAACACTCTGACAAAGGTTTCTCCTAAATACTCACGCATAAATGCGCTGTCTTTAAAGGCTTCCGTTGCCGTTTCCCAACGATTAGGCAATGCCTTATATCGCTCAGAAAGCGAATAAGCATCACCTTCGATTGGCTGAGGCGGCAACATATTGGCTTCAATACCATGCAATGCCGCACCCAATATCGCTGCTAACACAAGATACGGATTTGCATCCGCGCCAGCAACACGATGCTCTATGCGACGCGCTTCGTTCTCGCTATCTGGTATGCGCACCGCGACGGTTCGGTTCTCATAACCCCAACTTGCAAAAGTTGGCGCGTGAGCACCATTTTGAAATCGACGATAAGAGTTCATATGCGGCGCAAAAACCAACATAGACTCAGGCATATGATTTAACAGACCAGCGACCGCTTTTTGCATCATCAATGAGCCATCTTCATCACCGCTATCAAATACATTATTGCCCGCTTCATCCAGTAAACTGAAGTGCACGTGCATGCCGCTGCCACTTTTATTGGCATACGGCTTTGCCATAAAAGTGGCCCCTAAATCATTACGTCGAGCCACCCCTTTAATCAAACGTTTAAAGAGAATCGCATGATCGGCGGATAATACTGCGTCATTCGTGTGTTGCATATTAATTTCGAACTGCCCAGGCCCCAATTCGGAAACAATGGTATCCGCTGGGATATCTTGCGCCTCACAGGCTTCACGAACTTCAGTAAAAAACCCCTCTAAACCGTCCATTTCATCAATCGAATAACAGTCAATTTCACTCAAACGACGACCATTACCTTCGTTAATAATCGGCTCTTCTGGACGGCGTTTAAACTCCGACTCACCATCCAGCAAATAAAACTCCAACTCGGTTGCCACCACAGGCGTTAGCCCAAGCGCTTTATAACGCTCAACAATACGTACCAATATCTGGCGTGGATCAGGGTAAAAAGGCGAACCATCCATATTGTGCATCATTGCCAAAACTTGTCCACGAGGAGACTCGGCCCAAGGCACAGAAGTCGGCTCATCATAAACAGGTAAACAAATGCCATCTGTATCCCCTGTTTCAAAAACCAATCCGTTTCCCAAAACATCATCGCCCCAGTTATCAAAACCAATCACCGATTGCGGTAGTTTCACCCCCTGAGTCATCACACTATCAAGCCCGCTTGCTGGGATACGTTTACCTCGTAGATTGCCATTTAAATCCGCAATAAATAAATCAAACTCTTTATTCCCTTCATACATTTCCGACATACAACATACTCTTTTAAAAAGGGGAGAACGCCAAAAACCAGTGTTGAACAGACGCTTTTCCACGATGTCACCCACCTTCATCGAACAAAAGCGTTAAAAAGTGTTAGATACCCAGCTTATCTCTCAGGCTGTAATACATGGCCCCCATGGCAGTATAAGGTACACGCAGAAAACGACCGCCAGGAAATGGGTATTGCGGCATACTGGCAAACACATCAAAACGTGATGTATTTCCTTCGATAGCATCCGCCAAAATCTCCCCCATCAAATGCGAATTGGTTACCCCATGACCTGAGTACCCTTGCGCGTAATACAAATTATCACCCACTCGCCCCACTTGCGGCATACGCATCATGGTCAGTAAAAAATTTCCCGTCCAAGCAAAATCAATCTTCACCTCTTTAAGCATAGGATAGGTTTTTAGCATTTTGGCGCCAATAATGGATTCAATTTTTGACGGTTCGCGAGCACCGTAAGTCGTACCGCCACCATAAATCAAACGCCCATCACCCGATAGGCGATAATAATCCAGCAGATAATTACCGTCTTCAACACAGTGATCTGTGGGTAAAAGTTGTTTCTGTAAAGCGTCAGAAAGTGGTTCCGTCGCAATCACCTGAGTACCGCAAGGCATGGATTTTTTTTCTACCTCAGGGAGCAAACCAAACACATAGGCATTCCCCGCCACCACGAGCGTATTGGCGACCACAACCCCTTCTGCCGTGATAGCTTTAATCGGCTTACCATGCTCAATTCGAATCACTTTCGAATCCTCATAGATCACCCCGCCTAAGGATTCAAACGCCCGTGCTTGACCTAAAACCAAATTCAACGGCTGAATATGGCCACCCAATGAATCTAATAAGCCCCCCACATAACGTTCGGAACCAATATGATCTTGGATGCCGGTGGCCGACAGCAGTGTCAAACCTTCATGACCATGGGCTTCCCACAGGGCTTTTTTGGCTTTTAGCCCCTCAAATTGCTTAGCATTGCAGGCGGCAAAAATATTGCCAGGTTTGAGGTCACAGTCGATACCATAACGCTCAACACGCTGACGAATCAGAGCTTGGCCCGAAAACGCCATTGCAGCCATTTTTTGGCCGATTTCTTCACCGTATTGCTGGGTAATGTAGTCAATATCGCGGTTAAAGCTATTTACAATCTGGCCACCATTTCGGCCAGAAGCGCCGAAACCAATTCGGCTGCCTTCTAAAACCACCACCTTTTTGCCTTTTTCCGCCAAGCTTAAAGCCGTTGAAATACCGGTAAATCCAGCACCGATAACGCACACATCAAAACGCTGCTCACCACTCAGTTTCGGGCGCAACACTTTATCGTTAGCAGAATCAGCGTAATACGAGTTCACATGAGTCGGTACAGACATAAATGAAGTACTCCTTTAAACATCAAAGACGAATCCAAGTATTCTTAATCTCAGTGTATTTTTCCAATGCATGCCACGATTTATCACGACCATTTCCAGACGCTTTCACACCCCCAAACGGCACCGTGGTGTCTCCATCTCCCCAAGTGTTTACCCATACCATGCCTGATTCTAACCGTCGGCTCACACGGTGCGCACGCGATAAATCATTCGTCCAAATAGCGGCACCCAAGCCATATTTAGAATCATTCGCCAACGCTACGGCTTCTTCTTCAGTATCAAAGCTCATCACAGCAAGGACTGGGCCAAAAATTTCTTCCTGTACAAAGCGCATCTGATGATTCGCCTCAGAAAAAATCGTTGGTGACATAAAAAACCCTTGGCCTGTTTGATATTCAGGCACGCCACCCAGCTCTAACTTCGCGCCTTCCTCTATGGCACTTTGAATAAAACCTGACACGACCTCAAATTGATTTTTATCCACCAAAGGCCCCATTTTGGTGCTTGGATTAAGTGGATCGCCAGGAACGTACTCACGAGCCGCCAGCAACAGCTCTGCCATAAATGCATCTTTAATACTGTGATGTACGTACACACGAGAACAGGCAATACACACTTCCCCTTGATTGGTAAAAATGGCGGTAGCAGCACCTTTCGCTGCCGCCTTGATGTCTTTACAGTCATCAAACACCAAACAGGGGGACTTCCCGCCCGCTTCTAACCAAACGCGTTTCATATTCGATTGTCCCGCGTACTGCATCAGCATCCCCGCGACACGACTGGAGCCCGTAAATGCCAATGTCCCCACACCATGATGAAGCGCCAACGCCTTACCTGCGGTATAACCAAAACCGGGCAGCACATTAAACACCCCATCAGGTACACCCGCCTGCGTGGCTAACTGCGCAATTCTTAGCGCACTCAGCGGTGACTTCTCAGACGGTTTTAAAATAATACTGTTGCCTGCGGCTAACGCTGGTGCGATTTTCCACATCACCATCATTAGAGGATAGTTCCAAGGGGTAATAATCGCCACGACACCTAATGGTTCACGGCTAATTAAAGCCAAGTTTTGTGAATTCGTGGGGGCAATTTCACCATACAACTTATCAATGCACTCAGCAGACCAACGCAAACAATCCAACGAATCTGGCACATCAATATTCACCATTTCACTGATGGATTTCCCCATGTCTAGAGTATCTATGAGCGCCAATTCATCTTGATGCTGTTCAAGTAAATCCGCCCATTTTTGCAATATTCGTTTGCGCTTTCCTGGCGCCATCTCAGACCACACACCAGATCGAAAACTGGTTTGTGCAGCCATAACGGCCAAATCCACATCCGCCGCATCACAACTTGCAACTTGGGCTAACAAAGACTCATCGGAAGGATTAATGCAATCAAAGGTCTCGCCACTCTGCGCGGCAACAAACGCCCCATTGATATACGCTTGATTCGGCAACACGAGGCTAGATCGTAACGCCTGCCACTCTTGATAAGTTTTCATTATTTAGATCCTTTCATTAACTCGCAAAAAAAAACGCTCTCATTAAGTTATCGCTGAAACCTGCTGACTTGGCAACCACTCTGACGAACACTTATGTTACGACAACCCACCTGTAGGCCTTCAGGCGTCAAAACCTCATCACACCAGCCCAAAACCTTGACGCGCTAAAGCACGACAAAAATAAAACGGTAATAACATTGGCATAAAGTTTGATGAACAAGATGTGATCATTAGATAATGCACAACTTGCTCAGAAAAAATCGACTTTCTTTGCTATCTTTTACTAGGGTGATTATTGATTGCATTCAAAGATTCTCTTGGTATAGTCGGCGCAAATAATGATCAACTCCGATTATTATGACGTTTTTATTAAAAATACGCTCAGTTCAATAAGGACACTGCATGTTAAAGCAAACCCTGTTTCCCATCTGGAGCCTGCTCTTCGGTATCGCCATTTTGACCATGGCGAGTGCCTTGCAAAGCTCATTGATTGGTATCCGGGCCTCCATCGAATCGTTTAATACCTCGGCAACGGGGTTGATCATGTCTGCTTATTATTTAGGTTTCATTATCGGTTCGTTATTGGTGCCGAATTGGATCAAAAATGTGGGGCATATTCGTGTCTTTGCAGCCGTTGCCTCTTTGGCATCTATTACGATTTTAATGCAGTCTGTCATTGTCAATCCTTGGTTCTGGATGCTAATGCGGATGTGTACTGGCTTGTGCTATGCCGCGCTCTTTATTGTGACGGAAAGCTGGTTAAACGACATTGCGACCAATAAAACCCGCGGTCGTTTGTTCTCAATTTACATTATTGAATTATGGGCGAGCCAGACGCTGGGGCAGGTATTATTGAACTTAGCGTCGCCAAGTGGCTATGGCTTGTTCATATTGTCATCGGTATTGATTTCATTGGCCTTGGTGCCTTTGCTATTAGTACGCACCCCCTCACCAACGATCAGTATTCCGGAAAAGCTCAATATTATGGGCTTAATAAAAACTGCACCATTGGGGGTCACAGGGGTCACTATTGCGGGGGTAACGTCTGGTGCATTACTCGGCTTAGGGGCGCTTTACGCTAAGACAAGCGGCATGAATGTGGGGCAAATCTCTCTATTTATTGGTGCCAGTTATGTTGGGGGGATGCTCTTACAATGGCCTATTGGACGCTTGTCTGACCGCCAAGATCGACGTGTCACCATTCTGTGGGTGGCTATTGTGGGGGCCATTGCCGCTTTTATCGTTCCCCTTGGCAGCACTCTAAACAGCCAAGTCGTCATGATGATCGGGATGTTTTTCATCGGGGCTTTCACTTTTCCCATGTACTCCTTGGCCTCATCGCACATTAACGATCAGCTGCGACCAGAACAAATCTTGTCTGCCAGTAGCGGCATTATCCTATTAAACGGTGTTGGCGGTATGACGGGGCCATTGCTGGCGGCGATATTTATGGATTGGGTTCGTCTTGATGCTCTTTTCTGGTTTGTTGCAGCGATGAATCTAAGCGTTGCCCTAGTAGCCTTGTATCGAATTAACTACCAGCCCGCTATGAACATCGAAGAGCAAGGGGATCAAATTCCAGTTGCTTTAACCGTATCGTCTGTCGCAACAGCGGAAATGCTTGCTGAAGCCGACTCCTCTTCGAGTCATGACGAAAAAAGCCACGAGGTGGAAATCAAACTGTAAGCCGTTTGTTTTCCCATTGCACACAACCCTTGCTCAACTAAGACAAGGGTTGTGTGGCTATTTTCAAGGCGATACTCCAAATCAAAATTGCATTAATCCGGTTAAACCAACGCCAAAAGGCGGCTTTTTCCAACCACTTCGCACAAAACTTGCCCACTAACGCCAACGACAAAAACCACAACACAGACGCACAGATACCACCAAAGACAAAGGCCCATTTCGCCTCTTGCCATTGGTTCGACAGACTACCCATTAAAATCATAGTGTCCAAATAAAAATGTGGATTCAACCAAGTGACAGCAAATCCCATCATCACCAAAGGCCATAACGCGAGGCGCTTGCTGTATTGCTCTAGAATCAAATGCTCCTCCTGGAAAGAAGCACGCCATTTCCCTAACGCAAACCACACCAAAAACGCCACGCCTGCCCAGCGAGACACCGTTAAAAGCCAATCATGACTTTGTAAAATCAACCCCAAACCAAACGCACCGAGCGCAATGGAAATGGCATCACTGACAATAAACAACAGCGCAATTGGAAAAGCATAATGTCGCTTTAGTGCCTGCTCCAATAAAAAACTGTTCTGTGCCCCAACCGCCACAATTAAACCACCGCCCGTAATCGCACCACTTAAAAATGCCAAGATTGCGTAATCTCACTGACTGTTTGCTAGATAGCGCTTGATCTTACGTAAGTCAGACAGTAAATTAAAATTAATTAAAATAAACTTATATTAGAAAAAATAATGTTAGATTATAAAGCATTAACCAGTCTTCATGCCGTCCTGAAATTCCAAAGTTTTGACAAAGCCGCCGAGTACTTACACCTCACACAATCCGCTGTGTCTCAGAACATCAAACGTTTAGAACAAGAATGTGGCCGCCCCTTACTCATACGTGCAAGGCCTGTGGTAGCCACCCCCTTAGGCGAACAGCTACTGGCGCATTTCAACAAAGTCACCATGCTCGAAGAAGGCCTACAAGAAGCCATTCAAGGCCAACAGGCCAAACAGCCTATTAATATCGCGGTGAATAACGACGTACTCGCAACCTGGTTTCCAGAGGTTGTCAGCCAATTCTCAGCCTTCGACAAAACCAAACTGCACATCAAAGCCGCCGATCAGGCCAAAACACGCTCGCTGCTTCAAACTGGCGAAGTGGTGGCTTGTGTTAGCCAAATTGGCACGCCAGTCTCTGGTGGGGATTCTATTTTTCTTGGCAATATGTATTATGAGCTGGTCGCCACACCCAGCTTTATTGACACCCATCTGAAAGGCAACCTAACTGCTGAAGCGGTTCTCACATCCCCTTCTTTGATTTACGATGAACACGATGAACTCTGGGCACGCTATCAGAATGAATGCTTAAACGTGGCAACGGATATGAGCCACAGCCATTGGTATCCATCTGCCCATGGTTTTGTAGAGCTGGTGATGGGTGGCACGGTCTGTGCTTTGATTCCAAGTATTCAAATTAAACAGAAAATAAAAAGCAAGAAACTGATATCCTTGCTGCCAAACAAGCGACTGGCCTTGCCACTTTACTGGCATTGGTACAAACTTAATTCACCTGTATTAGATCGGTTAACCAAGGTGATACTAACTGTCACGCGAGATGCTCTATAATGCAGGCATCTATCGAAACAGGCTGGCATGCATTACTTCTGGACAGCCATTTTTTGGGCCGCCATTTTACAAAAACATTTTAAGGAAAAATTATGATTCGCAAATGTCTATTCCCTGTCGCTGGCTATGGCACACGCTTTTTGCCTGCCACCAAATCCATGCCAAAAGAAATGCTTCCGATTGTGAACAAACCCTTGGTGCAATATGGCGTTGAAGAAGCCGTAAAAGCAGGTTTGGACAACGTTACTTTTGTGACAGGTCGTGGTAAACGCGCCATTGCAGACCATTTCGATATTAGCTATGAACTTGAACACCAAATTGCAGGCACCAGCAAAGAAAAATACCTCGATGAAATTCGTTACCTAATCGATAACGTTAACTTCTCTTTTACTCGCCAAAACAACATGTTAGGTCTAGGCCATGCTATTTTGACAGGCGAACCTCTTATTGGTGATGAAGCCTTTGGCGTGGTACTAGCAGATGACCTTTGCTTTGGCGAAGACGATGGCGTCATGGCACAAATGGTAAAACTTTATAACCAATTCCGTTGCACCATTGTCGCCATTGAGGAAGTACCAGAAGACGAAGTACACAAATACGGCGTGATTAAAGGCGAATCCATGATGGAAGGCTTGTATCGTGTTACCGACATGGTGGAAAAACCATCTAAAGAAGAAGCGCCATCGAACCTAGCGATCATTGGTCGTTACATCCTTACCCCGGATATTTTTGACAAAATTCGCAACACACCACCTGGACGTAACGGTGAAGTGCAAATTACCGATGCTATTTTGCAACAAGCAAAAGAAGGCTGCGTATTGGCTTATAAATTCAAAGGCAAACGCTTTGACTGTGGTAGCGTAGACGGCTTCGTAGAAGCGACCAACTTTTGCTACCAAAATATCTATAAAGATCCGACTGCTGAGTAATATCACTCACCACCGAATTCGCACCAAAATAAAGCAGAAATAAAAACCAAAAGCCCGTGTTGTGGGGCTGAAACCACGACCTACAAAATCAAACTGTAGGTCGTGTATTTATGCCAACAAAAAACCAATCAAACCAAACCAAAACCCTAGGCCGCTGAGCGTTTTTTCACCCACACCACAATGCCCTTTTGCAACAAGATAAAAAACAGCAACAAACCACCCACTGCCAATTTTGTCCACCAGCTGTTTAACGAGCCATCGAATGTGATCAAGGTTTGAATAATGCCTTGGATCATGCCGCCCAAAAAGGTCCCAAACACATAACCCACACCGCCCGTTAACAAGGTTCCACCAATGACCACCGCGGCAATAGCATCCAGCTCTACACCAACCGCAGCCAACGGATAGGCAGAACCGGTGTAAATCGCAAAGATCACCCCAGACATAGCACTGTAAAAACCACTTAAAGCATAGATCTTAATAATGGTTTTCTTAACTGGCACACCTAATAGAGCGGCAGAATGACTGTCTCCCCCCAACGCATACACGCTCATGCCAAAACGGGTACGACGAGCAATTAAGATCCCCATGAGCAACAACACCAACATAGCCATGGCAATAAAGGTCAAACCACCACGCCCTGGTAAAGGCAAATAAATACTCGATAGCCCAGCAACAAAAGGATGATCAATAGGCACCGCATCCAGATTAATCAGGTACGCCAGACCACGAAACAGAAACATTCCGGCCAAGGTCACAATAAAAGCCTGAATCTCAAAAAACGCAATAATCATCCCCATGATCGCACCAAAAGCCACACCGACCATCAGAGCGATACCCATGGCAAACAGCGGGTGTATTTCCATATTGGATATCAAATACGCCATCAACACCCCCACAAAGGCAATCATTGATCCCACTGACAAATCGATACCACCGGACAAAATAACAAACGTCATACCAATGGCCGTGATGATCAAAAACGCGTTGTCGGTCAATAAATTGGAAAACACCAAGGTGTCACGAAAGCCTTTGTATTCGTACACGCCAAAACCATATAACAAGATAAACACCAACAGGGTTGCCAATATTGGCAAGTTTCGTTCATTAATCATGGTTTTGTATTCCCTTTTACTGAAATCTGCTTTTTCTGGAAAAAACCAGACAGCCACTGACGGGTTTTCGGCGATTGAATCAACAATACCGCCAAAATAATGGTCGCTTTTACCACCAAATTGTATTGCGCTGGCAAACCACTGGTCAGAATCGCCGTGGTTAACGTCTGAATAATCAGCACACCGATAATCGTCAATAATAAATAAATACGCCCGCCCGCTAACGAAGCTCCCGCTAACACCACCGCCAAAATAGCGTCCAGCTCCAACCATAATCCGGCATTATTCGCATCCGCTCCGCGAATATCTGCAGCAAGAATAATGCCGCTCATGGCCGCGCAGAATCCGGAAAACACATAAGCCGATAACACCAACAAACGCGCTTCGATCCCAACTAAACGACTGGCCCTCACATTCGCCCCGACGGCTTCAATAAACAACCCCAGCGCGGTTTTTCGCATCACCACTAGGGTCAACACAATCATGCCAATCGCAATCCACACCCGAATCGGAAACGCCAAAAAATAACCATTACCAATGGCATCCAATACATCAGAGTGAAAGGTAACGATCTGCCCTTCGGTGATCATCTGGGCGATACCACGCCCTGCTACCATCAGAATCAAGGTGGCAACAATCGGCTGAATATTAAACACAGACACCAATACGCCATTCCACACACCGCATAGTACACCAGTACCTAGAGCACATAGGATCACCAGCCACACAGGAAAGTCAGTGTTCACTGTCAGTACCGCCGTGACCGCCCCTGAGATAGCAATCACAGCACCGACCGATAAATCAATCCCACGGGTACCAATCACCACCGCCATGCCCAATGCCACCAAAGCGGTTGGCGTGGCACGATGCAAAATATCCAACAGGCTACCAAACAAATGCCCATCGACCATTTGAATGCTCAAAAACCCTGGTGTGATGGACGCGGTCACCAGAATGATCAGTACCAGCGACACCAAGGGCGCGAGCGTTTTTTGATGTTTATGCAAAAACTTATTCTTTTTCATAGGGACAACTACTTTGAAAACAGACCGAAAGAAGCAGAACACGACAAACCAGGTTAACTGGCAATCGTGCGCAATATGGCTTGCTCAGACACTTCATTGCCATGAAGCTCCGATATCTTTTGATGGTCTTTCATCACCACCACACGATGAGCAAACATCACCAACTCTTCTAATTCAGAAGAGGCCACTAACAAGCCCATACCTTGTTCACATAGCTCGTTAATGATTTGAATAATGTCGTGATGCGCACCAATATCAATGCCGCGAGTGGGCTCGTCTAAAATCAACAGAGCAGGATGCGTAATCAACCACCGAGCGAGAATGACTTTCTGCTGATTCCCGCCGCTCAACTGACCAATAGGCTTATCCATATCGGGCGTTTTGATCGCCAAACGCTGAATCATGTCTTCCACAAGCTGCTGTTGCTCTGCCATGGAAATGGGTGACCACCAGCCTCGACTTGCTTGTAACGCCAGAATCATATTTTCTCTGACACTCAACTCCGCCACGATACCGTCGAGCTTACGATCTTCAGGGCAATAGCCCATGCCGACTTGAATCGCACGGCGCAAAGACAAATTCGTCAGTGAATGCTTACCCAGTATTACTTCCCCCTGATCCGCCTTCACCGAGCCATAAGCCAATTCACAGAGTTCCGTGCGACCGGAACCTAATAAGCCCGCTACACCAACAATCTCCCCCGCCGCAATACTCAAATCCAATGGCTGTAAATAGCGCTGCTTGCCCACATTGTTCAGTTGCAACAGTTCCGTACGCTCACGCTGAATAGAATGATCGTGGGCGGTCGGGGTAAGATCTTCTAGGGATTTCCCCACCATGTGGCTAACCAACTCAGAACGCGTCAACTCAGCCGTTTTAAAAGTCCCCACACACTCACCGTTGCGCAGCACCGTAATACTATCGGTAATGCGATACACCTGATCTAAGAAATGCGTCACAAAAATAATGCCTAGCCCTTCGGATTTCAAACGCGTCATCAAATCAAACAACTGCTTGATTTCATCACTGTCCAAACTGGCCGTCGGCTCATCCAAAATCAGCATTTTGGCTTGCGTACTTAACGCCCGAGCTATCGCCACCAGCTGCTGAATGGCAATCGAATAGGTGTCTAACTGACGCAATGGGTCTATGTCTAAACCGACCTGCGCCAACAATGCACGTGCGCGGATTTCGGCTTTTTTCCAACTGATCAGACCAAAGGTTTTTTCTTGGTGCTGTAAAGTGAGATTTTCCATCACCGACATGGTCGGAATCAGGTTCACCTCTTGATAAACCGTACTGATGCCTAAACGCTGAGCATGACCACTGTCCGATGCATTGATCAAACGGCCATCTAAAAAAACCTCTCCACTGTCACGTGGATAGACGCCCGTCAGCACTTTAATTAACGTGGATTTACCGGCACCGTTTTCACCCAACAAAGCCCGAATCTCACCCGGCTGAATGCACAAAGACACATTGTTTAAAGCTTGCACACCGGTAAAAGATTTTGATAAGTGTTTGATTTCGAGTAACGAATGGGACGCGCTTTGCGCCGCTTCGAAAGTGTCTTTGACTACTGAAGTATCTTTGGCTAAATGCGACATGGCCTGCCGTCTCCGTTATAGCGAATACAAAACAATCAAGCACATCTAGGAGCGCCTTGCCCCTAGATGTGCTTGCCTATTATTTACGCTTCGCGTATTCCGCAGCCGCTGTGTCTGGAAGGTACAATGGGCCGTTGGCTTTGATCCACTTGTCAACAGATTCACCTTTCTGAGACGCCAGAATAGCATCAAACGCGGGACCACCAAGATGAGGGTTTAACTCGATAGTGGCATTGGCTTCACCATCTGCCATGGCTTTAAAAATATCTGGCACCGCATCAATAGACACCACTAAAATGTCCTTGGTTGGTTTCACGCCTGCTTCTTTCATTGCCAAAATCGCCCCCAATGCCATGTCGTCATTGTGAGCAAACAGCGCGCAGATATTCTTCGCACCGCCCTCTGCTTTTAAAAAGCTCTCCATTACTTCTTTACCACCAGCGCGAGTGAAGTTGCCAGACTGAGAACGGATAATCGTCATATTTGGGAAGTTACTGATAACAGAATCAAACCCTGTCTTACGATCGATCGCAGCCGATGAACCAACAGAACCCTGCAACTCAACAATATTACAACGCCCATTAGTCTGCGCTGCCAACCAAGAAGCCGCTAAGGCGCCTTCTTCTTTAAAGTCAGATGCCACTTTGGTTAAGTACAAGCTAGGGTCCGCCGCCACACCACGGTCAATCAACACAACCGGTATTTTAGCCCGTTGTGCTTCTTTCAATACCTGATCCCAACCGGTTTCCACCACAGGTGCCAACAAAATGCCATCCACCCCTTGGGCAATAAATGAACGTACCGCTTTGATTTGGTTTTCTTGCTTTTGTTGCGCATCGGAGAATTTTAGATCGTAGCCACGGCGTTCCGCCTCAGCCTTAATGGATTCGGTTTCAGACGTTCGCCAGCCACTTTCAGAGCCAATTTGCGAAAACCCTATAGTAAGATCCGCCGCCATCGCCGAAACGGAAAACACAGGAAGCATCACAGCGAAAGTCGTCAACACAGCTTTACGCTTAAAAGCCCCTAACCATGGTAACGAATGGCAAACAGAAGAACGAACAGAAAGAGATTGCATACTAGATTCCTTTTATTTTTGTTGTGATCAGTACTGAGAACAACACGGCGGACACTCCGCCTCAGCCATACTCTGCCATTGAGAATATAACTCACTTCCTGTGCTTTCAAATGCAAGTTACGGCGAATGGCATATCAATATTGATATGACAAAACGCCGCAACATATCTTTTTTAAAACCGGTTAAATCGCCCTCCTAACGGCGTATCAGCTTAAATACAACTGACTCAACCACACACTCAAAGGCAAGGTCACCACAGACAACAAGGTCTGCATGGTAATGTAAGCCGACATTTTATCGGCATCACCGCCTAGCTGACGAGCCAATGCATAAGCCGATGTAGCCGTAGGAACCACACCAAATAACACCGCCACCAACGCCGGAAGCCCGCGCACATCCAGCCACCAGCACATAACACCAATGACCAAGGGAAACACCACAAAACGCGCCACCGAAGACATAACAAAAGTCATACCCACCGCACGAATCGTCTCAAAACGCACACTCGCGCCCACCGCCAACAACACCAATGGCAACGCCGCTTGCGACAACATCCCCACCACATCGGAAACGACAATAATCGGCGTCCATCCCAACAAATTCAAACCACTACCCAGCACAATCGACACAATCAACGGGTTACGGATCAAGGCACCACTTAACAAACGTGGTAAGGAGGTGGAAGCCGAAGGATCGGTTGTAGACGGCCCATGCATCAAGGTCATAGACACCACCAAAAACACATTAATAGAGGGTATCAACACCGACGCCCCCAAGGCCGCCAGCACCAACCCTTCATTGCCGTACAAACTCCCCGCCAACGCCAACATCACAAAGGTGTTAAAGCGAACGCCCGCTTGCAACATAGACGACGCCGTCGGCGCCACCACCTTCATCAGCCACGTACTGACAAACACAAAAATCGCCGTCACCACCAAAGCAAACAACAAGATAAACGCATACTTAGGCAACAAAGGGTTAGAAAAATCAATCTGCGAGGTTTTATGAAACAACAAAGCGGGAAACAACACCCAATAAGACAACTTATCCACGCCCGACCAAAAGCCATCCATCGGAAAACGCCAACGCTGACACACCGCCCCCGCCATCAATAACAAAAACACCGGCAACACGGAAAGAGAGAGAGAAAACACACACACTCCTTAAAAAATAAACACTCGCGGATACCCACAGAGCTGCAGAATACCGCCAGCACAGTCGTCAACCCCAAGCCCTAAACCGAAAGCAACCGCCAATCTTGCACCGCCAACTGCTCTACAAACCAAGACAACCCCAAACCCGGTTCGTCTTTACGCCATGCCAAATACGCCATCTGATTTGGCCTTGGTAACTCGCACTGGCGCAACACCAAACGCCCAGCACTCAGCTCATCAACAATACGATGTTTCGGCAAATACCCCACCCCTAAACCCAAACATTGCGCCTGAATTTTACTGCGCATAGTATCGACCCTCAGCACTTGGCGACTCTCAAAAATACCACTGCTACGAGCGGGTAAAATTTTTGAACTATCCGCCACCACAATCGCTGGATACTGACGTAATTGCGCGGCGGTAATCGGCCCATCCGTCAACGCCAATGGGTGCGTTGGTGACACCGCAAAGACAAACTCTATCTCACCAATCGCACGAATATGCACATTGCCCTTTGGCAACTCCCCCGTCGCCCCAATCACCAAATCGGCCCTATCGTCTTGCAAGGCATCCCAACCACCACCCACCGCTTCTTCTGATAAAGTCAGCTCAACGGGTCGATTTTGTGATAAAAAATCCCCCACCACCGACATCAAAGGCGACTCCAGCAACACAGTATCTCGTGCGATTCTCAGCTTAGGCTCCCAGCCTGACTCAAACTGCTTGATCGAATCTTCTAAACGCACAGCCGCGGCAAGAATGGCACGACCTTGCTCCAACACCAAATGCCCTGCTGGCGTTAGCACCGCTTTTTGTCGAGACCGATCAAACAACACCACGCCCAAATCGTCTTCCAGCTTCTTCACCGTATACGTTAACGCCGAAGGCACCTTAAACAACGCCTCCGCTGCCGCTGCAAAACTGCCCAACTGATGAATCGCCTCCAACACCCGTAATGCTTCCAATGTCACCGCGTAGGCCATAGCTCAACCTTTGTTCAAATTTTTTGAAATACTAGCTCAAAACCTTCCAATTTTCTTTCTTTTTCCCACCCACTACACTCACTTCATACCCGCACATCATTATGAATTGCGAGAAAAAATTAGGAGAAAGACAATGATCACACTGCGCAACGCACAAGACCGTGGACACGCCAACTTCGGCTGGCTAAACAGCCACCATACCTTTTCCTTTGGCAACTACTACGACCCACAACACATGGGCTTTTCTGACCTACGCGTCATCAACGACGACACCGTCACACCCGGCGCGGGTTTCGAAACCCACGGCCACCGCGACATGGAAATACTCAGCCTAGTATTAGAAGGCACCATCGCCCATAAAGACAGCGCAGGCAACATAAAAGAACTGCCCGCAGGCGAGTATCAACTCATGTCCGCAGGCAAAGGCATCTACCACAGCGAATTCAACGCCTCTAAAAAAGACATGCTGAAATTCCTACAAATTTGGATCATGCCAAACAAACTAGGCGGAGAACCCGGCTACCAACAAAAGGAATTTAGCCAAGCACAAGGCTTCACCACCATCATCACCCCAGATGGAAAAGATGGCACACTACACATAAAACAAAACATGCAGCTCATCCAACTGATCCTAGAAGATCAACCAACTGCCACCTGGACAGCGGACAAAAACCGCCACTACTATGTGCACCTGATTGAAGGCGAACTCTCCCTCGGCAACGGCATCACCATGCAACCAGGTGACGGCGCAAAAATTGAAAACCTGTCTGAGATCAACTTCGAACGACTCAGCAAAAAACGCGTCAAAGCACTGCTTTTTGACTTGGCTTGATTAAACGTAAAGTGATGACACTTGGGGAAATTATATTGAATCACCGTTTAACCCTGTAGATTCTCACAGGGTTAAACTCAAAATGAAAAATGAATCGTGAGGCATTCTCAATGTCGCACGATTCACCCTTCTTTTTTAAACATGCTTCCAATAGGCTATCAAATCCAAATGATCCTTATTAAGGGCATCAATATTTATCAGCTTACGTTTCAACTGAACAATCGCATGTGCTTCCGTGGCAGCCCATACCCAAGAGTTTCCACATGCCCAATCACTTGGCATATTATCTAAAGCATCCAACAATAAACGACCATATGAATGGCTTTCTTGTTCATTATTGCGATAAAGCCAATGTAAATTAGCCCCAGCATGTGCCGGTAAAGAAATCTCACTGTTCACTGAATCCACTTCTATCCAAGCATCAACATTGGCGGACTCAGGCAAAATTTCTAACCAACGAGCTAAGGCTGGAAGGCTTGTTTCGTCGACAAAAAACACATATTTCACAGCATCAAGAGGAGGCAACTTCACAGACCTTGGTCCAAATATCCCCAACAAGTCTCCCACTTTTGCCTGCTTCGCCCAAGGCCCACCCACTCCGACGTCATGCAACACAAAATCTATATCAATGGTTAATAAATCGGCATCAAACGCACGAATAGTATAATCACGAAATGCTGAAAAACGCCCTTCAGCCGCACCTTGCCAATCCGCATTGCCATCTTCCAATACCTCAGGCATACGAAGCACATCATCAGCCCCAGCAGGAAAAAAAAGCTTCACATGAGCTTCTGGTGCCAACGGATGAAAACCAAATCCTTGTAAATCCTCCCCCTGCAGAGTCACTCGCCGTAATGTGGATGACAAATCGGCTAACTTAATGACCCTCGCAACACGCTGTTTTAAAGGAACCTGAATACGCTCATGCTTCAATATCGACACGGTAAACCCTCTACCTATTCTAGGAACAAAACTCACTTATTAAATACAAAAAGTACCTATCCCCAAAACACCAAATAAAAGAAAAGTATCAGGAGGTAGGTACCAACATACAAATAATAATGATAACCTTTATCAATAAATAAAGAAAACCGAACAGTCTGGCAAAGCACCTATAAATGAATACTTTCTCACCTTAATCAGTGCCTTTGACAAAATCACCGTACTAGGCTCGCAAGACACACTTCCTTAATTGGGCTCCCCACCAAATAAAACCCACAAAATCGTAGAGCAACATAAGGAAGACACGACCGTAATCTGCCAACAACAGCCTTAACGACCACAACAAAAAATCCATCGCCACCAACCACACCGTAGGGCAGCATGAGAGAGGCACGACCGTAATCTGCCACAGCAGCCTTAACGACCACAACTAAATTATTGAATTCAATGACATTAAAACAATAAATGATCCAACTCCTCATACTCACAATCCCACGACAGAAATATTCTCCCGTCATTCCTGTTTATCCGCTCTATCATCATTGAAAAACAATTACTCAGTCTGCTGATATTTTAACTGTGGCGAACTCGCCATAATTAAAATCCAAGAAACAAAGAATAAATAAGCATCAGTTACTATACGCATAAACCATCACCTTATGAGGCGGAACAACAACCCAGCGCCTAATCACCTACCAACTAATACTTCAATCCACACGGCAGCTTGAGTGCCACTGGCGAGACCACTCCTTTGCTGGATCAATTTCCGATTACCGTTGACATCAGCGGTTAATCCCCACGAGTGTGGGGAACGCGGGAGAGTTATGACGTGCATACAGATATTTACCGGTTAATCCTCAGGCGCCTGCGTGAGGCGCGACCGAGCCGTTGTTCCAATTGCCACCGCGTAGCGGGTTTCAATCCACGCGCCTGCGTGAGGCGCGACTTAACTTAACTAGCTTATCGATAGGCGCATTGCGGTTTCAATTCACGCGCCTGCGTGAGGCGCGACCCGCTAAATCCGTTAAATAACGAAATTAATGCAGTTTCAATCCACGCGCCTGCGTGAGGCGCGACGCTCAAACCCATTAAATGGGCCTAGCCAATAAAGTTTCAATCCACGCGCCTGCGTGAGACGCGACCAACACCATCTTGCAAGTCTTCAAAATCGGCAATGTTTCAATCCACGCGCCTGCGTGAGGCGCGACCGGCCATCAAGAATGGCTTTCACCATGTCTGTGTTGTTTCAATCCACGCGCCTGCGTGAGGCGCGACCCTTTCCCTCTTGACGGTGATAGGTCTTACTTTGTTTCAATCCACGCGCCTGCGTGAGGCGCGACCTCGGCGTTGGCTATTTAGAAATTTTAGAGCGTGTTTCAATCCACGCGCCTGCGTGAGGCGCGACAACGGTGACGTCGAGTTGTTTTTCGATGCTTGCGTTTCAATCCACGCGCCTGCGTGAGGCGCGACTGGCTCCTGAAGTAACACCACGTGCCGAACTGAATGTTTCAATCCACGCGCCTGCGTGAGGCGCGACAAAGGTGAACCTAATTTACCTAATCCTAGTTCTGTTTCAATCCACGCGCCTGCGTGAGGCGCGACAGGTTTCTTCAAAGACAAGGGTTCTGACGACGAGGTTTCAATCCACGCGCCTGCGTGAGGCGCGACGCGATACTTTTAGTGGGCACTCAAAGGATTCAGGTTTCAATCCACGCGCCTGCGTGAGGCGCGACTTGGATGCCTAGCGCTACTCTTTTCTATGTCATAGTTTCAATCCACGCGCCTGCGTGAGGCGCGACTTGGCGCAAAGATTAGAGCAGGCTTTAGACAGAGTTTCAATCCACGCGCCTGCGTGAGGCGCGACGTCAAAACAAAGGGCGAGCCTACCACGATGCTAGTTTCAATCCACGCGCCTGCGTGAGGCGCGACTAAATCCGCTTCTTTGTTGCGCCTTGTCTTGTAAGTTTCAATCCACGCGCCTGCGTGAGGCGCGACTTACTGTTCGCTGAAAAATTGGTAATGCCATTATGTTTCAATCCACGCGCCTGCGTGAGGCGCGACTATTGCCGAGCCAACGCCAGTTGTTGATATTCTTGTTTCAATCCACGCGCCTGCGTGAGGCGCGACCTTCTGGCTCTGGTAACCACTTAATAGGGCAATGTTTCAATCCACGCGCCTGCGTGAGGCGCGACTATTGCCGAGCCAACGCCAGTTGTTGATATTCTTGTTTCAATCCACGCGCCTGCGTGAGGCGCGACCTTCTGGCTCTGGTAACCACTTAATAGGGCAATGTTTCAATCCACGCGCCTGCGTGAGGCGCGACGTCCGACGTGACTATGGTTAGATGCGGTTTTGATGTTTCAATCCACGCGCCTGCGTGAGGCGCGACGATCTTTTATTAATTTGTTTGTGTTCAGCTTTATGTTTCAATCCACGCGCCTGCGTGAGGCGCGACGAGCACCAGCGCACAACGCAAGCAAGCCCAAAGAGTTTCAATCCACGCGCCTGCGTGAGGCGCGACAATATACACGTTGGCGTTGTTGTTGAGTTTGTGAGTTTCAATCCACGCGCCTGCGTGAGGCGCGACCCACTTGGCTCTACGAGTTTTTATCCAAACTCAAGTTTCAATCCACGCGCCTGCGTGAGGCGCGACCTTATGGTCGGGATAGATAACGCCCTATCGGATTTGTTTCAATCCACGCGCCTGCGTGAGGCGCGACCAAGGAGCGTATCGACCGTCAAGATGCTGTGCTTGTTTCAATCCACGCGCCTGCGTGAGGCGCGACAACTCACGATCTGAAACAGGTTGTGCTGTGACTGTTTCAATCCACGCGCCTGCGTGAGGCGCGACCTTACCACCACAGCCACCGACGCCAGAGCAGATAGTTTCAATCCACGCGCCTGCGTGAGGCGCGACGAAAGAGGGCCGGCATCGGGCAAGTTATTAATCGGTTTCAATCCACGCGCCTGCGTGAGGCGCGACGAAAGAGGGCCGGCATCGGGCAAGTTATTAATCGGTTTCAATCCACGCGCCTGCGTGAGGCGCGACAACGTAGATATGATTCCTGAAGGGATGAAAATAGTTTCAATCCACGCGCCTGCGTGAGGCGCGACCTTGAAAGCTTTAAAAAAGCGCCTGAGTTAGAGCTAGTTTCAATCCACGCGCCTGCGTGAGGCGCGACAATTCACACGAGCACAGGAGTCTTGCTTGATCGTGTTTCAATCCACGCGCCTGCGTGAGGCGCGACTAATTTTATGCGCTTCGGTGATGCCCAACTCCATGTTTCAATCCACGCGCCTGCGTGAGGCGCGACTTCTTTTCTTGCTGGCATTGCCGATAAAGCAACCGTTTCAATCCACGCGCCTGCGTGAGGCGCGACATAGAATGCAAACATCAATCGTATCGCATGTGGAGTTTCAATCCACGCGCCTGCGTGAGGCGCGACGTTTAAGAAGAGGATTGCAGTGCTTGTGGTAGCGCTGTTTCAATCCACGCGCCTGCGTGAGGCGCGACCTATTTCTTTGTGAATGTGCTCTTGTGCGGCATTGTTTCAATCCACGCGCCTGCGTGAGGCGCGACCAAATTTTATATACAAAATAGATATTCATAAAAGTTTCAATCCACGCGCCTGCGTGAGGCGCGACACAATTTACGCTGAACATTGAAGACGGCATGAAAGTTTCAATCCACGCGCCTGCGTGAGGCGCGACTGGCTAGGGCCGGTTGCGAGCGCATCTATAAAGAGTTTCAATCCACGCGCCTGCGTGAGGCGCGACGAGGGGCAAGGCGTGGCCGTTCGTGACGGTAGCGTTTCAATCCACGCGCCTGCGTGAGGCGCGACTTGCCATCCATGTTTCAGCGCCCACTTACGAATAGTTTCAATCCACGCGCCTGCGTGAGGCGCGACGATATATGTTAACGATGTTAGACCATTTGACAAACGTTTCAATCCACGCGCCTGCGTGAGGCGCGACTATCGGCTCTTGATCCATTCGCATTTCTTGGCGAGTTTCAATCCACGCGCCTGCGTGAGGCGCGACGTTTTTCCTAAAAACCGTGGGTGAATCGTTTATTGTTTCAATCCACGCGCCTGCGTGAGGCGCGACAAGACGCGAGCGAGTTCTGCAAATACATCGAAAGTTTCAATCCACGCGCCTGCGTGAGGCGCGACAATGGACGCGGAAACCTGTAGCGGCGCGTTATTGTTTCAATCCACGCGCCTGCGTGAGGCGCGACCGTGCATTGTGGTTAGAAGGGCGTGAATTAGAAAGTTTCAATCCACGCGCCTGCGTGAGGCGCGACCTACGGCAAGCGGCGCGTGATCGCTAATCGATTGTTTCAATCCACGCGCCTGCGTGAGGCGCGACCTTAACCATAGCAGACACCGATATTATTAAACCGGTTTCAATCCACGCGCCTGCGTGAGGCGCGACGGTGTCTTTACTCGATACGTCGCATCAGTAACAGGGTTTCAATCCACGCGCCTGCGTGAGGCGCGACGGTGGTATTCATGTCTATTGGATCTATAAACCAGTTTCAATCCACGCGCCTGCGTGAGGCGCGACGCATGGCGTATAGATCTGAGTTGGCAAAGGCTGTGTTTCAATCCACGCGCCTGCGTGAGGCGCGACATATTAATTCAAGATTCTCTAAAGCACGGGCTTGTTTCAATCCACGCGCCTGCGTGAGGCGCGACCACGGCGCTTGGCAGGTTCTTTTCTTCTTTGCCGTTTCAATCCACGCGCCTGCGTGAGGCGCGACGCTAGCCATGTGCCGATTAATATTGCACTTATACTCGGTTTCAATCCACGCGCCTGCGTGAGGCGCGACGCTCACAGACATGGCGCTAATTTGTGGCCAAACTCGTTTCAATCCACGCGCCTGCGTGAGGCGCGACTAATTTGCAAGAGGGTGATGTTATTATTACTAAAGTTTCAATCCACGCGCCTGCGTGAGGCGCGACCCGATTCAGTTGATTTCTACAGCTATGGTGGATTTGTTTCAATCCACGCGCCTGCGTGAGGCGCGACAGGCCATAGACCGTCAATTTGATTCGTTCTGAGGGTTTCAATCCACGCGCCTGCGTGAGGCGCGACCAGTCACAAGTACCATCGTCTTTGATAGTATCAGAGTTTCAATCCACGCGCCTGCGTGAGGCGCGACTTTTTACAGACAACAAAATCAAAGTGTTTTTGCTGTTTCAATCCACGCGCCTGCGTGAGGCGCGACGCAGGAATAAGCAACACAGAACCAAGCCATACTTGGTTTCAATCCACGCGCCTGCGTGAGGCGCGACCGTTTTTGATCTGGATAACGACGAAAACGGGGATGTTTCAATCCACGCGCCTGCGTGAGGCGCGACATGCCATTTTGTTAGTCGAGTTTGTTAGTGCTAAGTTTCAATCCACGCGCCTGCGTGAGGCGCGACGGCTCTGCTTGCAAGCCTTATAAACCACTAGCAAAACCACGATATTTCGCTAACTATGAGAAAAATATCGCGTTAAAAGACTAACAAATCAAAAAAATAAAGCCAGCCCTTTAAACTCAAGGGCTGGCTCGATTTGCTAAAGTTCCAGGTTTTTAATGAGCACTGAGGGTTAGCAAATAGCTAAATCATCAGAATATCTTTGAAAATATCAGGGGCTTGTTTGGCACCATGATGCTCTACTTTATCACGCCAATTTTTACCCAACTTATAAAATCTTAAGCTGTCTATTAAAGGGTCATAGGCACGAAAAAGCTTATTTTGCAGTTGTACCCATTGCTCTGGGGTAACGTCACATTCAAAGACGGAATATTGAACTCTAACGCCATAATCTAAACAGATTTTTGCAATATGCCTTAGGCGTGTCTGACCAGCACCATCTTCAAAGCTAACGTCATAAGTAATTAAAACCATCATGACTAAGTTTCCTCATCGGACAACAAATGGCGGATATTGTTGTAAATCTCCACGTAGGTGGCTTGCCAGCAATTGCGCTTGGATATGAGGCAATAAACCTACAGGCACTTTTTCTTTTAAAAATGGATGGTCTATTTCATCCTGCTTGCGTTCTTGATAAGCGGACAATAATACTTTTCTCGTATCGTCACTCATCTGTACCGCACCACTGGCTTCGGTGGTAAAGCCTTTAATATTCACTTGTTTACGGTTTACTAAGGTTAACACTAAGCGATCTATCCACCAGGCCCTAAACTCTTCAAGGATATCTTGAGCAAGACTATCTCTACCCGGTCTGTCTGCGTGCAAAAAGCCAACTTGCGGATCAAGACCAACACCTTGTAAAGCAGCTGATACATCTTGACCTAATACACTATACAAGAATGACAGCATGGCATTTATCGCGTCTTTGGGTGGTCTTCTGGATCGGCCATTAAAAACAAAACCATTACCTTCAGCCCTTATTAAATGATTCATAACCGCAAAATAAGTAGCGGCAGCTTCTCCTTCTATTCCCCTTATTTGGCTAACTTGAGTACAGTTCCTTGCCTGCTCAATGCTATGCCTCATCCTGACACTTGCTTTTTTCAGTTCAGGCTGATCACCATAATTTCGAAGGTGTCGCTGTAATACAGCCCTGCTGCTGATAATTTTAGCAACAATAATGTTACGGGCTATTTCCCCCGGACACTGCTCAGACGCTTTATATTGCGCGCGACGCAGCAAAACGTTACCGCTTTGCTTACCCTGCATCCTCGCTAAAAATCGACCATATTGATTAAAAAAGGCCAAACCAATATTTTTTTCAGCACAAAATCCAAGTAAAAATGGCGATACCATCACATTACCAAAACAGAAAATGCTCGAAATTGAATGCACTGGTAATTGCATCAGCTTTTTTTGCTCATGCTCAATAACAATGGTCTCACGCTCTTTGTGTACATAAGTTTTCTGCTTAGTGATATATAAACTATTCTGAAGTTTTTTCATCGCACTCCCTGAACAATTGTTCCACGTACTTTTGACTTGTATCGTTTTGAGATAATTTTGGATTGCAAATATCAATCAATGAACAGGCTTGGCAATGTTTACCGTATATGGCTTTGGGTAAAGACGTGGTATCAAATAATTCAGCCACACTGGTAATAACTGCAAGCGTTTCACTACGCAATGAAGACGTTAGCTCTACCACCTCTCTACGTCGAGTTTGCCAGTACCACATTGCACCATGTGTAATCTCCTTAGCCAGCATTTCCTCTAAGCTCATTGCTTGAGCACATAGCTGAATTCGATCCCAATTATCGGACTTAGCTTTGCCTTTCTTATATTCAACCGGCGTGAACTTGCCTGTAGCCAGCTCCACTTCGAGTAAATCCAGCTTGCCTACTAAGCGTAATTTGGGCGCATTGACGTACACGGCACGTTCAAAACGAATACCTTTACGTTTTTCTGGTTCTGCACTGTCTACCCGCTCATGTAAAATGTTGCCCTTGGCTGTATGCCAATTATCAGCCCACGCTTGGTGATTGTGGATCAAGGCACATTGGCGTGGGCAGAATGCATAATGCTGTAAGGCTGAAAGCGGTATGGGCTTTAGGTCTTCCATTTAATAAGCTTAAAAACCGTCAATAATTTCTGGTTTCAACCCATCTAACGAATTGAGCAAGTCAATATCAAAAGTTCCATCGGAATTTACATCTAATGTGCGATGTACTTTAGCTGAGGAATATTGTCCTGCCTTAGAAGCATGTTGCCACCAAATAACTTTTTCAACGGACATTGAACCTTCTGGGCGTGCAGACGATGCATCACCTTCAAACAGCTTTGGCAAAATAGTTTTTATAACCTCTGCATCAACACCGCTAAAACCTGTACGCTCTGCCAATTGAGGTGTCATTGCACCATAAGCCACATAAATTGCACTATCAACTCGATGCTTCATCCCCATAGTGTCTGAGCTTTTTTTACTGCCGTCACCCTCACCACTTACACTTTTGGTAATCTGTGTACTGGTAATACTCACTGGATCGACACTGAAAGCAGATTGAATGGTTACAGGCCCACGAATTGGTACAGATACGCCATCTTTTGCTTCCCCTTTATAGGCAAATAACTGTCCAAAAGTGCGAACATCAAACCATTTTTCACAAGCGAGCCTTGCTGTTTCTTCAGGGCTGGTCTTTTTCGCATTAAATGCATCCTTGCCAAGACCAACTTCATCAGAATAGGCACGGTTTTGTAGGCTTGTCATACCATCGGTTTTCTTTTCATCAGATTGAACGAATATGCACTGTCCGTCACTTTGCAGGCGATCCCTCATCTTGCGCTTTAGGCATACGTCTGTAATTTCGCCAAATCCTCCGTAATCTTGGCGGGGACGATTGCCATTCAATGGATCCCCATTAGGATTAGCATTTTTTACAGAAAATATGATTGCGAAGTCGATTTTGTTTTGTAGGCTCATGCTCCGTGCTCCTCAGTAGTTTCAAGTTTAGTATCGATTTTTGTTTCAGTTTTTTGATTTAGGGTCAGCCGTTGACAGTGAAATCCCAGTAAGAACTCGCCGCTTAACGCTTTAGAACTGACAAAGTCATCGTGCTCAAACAGATTCATTACAGCATCAAGCTCCTTGTTGATATTGGTTAAAAATCCTGGACGAGATGCTTTCACCTGCCGAATATAGGGATCCAGTTGTTTATAGATCGTCAGCCATGTTTCATAAGGTCTGTCGGCAAACCTCTGCATTAACCGGTTAGCAGTGGTTGGTCGATTAACATTAGCGGCACGTAATGCGACCTCTTCCAAGCGCTCGGCTAGTGCAAGAAGTCGTCCGTACAAGTAATCGCGAGATGTATTAGTTATATCAAGTGCCATAGTAAATTCCTTTCTTTGTTCTGTACGTGAATGACGCAAATAAAAACCACGAAATAACGAGCAAGCGACACCTAATGCTCGCTCCCATTCCCAATATTCTTGTCCAGCCGGATTGCAGGCTCTTGCCATACTCAGCTTGACTAAGTCAAACGGAATAGCTCTTCCCTCTAACACACAAGGAATCAGTCGCTCATAAAAGTTTTTCTTCAGGCTGTCATTACTTTTAACCACATCTCCATAAACCACCTGCAGCATGGCGTAAGGGGATGGCGCTGAGAGCGGCCAAGTAATTTTCGATTTTGGTTTTCCTTTCGTTTGCAGCACTTCAATCACTACACGCTGTGGCCAAGCCATATCCGTATGCCAGCGGGTTATTTTATCAATGTATTCCTGCGGTAATGTTTCTCGATAGTAGGTAATCCCCATTCGCCCCGGTGTGGCTGAATCAATAGCCATAATTGAAATTTGGTCGTTATCAGAGAGATTGGCATGATAGCCTCGCATATAGGTGGTGAGCTTTGCTGCGAAACTTTGCCCTACATCCGCTGAATGATCTATCGCTGATTCGCTTACAGCCGCACTGAATTGATCGGAATCATCTATTTCGTCAAAGTTATCAAGGTCGAAATCAGTCGTTGCCACTAAGGGGCTCGGTATTTTTTTACCTGAAACAGCCCATGCCACAATCGCTTGGTCTCCATTGCGAAAAGTTTGCTTTGGTCTGCTGATTAGCCAGCGCAAAGCATTATGTGCTTTTTGTGTAGTGACAATGCCAATCCCCGCAGATTGCAGACCGTGCTCCTGTATTGAATTCTTACTATCGGTAAAACGTCCTTTAAAAGTAAAGCCGCTAAGATCATTGGATGAGATAAGTTTGGCTTTGTCACCTGAGTGGCGCAATTTTGCGGGATGACTTAGAGCCAGTGGTTGCGTCTCACCCGAGACAAAACATAACCCTTTTATTCCAGCATTAGCGCTATCACAAGCAATCCATTGTTGTTGTAGACTACTATCTTTCCAAGTATCGGAACATTCGACTTGCTCATCTTCCACAGTCCAACAGACTAAGGCATTCCCTTGATCAAGCTTACCTTTTTCTTTAGGGAGCACTTTAAATAACAACGGAGCCTCGCTTTCTTCACGCCAGGTATGTAAAAGCTTTTCGTGTTCATCCAGCCAGACAATTTGTTGAGCTACAAGATCCTTGATCACTTGGCCGCTGGAGACATAATTAAGAACAGCTTGAGCGCTTGGATGACTGTGACTCGACTGGCACCAATCTGTTAGTTGTTGACAATAGCTTTCAAAATACGCTGCTTTTTCTCCTCCGTAACCTTGATAGTCTGCTGCTACATATTGAAGCTTATCTGCCAAAGGGTGCGCAGCTTCACCACTGCTTCTTCCTGCGGATTTTTCTGTAGCAGGTAACACAATCTGTGTTTTCTCCAACACCTTGGCTCTACGGAAGTTACCCTTGCCATCAATGACTATATTGATATGAGCGTTCTGAATCGTATGGCTCACTGGCATCGGCTTCAAATCTTCAGATATATCAAGCTTCATGCTCTCTTCATAAGTTTGATAGAGACTCTGCATCCAGCTCATAGCATCTTCTCCTCTAGTTCAACAGGAAGCAGGTTGTCATTTAAGCCAAATTGCTTAGCGTCCATTTTTCGTATAAATCGCCTTGTTTCACATTGTTCAGGCCTAGGAAATTCAATTATGCCGTTACGCATAACCGGCGAGAAAAAGCGACTATGAAGTTCATCAATGCCGGTTTCATCGGGATAGTCAAAACCATGAAACATTAACCCAAAACCAAGTTCAGGTATGTTATCGTAAACACTTTCCCCTTCGCCAAATTCACACGGTTCAACATAGCCCTGACAATCTCGCACACCAAGGAAGATATCCTGTCGCCCACCTTTTTCCAGCATTCTCTTAGCTATGGTGTAATGCTTGCCGTCAATTCTGTCTCCTGCCAATTCAGGACGGTGCTCGTTCCACTCAAAATGTGCCTCTACCTGATATTCAACATCGTGAAGAAAGGTGTATATGGCCAAACTATTACCGCCGCCCCAAACCAAGGGTTTGGTTCCTTTGGTTTGAGTTTGTAGCGACTTTACTACCCTGACCTTATCTACATGCCAAATCAGGGTCGGCTTCCAGTAGATGGATTTGAGCACCCCTTTTAAGGCTTCATAGGTAGGAATATGGTACGAGCACTTCTCACCACCGATTTTGGTAATCGGGTCGGTGAACAAAGCATAACGTCCCCATAATCGAAAACTGATACTGTTTTTCATGATCACAATACTCCATTAAAAATTAGGTTTTCCATTACTTTCACTCTTTCTATAGATACTCCAAACTCTTCGCTATAATGAGCCTCATCAAGAAAGTAAATACCTTCTCCTGGCTGAGTTTCGTATACCGCTCCCACACTAATGAGCTTTTTCCATATATTTGGAAATACATTAACACTATATTGCTGCGCCGCTTTCAAGGTTTGATAGTATGCCTGTGGCTCAAATTCTTTAGCGAGTCGGCAAAGCTCAGTCACCAGCTCCTTACCTTTTCCGTGTTGGATAATTACAGCTCGGGTTGGAGCATCTATGGCTTTAAATAATTTACCAGCATCCATAAATGAATGATGCATCAAAGGCAGCTTTCCAAGGCGCCTTTTCTCGTCTGCATTGGTATTAAGAGAGTTCTGACTTAGCAAGTTCAGCAACGTTTGCTCTGGGGCATGATCTTTTGCAAAAACTGGATAATCCATTTCGCTACTGCGATCATAAAAGTAATACTGAAAATAACGTTTCATAGTTTCAGGGGCAAGCAGTTCAGCCTGACTATCGATTTCGCTGAATACCCGCTGAGTCTTTTCTTTCCCAACCTGAATATCTTTCAGCAATTCTACGGGTTCGGAATCAGGATTGATGACATCCACTTGCCCTTTTATAGATATACCATTTTTATCTTTTAATTCGCCGTGACGATTACATCGCCCTGCCGCTTGCGCTATGGAATCCAAACCAGCGAGAAATCGAATAACAGCACCAAATGAGATGTCCACTCCCGCTTCGATCAGTTGTGTACTGATGCATAAAACAGGTAAGCCCTGAAGCAGACGCCCCCTTATGGCGTCCAACTTGGATTTTCTGTGTACGGGATAAAGACTGGTGCTCAGATGAAAAATGGCATCCCTGTCCACATCATCCATACAAATTTGATAAAGATCCTGCGCCCACTGCTTGGTATTGACAATAATCAAACAACTGCCAGACTCATTAAACCTATCAAGCGCCAGTTGCTTTATTTCCTCACAAGTCCACCCGCCAATCTTAGTTAGATTATTCATTTGAACACGGGAGAGCTCAATAAAGAGTTGTTGAATGTTATCTACTAGCTCAGCATTATCAGCCATTACTAGTTGACCTTTATCTTCAAAGCGTAAGTTATCCAAAAGCGGTTGAGTCGCGGTACAAAGCAAGGCCGTGGTTTTGGCATGTTGAGTTAAAAAATTAAGCGCATTGCAAAACAGATGAACGCAGTTAATAGGTAGCGTCTGAATCTCATCAAAAACGAGTACAGAATTGGCCAATTGATGCATGCGCCTGACACTACGTGTGCCACCACTGAATAAGCTCTCAAGAAATTGGACCATGGTGGTAAAAATAATCGGTGCATCCCAGTTTTCAGAAACTAATTTAGAATGCCAAGTTTGATTTTCTGGCTCAATATTACTGTGATGCTCCAGTACCCAGGGATACAGATCGTCGTCTTGTTTAATTATTTCTCGGACAGCTTGAGCATTTTGCTCAATAATTGATGTATAAGGGATGATGTAAATAATGCGATCTAAGTTATGTTCACGTGCATGATGCAGTGCATAACGGAGACTAGACAGCGTTTTCCCGCCACCGGTAGGGACAGTTAACGAATATATACCTTGAGGATCATTCGCCCTTTGCTTGCAATTATCAGAGATTCTTCGACGAATTTCATCAATAGGCTTTGTTTGTTCAAACAAACCGAGATGGGATTCAAAGCGCTCAATAGCGATATCCCAGTTTAACCATGCTTGCTGGGATAATCGCTGCTCTTTCCGTGTAGGGTTTTCAAACTCAGCACTATTCAGGCGATCAGCATCCACAAGACATGAAAAAAGGAAACGGGTAAAGAACCCCAAATTAAAAGAATCTATTTTTGAATATTTTTTTTCCTTCATAGCTGAAGAAAAATCTACCAGCTTGCTTAGTTTTTCAAATATATTTATTACCATCTCTTGACGGACTAAACGATCAATAGTCGATATTAGCTCAGCTTCTGCCTGCATTAAACATTCAAGTAAATGAGTTTCCTCATCGGCTTTTTCCATTCTTTTGTTAAATGTATTACGACCATCTTTATCAACGCAATTAATCAAGCCGCTATGATGGGAGGCTATACAAAGTGCTAGCATCTGAGCCACTATTTCACCTTGCCCATGCTTCCCAAACTTATGCAATCGTTGCCAGATTAATTGAGCGCCCGCACTAGAATGATCGATCTTGCCTTTTAATTTACCGGCGTCCACATAAACATCGTCATCAGGATTAACAACACCTGTAGCTGACTTTATATATACCTGGAAGTTTTGACTAAACTTTCCAAAATCATGTAGCAAACCAAGTACGTTTCCGGCATTTGGGGTATCTACTTTTAGGACGAATTCGCGGGCCAGATTACCGACATCTCGAAGATGGTCAATCAGGGGCTGAATATGACCATCTTTCTCACGAATATGCGCAATGTATTGTTTACTAATCACTACTACCTCCCTTCAATCCATCAACAGCTCCAGACACAATGACAATTTTTCGCTTCTTCAACTTAATCCCGTTAGGATCAAAATTATGCATGATGCCCCTCTAATATATTGGCTCGTTTGGAGTGCAATATGGTTTTCATGTCTGATGGTGAAAATTGATCCATTACTAAATCCCTCGTTGATGTCCTTTCACTTTACCCCCTTTTCCCTACCCCACAACCCTGTTGTTTTGCACAGGTAAAGTAATTTGACAGGTCTTGAGTAAAATCATGTTTTTCACGATTCAATCAGTCAAATAACCATTGTTTTATGTCGGTATAGTTAACACACACCAGTTGTTGGGCTTGTGGGTTGGCTTCGAGCATTTTGGTTTTGATCTGTAAATCATCTAGGGTGTATTTGACGAGGGCGGCGCGGGTGGTGATGTTCAGTTGGCCGTCTGTCATACCGTAGTCGTTTTCAAGCACGCTTTTTTGTTTGTCGGTGAGGCGGGAATCGGGTGCCAGTATGAGGGTCACTTGGGTGTTCCACAGTGTGTCTTGTTGTCCAGTGTGTTCGGTCGTTTTGCCATCATAGTCGACACTCTGAAACCGACTTAGTACAAAGTCGAGGAATTGCTTTCGCATATCGCAGTAAGCACGAACATGCCAGCGTCCAGTGGTTTTGACAAAGCTATGGGGGTAAATCAAGCGGCCTTGCGGATCGCTGCTGGATACGGATAAGTATTCACAATATACGGCGGTTTTGTCTTTAACGGCTTGCAATAAGGGTCGCATGACCTGGGGCGAGACGAAGCGCGCTAGGGCTTGTATTCTGTGTTGGGTCGCGTCTTTGGCCGCATTGGAAAAGGTGGGAATCTTGCCGTAATTTAGCCAATCAAAGTATTCATCCACGGTTTGGTCAATGTAATGCGGTTTAAAATGATCTGTTATTTGGTAGGCTTTTCGTTTGGCATCATAGTCTAACGAGTTTGGAAAATCGGCCTGATATTGTTTAAGCAGCTGACTGACGCTTTGCCGCGTGAGACCTAAAGCTGTCATTAGTGGTTTGGTGTTTATTTGCCCTTCCCAAAAGGCGATCAATTCTAACATCCAATAACGCTGCACCAACTCCATCTGACAATCCCTTTACATGTAATGGTCTTGCAATGTAACGCAGTTTTGTTTGATCGCCAAACCGCAATTGTTGTCTTTTTGTATTTGGGTTAGTCAGTTTGTCGCTGTATGTTTGCTTGTTGATTAGCGCTCTGCCCTGATCATCCAGTTTCTTGGGGTGAGGCTTTTCTCGCAGAATTTTCCTATCTCTACGTGGTAGCCGTTTTCTTCTAAGTAGAGGGCGCGGTCGAGGACGAGCCAGTATTCCAGCGCGGGGCGAAAAAGTTGGCTAATGGCTTCGAGTTTTTGAATGTATTGGTAACGAGTTTGGCCGATACTTTCAAAGTCTTTAAAAGAAGTTTTGGCGATTAAGTCCGTTAGCCCTTTTTGTTCCGCCGCCCAGCGACAAAAGGCCGTAAAACCTTGGTTAAGAATGGCTTTTTGAATGGAGGGAACAGGCAGATAGTCGTCTTGCTGACGAGCAATCCGCTGCCATGAGTCAAAACCCAATCGATAAGTGAGCTCGAGTTGCTTGAGACGTTGTTCACGAGCTCCAGCGGTGGCGACTTCTTTTACCGCAAGTTTGAGGTCTGCTTGACGTAAATTAAGTTGGGATTGCTGCGCCCATTGGGATAGCGGTCGATAAAGCTTATCTTGTGTCAGGTGATAGCAGCAGGGAGAAATACACACCACCGCGGTCTGCGCAATGACAGCTTGTTTGATCAGTTCACGGTGCAAATCCCCACAAGCATGAAGCGCGACGGCGCAGTGAGTGTTCGCTAACGCCAATTCCCCTTCCCCTTTTAGTACATCGGCGTGGGTAAAAGTCTGTGGCAGGTTGAGTCGTTTGGCATCTTGCTCGCCCGCATCACACAAGACTTTTTGCCATTCTAGGCTGTGGACCGGCTTGCCGTCTTGGAAAGCCAATAATTTACCGAGATGGCCCTTACCTGCACACCATTCCACGTAGCTTTCTGCATTGGGTATCTGTGCAACAAAGGCTTGAATTTGCGCCCATTTACGCCCTTTTATGGCGGTCGACAGATAACTTGGCAAATCGGTAGTAAGCGTTCGCTTCTCTGATAGCCTTCTGTTTTCATAGTTGCTTTCGTAAATTGAAACCTGAAGTTCTGGGCAAAGACGCCCCACCTCGTCATAAAAAGCCTCTTCTATTGGTTGCTCTATCTGACTCGTAAGATACTCTGCCAAGGCAGGGTAATGATCACGCCAAGGGTTATCAAGCTGGGCAAAGGTGTCGAATTGCCAAAGCCGTGTGTGCGCTTTTAGCCAAGTATCTAGGGCTTGGAAATGCTGTTGGAACGCTGTCATGAATCGGCTCATCGGAAAGGAAAAACACAGTGTCTTTTTTTCTTTACAGTATTAGGGAAATTTCCCTCGCTGTTGCATTGTATTTTGTCATAAAAACGGCAAAATGAAGAGGCTATTTAAGCAACGATTCTAGCCACAGTGATTTCCCTGTGACCTATATAAGGACCCCGTAATTATTATGTTCAAGCATCTTAAAGCTGTTTCTGGCGACCCTCTTTTAGCCCTTATTATGGCCCATAAACAAGATACCAATCCAAAGAAAATCGATTTGGGTGTCGGTGTCTATAAAGACGATAACGGCCACACGCCGATTCTTAATACGGTAAAAAAAGCCGAAGCCATTTTGCTTGAACAAGAAGATTCTAAAAGTTATTTGGGCATTTACGGTGCCACCGAGTTTGAAGCCATTATTAAAGACTTGATTTTGGGTGAAGGTAATCCATTAATCCCGTCTGGTCGCGTTCGCTCAACACAAACCCCTGGCGGTACTGGCGCGTTAAAAGTGGCAGCGGACTTCATCAGCGCGAATTTGAAAGGCGCACGTCTTTGGGTAAGTGACCCGACTTGGGGTAACCATAAGTCTATTTTTGATTCTGCGGGCGTTGAGGTGAAAAACTACCCTTACTACGATCCTGCTACGAACGGTTTGCGCTTTGATGACATGATGGCAACACTAGAAGCCGAAGTTAAAGAAGGCGATGTGTTGTTGTTGCATGCTTGCTGCCATAACCCTACAGGCATTGATTTGCAATTCGACCATTGGAAAGTGCTAACCGATTTCGTTAACAAGCGTGGTGTGTTAGCTCTGGTGGATGCGGCTTATCAAGGTTTTGGTGATGGTTTGGATGAAGATTTGGCGGGCTTGCGTTACATGGCGGCCAATGTTCAAGACATGTTGATCGCAAACTCTTTCTCGAAAAACTTCGGCATTTACCGCGAGCGTTGTGGTGGTTTGAGTGTGGTAGCTGCGTCTGCTGACGAAGCCAATGCGGCGTTTTCTATTATTGGTCAGGCGATTCGTGCCAACTACTCTATGCCACCTGCTCACGGTGCCGCTGTGGTTTATACCATTATGAGCAATCCTGAGCTGAAAGCAGAATGGGTTTTGGAAGTGGCAGCAATGCGTGATCGTATTAACGGTTTACGTGAAAAATTGGTCGCAAAATTAGCGGCGTCTGGCGCAAGCAAGGATTTCAGCTTTATCAAAGATCAGCGCGGTATGTTCTCTTACTCTGGTTTAACCCTAGAGCAAGTACGCACTTTGCGCAGTGAATACGCAATTTACATTGCAGATACGGGTCGTATGAGTATCGCTGGTGTCAGTGATAACAACATCGATTATTTGTGTGAAAGCATTGCGAAGGTGGTGGGTTAATTTTCCCACCCCTTGAAACACAAAAGCCGTGATGCACATCACGGCTTTTTTATTTCTGAGAAGAAAGAATACTGTAGGAAAAAATTTACTAAATCAGTGTATTACGCGGTTTTCCGAGTTCTTTTTGCCCGCTTGCATGTCTGGGTGATAATACTGTACCAAGCGCAAAATAGAAGGCTCTAACATTTCCCGCCAGAAGGTTACTTCTTCTTCGACCATGACTTCCAATTTATCCCAACCCGCTTCGGTACCGAATAGGCGCACAGGTGCCAGCGCTTCATCAAAGAATGCTCTGTCTCCACCAATCCCCATACCGATCAATTTAGCACCGCGAATGAAGCCAACACACCATTCTTCCACCAAGATGCTGTATTCGCCATCCACTTCTTGCTCAAGGTAGACGGGGTAAAAATCCCCAAACAACAAGCTGTTCATGGTTTCCATATACATGATCAACACAAGACTCAGAAACTCGTCTTCTTGTTCCGTAGATTCCCACACTGGCTGGTCTTCATCTGCGCCCCAAATGGCGTTCAACCAGACATCTGGCTCTAATTCTTGTACAGAACAACCCAATGCGGTTAAAAAGCCATCTAACTCCGACACACACATCAGCGAACGATCGGTTCCAAACGTCAATAAATAGTGATCTATTTTTTCGTACAGAACTTCTTCGCTGATGACATCATCGTTTATCTCTTCAGACATTTATTCGTTTCCATTTAGTTGAGCTATACATATATTTTAGCGTGTCTTGGCAAAAGCGGTAATCTATTGGTTCATTAATCAATAATAGCCAAGTTACCATAGGTTTCTAGCCAGTTTTTGCGATCACCAGCGCGTTTTTTCGATAGCAATTTGTCCAGTAGCTCGTCGGTGTCTGGTTTGTCTTCCATGGTCAGTTGAATTAAACGACGAGTATCTGGTGCCATGGTGGTTTCACGTAATTGTGCTGGGTTCATTTCACCCAAGCCTTTGAAACGCTGTACGTTTGGCGTGCCACGTTTGTTTTCGGCGGCAATTTTATGCAAGGTGATGTCTTTTTCTTCGTCATCTAGGGCGTAGTAGACTTCTTTACCAATGTCGATTCGATATAAGGGCGGCATGGCGACAAAGACATGTCCGCTGTTCACTAAAGCGGGAAAGTGACGCACAAACAAGGCGCATATCAAGGTGGCGATGTGCAAACCGTCTGAGTCGGCATCGGCTAAGATGCACACTTTACCGTAACGCAAACCGCTCAAATCCTCATCACCTGGGTCTACTCCCAGCGCGACAGAAATGTCATGAATTTCCTGCGAGGCCAGTACTTGGTTGGAGTCCACTTCCCATGAATTCAGAATTTTACCACGCAGTGGCAGAATGGCTTGGAAGTCTTTTTCGCGGGCTTGCTTAGCAGAGCCGCCCGCCGAGTCCCCTTCCACTAGGAAAAGTTCGCTTCGAGACGTATCTTGTCCTGAACAGTCGGCCAGCTTACCCGGCAAGGCTGGGCCTTGAGTAATCCGTTTACGCACCACTTTTTTACTGTCTTTTAAGCGTTTCTGTGCGCTATTGATGACAATGTCGGCGATTTTCTTACCGTCTTCAACATTCGAATTCAGCCATAGGCTAAAGGCGTCTTTCAATGTGGCTGAAATAAAGGCCACAATTTGACGAGACGACAAGCGCTCTTTGGTTTGACCTGAGAACTGTGGCTCTTGAATCTTGGCTGACAACACATAGCTGCAACGATCCCATACGTCTTCTGCGGTAAGCTTCACTCCGCGGGGTAAGAGGTTGTGAAAGTCACAAAATTCCCGAATGGCTTCTAACAGCCCCGTTCGAAGGCCATTGACGTGTGTACCGCCCTGCGCGGTTGGGATCAAGTTAACATAACTTTCTGTTACCAACTCGCCGCCTTCTGGTAACCATTGTACTGCCCAGTCAACGCCTTGTGTCTTTTCTGTCAGACCACCAATAAATGGCTCATCTGGCAATAAAACAAAACCCTCATTGGCCTGCGCAAGATAATCTTTTAGGCCATCTTGGTAAAACCATTCTTCCCTAACGTCTTCCGCGCCACTTTGGTCAATGAAAACCACATGCAAACCCGAACACAATACGGCTTTGGCTTTTAATAAATGTTTGAGACGAGAAACCGAAAATTTAGGGCTATCAAAGTATTTGCTGTCCGCAGTAAATTTTACTTTGGTGCCGGTGTTTTTCTTACCCACCGTGCCAATTTCTTTGAGCTCTGAGGTTTTAAAACCGTTCTCAAAACCGATGTGGTATTGAATGCCATTACGTCTTACCCAAACTTCTAAAGACGTCGACAAGGCGTTTACTACCGAAACACCTACACCGTGTAGTCCCCCTGAAAACTGGTAATTGTCACCAGAGAACTTGCCACCAGCGTGCAGCTTAGTGAGAATCAATTCAACGCCCGATATGCCTTCTTCTGGGTGAATATCGACGGGCATGCCTCGACCATTGTCTTCGACGCTTAATGAGCCATCTCTGTATAGAATCACTTCTATGCGATCTGCATGACCCGCTAAGGCTTCATCCACTGAGTTGTCGATAACTTCTTGCCCTAGATGATTTGGCCGTGAGGTATCCGTATACATTCCTGGGCGTTTTTGTACAGGTTCTAAGCCACTCAGAACTTCTATCGATCCGGCGTTATATTCTTTTGCAGACATGCGTGTTTTTACTTCCAAGTTGATCGTGCGTCATAGTGTCAAAATACTAGAACGCGTGCGAGTATAAATTAGATTGGTTAGAGTCTATCACTGGTTTTACGTGGTGTGAAATAGTCCAACAAGTGTCGTGGTTTAGTCGGTTATAATTTGTGCAAAACGCAGAATTTCTGACGAAAAGCGTTCAAATTCGGTAAAGCTGTGATCACCTTTTTCTTCATGCGTTAAGCGCGCTGTTTTCGGAAACGCCTTTAACGCTTCTTTGTAATCTAATACTTCATCGCCTTCTTGAATCATCAGCCAATATAGTTCGGCTGTGGGCTGCGTAATGACTAGCTGCTCAAGCTCTAACATGTGATGTTCAGTCAGTTCGTATTCGTCTTGGGTGTAAGGATTGGTTTGTGGGCCAAGATACTCTTTTAACAAGGTTGGCGCTTGTACCGCTGGATTCACTAAAATGGTGTTCAGACGATATTTTTCAGCCAAATACGCAGCGTAAAAGCCTCCAAGCGAACTGCCAATCAAGGTAATGCCTTGGTGTTGCTGGGCTTCAATGATGGTTTCCAGCTGTTTAATAGCTTGCGCGGGTTGCCATGACAAACGTGGCGAAATCACCGCATTTGATAAGCCTCTTTTACTCGCCTCATTCATCAGCACGGTGGCCTTATGGGAACGCTCTGAGCTATTAAAACCATGGATATATAATAAAATGGCCAAAGGATTCTCTACACACATCAAATTAAACGAACATTAATTAGGCAAATTGAAATGACAAGACCGTATTGAGTCGATGCCCATGCTTCAAACATAATTCCAATAGATCGGCTAACTGCTGATTGAGTCGAAATTTTTCATCTCGATGCAACATGGCGTCATTGGGATAAGGATACGTACCTTGATATTGTCGATGCCCATCGGTGATTTCGGCAATACCAACATCATGATACAAACGTATGGTCATGGATAACTTTGCTTCGAAAAGCAGTTTTTTCTCTATCTCAGGACCAAACTCTAACCCGATCTCTGAGGTAAAACGACTTTCTTTACCTAGGGTAAGGCTTAGACGGCTTTCTTGGTCGCCAGCACTGTGAATCGCAAAATGCCACGCGTCCATTTCTTCTTGGCCACGCATGAGTTTGCCTAGGCGACGGTAATTCAATTCGCCAAGCATCTGCAAACTCACCAAATCTGGTACATAGTGTTTTGACATTTTATCGATCATTTTGCCTTTATCATCTTTTTTCATGAGGTTTGCCATTGTCACGGGGCATTTTTTACGGAGTAATCGGTTTCTGTACCGATGTTCGAAGGATGCCTCAGCGCGTCAAGTTGGCGACTCAGACGAGTATCTTTATCTTGCCAGTATAGATTAAACCATGCAAAAAAGTGCTCTCTGTCTTTGCCAGCTGCGTTATATTCTGACGTTAACATTGTCTTGGGTAATGCTATGTCGCGCACCACCACTCTTACTTTGCCTATCCGACCACAGAGTAAATCCCACCCCGTAACCGTCTGTTGTTCATACAAGACATTAATGTCCGTGATGCCTTTTATGGCCGGTGTCATGGTTTGCAAAATAAAGCTGACACCGCCCGCTCTGGGTTTAAGCAAATGCTCATAAGGCGAGGCTTGTTGTTTGTGTTTGGCGTTGGTAAAGCGTGTCCCCTCTACAAAACTCATAATAGCATTAGGGCGTTTTAATAACCTAACGCAGGACTTACGTGTGGTCTCTAAATCTTTGCCGATTAAATGCGGTTTCTTCTTTAGCGTGTCCTTACTGTAACGCTTCATATAGGGAAACCCCATGATATAGGTGGCGCTGCCAACAAACGGCATCCAAATCAAAGCCTGCTTCATAAATACTCGTGGCAAAGGACGACGACCTCTTAATTGCGCAAAGATCACAAACACGTCCACCCAAGATCTATGATTGGCAATAATTAAATGCCAATGCTGAAAATCCACTTTCATGGTGTCGTCTAATTCCCAGTTTATGCCAAGCACATGCTGAAACCACCATTCGTTCGCGGCCGCCCAACCCTCATAAAGACGATTAAAACAACGTTCTGCTAGCGCTTCGTACCGGGTGTGTTTCAACAACAGTAAGGGAGCAACTAAATGGGCTAATACTGTCCAAAACAGCGCGTTACTGGACATGAAGATGAAAGACGACACGCCAGTGATTGGTTGTAAAACCATGCGTTTCAGTATGAGAACGGAGGAGAGATTCGGTTGATCAGCCATCTGTTTACACACTCCAACGGGCGACAAGATCGTGTTTATTTAACGCAAACCATTGCAATCCCATTATGGTACTGGCGTTTTCAACATCCTGTTTGAGCAAAGCAATGGCATCATCCGCAGAGATGAGATGCAACTTAATGTCTTCATTTTCTGAGTCCAAACCATGAACTTGATCCGTGTTCACTTGGCTCGAATCAAATTCGCCAGCGTACATGCGCAAATACTCCATCAAGCCGCCTGGAGAAGGCACAAATTTAAACATGTATTCAAGACGCCTTACTGTGACACCAGCTTCTTCTAAGGATTCACGGCGGGCAACGTCTTCGTCACTTTCACCCTCTTCTACCATGCCCGCCACCAGCTCCAGTAACCAAGGTGATTCATTACGCAGTACGGCAGGTCGAAATTGCTCAATTAACAACACTTTATCCGCTATAGGATCGAACAATAAGACACAAACGGCATCATTACGAACCATCATTTCACGGCTCATGGGGTGACTCCATTCACCATTGAACTTTTTGTGTCTCAACGTCAGTTTGCGCATTTCAAAGAAACCTTTGTACAGGCATTCATCTTTTAAAATCTCAACGTCTTTTTTGCTGTAAGTCGGTTTAAACTTCATATGATCTCGTCCTAAGCAGGCCACTTTTTCAAGTTAGGTCTGATATGATGGGGCAAAAGGCTTAATGTCAGATTGTACTGCGCACGATCCACGTTATACTGGCAAACCATAGCTTTATTCGCCATCGCTTATCTTGGAGCATTATCAATGGAAGACATACGCTGTGCTTGGTGTTTAGGATCTCCTGAATACATGCATTATCATGATACCGAATGGGGTGTTCCTATTTATGACGACCAAGCATTATTTGAGTGTATTGTACTCGAAAGCGCCCAAGCAGGTCTAAGTTGGATTACTATTTTACGCAAGCGAGAAGGCTACAGAGCTCTTTTTCATGATTTTGACCCTCAAAAAGTCGCCAATATGACGGATATTGATGTCGAGCGATTGTTACAAGACGAGCGTATCGTTCGCCATCGAGCTAAAATAGAAGCCACAATACATAACGCAAAAGCTTTTTTGCAGATCGCCAAGGAGTTTGGTTCATTTAGCCAATATTACTGGGCCTTTAGCGATCATAAGGTCATTGATAATTCAATCAATCACCACACAGAAGCGCCAGCGGTAACCGAACTCTCCACTCGCTTCGCTAAAGACTTGAAGAAAAGAGGTTTTAAATTTCTTGGGCCCACCACCTGTTATGCTTTTATGCAGGCTACGGGCATGGTAAATGACCATATTGCTGATTGCATGGCTCGTACTTCTTAACATACAAACCCCATCCTAACCCTTGAAGATAAGGGAAAGGGACTAGACCGTGGCTCTGTGCTTCTCTCTTGCTAAGGGGGAGGCTGGAAGGGGGTAAAGTGATGTATAAAAGGCCCAGAAACGAAAAGGAGTTCCTTGATTTCACTAATGTTTCCCCTAAAGTAGTCGATACAGTAAAAAGACGTTATGCCTATGAGTATTGCTCTCTGTTCATCCTCATTGGGCTTGTGTAACTTTCATTTTGGTTTGGTATTCATACATGTTTAATAACAAAAGCATTCTTATTACTGGCGGTACGGGGTCATTTGGTCGTCAGTATGTCAAAACATTACTGGCCAACTACCAACCCAAACGCTTAATTATCTATTCCCGTGATGAGTTAAAACAATACGAAATGCAGCAAGATTTCGATGCCGCCTGCATGCGGTATTTCATTGGGGATGTAAGAGACAAAGACCGTTTGACTCAAGCCATGCGGGATGTGGACTATGTCATTCATGCTGCCGCGCTTAAGCAAGTACCCGCAGCAGAATACAACCCAATGGAATGCATCAAAACCAATATTCACGGGGCAGAAAATGTTATTGCTGCCGCCATTGCGAACAATGTGGATAAAGTCATTGCGTTATCCACGGATAAAGCCGCCGCCCCTATTAACCTTTACGGGGCAACCAAATTGGCGTCCGATAAGCTATTTGTTGCCGCCAACAACATGGTTGGCCAAGGCCGTACCCGTTTCTCTGTGGTTCGTTATGGCAATGTCGTTGGCTCACGTGGCTCAGTGGTGCCTTTTTTCCAAAAATTGGTGGCCGATGGTGCAGAATCGATTCCCATCACTCACCCAGATATGACCCGATTTTGGATTACACTCCCCATGGGAGTGGATTTCGTTTTAACGAATTTCCAACGCATGCATGGCGGTGAAATTTTTGTGCCTAAGATTCCCTCTGTGCGCATTCTGGATTTGGCAGCGGCTTACGCGCCAAATATTCCCACTCGAGATGTTGGCATTCGTCCTGGTGAGAAACTGCATGAAGTCATGTGTCCAAGCGATGACTCCTACCACACCTACGAGTTTAAAAACCATTATGTGATTGCCCCAAGCATCAAATTTTATCAAGATGATATGGATTTTGCTCACAGTCGTTTAGGTGAAGTCGGTGAATTAGTTGAGCCCGGCTACGAATATCAATCTGGTAGTAACCCACACTTTTTAAGTGTTGAAGAGATTTTAACCTTCGATGACGCACACTGATTTTATACCTTACGGTCGCCAATCCATTAGCGAAGCCGACATTGCCGCTGTGGTCAAATCGCTGCGTTCTGATTTTTTAACACAAGGTCCATGTGTTAGTGAATTTGAAAACGCCGTTGCGACCAAAGTCGGCGCCAGTTACGGCGTCGCCGCCAACAGCGCCACCTCGGCGCTGCACTTAGCCTGTTTGGCATTAGGGGTTGGCACTGGGGACAGGGTATGGACATCGCCTAACACCTTTATTGCCTCGGCCAATTGTGCTCGCTATTGTGGCGCCAACGTCGACTTTGTTGATATTGATCCTCGCACTTACAATATGTGCGCGAACAAATTGGCGCAAAAGCTACAAGCCGCAAAGTTAACAGACACACTGCCCAAAGTGGTGATACCTGTGCATTTTGCTGGACAATCCTGTGATATGGCAGCCATATACGCCCTATCAAAAACGTACGGTTTTCGTATTATTGAAGACGCTTCCCATGCCATTGGTGCGACTTATCAAGGCGATTACGTAGGCTGTGGAAAATTCAGCGACATCTGTGTTTTTAGTTTCCATCCAGTAAAAATCATTACCTCAGCGGAAGGCGGCATGGCCGTCACCAACCATCAGCAGCTTGCCAAACACATGCGCACTCATGCGTCACAAGGTACCACCAAATCGCCAGATGAGCTCACGCAACAACCAGGTGATTGGTATTATGAACAACATACATTGGGATTTAACTACCGTATGACAGAGCTACAAGCGGCGCTAGGGCTCTCTCAGTTATCTCATCTGGACGACTTCATAGAACGCCGTCACCGTCAGTTCGAAAACTATCAAACCCTGCTGAAGAACTTTCCGATCACTCTGCCCTATCAGGCGGAGGACAATTATTCCTCGTTGCATTTGTATCCGATTTTATTACCAGAGCACAATAAGTCCGCCAGAAAAGGCGTGTTTGATGTACTTCGTCACGCAGGTATTGGCACTCAGGTACATTACATTCCTGTGCATACTCAACCTTATTATAAACAGCTAGGGTTCAATGATGGCGACTTTCCTATCGCAGAAGATTATTACGCCCGCACACTGAGTTTGCCACTTTTTGCCGACCTCACTTATGCTCAACAAGAACGGGTGGCGCTGATTTTAAAACATGCCTTAATCGCTAACCGTGTCATGAGAGCCTAATCATGTCAGACGAACGGTCGTTACAAGATGCCACTCTTTCTGCTAATCGCCCTTATCGAGTGGCGGTAATACCCGCTCGTGGTGGTTCTCAGCGTATTCCACGAAAAAATATTCGATTATTAGATGGCAAACCACTGATTGCCTATTCTATTGAAACCGCCCTAGCATCCGGATTATTTGATCGCATTATTGTGTCCACTGACGATGAAGAAATTGCCAACGTGGCACGCCAATTTGGGGCCGAGACGCCCTTTTTACGACCCGCTGATCTGGCGGATCATATGACAGGCACCACACCTGTGATGCAACATGCTTTGCGGTTTTTAATGGCTGAAGGGCAAACACCAGACCAAGCCTGCTTAATTTACGCCACTTGCCCTATGTTGACGTCGGAAGATATACAACGAGGTTTGGCACAGCTCGATGAAAACACAGCGTTTTGCTTTTCCGCCACCACCTTTGCCTTCCCCATTCAAAGAGCGCTTCACATTCAACACAATGGTGAGTTAGCCCCTATGTTCCCCGAGCATATTCGCAAGCGCTCACAGGATCTGGTTGAAGCCATTCACGATGCTGGCCAATTTTATTGGGCCAGTATAAAAGACTGGTTTAACGAGGAGATATTTGGCCCAAAATCCAAGCCTTTGTTGTTGCCAAGACATCGAATTCAAGACTTAGACACAGAAGAAGATTGGTTACGACTCACGCAAATTATGCGCCTACAACAAGCCTCAGATTTTACAAATTAAGAGAGATGAAAAGAGTCGCTTACTTGCTTCGCGACGCGTTTTGCCCCATCACCATCCACTAAATGACGAGCAATTTGACGGGCTTTTTCTTGCCACTCAAGATCGAACCAAGCACGGTTCAGCTCCTCGACTAACTGTTCTATGCGTTGCCCACGCAAGGCGTCAGACACATCGTCAAACCGTACAGAACGACACCAGCCCAATGGGACGTGTTGCTCAAGAGATCGCGTTTGATTTTCAGCCACCTGGGCAAATACAGTCGGCACTCCCATACAAGCTAATTCGAATAAGGTACCTCCCGCAGCGGAAATCGCCATCTTCGCCTGTTTCATCAGGGGAGTCACGTCAGACAAACCTTGCTCAATAGCAATACGATGAGCAAGACAAAAGCCCAACACTTGATCTGCATTCTTCGCATTAGCGCCTAATAAAACCCTAATATCTTGTGCAGGAAAATCAGACCTCAACAAAGCATTTAAAATCGGTAAGGTCAGTGCTAAAGGGTCGGTTCCACCTAGGGTAATAAGCAATTGACTGGGAGTTAGAACATCCTTTACATGGTCAATGGAATGACCTGAACGCTGAAACACAGGTCTCAGTAAAGCGTATTGACTGCCCGTTAAGGGGTATTCGATTTGCTTGGTATAATTTTGTTGTAAAGGATTAAGCAGCCACTTAGCAGGGAATACGCCCCTGTCATTCATGTCATCTAGGACCAAAAGATTCGGCTGATGCTGGTAAAGCCTCGCAATATCCTCAGCCAAATAGCCATAATGATCCAATATGACCAAATCCGCTTGCGCCGCCAATCGCCAAAATTGCGTTTCTGAATCAATGAAAATGTCTTCGGCCGAACCAAAAGCCTGATAGCGCCGATCCATCACGAACCGACATTGCCAGCCTAGCATCTCAAACGCATGCGTCAAAGCTTGGCAGCGAACTCTGTGCCCCATGCCAATCTCGACTGAAGCATCGGCTCGCACCAGTAATTTCACACCATCATATCCCAAGCAAGTGGCTGACCTTTTTGTACGTCCATCGACAAGGTTTTGCCTAACACATCCGGCCAATGTTTAGGAGCAAGGCCAAACGATGGACGAATAATTTTTAAGTGCGCTTCTGTCAATGTGGTACCAGCGGGTAAATCCACGGCCACATAGATAGAACGACGGTATTTTTTGGCCGCTTGCTCGGCGTCTGAGCCACCGTACGTCACTGTACCAAGTGCGGCTTTCGCAGCACGACACGCGTCGACTAAGGCTTTCATTTCCATAGGTTCCATGGAAAAAGCCGCGTCCACACCACCCGCACTGCGATCCAACACGAAGTGTTTCTCAATAACAGTAGCACCTAATGCCGTAGCAGCCACGGCGGCGCCTAGTCCTTGAGTGTGGTCCGACAATCCCACAGGACAGCCAGTTTTAGCGGCCAAATCGGCCATCGTTATCAAATTAGAGTCTTCTATTTTTGCTGGATAAGTACTGGTGCATTTGAGCAAGGTTAAAGGGTTATCGCCAATCGCACGAATGGTTGCTACGGCTTCTTCTATTTCCTCTAACGTCGCCATTCCTGTCGACATAATAATAGGCTTACCGGTTCGAGCCACCGCCTGAATCAGCGGAATATCGGTCATTTCGAAGGAGGCAATTTTGTACAATGGCACGTCCAAGCTTTCCAAAAATGCCACGGCACTCAGATCAAAAGGCGAACTAAACGCCACTAATCCCAAAGATTCAGCCAATTCAAATAACGGCTTGTGCCACTCCCAAGGCGTGGATGCCTTAGCATAAAGGTCGTACAAGTTACTTCCACGCCAAAGGCTGTCGCTTTCGGACACCATAAACTCCCCATGACGAACATCCAGTGTCATGGTGTCTGGGGTATAGGTTTGCAACTTAATGGCATCCACACCCGCGTCTGCTGCGGCGTGAATCATGGCTTTGGCCAGTTCAAAATCTTGATCATGATTGCCCGATAACTCAGCAATAATAAAGGGCGTTTTCTCAAACATAATGAAAATCAACCATTGTAATAAGTGATAAGATGATCATTACCCTGATCAACATACTCAGAAGCCTGCTGAAGCATACTGGGCATTTCTTCCAGAAACTCACACCAAGGCTCAAATAGATGACGCGCACGTTCTATCGCTTCACTTTCGTCTTCAAATTTAAAAATAAACTGCACGATTAAAAAAGCTGAATAAGTAAAAGAACCGATCAATAAATCGTAGATATGACGATGCACACTGCCTTTCAAAAAGTAAATTTGACGATGATGAGACCAAAGCAGATCGCATACGTGTGCGCGTGTTCTGATCCCTGCATCCCATCCTTGCTGTAGTGTCTGGCTAATCTTACGAAAATCCTCTACAGAAATAAGCGCATCAGCGGCTTTGTCGAGCAGTGATTCTGGGGGATCCGTAAAAAACGCACTTTCTAAAATATCAATGACTTTAGCATGGTCGATTTTAGGATCCGTAATCAATACATCGTCGATATGCAATGGCGTAACACCTTCAATCTTAGCGCCATCGGATAAGTTAAAGCTGGCAAAGTTACGGCGTTTATTGAGTTGTCGTGTCAAAGACTCTAATTGAACTCGTGAAGTATCCATGATACCAGTCGCATAAATCGTGCCACCAAAGTTTCCTTCACGCTCTACCAATTTGGCTTCTTTAAAGGTTTGAAAGCCGGATTCTTTACCGTCTTTATAATAACCACTGTGAACGGAGTGATGGCTGCCTTTGTCTTTAAAACCGTTATCCACACCGAGGTAGTACACATTATTAAAACCAAACAGATGCACATAAGATAAAGCCAAATTCGCCACGACAGGATTGCAGAAATTTAACTGCACATACTCTTTGCTGTCGCCATGAGAACGGGCTTGATTAAGCATCAAAGACGTGATCGCTTCACCTGGCTTCATTGCCATGCCAGAGCGTTTAAAACAATCAAATAAACCTGGGTGCATCACATTAACAGACAAGCCCCAAATTTTATCTAAGTAGTCTTGGTCTAAAAACTGAAACTTATCAACGGTTTGCTTGAGTCGTTCTATATCCACGTGAATATCGGGAGTAACACCTAGTTTTTTTAAGGTGTTGATGGTTGAACCGCAGCAGATCAACAACACTTGATCTCTGACTTCCTTCACCAATTCAATCCCCTGATCAAGGGACGGACCGTTTCCTAAAATGAAAACTGGGATGTTTTTGACCCATTTAGGTAAAATATCTTGGCCCTGAAAATGAGCAATTTTCGTTTTAGGTAAGGACTTTAAACCCTGTGCAATACCAATCAGTGCATCATCAAAAAAACCCCATCCCATGATCTGACGAGCATAATGCTTTTTAAAGTACTCTATTGCCTGATCGTTTTCAGGGCTGCTATAACCGACATACAAAAAGGTCTCTGGCGCCATGAAAAAGCCATTCTCTTCCAACTGCCGCAAATATTTTTCGGTAAACTCTTCTGAACTTACGCCTAAAAAGAAATGAATGGTACGACCATCGCGATTAAAGGTCTCTAAAATATCTTGCCACTCAATGGCGAACAATGAATAGTAAAAAAAATCCAAATCACGTTCATAAAGATAAAGGTGTTTGATCTGACGCTCAGCAAGCAAAATTTCAAGCTGATAGCCGAACTCTATGCCAAAAACAATAGTCGATCCGACGAACTCTGGCCAGCCATCTTGTGGGTTTAGCCCTTCTGATTGGCGTTCAACTTGGTCTAAAATCTTATTACTGTAATACACGTGACGACTGGGATGATTGGCCGTACGCTCTAAATTTAAGACTGTTTTGTTAGGCTTTAAAAGAGCACGTCTTACCTTCTCTTCGGCTTGAGCGCGGGGGGCATTCGAAAAAAGCGGTACACCAATATCTTCACGATAAAGGTTAAGTTCACCACCCTCTTCCATGTATATATGACGTTTTTTAGGCTGATAATCTTGGAAAGACTCGAAAATATGAGGCATGACTTGAGAGAATACAGTCATGTTTCTTAGATATCGTTCTGTTAGCTCATGATCATTCTCTTTGAGGCGAGCCGCACCTCTTTCAAACATAGAAGCAAATGCCTCTGCCTGACCAAGAGACGAGAAATTCTCCTCACTCTGCATGTTTCACGCCTTTGTACTTATTCACACCCTTACGGGATTTATGAGTTTGATAAAGTTGTTTTTGCATTTCTGAGCGCACATCACGTATCAACCGAATCGCTGATTGATGCACCTTTATGAAGTGCTTTATTTTTTCATTAGCCGCCGGATCCTCGAGCGGCTCAATGGTCAAAATAAAACGGTTATTGTCTTCGCATAACTGCTGAATTTTATCTATGTCTCTGTCAGTAACACTTTGTTCTAATGCGGCACTCAAGGTTATTAAGTGAGACATGTTAAACATTAAATTGCGCCCACTCTAGCTTCACTTTGACCACTATAGGCCGCTTCTTTATCGGCGTTAGAAATTTGATCCCAAGCACCTTTAATTTGCAAAAGAAGCCCCATTACTTGATCTAAAATACTGGTATCCCTAGTGATGCTGGCCTCGGTAATGCGTACTATCATATATTCATACAGGGACTCAAGATTATCTACAAGCTCAGGATTGACATCACGGTCTAGCGCATCTCTTAAAGCATTAATAATCTCGCTGGCACGAGTCAATGCCGCTGCCTTCCCTTCCAAATCAGAACGTTCAATACAGCCCTTACCTAAAGCAAGCTTTTCAAGCGCGCCTTGCATTAAGAGCTGAATGACACGATGAGGGTCAGCCGACGCTAAATCGGACTTGATTGAGTCCTTTCTGTAGGCTTGGATCCCTTTACTCTTGTACATATACAACCCCATTTTATTCAGTTTAAACCATTTTACATTTTCGCTAAGACAGAGTTTAAATAACCACCCTGTGCGTTCATTTCCGCTAGGCGAGAATCCAAACTCGTAAACTTAGTGCGAAGCGACTCTTCGTATTTCGCCATACGATCTTCATACGCTTCTAATGTCTCTTCTGTACTATCTATCGACCGACTTATGGAATCCTTTAATGTATTTGTCATACCACGTGGTCCTGTATAGTTATCCAACAGGTTCTCCAATGACTGAGCTAAGCCATTATCACCAGACATCAACGGCGCTATCTCGCTGTAGCCTCGCTTCATGGCATTATTAAACTTGGTACTATCGAAACTTAATTGGCCTTGGTTGTCCATTTTGACACCTAAATCAAAAATGGATGTAAAGGTCGATGAATCACCATGACCACTCATTAACTGAGTCGACAAAGACGCTTGCAGATTTCGAATCATGCTATTGCCATTCAGTACTGCGCCTTTTTGAGAGCTGGCATTTAACAAGCCGACCATGTCGTTATAGGAAGAGATAAACTCTTCTATCGTTTCTTGCACTGTTTTTTGATCAAAACTAATGTCGACTTTTGTGGTCTTGCTTGTTGGCGCTAGCGCTTCTATAGACAACCCAGCAACAGCGTCATCAAAGGTATTGGTGTCGTTTCGAATTTGAATGCCATCTACGGTAATCACGGCATCACGTGCTTCTTCACCCAAAGGCGTGTATAAACCTGCAAAAGCCCCTTCTGTTGAGACACTGTCTAAAGTAAGACCCGCAGCAAAAAGTGAGGAGGTGTCCTGTGAGTCATCAAGCTCAGCAGAATCACTATTAGATACGTCTTCCTCCTCTTGAATAGCGCTCTCTTCATCAGCAGGAATGGGACCATCGTTTGCAAAATCAACGTCATCACCTTCAAGGTCTAATTCATCGACTTCATCAATTGAAGCATCCTCGACGTCTGTGTCTTTACTTTCTTCAACCGCAGTATTGTTTTTAATAACATTCCCATCTTCATCTCTGAGAACAGCAGTGTTGGAAATTTTTAAGGTATTGCCAGCGCCTTGAATAGAAGAGGTTAACGTAAAAAACAAATTACCATTACCATCGTCAACAAGATTGGCTGACACACCAAAATTATCTTCTGACGTATTAATTTGATTACGTAATTCGGAAAGGGTTGTACCCGCAGCCACATCCATTGAAAATTCATGACTGCCAGCTTTAAAAATAAGTTGTGCCTCTTCTTTAGAGACCACATCATCAGCAGAAGAAAAAACTCCAGGAGCTGACATAACACGACTGCCTTTTGCTAATTGATTCACATCAATAGCATAAGAGCCATTAGAAGCTGTACTATCTGTGGTGATAGCAATAACTTCTTCTCCTTCTTTTTGGGCTATTTTTGCATCCCGACCAGTAAAGAGTTCATCATCATTAAGCGCTTTAACAGAAGACTTAAAGTTATCAATGGCAGAACCAACTTTGCCTAGAGCAGACAACTCAGCTTCATAACCATTGATTTTATCTTGATAAAGTTTAACCTTGACGTCTTTTTGAGCACTCACCATTTGTTTTACAAGGGACTCTAAATCTATACCAGACCCTGCGCCTAATGAGCCTACCGACATAACTTTATCTCCTAACGCTTCGCATTATCTATGACCTAATCAAACCTCACTGTTTACTAAGGTTCCTTTGATATCACTTAATTGACTCATGATAGCATCAATTCTCTCAGACATTTTAAGAAACTCTTCTGTTGGAATTTGACGAACCACATCTCCTGTTGACTGATCCAATACCTTAACAATATTTTGCTCTCGGTCTTCAGTCATTTCAAAGGTTAAATGCACATTTAATTGAGACAATTTTTGATTCATTGCCTTTAGATCGCTTTGCTCAATAGGGGCTGACAAAGCGGAAGACTGAGAATGTCTATTTTCTCTATCACTTTTGTTTGTCTCGGCCGCATTCTGTACAACTTTAGCGTTTGCTTGACGTAATGCAGCAAAATCTTCCACTGAACGCTGTTCTGGCTTCAAAGGATAGTTGAAACCCTGCTTAGAAAAATCACTGGCATTAATAGACATATCAGAGTTCCTCCTAATAGACAAAAGCCGGGACAAAGTCCCAGCTTTCCGTTACCACTAAAACTTAGCCTAAAAGAGACAAAGCTGTTTGTGGACGTTGGTTCGCTTGAGCCAAAATAGATGAACTTGCTTGTTGAAGAATTTGAGAGCTTGTTAGCTCTGCAGTTTCCGCAGCAAAGTCAGCATCACGAACGCGAGCACGAGCAGAGGATACGTTTTCTGTAATGTTACTCAAGTTACTGATTGTTGAGCCAAAACGGTTTTGAATCGCACCCAATTCAGCACGCTTTGAGTCAACCGCAGCAATCATAGTATCTAATGTATCAACCATACTCTGAGCATTCGCTACAGTAGAAACCGAAGCCGTAGAAACACTCACCTGAGCCGTAGTAGAACTACTGGATAGGCCGGACATAGTGAAACCACCATTACCCGCATAATCGATTGTGTTATTAACACCGCCGTCAGTCAGGTTAAAACTGATCGTTTGGTTAGAGTCTGCCCCCACCTGGAAGATACCAGTGTAGGTACCATCTAACAAATTCTCACCACCGAAAGTAGTATCGGAAGCGATACGGTTTATTTCGGTAGAAAGTTGACTTACTTCTTGTTGAATTGCTGCACGGTCTTTATCTGAGTTAGAGCCGTTTGACGCTTGGATAGAGAGTGTACGCATACGTTGCAACATATTCGTCGTTTCATCTAGTGCACCTTCTGCAGTTTGCGCCAAAGAAATACCATCATTGGCGTTGCGAACAGACTGATTCAAACCATTTACCTGAGAGGTTAAACGGTTAGAGATAAGTAGACCTGCTGCATCATCAGAAGCGCTATTGATACGCAAACCAGAAGACAAACGTTCAAAAGAAGTATCCAAAGATTTAGCAGAGCCCATCAACTGGCGCTGAGCGCTTAGAGATGAAGTATTTGTATTTACGTAAAGAGCCATTATAGCCTCCTAGGTTTTATTAAATCCTGCAAGTTAAAGCAGATCGTATAAGGTTTTCGGCAAGACTTTGAAAACCTTTAGTCAGATTCGGAATCTTTTTTCCTCAAACTGGAAAAAAGATTCCATCATGGCGGCAAATTAATGCCTAACTAATTGTTTTGAATAACTAAAAAACAATTAAATTTTTTTACACTTTTTCTTTTAAAAAAGGTTATTTTCGTTAAATTGCTCATTAAACACACACAAAACCCCATAAAACTGACGCAGCTGTGACAAAAACAAGAGCAAGCGACAGTCGAGCAACCACAGGCCACATCAAGTGCTTATCAAGCGATCAAAAAGCGGCAAAACCCATCCTTCAATCGACACAAAACAACCCAAAAAACGACAAAAAATGGCCCATCAAAATAGTCAAATAAAGACCCTTTTTTCTCAGCTTCTCGTGGCACAAATTGCCGGTTGAGATACGCAAAAACACGCTGTCTCAAGACAAAAACATAGCCATTACTCACCCACAGCAAGACCTGTACGCCCAAAAAATCAGCACATTACATCCCCTAAAAGACGCAACTGCGTCAGGTGGTAATTTCCACTTTTCATTTTTTAAAACCAAATATTCTACAAACCACACTTCCCCCTTCATGTGAAAATCTACTCATATGTTTTATGTACCAGAACTGGTCGCTCCACCCTCTTGCAGAGGAATCACCAACGCCAGACATAAAATAATCAAGACCCATATCCCCACAACACACTCATCAAATTAAAGACACAGCTGTGCCGTCTGAAGATTGTGTTTTTTAATATTGAGGACGCAGCGATTCACAAGAGCCAAAGCCTTTGTAAAACACTCTAGAACATGCCATCCCCCCATACGAAAGACGTGGCCTTATCTACTTCGTAGCGACAGCTCATACAGAAATAAAATGACCACATAAGATCTCTAATCAAAAATCAGACTCCTCACTCGCCAACATTCAGTCAAAAAAAGACGCAGTTATGCCGTGCAATCCTTTCAATATTTCATTTTATGGACGTGAAAATGTGCAGAAAAAACGCTCCGCATAACCTAGGTGCCATTCACTTTATTCAGTGCATTGGCATCAACATAATGACGTCAATAAAAACCGAGCAATACGCACATGAAGCTTTGGCCACTAAAACCCTAGCGACTGTTAACTTTTCAACATAAATTAAACCCATCTATTTACTATTGAGAAAAACACCACAGACCAACTTGCTAATGGCGTGCAACACTATCTTCGTCATAAACAATAATGTCGGTTTAAAAACCAACCATTCATTACCTTGAAATGTGACGTCAAACCCCGTCCTTCCCCATTAAAACCATGCAGCTTTAAAACTCATTCAGTCAGAGCGCCTTACCTCAACACCCTGCCGATGAAGCCCATCTCAAAGCCAATTCGGAACAAAATGAGACAATTATCGACTCTTAACATTGTTCACCAACCGCCTGTGACATAAGCCTTTATCACCTCCTAAACCACAAAAACGCGAACAGAACGCATTATTTGGGCAAAAAAAAGCCAGGTGAAAAATTCACCCGGCTTAAAAGGCACCTCTAGGAGAGAGAAGTTGCCCATAATCCGAGAAAAGACTCGAATACTTTGTAAAAGCGGCAATCTGGTGTCGCTTTACGCAATGCCATTTATTTCAATTAATTACCTAGTAAAGAAAGTGCTGCTTGAGGACGCTGATTTGCCTGAGCAAGGATTGTACTACTCGCTTGCTGCAGAATTTGCGCACTGGTTAAATTAGCTGTCTCTTGAGCAAAATCGGCATCACGAACACGCGCACGTGCAGCGGATACGTTTTCAGAGATATTGCTTAAGTTCGTTATGGTTGAGCTAAAACGGTTTTGTACCGCACCTAACTCTGCCCGCTTAAAATCTACTGCTGAAATCATCGTATCAATGATGCCAATCATACTTTGTGCGTTGACTATCGTTGAGACAGAGGCGGTTGATACACTTACTTGTGCTGATGCTTGGCTTGATAGACCAGACATTGTGAATCCGTTGTTACCTTGGTAGTCGATAGAATTATTCGCACCACCAAATTCCAATGTAAAACTAATAGTTTGATTAGAATCAGCCCCCACTTGGAACAAACCTTGGTAAGTGCCATCTAGTAAGTTTTCACCACCGAATGTTGTGGTTGATGCGATACGGTTTATCTCTTCAGATAATTGCGCCATTTCTTGCTGTAGTGCGACGCGATCTTTTGCTGTATTTGACCCGTTGGCCGCTTGTATAGACAAAGTACGCATACGTTGTAACATGCTCGTCGTCTCATCCAACGCACCTTCAGCAGTTTGAGCCAAAGAGATACCATCGTTTGCGTTTCGAACAGATTGGTTCAAACCATTAATCTGTGATGTCAAACGATCTGAAATTTGAAGACCAGCAGCATCGTCTGCAGCACTGTTAATGCGACGACCAGATGATAAGCGCTCGTAAGATGTATCAAGCTCACGACTAGAGTTAGTAAGCATACGCTGAGCATTCAGCGAGGAAACGTTTGTATTTACATATAAAGCCATTTTTTCTCTCCTAAGAACATTTTTTAACGAGACAACCTTTTGATTTAATTAGTTATTTGGTTTTTGTCTCTTATTAAAGTTATCGACACACTCAGTCTGATCTTTAATATTTTTTTATACTTTTTTTGATTTTCTTACGTTTTCCAAACTCAAAAAAAGCGGTACTCACAGTTATCGAACTCAAAGCAAATAACTTTAAAAATAAAAGCACTAAAACATCAAAATAATACAAAAAGAGCAACAGCATAAAAAAAGCCCCAAAATATTTGAACTCTAATCTTTTATTAAGTGGTGAACGGTGAACGGTGAACGGTGAACGGTGAACGGTGAACGGTGAACGGTGAACGGTGAACGGTGAACGGTGAACGGTGAACGGTGAACGGTGAACGGAATTATGAGATATGATTAATAAATTGCAAACCAAAAGCTTGCGGGTCAACTTCGTTTTCAATTACGACTTCTGTTCTCAGGTTGGCAGACTTATTCAACTCAATATCTGAAGCCGCCACAAAAGCTTTATTTGTTATACTGTACACCTGTCGGATGAGCGCAGGTTGAAAGGATTTATTAAGCGTCAGGACAAATCCTATTCGCCCATTAGACAATTGCACACAGGAACCGACAGGAACAGAACCAATACTCTTTAAAAAGACCGAAAGCAATTGCTTATCAAACGCCAATCCTGACTCCTTTTGCATCTGCTGGCACGCTTTAATAGGTCCCATAGAGGGTTTATGAGGCTGCTCTGATGTCATAGCATCATAAGCGTCTATAATCGCAGCTATTTTACCGTAAACCGATATTTCATCACCTAGTTTACCAGCAGGATAACCAGACCCATCTATTTTTTCATGATGGTCTGATAGCATTTGAAAAACAGCCTTAGGTATCCCCTCACATTTCTGCAAAATCTGCTCACCAAACTGGATGTGTTTTCGAAACAAGTCAAACTCACTGTCAGTCATTTTTGTCGTTTTTGTCACCATGGCCATCGGCAAACGAAAACGCCCTAAATCAAATAACAAAGCACCCAGAGAGATAACCTCAATATAGGCATTTGACAATTTCATTGCTTTAGCAAAGTGAATACCGAGGACTGCCATCCCCATGGCATGCTGCTCTAAGTAAATGGACGCATCTTTTATGTGACGTATGGCCATTAAAGAAAAGTTGTTTCGTGTATGAGATTCAATTAAACGACGACAAAATTTTATCAACTCCGGCATATCCAGTTGCTCACCGCGCTTAAAGCGCTCGACTTGCAAAGACAATAACGAATACCCATCTTGAAACAACTTAAGCGCGGTAATCGTTTCATCATCAAATGAAGTCGGAACAAACTTACTCTCGAGAGGCACTTTTTTATTGGCGATCGATAGTGTGTGTTTTTGTTCTAATTCGGCAATAGAAGTAGCACTCTCTTGTACCGAACCATCAGCACTCCTCTTCTCCATTCGAGCTTTGTAACTCAGGATGTACTCTCGGGTCTGCTCATTCAGCTCTTGCCGGAAGTAACGGAACAAGCTCTGCCCTTTGGTATGCTTAATACGGAGTTCTTTGGTATTCAAATCAGGATTAAGCTTTTTAAGACTTTTGACAGATCGACCATTAGCAATAGACAAACACAAAAGCAGGAATCGTTCTTGCGCATCATACAGCCTTTCACGTCGGCTGCTGAGCAACTTATCATGGGAAAAGTATGGATCGTAAGGTAAAAACTCTGCATCTAAGACAGGTCGTAACACATCAAAAGTCACTTGTCGCATCGCAACACTTACAATTCTGTCTCTTCGACCGTGCATTTTAATTAAACTTTGCACCCGTTTACTGCCAACAATCTTGTCTTTGAGTTCCAAAATATCCAGTATTTCTTCCATATCGAAATACCCAACATGAATATCAGCCCCAAAACAAGACTCTATGTTAAATGCCGGCATTTTTTATCTCATACCCTAATGATTACATTTTATTAAAAAGAGAAAGATTATTCATACGAGTAAACACTTTTTGTGACGCACTCAGCGCAGACTCTTTCATGGTCAACTCCGTGGCAGCCGCCGCAATATCCAAGCCGCCAATACGATCTTGCGCAACGCTATTTGATAATTGATTTGCTGAACTAAAGCTGGTCCGATCCTGAAGGATATTCAATCTCGCCCCCACAGAAGAGCGGCCTTCACTGACTTTTCTTTGCGCATTATTAATACTGGTGGTTGCGTCATAAAAAGCCTTCTGACGCTCATCAGGGCTAGACATGGCATTACTCAATACAGCCAAAGTATCATTAATTTCATTCAATACGTTATCACGTCTTGGCTTATCTAAAGCAATATCGACAACGGCTCCCGGAGCACCACTCAACTGGAAGGTCATTCCAGCAAAAGTAATAGGCTTGCCAGCGGTATAAGATCCTGAAGACACCACTTCACCAAGACTATTGGTAATACTATATGAGCCAGGCGTGCCATCAAAAGCGCGACGACGATCTTGATCTGCTTTGGTATCAGATCCAGTATAGGGCTCTATGGGATCAGCAACCGTACCTTCAGCAATAACAGGCAACGTTGTTAAACGATACTGATTAACTGCTGGATTTTCAGGGTCGTAATAGTCCTCAATAAACTGATTAAAGTCTCCCTGATGCTTTACTTTCGCAGTAAGAGAAACATCTCCACCAGACACCTGGGATGAAAAGGTTCGACTAGTCCAAATATCTTGAAACAATTTTTTCCCTGAATCTGAAACGGGAATTCTCATATCTTCGGATATTTGAGCAAATTTCTGACCTTCATTACCAGCCCATTGGTAACGACCTTCGCTGTTCAATATAAAAGGAGGGCCTTGCGTATCAGTGCCAGCAAAAATATAGTTGCCATCGGCACTCTTTGAGTTCATCAGCTCAGCCATTGACCCTGTAATCAAGGCTATTTCTTGTACAATCGCATCAACGTCTGCCTGTGTGTTGATATCGTTTTGCGCCTGCATAAAAAGCGTACGAACATCGTCTAAAGAATCATTCAGACTCTCTAGAGCCACTTCCTGATATTCTAAATTACTGGTTGCCATTTTGATGGATTCATCAAATATTTTTAGGCGGTTATTACTGCCTTCGTACATTAATATTTGACTCGCGCCAACCGGATTATCACTCGGCCTAACAATGTCTGTTTGCGCCGAAATTTTCTCTTGGGCGTTCAGAATTTTTTCGTTGGCTTGACCAATCGCTCTGCTCGACTGACTATAAATGAGATTATTCGTCACTCGCATAAAGTTACCTCATGATCCCTAATAGCGTTTCAAACGTCGTACGAGCAGCCGTGACGACCTGAGCAGAAGCAGAATAAGATTGCTGATATTTCATAAGGTTTACCGCTTCTTCATCAAGACTCACCGCTGATAACCTATCGCGACGGTTAATACTATCATTCATAATCACTTCGCTGGATTGTGCATGACCAGCTGATTCCGCCGTCTTCGTTCCAACATACGAAACAAAGCCTGCAAATGCTTTTGTCAAACTGGCTTTTCCTTCCACCAATGACTGGTTCTGTATGTTTATTAGTGCCAGGCCATTCACATTGTCAGATGGCCCCACATCATCCGTACTGATAGAAAACTCATCGCCCTGTTGCGGCATGGACGAAATCGACACATCAAATCCAGCATCTTTTGCCAAGCCCGCCTGCTCTAACAAATTACTGTATTGAAAAACGTTACTAACAGAAGCTAGCTCCGTCCCGGATGCGTCACGAACGACATACGAACTAGGCGATGTAAAATAAATCTGATGGGGTGAACTTGGATAAAGAGAACCATCTGCTGAAAACGCAGAGGAATCTGGACGAGTATTGGTCACCGCTGATACCGATATTCTTGCATCGGATAGGTTATCTGAATTTGTTGTCGCTCCCACAGGAGCGCTCAGCGCCAACGCATCACCATTTTTTGCCTGTATGCCAAGAGTGGCTGCAGCGTTAGCAGTTGGTGTAAAACGAAATACATCATCTTGGTCAATCGCATTCAAATCGCCCACGCGAATATCAAGCCCCAACTCTTCTATTTTGTAATACCCATTACTATCAGGAGTCATACTCGACAGATCAAATACGGTCGATTGACCAATCGCTCTATCATTCAAATTGTATTTGGTAATAGCAAAACGATTATCATCGGTTCTGCTTAACTCATAAGTATCTGTGGTAATTTTAGACGCTTCCCCAGGAGAGACTCTAACCGAGATATCAGATAATTTCTGAATATTATCTTTGCTGGAATAAATGTCTATTTTTCCCAAAGAAAATAAATCTCTGCCAAAGTCGCCATTCGCATCCAGTCCTTTGGCATTTTGTGTATTCATGGCATCGGCAATGGCTATCGCGTGCTGCCCTAGAGTTCGATCGGCGTAATCACTAAACTCCGTACGAAAGTCTACTAATCCACCAACACTGCCACCCAGGCTCTCGGTTTTCAAACCAACACTGTAGTTGCCAAAACTGACAACAAGGTCAATTTTTTTTGGACTTAAAGGGTTTTGAACCACCTTCAACTCAGTTGGGTTTTGATCCATCACCAAAGGCTGACCGTTCATTAATTGAATCGTCATTAATCCCTTGTCATTGAATTGAGCATTAATATCCAGATATTTAGAGAGATCTTTTGCTAACAATTCCTGTTGATCACGCAGCTCATTTGCAGGCGAAGCAGACAACCCTTCTTCTCGTAAAATTTTACCATTCAAATCAGAAATCTTTGTCGTTATGGCATTTATATCAGTCAGAGAAGTTGACAGCTGCTCCTTAACTAGATTTTCTTGATTAGTCACCAAGCCTGAAAGGGTTTTATACTGATTCACAAGATTATTTAAACTGGAATAAGCAAGCTCTCTGAGCGATGAAGAAGTAGGATCATTGTTCGCATTCTGCAATGCGCTAAACGCCTTATCCAAATAACCAGTAAGAGATACACTGTCTTCGGCAAGTAAACTGTCGGACATTGTCATCAGAGAATGATAAGTATCATGATAAGAAAAGTCAGACGTATCTGCTCGCACCTGTCCACTCACAAAATTATCAACCAGACGAGCCGTATCACGAATGACAACACCACCGACAGGCGAACTAGCGGTGTCTGTTCTTTGACGGCTATAGCCCTCAGTATCCACATTGGCCGTATTTTGCCCCGTCGTATTAATACGGGCATTACTGGACTGTAGTCCAGATAAACCAATTGAATATAAACTTGAGCCCATAGCTCACACCCCTAGTACGTTTGTCAGAAATAACCTTTAGCGTTATCGGCTACTCATGCAAGAACTTTACCAAAGATAAGAATTGTCTTAATTTATTGTGGTAAGCCTTTAAACCACTTACTAGAGAGGATGCTATCAATTTTATCGGAGTACTTAGGGTCCGTCGCGTAGCCACCTTTTTGAAGGGAAGCGGCAAACATTGACGCGTCATTTCCCGCTTTAAGGGCATCTTTATACCGCTCACTTGATGACAGAAAATCCGCATAATCTTCGAAACTCTGAGAAAAAGAATCGTATGCTCTAAATGCTGCTTTTTCTCGTTTTGCTACGCCATCACGAAATTCTAGGGTATTCACTACCGCGCGATCTCCATGCCAGCGACTGTCGGCTTTAATACCGAACAAATTAAAACTCGCCCCGCCATTTTCTTTGGCAATAGGGTACTTTCCCCAACCGGTTTCCAAAGCGGCCTGTGCAAGTACCGCCTTCGGATTCACGCCTAATTTTTCCGCTGCGCGCTGGGCATGTGGCCATAGATGCTCAACAAACTCATCTGGTGAATCAAACACAACGGAAATAGCCGATGGAGAAGGCTGAGTCGACTGGTCATTAACATGGGCAATATTCTGTGATTGCTGTTTCGCTTCTTGTTGAACCGATTCAATAAATTCTGTTGAGGCACGATGGGCCAGAGCCTGAATCCTCGCCAGATCTTGCTTAGCCACTTGATTAAGAAAGTCTGTATCACCCCGCTCTTTTGCGCCAGGAGAACTGACACTTCCTTGCTGCTGGTTTTGATATTGACGGATAAGCGCTTCCGATAAGCCTATGCCACCAGACTTGGATAAGGTTTGAGACATCTGAGAATCCATCATCTCTTGATACTGCTTGGTTTGAGCACTGGAAAAAAGGTCGCTCCCTATTGCTTCATTCGTGCTACGCATATTTTTGAGCAACATATTGATAAAAATAGACTCAAACTGCTGAGCAACAACTTCCAACGCAGCATCTGGATCTTGCTGAGCCTTAGTTTTTAACGCCGTTAATGTAGAGAAATCAGCAAAAAAATCTTGTTTAGGGGGTACTGAGTTCATCATAAAAACCGATCACCTATATCACAACCAAATCTGCGTTAATCGCACCAGCTTGCTTCAAACTTTCTAGAATCGCCATCACATCCCCTGGCGCCGCACCAACCTGATTAACGGCTCGCACAATATCATTCAACGAAGCGCCGGGGTCAAACACAAACATGCGGCCACTATTAGGGGCAATCTCTATCCCCTCACGAGGGGATATAATGGTTTCCCCGCCAGTAGCTGTACCATCTTGCCCAACCACAGGCGGCGTTTCTCTTATTGTCACAGATAAGCTACCGTGAGTGATTGCCGCCGGAGACACCTTGACATGCTGACCAATGATGATAGTGCCAGTACGAGAATTTACAACAATCCGCGCACGCTCTTCAGCCACATTCACCTCAAGGTTTTCAAGAATAGATAAAAATGTCACACGCTGACTCGAATCTCTGGGTGCTGATACTCGTATCGAAGTTGCATCAAGCGTGGTCGCTACTCCAGGCCCGAGCAAGTCATTAATTTTATCCGATACATGCTTAGCCGTCGTAAAGTCTGGACGATTTAAGTTAAACGTCAAGGTATCACCGGTATTAAAACTACTTGGCACCATACGCTCTACACTTGCGCCGTTTGGTATACGACCAACCGTAGGCACATTGACAGAAGTCCGAGAACCATCGGCCCCATTCGTTCCTAAACCGCCGACAATTAAATTACCTTGAGCAATGGCGTATACCTCACCATCAGCCCCTTTTAGTGTAGATAATAATAGGGTTCCACCTCGCAACGCACTCGCATTGCCGATCGAGGAGGCGGTTACGTCAATTTTTTGCCCTGGTTTTGAAAATGCAGGCAGCGTTGCCGTTAAAGAGACCGCCGCGACATTTTTCGATGTCGCACTGACCCCTTCAGGCAAAGTCACACCAAAACGCGATAGCATGCTAGCAAAGCTTTGATTGGTAAAAGGAGTACTGTCTCCTGTGCCATTTAGACCAATCACTAAGCCATAACCAAACAATTGGTTTTCTCGAACACCTTGAACACTGGCAATGTCTTTCAAGCGTTCAGCCTGAACAGAAAAAGACAAGAAATATAAGACAATTAGCGCTGCATACTTCATCACATCACCTATTGAGAGAAACCAATCTCTCGACTATTAAAATCATTAAATTAATAAGGCATATCACTAGAATTAAGCAGACGACTTACCCAACCCTGCTCACTTCCAGCGGCCACATCACCGGTACCTGAATAGGTAATTCTCGCATCCGCCACCCGTTCGGAATCAACGGTATTATTCGGAGAAATATCTTGCTTGCGCACCACTCCAGAAAAACGTATGTATTCATCTCCTTGATTTAAACGCAGCCACTTCTCACCGCGAACAGCCAAAAGACCGTTCGGATAAGTGCGAAACACTGTCACTGAAATGGTTCCGCTCAAACTGTTATTTTGATTAGCAGAAGCATTACCGGTGAAGTCTGTTCCTTGCTGTGGAAGCGTCGTATCCACCTTGAGCTCTTGTCCTAGTACCGTTGGGTTCTCAATAGTAGCAGAAGAAGATTTGGAAACAGTCGCAGCATTGGCTTTTGTTGATGTCGTCGTTTCATTCAAATTTATTGTGAGGATATCGCCAACTTTACTGGCCTTTTGGTCACCGAAAAACACATCCCCCATACTAGCCTGATAAATCCCCCCAGTTGGCGCTTGAGAAGGCGTCATACCATTTGGGTAAACGGGCGCATAATAAGGGTCATCGGATTGAATCGATTGACTGATTTGTGGACCGTTCAACGGATCATTTGGATCAGGCACATAACCTTTACGCGGTGTTTCAGCAGGCTCTTCTGGTGGCGCCTCTCCGTCGGTTACCGCATCAATCACAGCATCCGTTACAGCTGCCGCCGCACCCGCCGCCGCAGCGTTGGCTACCGCTTGCTCGTTAACATCCCAAGAAAGACAGCCTGACAAGCAAGCGCTGAACAAAATCAAGAAAACAAATTTAATCTTCATCATATTCCACATGTTATTATAATTGCTGTATTGCAAAACTCATCATACCGTCGGCAGAGGCAATAACTTTGGAGTTCATCTCGTAAGCTCGTTGAGTCGTAATCATATTCACAAGCTCTTCAATAGAATTGACGTTCGACGCTTCCAACATTCCCTGAGCAATGGTACCCAATGAATCCGTACCAGGCACTCCAACAATTGGAGGACCACTCGCATTCGTTTCGGTAAAAATATTTTGTCCAACTGAGTTCAGCCCTGTTGGATTAATAAAACCGGCAATATTAATAGCACCAACTTGCTGAGCATCCGCATCACCACTTTGTCGAACAGAAACTATACCGTCTTCGGCAATCATAATTTCAATTGCACCTGGATCAATTTGGATACCAGGTTCGACAAGCAAGCCTCCGGAAGTAACAAGCTGACCTTCACTATTAAGTTGAAGACTACCATCGCGCGTATAAGCGATAGTACCATCGGGCTGCAGCACTTGTAAGAAGCCTTTCCCTTGGATGGCGATATCAAGCTGCCTATCCGTCATATTGTAGTCACCGTTCGAAAAATCTTTTTGAGTCGCCCCAACTTTTACCCCTGTGCCTAACTGCAAACCAGAAGGTAGTTCCGCATTTTGAGCACTCAAACCACCCGGCGCACGGACTGTTTTGTACATCAGGTCTTCAAAAACCGCCCTGTCTTTTTTAAACGCCGTTGTTGATACGTTGGCCAAGTTATTGGCTACTACGTTTAACTGCTTATCCATCGCACTTAAACCTGTCTTACTCACCCACAATGCTGAATTCATAATCGCCTCTGTTACATTCCGTTATTCTTTATAGATTGATGATACTTAAACCGAACGCTGTAAGATCCGGGCGGAAGAATCCGCATTGTCTCGAATCGTATCCATCATTTTCACATTCATTTCAAAACGTCGCGCAAGGTTCATAATGTGGGTCATCTCTTCGACCGCATTAACATTACTACCCTCAATAAAACCGCTAACCAACTGTACATTTGGGTCAGGATCAAACTCTTGAGCATCCCGAGAATGTATCAAACCATCCTCTTCTTTGCGTAAATTCTGTGGATCAGGATTAACCAACTTAATCTGATTAAGTACAGCGACTTCATTTTCCGCGCCACCTTGAGGAACAATCGAGATAGAACCGTCTGCTGTAATATTAATATTGTTAAACGGTGGTAAAAAAATCGGACCATCCACACCAGCAACAGGCAAACCCCGTCCTGTCACCAATTGCCCCGCGGCATTAATTTGCAAGTCTCCAGCACGAGTATAGGCTTCCTGACCACTTTCGTCGTACACAGTAATAAAACCATCGCCTGTTACCGCAACATCGAGATTTCTCCCTGTTTGTATCATGTCACCTTGAGTATATCGCGTTGCGGGATTTTCGGTCATGGCATACACACGGCTTGGGTAATAGTCCCCATAGACCTGCATGGAGCGAGCCTGCTCAAAGTCAGAACGAAAACCCGTCGTGCTAACATTTGCCAAATTATTAGCATGTATTGTTTGGGCATTCATGGTTTGCACACCACCACTCATTGCCAAATATAAGGCCTTATCCACCGCGACACTCCTCAAAAATTCACATCACATTGTTAACTACTATCAAAAATCGTACCAACTTATAAAGACCATAAAAAAGGCAAAAAAAAGCCGGAACAACAAGGCCGTTCCGGCAGCAAATCTTCTCTCTCCAGAAAATCAGCGAAGGTTAATTATCGTCTGTGTGACAGTATTTTCTGTTTCTAATGTTTTACTGTTTGCTTGGTAATTACGCTGCGCCTCAATAAGCGCAACAAGCTCAGACGTTAAATCAACGTTAGATTCCTCTAACGCGCCTCCTTGTATTTTTCCAAACGTTCCCGTATTCGGACGACCAATGTCTGCAGGACCTGACCCCTTACTTGCCAGCCACGAAGTATGACCAGACGGCATAAGACCGTCAGCACTGTCAAATGTTGCCAAAGCAATCTGGCCAAGAGTTGCCGTTTGCTGGTTAGTGTAATTGGCCATTAAGAAACCATCAGTATCAAAAGAGACACCCTGCAATTCTCCAGCCGAAAAGCCATTTTGTTCAAAGCTATCGGTATTATTCAAAGCAAACTGCGTCGACCCCTTCAAATCTAATGGCGTAATTTGAATACGATTGGTAGGATCCAATCCCATGATCTCTAATGTAATCGGCTGAGGAACGCCAAAAGGAGGAAGCCCACGATAAGCTCCCAACAAGTTACCAGCAGGATCAAAAGAAACAGTTGTGTTCTTCTCTAAAAAGCGCGTATCTTCACCCGTAAAAGGATCCACATAACTTTCCTTACCATCCAGAGTGATTCGAAGCTCGTAGGTGTTATTTTCACCCTGCTTAATAAAGTAATACCCCATGGTATGAGGCTCGCCCAAAGAGTCAAAAACCGTTCTAGTATTGCCATAATTATAAGTTTCAGGACTTAATGGATCGAACACTTCACGGGCCACAGCAGTAGGCTCTCGTACTTCTTCTGGTGCAAGAGCTGAAGCAATCGCCACACCACCCAATGTACCAGCTACTGCTAAAGGTGTTTTTGTTGCGGCAGCTATCTCTGCTTCACCAGGCTCTGTAGCGCCAAGATACAGAAGCGCAAACGGCTCCTCCGCTACACCATCACCATTATAATCCGTTCCACCTTCTGCAGAGTTAAAGGTTGCAAAGGTTTCACCTAGAAATGAAGCACCTGTTTCATCCGTCAAGTTACCATCTACCGTCGCATGAACCTTATAAGTATTCGGCAACTCACTTTTTGAATAATAATAAGTCACTATATGACTTTGCCCATTACCATCTACAACCCCTTGAGTTTGTGTGAAGTTATAGGTATCTGGATTCAGTGGATCAAAATCCGCTCGAATAAAAGCCGGAACATCATCATTTTCTGAGTTCAAATTGACCTTTAATTCCATCGCTGTCGTTGGTTCCGGAGGAATCCTATCTGTAGGCACCTTTAAATCCTCTAAATTACCACCTACAACACCATCTACTGCATTAAAACCTAAAACATTACTGCCGTTATTGGTGACTAAAAAGCCATTTTCATCTAACTTAAAGTTACCTGCACGCGTGTAAGATTGAGCAATACCGGAATCTAAAACAAAGAAACCACTACCATCCACAGCAAGATCTAAATTGTTATCCGTATAAGAAATGTTACCCGCTGAAAATTCTTGAGAGACCTTACTCACACTAACACCGGAGCCGATACTATTACCGCTGCCAGCACCCAGCACGCTGGTATTGTATAGATCATCAAACTCAATACGCGACTTTTTAAAGCCTGTAGTATCGGCGTTGGCAATATTATTACCAGTAACACTTAAATAATCAGCAGAAGCCTTAATGCCAGACAGTGCAGTATTGAATCCCATAATGCTCTCCAATTACCCTAATATTTCTAATTCGTTAGTAAGTTTGATTTTTCCGTGGTTTTCCACATTTAAAACCGTGCCATTTTCACCATTGATGGTGACACCCTGAATCCGCGTAGGTAGCTGAGTGGTAAGTGCTGATACCTCACCCTTTTCATTGGTTGACGAAGCGGCAAAACGATATTCACCAGGCGGCAAAGGATTTCCTTCATCATCCAGCTTGTCCCACTTAAACTCACCTGAGTTCAGCGCAGCGGTACGCACTAAACGATTATCTGCATCGTATATTTTAACGCTGGCAGATTGAGAACCGTCAGGTATCACTGTTCTCAACTGAACGGACTCAAGGCCATCCGTCACTTTCACTTTACTTCCGTCCATTAAGATAGACTTCCCAACCAATGTTGAGGCGCTAAGTGCCTGATTGGACGTCAGCGAGGTAGCCATGTTTTCCAGTTGATCAGAAATACTAGTAAGCCTTTCCAACGAACTAAATTGAGACATTTGTGCCACCATGTCATTCGCATCTTGTGGAGAAGTAGGATCTTGCCCTTTCAACTGCTCAATATATAGCTTCAAAAAAACATTTTGATCCGCTAGTGCACCCGCCTCTTCCGTTTTAGACACATCAGGCTTTTCAATACCTGCTTTGGACTTAGCAGCATCGGTTCCATACTGGGAAATTAACCCACCCAGACCTTTGGTATCAGATATGTTTGCCATTTATCAGCTCCTATGACTGACCAAGCGTGAGCATTTTTTGCATCATACTTTTCGCTGAGTTCATAATTTCTACGTTTGTCTGAAAAGATCTGGAAGCGGACATCATATCGGCCATTTCTTCCATCGGATTGACGTTAGGATAAAAAACATAACCTTCTTCGTTTGCCATCGGATGATCTGGCTCATATCTTGGTTGCAAAGGTGCGTCAGACTCCACAATGCCATCAATTTTCACTCCAACACCAGCACCACTATTATCAGTATTAACATTGCCCCAGCCGTTTTCACGCATGCTGTCATTCATCATTTCTGAAAATACTGGCTTACGAGCACGGTATGTCTGATCCGCGGAACTTGCAGCACTGTCTACGTTTGCCATGTTGCTCGCAATCGTATTCAAACGAACCGTTTGGGCGCTCATCGCAGACCCAGAAATAGTGAAAATGTTACTTAATGACATAGTTATTAATTCCCAGTAAGCGCTTTTTTCATGCCGCTAATTTTTCTATCCAAGAACATAAAACTCGTATCAAATTGCAAAGAGTTTTGCGCATACTCTGCCTGCTCTCTTTGCATATCGACCGTGTTACCGTCTAACGATGGTTGATTCGCATTACGAAAAAGTAATTCTTCCGACTCACTAGCAACCCCTTCCCCTGATATATGCCGAGGATTGCTACCCGCAAGCTTCAATCTGCTACTTTCAGCGTTTAATAATGAATCAAATGAAATATCTCTGGCCTTATAGTTTGGCGTGTCAGCATTGGCGATATTATTGGCTAGAACCGCTGCCCTTGCGCTACGAAACTCAAGTGTTTTGTCGTGCCCAGCAAAGGCACTTGCAAAAGATATGGCCATTTGATCCTCAAAAAATACGTTATCTATCTGACCTGTATTAAGCAATTATGGTGCCAAAATAAAAAACACATAAAAATCAAACGCTTATATTATATTTATCAAAGAGTGGCAAAAAGCGGCAATATCTAAAAGTAGAACAAAAGAAACAAAAAAGCCCATCCTGTTAAATCTGATGGGCTCTTTAGACAATAGATGAATATGCTTTGTCGTATTACAAGGACTTGGCTTTGTACACTATTCCTGGGTGACACTGTACGATTTCAAAGTAATCGGATAAACCGCTTAGCGCTTCTGAGCCCCCAAGGAACAGATACCCTCCAGGCTTCAAACAAGCGTGCATTCTTTTCAAAATATCCAACTTGAGATCAACAGTAAAATAAATCAGCACATTTCGACAAAAAATCACATCGAATTTACCTAACGCAGAAAAAGACTCAATAAGATTCAAATACTTGAATTCAACTCGAGAACTTAGGTGTGGCTTAATCTTCCACGTTAAATCGTTTATCTTATCGAAATAACGTCTCTGCAAATCTGGGCCAAGACCACGCGCAATGGCCAAGCTATCATACTCGCCCTGCTTAGCGTGCTGAAGAATATTAGTGCAAATATCCGTGGCCACTATTTTTTCACCGGCTTTTAAAACACCAGGACGAGCCGACTTAAACTCTTCAATCACCATACTGATAGAATAGGGCTCTTGACCTGTTGATGAGGCCGCTGACCAAATTCTTAGAGGGCCAGACGTCATTTCCGGCAAAACTCTGTCTTTTAATATGGTGAAAGGGTGAATATCTCTAAACCACAGTGTTTCATTGGTTGTCATCGCATTGATGACTTCTTCCTTCAGCTTGGAGCTTCCGTATTTCTCTAACGCATCAACAAGCTGCTCAATCTTAGAAAAACCTTCTCTCTCTAAGACTTTACCCAAACGACTGGCAACCAGATACTGCTTGTTGTCACTCAGTGAAATACCACAAGCTTTCTGCAGATAGTCCCTAAACCTAATATACCCATTAGGTGTGATTGCATTTGTACTACTGAGCATTAAAACTCCATATTTTACAGGTTCCATTTAAGGCTAGACAAAACATCTAGCCCAACCATTATTCAGACTGAACCTGTACCGTTTCTATCGCTAATCGAGCTAGCTCATCTGGCTGAAATTTCGCCAAGAAACCATCCGCACCGACTTTTTTAACCATTGACTCATTGAACACGCCACTCAATGATGTATGAAGCAGAATAAACAAGTCTTGCAAACGACTGTCATTACGAATAGAAGTCGTTAGCGTATAACCATCCATCTCTGGCATCTCTATATCAGAGATAACCATTGAGAATTCCTTCGTTACATCTTTCCCTTCCGCTACCATGTTTTGTAGGTAGGTAAGCGCCTCTCGTCCATCACAAAGAACCGTCGTTGAAAACCCCACTTGCTCCATACAGCGCTTAATTTGCTTACGCGCTACAGAAGAGTCGTCCACGATTAGTATATGATGTTTCTGCGCATTTTCTGTGACCCCCGCATTCACAATACCTTCTGAGATATCCTGGCGAGTCGGCGCCACTTCCGAAAGAATTTGCTCAACGTCAATAATCTCAACCATTTCCTTGTCAACTTGACAGACAGCCGTTAAATAATTGTCATTCGACAATCCTTTCGGTGGCGGCTGGATATCGCTCCAATTCATGTTCACAATGCGCTCTACGCCACGTACTAGAAAGCCTTGAATACGACGGTTGTACTCCGTAATAATCACAAAGCACTGGCTGATATTTTCCATTGGGCTTGCTCCGGTCGCCAACCCCAAGTCTAAAATAGGAATGGTGCCACCGCGTATGTGGGCAACGCCTCTAACGACTGGCGAGCTGTGTGGCATAGTCGTTAATTTAGGGCACTGAAGCACTTCTTTGACTTTAAAGACGTTAATGCCATAAATTTGCTTACCATTTAAGCGAAACAACAGCAATTCAAGTCGGTTTTCTCCTACAAGCTGCGTACGTTGGTTAACAGTATCCAGAACTCCAGCCATAAACGCCTCCAAAATGTGTAAACATTATAATGAGGTATCACCTCAAAATTGTTAAAATGCATCGTCCAATGATAAAGTGATTTTTACTTTTTTACTAACTATCTTATTTATAACCCAATCATAAACAAAGAGAGTGAATCATGCGAATAATAAGGCTAACTATAGCCTTCATTTGTCTCCATACAGGCCTAGCATTCGCCTTATCCACAGAAGAACAAATTAATCACTACATCAATCAAGTAGAAATCCCTCGATTGACAAAAATATACTCTGAGGCCGACATCAGCATCACCTTAAATAATCTCGCTGCGCTAAATTATCTACCCGAATGTGAGGACGAAGCAATTCAAATCAGCAACCAAAGACCCGAAGCCATCAAACGCACAAACTATGAGATCAGCTGTAACTCACCTACTTGGAAATCCTACATCCCCGTCACGCAGGAAATTTTGATTCCCGCTATCAAGACCACAACTCCGATTAATCGTGGACAAGTTATTACTCAATCCAACACAGACATAGGTAACGTTGATATATCCAGCCTAAGAGGACAAGTTTATACCAAAAATAACCCACCTTATGGTCTGATCGCTTCACGCAATTTACGCATTAACACCTTCGTAACCGACGCGCTGGTAGACCAACCTACACTTGTCAAAAAAGGCGATCTCGTTTTAATTACCGCAAGCAGTGGCACTATTATAGTCAGAATGAACGGTGTTGCTTTGGAGAATGGCGTAAAAGGACAACAAATACGTGTTCAAAACACCAGCTCTGAGCGAATTATATACGCCAAAGTTGTAACTGACAGTGAGGTTCTTGTAAACTATTGAGTACAGACTGATCGGCGACGTACTAAATGCTTTTTTTCTGGGCTTTTCATTAAAGTTTCTGTAGACCCAGCCGACAATATAGACAGGCAAATCATAAAAGGGCGGAAAACCCAATGGCAATACACTTTACAGGTCTATCAAACCAGAGCACGATCAATAAAAGCGAACGATCGCAAAAAGACGATGCGACAGGTAGTGCGACAGAAAAGCAAAGTACAGTACAAAGTGGCGGTACTTTAGCTAAGGATACCGTTAGACTAAGCGGTACGGCACAGATTTTGCAAAATCAGCAATCTAAAATTAATAGCATGCCTGATGTCGATATGGATAAAGTTGAGAAAATTAAAAGTGCAATCGCTGCTGGCGAATACAAAATTGATACACAGAAGCTAGCGAATAATATGGCTTCTATGGACTCGCTATTCTAGACTGTGCTTTAAATACAGCCTCTAAACGGTTTGTCTTATGATCCCCATTGCCCCTATATTTGTCAGAAGCAAAGAGATATTAGAAAAACTCTCCTTGCTTCTTGATGATGAGCGTTCTGCCTATGGTGAGTTAGACAGCCAGATCATTATAAGTTTGGCGGAACAAAAACAAGCGCTATTAGATGAAATGAATCAACTTAATGAGAAAAGGGTTAATATTCTCATTAAATTTGACGTTGTTGACCGAAAAAAACCCACCGAAGAAGCCTTCAAACACTGGCTTAGCTTGCAAGATAGCGCCATGGATAATGTGCGCCTACTTATGCAAGAGTGCGAAACCTTATTAAGACAATGTAAAACCAAAAACAATACCAATGCCCGTATTTTAAATACTCTACAGAAACGCAACAAACATCTCTTCGAACTACTTCAAGGCCATAGTAGTAAAAATAAAGTGTATACAGCCAGAGGCTCTACTCGCCCTATCAGCAGCAAACACACCCTAGGAAGAGCTTAAAAAGCCATACGAATCAATACTATACTTGGCTCTAATTTGTATTTTAGGCAAAAGTAAGGTATAAAACTCTCTTTAAATACGTCCTCATAGGTAAACGGGATATACCGGCCGCCTCCTAAGCAGCTATTCCAGGTTCGAGTCCTGGTGAGGACACCATTTACCATCCGTTTTCTGGCAAACTAACAACAAAAAAAGAGCCTAAAGCTCTTTTTAATGAAAAACACTTTTCAACGCAGAAGTTTATTCCACTTCAATCACTTCAAAGCTATGAACAATCTTCACGCCGCCTTTCTCCAGCATAAGAGAAGCAGAGCAATACTCTTCTGCTGACAGTTTTACCGCGCGAGCCACCACGCTTTCTTTTAAATTACGACCCGACACGACAAAATGCACTCGAATTTCTGTAAACACAGCTGGCACAGAATCAGCACGATCTGCATCGATTTGCGCAACACAAGAAACCACATCCTGACGAGATTTCTTCAAAATCCCCACCACATCGTAAGACGTGCAACCACCAAGACCTGCCAATATTAGCTCCATAGGTCTCGGTCCAGCCAATTGATTACCATCAATTTCTACCTTGAAGCCTGAGCCTGTTTCAGCGGTAAAATGCACATCTTCTTGCCAACTCACATTCGCTTTCATATTTTGACCTTATATTCTTCTATTATGACTACAGCCATCATCACTAGGACTGAAACAGCTCAGCTAATTTTTTACCTGGATCATCAGCGCGCATAAAAGCTTCGCCGACTAAAAACGCATGAATCCCTTTTTGGCGCATCAAGGCCACGTCATCACGAGTGTGAATACCACTCTCAGTAACAATAAGTCGATCAGAGGGGACATCCCGCATCAACTCAAATGTGTGATCAAGACTCAATTCAAAGGTATGCAAGTCTCGATTGTTAATACCAAGCAACTCGGTCTGAGTAAATTCCAACGCCAAATCTAACTCGGAACGATTATGCACCTCAACCAAAACATCCATTCCCAAGTCGCGCGCAATTTGATCCAACTCACGCAACTTATTACCACTTAAACAGGCCGCAATCAGCAAAATACAATCAGCTCCAATCGCCCTAGCCTCAAGAACCTGATATTCGTCAACAATAAAATCTTTACGAATAACCGGTAATTTACACGCTGCTCGCGCTGCCACTAAAAACTCTTCGTGGCCTTTAAAAAAATCACTGTCTGTTAAAACTGACAAACAAGCTGCACCGCCTTTTGCATAGGACTTTGCAATATCGGCAGGAATAAAGGGGGTACGTAAGATTCCCTTGCTCGGAGACGCTTGTTTCACTTCAGCAATAACAGCGGCCTTACCAATGGCAATTTGGTGCTTTAAGGCATGAGCAAAACCACGAGGAGCGTTATGGACATTCGCCACTGACGCTGCCACTTCTAAGTTTCCGTATGGTGTGTGAGATTTACGCTCCTGAATTTCTTCGTATTTACGAGCGACTATTTTCTTTAAAATGGTGGGTGTCTCTATTTGCATTAGGCTACTGCTCCTATTATTAAAGTGAGTCAGGACTCATAAAACAACGCGTAAAACTCGCTAACTCAGACATCTTAACCTTGGCGGTACCTCCACCGATCACATCTTCGGCGATATTGACCCCTTCCGCTAATGTGTCAGCAATGCCTGAAACATAAATTGCCGCTCCAGCATTCAAAGCAACAATATCTCTCGCCGGATTAACTTTTCCTTTACCCTCTAAGGCGGTCTTCACCAAAACAAGACTTTCTGAGGCATCGGCGGCTTGAATCGTATCAATGGACTGCAGCGGAATGCCAAAATCTTCTGGAGAAATTGAGTATTCGGTAATCTCTCCGTTTTTTAACTCAGCAACAAAAGTTGGCGCGGCAATACTAATTTCATCCAAACCGTCTTCAGAGTGAACGACCATCACATGTTCGCTGCCCAGAGCCTTTAGCACTTCAGCAATCGGACGCACCCATTTCTGATGAAATACCCCCATCACTTGGCGCTTTGCATTAGCCGGATTCGTTAATGGGCCAAGCAAATTGAAAATAGTACGAGTCGCCATTTCTTTTCGAGGCCCAACTGCGTATTTCATAGCAGAATGGTGATTCGGCGCAAACATGAAGCCTAAACCAATCTCCTCAACACATCGACATACTTGTGCAGCATCCAAACCAAGATAAATACCAGCTTGCTCCAATACATCGGCACTACCAGATTTAGAAGACACAGACCGACCGCCGTGCTTTGCCACTTTGCCACCCGCGGCAGCAACGACAAAAGCAGACGCCGTCGACACATTAAATAAATTACCACCATCACCGCCGGTACCACAGGTATCCACGACATGCTCAAGAGGCAAACGCACCTTACTGGACAACTCACGCATGACCTGTGCTGCCGCCGTGATTTCCTCGACGGACTCACCCTTCATTCTTAGGCCAATAAGAAAACCACCTATTTGTGCTGATGTGGCTTTTCCCGTCATGATGTCATTCATTACTGTGCGCATATCGGCACCACTTAAATCTTGGCGCTCAACAACAGCAGCAATCGCCTTTTGAATATCCACCAGCCTCTCCTATCGTATTAAAATTATCGTGTTAAGAAATTGGCCAATAAAGCATGGCCCGCCTCGGTCAAAATCGACTCAGGATGAAATTGCACCCCTTCTACGGCAAGCGTTTTATGTCGAATTCCCATAATCTCGTCTCTTTCACCCGTTGCCGTTTGACTCCACGCCGTCACTTCTAGACAGTCCGGCAAAGCGTCCGCCGATATCACCAATGAGTGATAGCGCGTTGCTGTTTGGGGATTCGGTAACCCCGTAAACAGCGACGTATTTTGATGGTAAATAGATGAGGTTTTACCATGCATGACATTTTTAGCACGAATCACTTCGCCACCAAAGACTTGACCAATACTTTGATGACCTAAGCAAATACCCAATATAGGAATTTTGCCAGCAAACGCCGCAATGGCTGCCAACGATATACCCGCTTCATTTGGCGTGCAGGGACCAGGCGAAATGACTAAGTGAGACGGTGCAAGACGCTCAATATCCTCAATCGTAATTTCATCATTACGAAATACCTGCACATCTGCACCCAACTCACGGAAGTACTGCACTAGGTTATAAGTAAAAGAGTCGTAATTGTCGATCATCAATAACATAAAGAGGAAACGCGCCTAAGAGCAAGAAAACATCGGAATGTAAAATGCGGTAAATTCTACACTGTCATGAACACGGTGTCTCGCATACGAAGGATAGGATATGCTATCGCTTTCCCGTAAGGCCTTGTTTCAATACATACGGTTATGCGGCAAAGCTGAAAGCATGTTATCTTTACCGTCATTATTTTGTGTTTTAAGGATACGCAGTGCACAGCCAAGTCGCCGACCTCATCGAAACCCTCATTCATGACGAGCATTCACCTGAGTCAATCAATAAGGCCATTTCTGAGCTAACGCCCGATGATGTGGCTTTAGCACTTGAGTCTATTCCCTTGGCTCAACGTAAACAAGCATGGGCTAATATTAAGCAGGCGAACCGCCTTGATATTCTCGTTGAAATGCGCGGTGAATCTCGTCAATTGCTTTTAAAAGGTCTAGATGATACCGAAATTGAAACCTTGTTCACCGATGTAGACGCAGAAGATCTTCTTGAAATAACAGACTCTCTTCCTGATCGCCTTGTTGATATCGCCCTCAAGCAGATGGACAATAAGCAACGAGAATATTATCAACAAGGTATCGTCTACGATGACGATGTTGTTGGTCGTTGGATAGACCACGAACTGCTTATTGCCTCTCAATCCATCCGAGTATCAGAAGCACTAAGACTGCTGAAAAAGAATACCCCCGCCTACACAGATATGGTGTATCTCGTGAATCGAACGGGGCGTTGGGTGGGTTGCGTAAAATTTGACCAGCTATTCAAAGCACAAGGACATGAACCCATCTCGGGCCTTATTGATGAAGAATGCTCCTTTATTCACGCGGATACTGAACTTACTAAAGCCGCTGAACAACTAGAGCGATCCGCCTTATCAGCACTCCCTGTGGTCGATGATAATCATGTTTTATTAGGCCGCTTTCATGCTGGACTTGCCATGGAAACATGGCGCCTAGAAAACGAAGCGCAGCAAATGTCCACTGCAGGCCTTAACGAAGAATCTGATCTATTTGCCCCCGTCAAACGCAGTGCGGCGACTCGTGGCATCTGGCTTGGTATTAATTTGCTAACGGCTTTTTTGGCTTCCGCTTTTATTGGTCTGTTTGAAGCCACACTGCAGCAGGTCGTTGCATTGGCGGTATTAATGCCCGTTGTCGCGTCCATGGGCGGGATTGCAGGCAGTCAAACACTCACGTTAATCGTCCGTGGTCTTGCGTTAGGCCAGATCACCCGCAGTAACTTAAAATCGTTATTAGCAAAAGAATTAAAAGTCGGTGGGTTAAATGGCCTATTATGGGCCATTGTCATTGGTGTCGTCACACTGTGGTGGTTCGAAAGTCCCATGCTTGGTGCCGTCATTGGCCTTGCTATTATTGTCAATATTTTTATGGCCGCGCTTTCTGGTGTGCTCATCCCCGTTTTGCTGGATAAGTTACGCATTGACCCAGCACTATCTGGCTCGGTGATTTTGACCACTGTAACGGACATTGCAGGCTTCGTCGCCTTCTTGGGACTGGGCACACTATTACTGCTTTAACCCTTTTAGCTTTACCCCTTTAACAATTCATATGACAAAGAGATTAGAAAGAAAATGAACTGGGACACAATGCAAATCTATTTAGGCCTTGGAGATACCCAAATGCACTGGGTGGTCAGGGTATTTTTGGTCGTGTTGGGAACACTTATCGCCAACTTTGTTGCTAATCATATTTTGACACGCATAGACAAACAGCTAGAACGCACAAAAACGCCTTGGGATAACGTACTGATCCATGCAGCACAAAAACCCATTGGAGTTTTCATATGGTTAGTAGGTTTGAGCGTTGCCGCTGAGATATCTGGCTCGGAAATGGATCCAGGGCTGTCTTCGCTCATTAAGTCCATCAGAGAAATTGGCGTTATTGTTATTCTTACTTGGTTTATTCTGCGTTGCATCTCAGAATGTGAAAGAACGCTTACTAATTCAGATAAAATCACCACTAATGTAGACTACACGACCGCCAGCGCAATCAGTAAATTATTACGCGCGTCTGTGGTTATCACCTCGGCTCTCGTCATCCTGCAAACCTTAGGTTACAGCATTTCTGGTGTCTTAGCGTTTGGGGGGATTGGTGGTATCGCGGTTGGTTTTGCCGCAAAAGACCTATTGGCTAACTTTTTTGGTGGATTAATGGTGTATTTAGATCGCCCTTTTGCTATCGGCGATTGGATTCGTTCACCGGATCAAAATATTGAAGGTACAGTCGAACACATAGGCTGGCGCCAGACGCGCATTCGTACTTTTGAGAAGCGTCCGCTGTACGTACCAAATGCGACCTTCTCAACCATTTCAGTGGAAAACCCTTCACGCATGACCCATCGCCGTATCAATGAAACAATTGGTGTCCGTTACAGTGATTTTGGTGTTTTACCAACGATTTTGGCTGACATAAAAAACATGGTGGCCAACCACGAAGATCTTGATACTAACCAAACCTACATGGTGAATTTTAATCAATTTGGCCCTTCCTCTTTGGACTTCTTTATTTATGCTTATACAAAAACGGTAGACTGGCGAACTTACCATAATGTCAAAGAAGATGTTTTGTTTAAAGCCATGCAGATAATTGAATCTCACGGAGCGGAAGTCGCGTTTCCAACCCACACCCTTCATATGGCAAAAGGCAGCCAAATGTCTGTATTATCCGAACAAGAAGGCTTATCAGAAACGACAGCAACAAAATAGCCTCCAAAAATTCACTCAAAAAAAGGCCAAGTGTTACCACCTGGCCTTTTATACTGACTCACAGCAGAGCTGCAGGCTTACACCAGCAACTCAGCCAAATCATCAATAATCGCATCGGCACCCAAGGAAACCAAGTCCACACCTTGATGATAACCATAAGTGACCAAAGCACATTTAAAGCCTGCATTATTTGCGGCCTTAAAGTCCGTAATAGAATCCCCTATCATTAGGCAATTTTCTGGCAACGCCTCGATCGACTCACTGCAATGCAGCAGCGGCATAGCAGAGGGTTTCTTCTCTTCTAAAGTATCGCCACCCAATAACCAGCCAAACTGCTCCGTCAACTCAAAATGATCCAACATAGGCTTAACAAACACACTGGGCTTATTGGTAATCAAGGCAACTGGCACATTATGGTGCTTAAGCGCTTTTAATAAGGCTCTTACATTAGGGTACAGTGTCGTTTTATCTGTCAGATGAGCACGATAATGCAGTAAAAAAATTCGATAAGCTTCTTCATGCTTGCTGGCTTCAATGCCCGCCCATTCTAAGGCTTGCTCTATCAATTTAGCCGAACCAAATCCCACCCAGCTTCTGACTCGCTCCTCACCAGCCAAAGGGGCACCCAATTCCGTTAAAAAGGCGTCAACAGCGCCTGCTATATCTGGCACACTGTCAACTAAAGTACCATCTAGATCCAAACACACCAGTTCAGGCCAACCGTCAAACCAAGCAGAAAAATGTTTAGGCGTTCTCATTAACGGACACTCGCTAATTCTTTGCGCATGGCATCAATGACAGACTTGTAATCAGGCTTACCAAAAATGGCCGATCCCGCAACAAAAGTATCTGCACCCGCACGTGCAATCTCAGCAATGTTCTTTTCACTGACCCCACCATCCACCTCAAGGCGAATGTCGTAACCGCTTGCGTCTATTAATGCACGCGCCTCACGAAGCTTATCTAGCGTTCCAGGGATAAAAGACTGACCACCAAAACCTGGGTTAACAGACATCAGTAAAATCATATCCACTTTATCCATCACGTGTTTTAGGTAATGTAAAGGTGTCGCTGGGTTAAACACTAAACCCGCTTTACAACCACCGTCTCGAATCATCTGCAAAGAGCGATCTATGTGTTCACTGGCTTCAGGATGAAACGTAATGAAAGAGGCCCCTGCTTCAATGAAATCACCAATCATACGATCCACTGGTTTCACCATCAAATGAACGTCGATATCGGCTGTCACACCATGTTTGCGCAACGCTTTACAGACCATAGGTCCAATCGTTAAATTGGGAACGTAATGATTGTCCATTACGTCAAAGTGTATGATGTCTGCACCCGCGTCTAACACATTGTCAACTTCTTCGCCTAATCGAGCGAAATCGGCAGAAAGGATAGAAGGGGCAATGATAAAATCATTCATATCTGACTCCAGCAGTGACACAATAAAGGTCTCATAATGAAAATTTACATGGCATTTTACCAAGACACTTAAAAGAAGTATTGAAAACAATGAAGAAATTTACTGCGCTAAGCCACGCTATCATGACACTTCTTTTCTTAAGTAAAAGCCTTACCGTTTTAGCAGAAGAACCGCAGGCGGCGAACGAGGGTACGCCTGAAACACCCTCAACACAAACAGAAAGCACGCCAAGCAAGAACACACCAACAGACAAAAACAGTGAGTATGTTGTTCCTCAACCACAAGCCTCGCGCATCGACGCATTAAAAACGTCATTAATGTTGCGGAAACTCAATCACCAGATACAAACTTTAGAGGCAAATGGTGAGCCCTTCCTAGTCCTTTACAGCGCAGCGATAACCAGTGACACACAAGGCTGTGTAATCTTGCTACATTCGGATAACGAACACCCAGATTGGCCCGACGCCATAGCGCCTATACGCGATGCCATGCCTGAATACAGCTGGTGCACCCTATCGATTGAAGTACCAGACATTATAAAACGCGCTGAGCCTGTAAAACCGACCACAGGCGATGCGTCTTCTGTCAACAATGCACAACCGACATCGGCCGAGCTACCCAATCAAGCCATGGTTTTTGCCAGAATAGAAGCCACTATTGCGTACGCGGAAACGCAAAACATTGAACAATTTAGTTTTCTTGGCTATGGAACAGGTGCCAGCTACGCTCTCAATTACCTAGCCGCCAATCAAAACGCAGGCAAGGCTTTGATGCTTATTAATATTGAGTCTCCTGCCAACATCTCCCCTTATGAGATGGCTCAAACAATCCGCCAAGTACCGCAACCTATTTTAGACTATTACGTAAGCACCAGTGGCAGTGATCAATTCGCGCTATGGCGCAAACAGGCGGCCAATCAGAGAGCAGAAAAACAAGGGGATTTTATTCAGCTGGATGCCTTGCCCGATCGAGTCACAGGAAAAAACAGCAAACGACTCCTAGTGCAGCGAGTACGAGGCTTTCTAAAACAAAATACCGATCAAATCAATCAGCAAAAAACATTACCCAATGTAAAAAAAGGGCTTTTTTATGAAAGCCCTGTTAAATAACTGACGTCCAAAAAAGCACTATTTGCGTGTTTTTTTAATCATTTCATACGCGGCTTGAATTTCTTGGGTACGCTCTTTCGCTAACTCAATCATTTCGTCCGGTAAGCCTTTTGAGCTTAATTTGTCTGGATGATGTTGACTCATTAAACGACGATAAGCCTTTTTAATCTCGGCGTCCGTCATGTCAGGGGTAACACCCAATGCTTCATAGGCCGCTTTGAGTAAGTCTTTTGAGCCCATACTATTTGAAGAAGACTGATAACCTTGACTGAAATGAGCTTGCTGTTTTACCTGAATATGTAGGGCTTCAAATTCAGCCTCTGACACCCCAAGATGAAAACAAACCTGAGAAACAAACGACCTTTCCTCTAGGCTAAAATGCCCATCTGCGTAAGCCGACACCAGCAGCACTTCCAAAAGAGTACGTGTTAAATCGCTAGGACCAACCACTTGTTTAAAGATATTTAGGACAGAGGCAAGGTCAAAATTTTCAGATTTTCCCTCATTAAACAGGCGCTTAGCCTGATCCTGTGCCGCAGGCGACAGTCTTAGACGCTGCATAACAGATTGGGCCAACTGAATTTCAGCTTCAGTTACTTGACCGTCGGACTTAGCAAGCCGCCCCATCAAAAGAAATAATGTACGAAAAAAAGTTTCCTGTTGCAGGCGCACATCGGCTCGACTGCGAATACGGCTGAAAGCCCCGCCAGTCTGGGCTCTGTCTATCATACCGCCGACAAAGAAACCCAGCAAAGCCCCCACAAAACCAGCTAAAATGTAACCCAAAATTGCACAAACAATCTTCCACATAAAGATATTTCTCCAGAATCGGTAGCCCCTATGGGCCTGCTTAGATTATCATTTGTCTCTCAACATGGACCCGCTTATGGGCAGCATCCGATTTCGGACAATAACTTTTGGTAGCAAGTATACCCTGCATGGTTAAGCATTTACGAACATACGCCTTATTTTTTCAAAGTCTTTTCGTATTGCCACTGGCACACGGACAAGTGGATCAATGGGACTGGACACCAAGAGAGTCCTTGACTAAAGAGCAGCAATCCCAGCTCAGTCGATACTGTCAAGGATCCTATATAAATAGCTGGCAAGCAAACGATGTGCAAGGAACCGATCTATCCGCCGACCTCATCACACGTGACGAAAATGGTGTAATTCATCTTCAAGGGGCAGCTGAAATACGCCAACCAGGGTCCACCTTGTCCGCCGACAAGATTGAAGGCGTTCCAGATGAGTATTATCGCGCAAACGGTAATGTTACGCTTCGCAGCGAAAATCAACTCATTCGTAGCTCAAACAGTTATATTGCCAATAACAGTAATGCACCCACTGAGTTCAACGATGCCCAATTCCTCAGCCACAAAACCGGAGCTCGGGGTGAAGCGAGACTTTTGTCACGCAGCCAAGACGGCGTCATTTTTATTGAGGAAGGCTTTTTCACTACCTGTGAACCCACTGAAGAAAGCTGGCAGCTTTACGGAAGCACCATAAAGCTCGATACAAAAAGTGGTTTTGGTACAGCAAAACACGTACAGATTCGGGTCGCTGGCTTACCTGTTTTCTATTTCCCTTGGTTGCGTTTTCCTATTGATAATTCTCGTCAAACTGGCTTCTTATTCCCTAGCTTTAGCTATTCAGGGTCCGATGGACTCAGTTTTTCAGCGCCTTTTTATTGGAACATTGCGCCGAATTATGATGCCACGATTACACCACATTTTATCCAAGAGAAAGGCGAAGGAATTGATTTAGAATTGCGTCATTTAAGCCCTTACGGCGAAACCACTTATGAGCAATCCACTTTCTTTGATAATGACGAAAATGAGCAAACACTGTTAAAACTCACCACAGAACAGAGACTAAACAATTATTTTAGCGCTGGCTTTTTATTGGAAGACAATCCAACAAAAGACAAATATCCGGAAGCAAACAGCACATCGATTGGTGAAAAAGATCATTATCAACGTAGCGTTTATTTTGGCTTCAATAATGGAAACTTCCATAACAAGGTGACCTACTTAACCTACCAAACACCTGATAGCACGATAGACCAGCCTTTTGAATGGCTACCGCGTATAGACAGTTCTTATCGTTTAGCCACTCCTCTTATAGATTACGGTATTGATGTGCAATACACGGATTTCTACGATCCTGCACAAGATGATTTTGATGGTCAGCGCATAGCATTAAATCAAGATATTAGCTTAAACATTGATAATTCTTGGGGAAGCATTACACCAGGGATACTGGCACAATATCGTGATTATGACTTACAAGATTACACCACAGATTCAGAGCGCTCTGTCTCTCTTGGCCATATTACGCGTTATATCGATTCCTCATTGATGTTTGAACGTCGATTTGAAAGCGGCTATCTACCTTGGCGACAAACACTTGAACCAAGATTGAGCTATTTGTATTCCCCACTTGAAACACAGAATGATATCCCTAATTTTGATGCCAGTGAGCCGACAATGACGTATTCACAAGCGTTTAGTCACAAACGTTTTAACGGCAATGATAGAATTGGTGATACAGAGCAAGTGACACTTGGTCTAGAAAGTCGTCTATATGATGCAAACAATAATGAAAGATGGGCATTCAAAGCCGGTCAGATCTTTTATTTAGAGGATCGTTATGTTGGTATTGAAGGCAACACTGACAGTGGCAGCGTCTTTGACGGCGCGGAACGAAGTGATTTACTTACTTCGGCAAACTACAATGGTCATCGCTATAGTTTGACAGGAAATTTGAATTACGACCTAGACAATAGCGAGGTAAACTTAGCTCAACTTGTTGCGTCCTTAGAACCCGTTGATGACATAAAAGTAAACCTAAGCTATTTATACTCGATCAATAACACAGACTCAGACGACGATGCCAAACAAGCAAGCATAGGAACAATTTTTCCAATCAACCAAAATTGGTCCATGTTCACACAGTACACTTATGATTTCCTAAGAGAGGATGGCACCAAAGAAATCGCCGGATTAGGTTATGAGAACTGCTGCATAAAGGTTTCGATGAGCTATCAACACTGGCTCAACGATGACAATGAGTTTGACAGAGGCGTCTTTTTACAATTTATTTTACGTAGTTTAAGCAGTGCTGGTCGCGCTAATACCGAAGCCAATAATATTGCTGACAGCTATTGGAACCAAGGAAAAGTTGGATATTAATCATGAAGTTGTTTTCTTTTTTCTCTTTTATTTTCGTTGCATTGCTACCTCTACAAACCTTGCATGCTGAACCAACAAAAATTGACGGTATTTCAGCCATAGTCGATTCCAAACCTATTTTAGAAAGCGATATTCAAAATCGTTTTCAGATTGTCAAAGACCGTGTACCTGGCGGGGTGATGACAGATAACATTCATCGTCAAATTCAAAATCAGATGATTGACGAGGCGCTTCAGGTAAATTATGCCCGAAAAATTGGTATGCGAGTCTCTAGCACAGACGTTGATAACGCCATTCTTGGCGTGGCCCAAAATATGAACTTAGATTTGCAAGGCTTAAAAGAAGTGCTTGCCAGCAAGGGCATTAACTATTCACGCTACCGTGAACAGATTGAACAAGAAATCCTGATTAATAATGTAAAACGCGAAATCCTAAAAAAACGCATTGTTATTTCTGATCAAGAAATTGACGACTACTTAAGTTCCGATACCAGCATCACCAAGGAAAAAGAGCAAGTGCGTCTGCGCCACTTACTGATCCGAGCCAGCAACCCCGAAGAAGCGGAAGCCAAAATCCAATCTATTAGGCAGAAAATCAATACCGAAGAGGACTTTATCCAGCAAGCGGTTGAAAACTCAGACGGTCAATTTGCTATTGAAGGCGGTGACCTAGGTTGGCGTCCACTCAACCAACTGCCACCATTATTTGTGCGTGCTCTAGAAACCGACAAAGGCCCACTTATTGGACCACTACAAAGTAATGCAGGTTTTCACTTACTGTGGCTTATCGAAAAACGCTCACCAGACGTTACCTTGCAACAACAAACGAAAGTACGCCATATACTGGTTCGGGCTAATGAAATCCGCAATATAGAGCAGACTAAGGCATTAGCAGACGATCTTTATAACAGACTTGAAAACGGAGCTGATTTTGCCCAGTTGGCGAAAGAGCAAAGTGAAGACCAAGGTTCCACTTTACAAGGTGGCGATCTAGGTTGGGTAACACCTGGCACCATGGTGCCTGAATTTGAAGCGATGATGAACCAAACCAGCATTGGCGGAACGAGCAAACCCTTCCGCACCCAATTTGGTTGGCATATTTTGCAAGTAGAAGGCCGTCGAGAAGCAGACATCAGCGACAAAGTAAAACGCAGCAATGCAGAACGCGCTTTAACGGCTCAAAAACAAGACGTTGTGCTTGGTAACTGGCTTGACGAGCTGCGTGCAGATGCCTTCATAGATCTTAAGAAATAAGAGAGCATCATGGCTAATAATCCGGTAGAGTCGCTTCCTATTATTGCCATCACCTCTGGTGAACCCGCAGGGATAGGTCCAGATATTATATTAAGCGCACTAAACGAACAGACTTTTTCTGCTCGTTTAGTGGTTCTTGCAGACCCGCAATTACTAAAAGACAGAGCCTCAACTCTAGGCTTAAATATCGATATTCGAACACTCAATGATTCAAGCGACATTACCGCACATCAGCAAGGCGTGGTCAGCGTCTTGCCCATCAAGCTGGCAAAGCAAGCCACTGCCGGCGTGCTTGATATTGCCAATTCTCCCTACGTCTTAGAAACACTAAAGCAAGCGGGTGAGGGCTGCATTCGAAAAGAGTTTGATGCGATTGTCACCCCTCCCGTACACAAAGGTATCTTATGTGAAACGGGGGTGCATTTTTCTGGTCATACAGAGTTCTTTCAAGCTCAATGCCAATCACCCCATGTGGTCATGATGCTGGCAACAGACGCCATGAAAGTAGCGCTTGTCACCACCCATTTACCACTAAAAGATGTGTCTGCCGCGATCACAGAGCAAAGCATCAGCCTTGTTGTCAAAGCACTCAATAAAGATCTACAAGAAAAATTCGGTATTACACAACCCAAAATTCTAGTCTGTGGTTTAAACCCCCATGCTGGGGAGGATGGCCACCTTGGCAGAGAGGAAATGGATGTTATCATTCCAACACTCAACAAACTTCGTCAAGAAGGCTTAAACTTGATTGGTCCTCTTCCGGCAGACACGCTGTTTACTCCAAAATACCTAAATGATGCCGACTGCGCCTTGGCTATGTATCACGATCAAGGTTTACCTGTGTTAAAATACTCAGGTTTTGGTAATGCTGTTAATATCACATTAGGCTTACCCATTATTCGAACATCTGTCGACCACGGCACAGCCATTGATTTGGCTGGCACAGGCAAAGCAAATAACGGCAGCCTTAACGTGGCCATTCAACATGCTATTAACATGGCAAATAACGCGAAAAAGTTTTCTAAATGAGCAAACAACAACCCCATAAAGCCAGAAAAAGATTCGGCCAAAACTTCCTTCATGATCACGGTGTTATTCGACGCATTGTGGCCTGTATTGGCCCTAAAAAAGGCCAGCGTATTGTTGAGATTGGACCGGGTAAAGGCGCTTTAACAGAAGGCATAATCAGTGTTACCGAGCGCATGGACGTGGTTGAGCTTGACCGTGATCTGATTCCGATTTTGAAGGTAAACCTCTTCCGTTTTCCTGAACTGACCGTTCATGAAGCCGACGCGATGAAGTTTGATTTTGCTTCACTTAGCACCCCAGAACAAGCCATTCGCGTTGTAGGTAATTTGCCCTACAATATTTCAACGCCGCTTATTTTCCACCTATTAAGTCAAGCCGATGCCATTGAAGATATGCACTTCATGCTACAAAAAGAAGTTGTTGATCGCTTGGCCGCACGACCCGGTGATAGCCTCTATGGGCGCCTCAGTGTCATGGCGCAGTATTACTGCTCTGTCGAATCACTTTTTATTGTTGGACCAGAATCATTTGACCCTGCACCAAAAGTCGATTCCGCCATTGTAAGAATGACACCACATAAAACACTGCCCTACCCAGTTAATAACATCAAAATGCTCGAAGACATGGTCAGAATCGGCTTTCAACAGCGCCGCAAAACCCTACGTAATAACTACAAAGGGGTATTAGACACTGATGACTTTGCTGCCTTAAACATTGATCCCACATTACGTCCAGAAAGACTTGACGTGGAAGACTTCGTTAGAATCACCAACTACGTCCTCAAAAAGGAAGGGTAAATGCAAAAATATGACGTCGTGGTTTCTGTTCGAACAGAATATCTCGCAAGCCAATCAACACCCGCTGAATCGCGTTACGTATTTGCTTATCACATTTCTATTACCAATTGCGGAACAGAATCAGCCAAACTTCAAACTCGCCACTGGATCATCACCAATGGCAATGAACAAGTACAAGAAGTGAAAGGCAGCGGCGTCATCGGAGAATATCCGCATTTGGAACCTGGGGAATCTTTTCATTACACCAGCGGTACGGTCATGGATACCGTTGTTGGCAGTATGCAAGGCAGCTACCAGTTTCTCGCGGACGATGGCACAGAGTTTGACGCTCCGATTCGTCCCTTTACATTGTCCGTACCCAATCAGGTTCATTGAGGCGACTTATGGCAACCTATGTTATTGGTGATTTACAAGGCTGTCTTACGCCTCTGGTAGAGCTTTTAGAGAACATTCATTATCATCCAGAACGAGACAAACTTTGGTTTGCTGGTGACTTAATCAACCGCGGCGAAGAGTCATTAGAAACGCTGCGCTTCGTCAAATCACTGGGCAACAATGCGACCGTTGTGTTAGGCAACCATGATCTGCACTTACTGGCGGTTTCTCATGGCCACGGAAAATTAAAGCGTGGCGACACATTAGCCGAGATACTCACGGCGGCTGATCGTGATGATTTAATGAACTGGCTACGCCAACAGCCCTTATTTCATTACGATGAGCAGCTCAACACCGTAATGACCCATGCGGGCATCCCTCCCTGCTGGGATCTGGCTAAGACTCAATCTCTCGCCAGTGAAGTCGAAGCCAAACTTAGATCAGACCGTGTTGATGATTTTTTTGCGACAATGTATGGTAATACACCAGACAAATGGCGCGATGATCTGACGGGGTTAGATCGCCTTCGTACCATCACCAACTATTTGACACGCATGCGCTTTTGCGACGAAAACAGCAAGCTTGACCTTAAATCTAAAGAAGGCATTAATACCGCCGAAAAAGGCTTCGCGCCTTGGTTTAATTATCCCTCTAAAGTTCCTGAAGGTTGTCATATCGTTTTTGGTCACTGGGCGGCTTTAGAGGGAAAAACTCAGCTGGAACATATCCATGCACTGGATACCGGCTGTGTTTGGGGAGGAAGCCTGACCGCATTGCGCTTAGAAGATAAACAGCGTTTTAGCACACCTTGTACACTTAATCGGAAGAATTCATGACTTTTCACTGTATTGATATTTCAGATGCTCTGCCAATTATCGAAAACAATGCCACCATTGTCGATATTCGCGATCTGACCAGTTTCCATAATAGCCACATGGCAAACGCGGTCCATTTAACTAATGATAACGTTCAAGACTTCATTGATGGCACAGCAAAAGACCAACCTGTTATTGTTTGCTGTTATCACGGCAATAGCAGTAAAGGCGCGGCTGAATACTTAGCGTCACAAGGCTTCAAAGAAGTGTATTCTTTAAATGGCGGTTTTAGTCAATGGAGCGCCATGTTCCCAGAACAATGCGAAACAGGTAGCTAGATAAGAATGACAACCTCGTATCAAGTGTATCTCGTAGGTGGCGCGGTCAGAGACGCCTTACTAGAACTTCCTGTCAAAGACCATGATTGGGTCGTCACAGGCGCGACACCAGAGCAACTTGAGGCAAAAGGTTATCAACAGGTAGGCAAGCAGTTTCCGGTTTTTCTTCACCCCAAAAGCAAAGAAGAATACGCCCTTGCCCGCAAAGAAAAGAAACAAGGGCAAGGCTATACAGGCTTCATTTGTGACTTTTCGCCAGACATACGACTAGAAGAAGATTTAGAGCGCAGAGATCTAACCATCAATGCCATTGCACAAAACCAAGATGGCGTGTTGATTGATCCCTTTCACGGGCAACAGGATTTGCACGATCGACTGCTCCGCCATGTCTCTGACGCTTTTGTAGAAGACCCATTACGGGTATTGCGTGTTGCCCGCTTTGCAGCCCGCTTTCACGATTTTGGCTTTACCGTTGCTCCAGACACTCTGTCCCTGATGCAAAAAATTAGCGCATCTGGAGAGCTTTCTACGCTGAGTGCAGAGCGCATTTGGAAAGAATTAGAAAAAGCACTCAACACTCGTCATGCCTCTGTCTTCTTTTCAGTATTAAAACAGGCCAATGCACTGGACAAGCTCTTTCCTCAGTTTCTTTGGGAAGACAACCAAGCCTCTGCTAACTCCTTACACCAAGTAGAATTCACACCTGCTCAGCGTTGGGCCATTCTTTGCAAACAAACACCGATGGCAGCGCTGACTCAATTACATCAACGCCTTCGCAGTCCAAATCAATTCAAAATTCTCACGGAGCAAACCCGCTCATTTTTAGAAGATCAGCGAATTCCAATGGACTCTGCCGCCTGGGAGAACTGGTTAACCTCTGTTAACGCCATCAAAAAACCCCAACCTTTTATATTACTGATTGAGGTTCTAAGTCATCTAACAAATAGCAAGATGAAGGATTGGCAAGATTTAAGAAATGCGGTTGCCGCCATCAACGCAGCCCCTTTAATCAAACAAGGCCTAGGCGGCGCAGAGCTAGGACAAGCATTGAAAAAAGCGCGTAAAGAGGCTCTCGATAAAACCCTATCCCCTCTGATTAATTAACGCGCCAAATATTAATACGTGACCGCAGACTTTCGATGAATTTTCACACCAACCGCTTGAGCCGCTGGTACAGCGCCAGGCTTACGAACAGTGAGAGTCATCGCATTTAGCTTAAAACGCCCAATCAACTCTCCCACCAAATGCTCTGCCAAGGTTTCAATTAACTCAAACTGACGTTCGACGCAAAATGCCAAAATATAATTGGATATCGCCTCGTAATCTAACGTTTTAGAAAGATCATCGTTTTCAGCAGGAACACGATTATCGTGCTCCATCTCTAGATCAAACACCAAATCTTGCTGTATTTTTTTTTCCCACTCATACACACCGATAACAGCTTGTGTTTTTAGCCCCTCAATAAAAACGAGGTCTTTCATACTAAGATTCCTTTAAGGGTGGTAATTCAGATAACGGCCAACGGGCACGTATCGACAAACTGAGTTCAGAAAATTGACCATTGACCAAACGCTGAGCGCCAGCATAGGCAATCATGGCACCGTTATCGGTACAAAATTCTGGTCTAGCATAAAACACACTGGCTTTGATTTTTTTCAACTGACTTTCAAGCTGCTCACGCAGTCTTTGATTTGCACTCACGCCACCCGCAATAATCAATTGTTTCAAACCTTCCGCTTCCAATGCTCGGCGACATTTAATCACTAAAGTATCCACCACAGCGGTCTCAAACGCCAAAGCGGCGTCAGCTTTAAACTGTTCGTCACAGCGATCATTGTCCAGCGCATCATGTACTGCTGTTAAAAAGGCAGTTTTCAATCCACTAAAACTAAAATCCAAACCAGGACGGTCTGTCATAGGACGCGGGAATGTCAACCCAGACTCAGGGTTGCCGCGTTTTGCTAAAGCGGCAATATAAGGCCCTCCCGGATAAGGCAAGCCGATCATTTTGGCGGCTTTATCAAACGCTTCCCCAGCAGCATCGTCAAGAGACTGACCTAAAAGACGATACTCTCCGATTGCATCAACACGAACCAACTGAGTATGACCACCTGATACTAACAGCGCAACGAAGGGCATTTTCGGCTGTGACGCTTCTAACATTGGTGCCAAAAGATGGCCTTCCATATGGTGCACTCCCAAAGCAGGAATCCCCAAGGCATAGGCTAATGAATGACCAATGGTCGCACCAGCCATCAAAGCCCCGACTAGACCGGGACCGCTCGTATAAGCAATCGCATCCAGTTCTGATTTTTTCATGCCCGCGGCCTGCAACACCTCATCAATAAGTGGCAAGGTTTTACGAACATGATCACGGGAAGCCAATTCGGGTACAACACCACCGTATTCAGCGTGCTGAGCGATTTGAGAGTAAATCTTGTGTGCCAAAAGACCTTTCTCGGTATCGTAAATAGCGATCCCCGTTTCATCACAAGAAGTTTCTAATCCCAATACTTTCATCAGAATAATCTCATTAATAATTTGCGTATATTGTACCTTATCTGTTCAGACCATTGCAGAGCATACCGCAACTTAGTTCGCATTCAGCGTAAATGAAATTAGACACCGCTAGGTAAAAGCTTTATAATGCGCGCGTTTTAAATGTTTAAATAAAAAGGCAGGTGATTTTTCTAGCTTAACCCATGGCTTCCATGTAAAGAGAAGCAAAATGGCGAACAAGCACCCTATGAAAAAATGAATACCGTTACAGACGCGATAACTGTCTGTTCAGGGTTAAGCCTTTTGGCTTAGGCTTTTGGTTTAGGGAAATCGATCCATACTGGATCACACTCTGTTCAACAAAAGCGCGCTTTGAAAGCCCATTAAATACGGGTATAGTTCACGCCGTTTTTGTGAATACTTAAACGTTTTAAAAATATTCTTAAAGGTAAAAACATGCCAGCAGTAAAAGTAAAAGATAACGAACCATTTGACATCGCTCTACGTCGCTTCAAACGCTCTTGTGAAAAAGCAGGCGTTTTGGCTGAAGTTCGTCGTCGTGAATGCTACGAAAAACCAACAACTCTTCGCAAACGTGCTGCAGCCGCTGCTGTTAAACGTCACGCTAAGAAAGTTTCTCGTGAGCAAAAGAAATTCCAACGTTTGTACTAGGCCAATCTGCCGTTTGGCACTTTGCAAAAAACAAATGTTTGCCTAGACGTTTCTAACCTTTAGGCTTATAAAAAACGGCTAGTTAACCAACTAGCCGTTTTTTTTGCTTATCTGTCTACCCGACAGCTATCTACCGAAAGTAAGAGGATCCCATGTCAGACCTAAAAAAACACATTTCAGATACATTGAAAGACGCTATGCGTGCCAAAGAAAAACAACGCGTTACGGTCATTCGTACCATCTTATCTGAGTGCAAAAAAATTGAAGTAGATGAGCGCATCGAATTAGACGATGCCCGTGTGTTGGCCATTCTTGACAAAATGAACAAACAGCGCAAAGACTCAAACCAGCAGTTTATTGATGGCGGCCGTGAAGATCTGGCAGCCATTGAACAAGAAGAGATGGCAATCATCAGCGAATTCTTACCTACCCCATTGACTGATGAGGAAGTTGGCGAGATTGTTAAAGCCGCCATCACAGAAACAGGCGCCACCTCTATGCAACAAATGAGCGCAGTAATGGCGATTGTCAAACCACAGGTTCAAGGCCGTGCCGATATGGCACAAATCAGCAAACAAGTTAAAGCACAACTAGGCTAATATAATGGCGGGACGTATTCCTGATCAATTTATTGACGAACTGTTAGCTCGAACAGACCTAACCGATGTGGTTGCGTCTCGCATTAGCCTAAAAAAAACCGGACAAAATTACAGCGCGCTGTGTCCTTTTCACAATGAAAAAAGCCCTTCCTTTAGTTTAAACCCAAACAAACAGTTCTATTACTGCTTTGGTTGCGGTGCAGGCGGCAATGCAATTTCCTTTGTGATGGAACATGACCATCTAGACTTTGTCGACGCCATTGAAGTACTGGCAAAAGACGCCGGCATGGAAGTGCCACGAGAACAAGGCGCACCAGACAGATACGAACAAAACGCAGAGTTACTCAAACGTTTATCCGAAAGCTCGCAGTTTTATCAGCAACAACTCACCCAGCACCCCGATAAGAAAAAGGCCACCGACTACCTCTCAAAGGAGCGCGGGCTATCAGGTCAAATCGCCAAAGTATTTGGTTTAGGCTATGCCCCTCCTGGATGGGACAACCTACTCAAAAAAGTGGGCACGCGCGCCGAAAGCCAAGAACAGCTTCTATTAGGCGGCATGCTGATTGAAAAAAAAGATCAACCCGGACATTACTATGATCGCTTTCGCGATCGCATTATTTTTCCCATTCGCGATTCTCGAGGCCGTGTCATTGCCTTTGGCGGACGCGCATTTGGCGATGAAAAGCCCAAATATCTCAATTCGCCAGAAACCCCAGTTTTTCAAAAAAGCCAAGAGCTATATGGTCTATTTGAAGCAAAACAAAATACCCCGATACTCAACCAAATCTTGGTAGTAGAAGGCTATATGGATGTCATCGTATTAGCGCAACATGGCATTACCAACGCGGTCGCTACGCTAGGCACTTCCGTTAATAGCCAGCACATCCGCAAACTCTTTAAACTGGTTAGTAAAATTGTACTTTGCTTTGATGGCGATAAAGCTGGCCGCGCCGCCGCCATTCGAGGTTTAGAAGCCTCCTTGCCGGTTATGCAAGATGAAAAACAAGTACGCTTCCTGTTTTTACCGGAGGGGGAAGACCCAGATTCACTGGTCAGAAAAGAAGGCAGAGATGCCTTTAATCGCCGCTTAGAAGATGCCTCCTCGCTATCACATGTCCTATTTGACCACGCCAGAAATCAAGTGACACTCGGCGATGAAGAAGGCGAAGCACAGTTCGCTCGCAATGCCATGGAGATGATTACACAAATCCCCAAAGAGCTCACCTTTCGCTCCGTATTAATTCGTCAGCTAAGCGATCAATCTGGCATCGACAGCGAAACCTTAAGCAATACCGTCTTTAAAACACGACGCCAATACATATCAACCGAAGAACAGACGGCCGCACACCCTAATCACACACAACAAACACCTCATTATGATGGTGAAAACCCCGATCTCAATCACTACGAATACGAACCACCTCATAGCGACTATGATGATTTTCACCCGGCCGATTACACAACCCCGTCGTCTCAACCAAACCCGACAGGCTCATTCAAAAAACCATTTGGGAAAAAACCCTTTTCAAAAGGCAAATTTTACAATGACGAGCCAGCACTGCCACCCGCCGCCCCTAGTCTAAGTCGAATTAAACAAGCTTCTCTGTGCCTGTTATTGCACCCGCACATAGCAAAAGACATTGACCTACCGGATCCTTTGATAAATCAAGCCAATGATGAGCTGCAAATATTCTGCAAAATATGGCGATATTTCACAAAATACCCCAATAGAAACACAGGCCACCTTTTAGGGGAAATGACAGATAAAGTCGCGATGTCATCCATTTACGCACTGTTAAACCATAAAGATGCGATAACAAAGCAAAAAATAACCAATGCACAACAGGAAGTGCTCGATACTGTTTTAGCGTTAGAAAAAAATCTTGGCCTAAATAGCAGCATTGCACGGTTGAAAAGTAAGGGAAACGAATCCATAAAGGATAATAGCAGTAAGCAGGAATTACGAAATTTAATGGATCTGATCCGACAAAAAAAATCATAATGGTTGCTTAATTTTCACACACAAAAGAAAGGATTTGGTGGATAAAAGCGATAGATTTTGTTATAATCCGCGGCTTGCTAAACTCCCAAATGAATTTCTAACGATAGGTTGTCGAATGCCAGACACTCAACAGTCACGTCTCAAAGAGCTGATCACCAAGGGTAAAGAACAAGGTTACTTAACTTTTGCTGAAGTTAACGACCACCTCCCTGATGACCTTTCAGACCCGGAGCAAGTAGAAGAAATCATTGCCATGATCAACGACATGGGCATTACGGTTTCCGAAGTTGCACCCGATAAAGATAGCCTTCTTATGGAAGAAGGTGATGCGACAGATGAAGCCGCCGCGGAAGAAGCCGCTGCCGCTTTAGCCGCAGTAGAAGGTGATATTACCCGAACCACTGACCCAGTCCGTATGTACATGCGTGAAATGGGGACAGTTGAACTATTGACTCGTGCCGGCGAGATTGCCATCGCGAAGCGTATCGAAGAAGGTACTCGCGAAGTCATGGCGGCGATATCTTATTTCCCTGGTGCGGTAGACGTATTGCTCGACGCCTACTCAAAAGTACAGGAAGAAGAAGGTCGTCTAAGCGACATTTTTAGCGGCTTTATCGATGGCGACGGCGAAGAACCTATTTTCGAAGACACCACGAATGATGAGCCGCTCATCGACGAAGATACGATCGATGGTGACGAAGACGATGATGATTCAGAGACCACCGAAGAAGAAACGGATAACGGTCCTGATCCAGAAGAAACTGCTCTACGTTTCAACGATATCACGCGTATTTATAATGAATTAAAAGTGTTATTAGAAACACGCGACCGACAAGACCCTGAAGTAAAAAACAAGCAAGAAGAGTTAAGCATTAGCTTCGCTCCTATCAAGCTTGTGCCAAAAATGTTCGATGAGCTGATTGAACGCGTACGTTCACGCATGGAAAAAATTCGTGACCAAGAACGTCTTATCATGCAAGTGTGTGTGCGCAAATCTGGCATGCCAAGAACCGAATTCTTAAAACGCTTCCCAAGCAATGAAACCAATCCTGATTGGTTGAAAGAGCAAATTGCTTCTGGCGCTGATTATGCCGCGGCATTGGAAGAGAATGAAGCTGAGTTTATGCGTAGTCAGCGTAAACTTCGTGCGGTTTCCAAAGAAACAGGCTTAACGATCGCAGAACTCAAAGAAATTAATCGTCGCATTTCAATCGGTGAAACTCGTGCTCGCCGTGCGAAAAAAGAAATGGTCGAGGCCAACTTGCGTTTGGTTATTTCTATTGCGAAAAAATACACTAACCGTGGCTTACAATTCTTGGATCTTATTCAAGAAGGCAACATCGGCCTAATGAAAGCAGTGGATAAATTCGAATACCGTCGTGGTTATAAGTTCTCAACTTATGCAACTTGGTGGATTCGTCAAGCGATCACTCGCTCCATTGCCGATCAAGCACGTACCATCCGTATCCCTGTGCACATGATTGAAACGATCAATAAATTGAATCGCATCTCTCGTCAAATGCTACAAGAAATGGGACGCGAGGCGACGCCTGAAGAACTGGCTGCTCGCATGGACATGCCTGAAGATAAGATTCGCAAAGTATTGAAGATCGCTAAAGAACCGATTTCAATGGAAACACCGATTGGTGACGATGAAGATTCACATTTAGGCGACTTCATTGAAGACGATGGCGCCGAATCTCCAATTGATATCGCGACAATTGAAGGTTTGCGTGAATCAACCACTATGGTACTTGCAGGCTTAACCGCTCGTGAAGCCAAAGTACTGCGCATGCGCTTCGGTATCGACATGAACACTGACCACACTCTTGAAGAGGTTGGTAAACAGTTTGATGTTACGCGTGAGCGTATTCGTCAAATCGAAGCCAAAGCACTGCGTAAGCTACGTCATCCTAGTCGCTCAGAGCATCTAAGAAGCTTCTTAGACGACTGAGACCAGCCTAGCACAAAAAAAACCGCTGCCATAAACAGCGGTTTTTTTATAACTAAAAATTGCTAAAAAAGTCTATTAGAACAAGCATAAGCAACAAAACTGTCATACACTCTAATTAGAGTATGGATAAAGACAGTGAGGTTTAACTTGCCAAAAAACCATAATCGCAACCATTACAACACCATCTTCCAACCTTCTTTGGTTAATTCAGACGCCCATAAAACAACGCTCAGTACATTACAGCTCATCACTAAACTAAGTACGATCCTTTACAATAACTCTCTAAGCACTATGCGTTTCGTTCGTTTCTTCCCTATTCAAAAGCACACTTCATGTGCATTGCAGGAGTAATACTCTATGGAAAAAATCTACGTTCTCGACACCAATGTGCTATTGCACGATCCATTGGCAATTTATGCTTTTGCCGAACACAAAGTCGTCATTCCTATGACGGTTCTCGAAGAATTGGATGTTATCAAAGATAGAAGAGATAAAGACGTTAGTAGAGAAGCGCGAGTTGCCATTAATACGATTGACAAAATAGTCGGTAATGCTTCCCCTCGCGACCTACAAGCAGGCGTGCCAATACGCATCATTAACAACGATACTGATCAGGAGCAAAATAAGCGCGTTGAAGGCTCCCTCGCCATCTATCCAGACCAACAAATCACTCTGACAGACAATGTTCCCTTTCTAAACGGCAATCATGATCACGCCAATGACAACCGCATCATCAACGTGGGTTTAAGCCTACAGGCAACACACCCACGCTCCGCAGTTTGCCTAGTCACAAAAGATATCAATATGCGGATCAAGGCAAAAGGCTCAGGATTAGAACGTGTAGAGGATTATAGAAAAGACAAAGTACTTGATGACTTAGACTTAATGAGCAAAGGCTACATTCAGTTCAGTGGCAGTTTTTGGTCAACGATCGAGAGTGTTAAAACAGAATCTCATGGTCGCCATACTGTTCATGTTATCGACAAAAGCCATCTACCCAATATTTATTTCAATATGTTTGTCATTGACGATGAAGACTTCATTGGTTTTGTCGTTAACCTTGATCAAGAACATGTCTATCTACTCGACATAAACAAACAACACCTAATGAACCAAAACTTCTGGGGCATACTGCCGCGCAACCTAGAGCAAGCCATGGCATTTTATTTATTACGTCATGACAACTCAGATCTCATGGTGATGACAGGACCAGCAGGCTCAGGAAAAACACTACTGGCCTTAGCCTATGGACTACAGGTCACCATGGAAGAAAAACGCTTTAATAAAATTATCGTAGCGAGGTCTACGCCTCCGATGGCCGAAGATATTGGCTTCCTACCCGGAACCGAAGAGGAAAAAATGGCACCATGGTTGGCAGCCTTTGACGATAACTTAGAAATTTTGCATGGTGCTGACGAACATTCTTTTAGCAGCATTGACTACGTCAAACAAAAAGCCAACATTCAATTTAAGTCCCTAAACTTTATGCGTGGCCGATCATTCAATAATGCTTTAATCATCATAGATGAAGCCCAAGGGCTCACACAATTCCAGCTCAAGTCCATCGTGACACGAGTCGGCAGCAATTCGAAAATCATTGTACTCGGCAATTTGGCACAGATTGACAATAAGTACATCACCCCACTAACCTCAGGATTAACTTACCTAGTGGAGAAAACAAAATCCTTTAAATACGCCAGCATCATGCACGTCAATGGTATAGAAAGAAGCCGACTTGCAGAGTTTGCTGAAGAAAACTTATAAATTCTTTGCAAGAAAAAAGGGAAGAACAAACGTTCTTCCCTTTTCATATTTGTACAAAGAGCCTTCACTGAGTCAGTGTTTATGCGACCGATTTCGCCAACTCAGTAATCTCATCCCACTTACCGGCACGCACTAAATCTGTCGGTACAATCCAAGAGCCACCCACACATAGCACATTTGGCAAGGCTAAATATTCACGGAAGTTTTCCGCCCCAATACCGCCAGTCGGGCAAAATTTGATTTGCGGTAGTGGACCACCAAATGCTTTCAACGCTTTAACACCGCCGTTTACTTCAGCAGGGAAGAATTTAAAACGGTCATAGCCGTATTCCATTCCAAGCAAAATGTCAGAAATAGTCGCTACGGCGGGCAAGTAAGGCACATCGTACTCTTTCCCCACTGCCAATAGGTCCGCGGTCATACCTGGGCTAATAATGAACTGAGAGCCTGCCTCGATTGCTTGAATATATTGCGCACGAGAACAGACCGTTCCAGCACCAACAATCGCCTCAGGTACTTCTTTACGAAGCGCTGTAATTGCCTCTAAAGCAGCGGGAGTACGCAAGGTTACCTCTAAAACAGGCACGCCACCAGCAACAAGGGCTTTGCCCAGCGCAACCGCTTGCTCAACACTGTCCACAACAATGACAGGAACAACAGATGTTGCTGTCATCACCTGCTCAGCAGTATATGAAGTAGTCATTTTATTTTCCTTTTATTAAGACTTAATAATCATGCCAATTACGACCGTCTTTGATCGGCAACGCCATTGACGCTGCTGGCCCCCAAGAACCAGAAGCATACTCTTTTGGACGTTCGCTGGTTTGGTTCCAAGCGGACATAATCCCATCCACCCATCGCCAAGCAGCCTCTACTTCATCGTAGCGCATAAACAAAGTCGCATCGTTACGCATCACATCAAGCAACAATCGCTCATACGCTTCGGGACTGCGCTTATCATTAAAGGCTTCGGTCAAACTCAAGTTCAAATCTACAGGCTGAAGAACCATGCCTTCACTCACACCGGGAACCTTATTCATCACCGTTAGCGAGATTTTTTCTTCTGGCTGAAGACGAATAATTAGCTGATTGCGCTGAAGCTGACGATTGCTTTCATCACTAAAAATACTGTGCGGAACGGCTTTATACTGAATAACAATTTCAGAATAACGCTGACCCAAACGCTTACCGGTTCTGAGATAAAACGGCACGCCAGCCCAACGCCAGTTATCAATATCCGCGCGCAAAGCAACAAAGGTTTCCGTTCGAGAATCAGGATTACTTCCTTCTTCATCGAAATACCCTTTTACCTCTTTCCCTTTGATCATGCCTTTCGCATATTGACCACGAACGGTTTTGGTATAAGCATTTGCTCCAGCAATAGGACGCAAGGCTTTCAATACTTTAATCTTTTCATCACGGACTGAATCCGCATCCATTCGACCAGGTGGCTCCATAGCCACCAAGCACAATAGCTGAATCAAGTGGTTCTGCACCATATCACGCATGGCACCAGCATTGTCGTAATATCCCCAACGCCCTTCTACACCAACCGTCTCAGAAACAGTAATTTGCACATTGTCAATATGCGCACTGTCCCACAAAGGTTCAAACAGTGTGTTACCAAAACGTATCGCCAATAAGTTCTGTACGGTTTCTTTGCCAAGATAGTGATCAATACGGAAGGCTTGCTGCTCATTGAAGTTTTTCATCACTTCATCGTTGATTGCACGAGAAGAAGCCAAATCTCGACCAAGTGGCTTTTCTAGAACCACACGCATACGCTCCGCATTCAAACCATGGGCCGCGAGCGAAGAACAAATCGAGCCGAACAAATCAGGCGACGTCGCAAGATAAAATACAACATCACGGTTATCGCCACCAACTTGATGATCATTGAGTCGTGAGAAATCAGACTCTTCTTGCGCATCGACCGACACATAACTCAAACGCTCTTTAAAACGCGGCCATGTTTTTTCATCACCCACACTTGAAGGTACAAACTCATCCAACGCGGCTCGAATTTTTGTTTGGTATTCCTCTGTACTCACTTCTCGTCTCGAAGCACCAATAATACGCGTCGTTGGAGCAAGTAAACCATCCATATCCAAATGGTACAAAGCAGGCAATAACTTACGCATTGCAAGATCACCGCCGCCACCGAAAATTACAACATCACAGGCTTTTAAACTGGCCTTCATATATTCTTTCTCCAACTATTTAGGCTTTCGACACAAGATGAGACGCATAACAAGCGCATCCCATCAGCCCTGGGTATTCAGACATCACGACAAACGTCGGAATCGGTGAGACAAATTCTTTCATGCGCCCTTTATCTTGCATGGCATCACGAAAACCACTTTTCAGGATGTCATTAACATAACGCGGCACAATCCCCCCAGCAATATACACACCACCACGGGACTCAACCGATAGAACAAGATCACCAATTACTCGCCCAAGAAACACAAAGAACTGCTCTAGGGCGGCTTTGGCTATCGGGTCGTTACCTTGCTTTAAAGCGTCACCAATTTCTGGTGCCGTTAAACGTTTTTCGATCCCTTGTCGTTGCGCCATGGCCTCATATATATTTTCAAGGCCCATTCCTGATAGCACACGCTCCGCCGACACACGTTTATGACGAGTGCGTAAGAATTTTAAAATATCATCTTCGAGGTCATTACAAGCCGACAAATCGACATGCCCACCTTCGCCTGGCAATACCATGTTCGGCCCGTTATCCTGAGGAACAACACAGGAAATACCCAATCCCGTTCCCGCCCCAACGACCCAGCATGGTGCCTTTGGATCAACTGTAGAATGCTCACCCAAAACCACCATATCGCTTTTAGGCAAAACCTCCAAGCTGTAACCTACAGCATCAAAGTCATTGAGCAAGGCGACGGGCTTGTCATCACCAAAATAAGACTGCACTTCTGCACGGGTAAAGTGCCACGGATTATTAGAGAAGCGAATAACGGCTTGATTGACAGGACCAGCAATGGCAAGTACTACAGCATCAATATTTTCCATATCAACACTGCAATGCTCAATGTAATCCGCCGCAGCGTCGAAAAAATTCACATAATTCTTACAAGGGAGCACTCTAATTTCAAGAGGCTCATATTGATGGATAGGAACCAAAGCAAAGCGCGCATTCGTTCCACCAAGATCGGCGATTAAAGCATGGGACATAGACGAACCCTATTTAATTTTTTTGAAATTTTACAACAAAATTGAGGGGAAAAATACCGCAACCCTGAAAAAACAGCCGCTAAAATGTAATAAAATTACAATACTATCTCAGTCTATTTAAAAACTTAAAGACCTTAGTCGGCACCAATCTTTTACGGTTATTCTTATAATCATAAAGACGCTCATCCGCTACTTTAAGCAGATGTTTGTAGTTGCTTGGCCTATCAGACATCACACTGGCCCCACCATAACTAATGGTGATTGGCACAAGATTCGATTTATACCTCAATGGATTAGATTGAAGGTATTCCTGGATAGACTCTGCGACCATTATGGATTGTTCATAGCTTTTACCCGGCATGACAAAGACAAACTCATCGCCAGCAAAACGAAACGCCAAACCCTGTTTGTGAACGTATTTTAGCAAACGTTTAGCAATGTATTCTAATACCTCATCGCCACAGTTGTGACCCAGGGTATCATTGATCGACTTAAACGCATCACAATCGAGAAATACAACGGTTAAATCACGCTCTTGCAACTTAGATCGAGCGAACTCACGCTCTAACATCAACTCAAGCTGCCGGCGGTTCAATAATCCAGTCAACGGATCTCGAGTCGCTAAGTATTCAAGCTTTTCTCTTGCCGTTACGTTACTCAGACAAATTGAAATCTTTATGGCAAGCTGATCCAGCAAAAAAGTGTCTTTGGTCATTGCATCATAGCGCGTGCTATCAGAATCGGCTTGACAAAAAAGGCCTACCAATTCGCCATCAATCGTCAGCGGAGAAATCGCCACCGAAGAAATAATATCACGATACACAGTCGGAATAATTTCCCAACAGCGACCCAAATTGGTATTTACCAACACCGTTTTATTGCTGGCTTTGATGATATCAATCATAGATCGACGTCTGGTGAACAATACCCGATCGCGTAAATCTGGCATTTTCTCTAAACTTTCTATGAGATGAGAAAGAGGAGCTTCATTGATTAAATTTACCCACACATAGGGCACATTAAATTGCTTTTGCACTTCTTTTGTTAGTGTAGAAACAAACTGGTCACAACGACCAATAGAAAGAATGCAACGCTCTATTTCAAAAAATTTGCGCGCGATTTCTTCATTGCGTCTAACATTGTCGATCAGTTCGTTAATATCATGCATGCACTATGCCCCACCGCACTGACAGTTAGCGGCCCACTTTTCTGAATAGAAAGCAACAGATCCTAAAAAACATTATTGATCTGCAATGCATTATAGTACGATGCTTACACAATTTGAGCTATATATCGAACAAAATTTGCCGCCTTAACTGCATAAAAAATCACAATTAAAAACCGTCCGCAAACACACCTCGCATTATTTTAATTAATTCTTTGTTTTCTTAAGAAAAATCATTCTGTGCCGATAGCGTCTCGTAGATAATTTAATAGGCCTATAAATGAATATAAGAGAAATTGTTGAAACCCAGGTAACCCAAAGCAGTCGAGCAGGACAAGCGGTTTCTGGCAATGCCAATTTTGCCTTATTAATGAGCCTGTTCAATCAGCCAGGTCCATCCTTGATGGATACGCCCGATCAATTAAGCCAACATCAGCCTCACGCTATCACACGCCCCATACAGTTTTCACACAGTATCGGAGAAAACCCAATTGCAAACATCGCCTTATTAAAAGCGTTGAGTTTCGAGCCGTTAGCAGAAGGCCCAGCTTACCAATACGACGCGGTAGAAAGCCTAGAAAGACAACTCAACACTCACCTCTAAGATTCCCCTCCGACCGACATAGCGCATCGCCCAAAAAGAGTACTCCATTGCCGTGCATGCTCTTGAGACGCTCGTTGATAACGCTGCCAACGGCTATCGGCAGCAGTCAATGAAAACTGCTGAGAAAAAAACCGCATTTCATTGCTTAATGGCGCACTCAACTCAAACAATGTGTTTAAAAGTGGTAATACCTGATAAGCGCTACGATTAATGCGCCCCATATAAGGCTGGACACTCTCTACATAATGGCTTTCGAATTGCTGCTTGAAGTACCCCATTGGCGCGCCACAAATCGACTGATCGAGCCCATCGATTGTATGGGTTACACGCTCCAAATAATCCGTTAGTCGAGTAATTGTATATAACAGCCTGCCAGCGTACTCACTGTCCATGAGAATCTTTAAATCCCCCTCAAATACGCTGGCGTCAACAATAGGTAAACGATCAAGACTGTCACCAATAACAACCAATCGATTCAATGCATTCATGAGCTCTTGCTGTTGTGCTGTAGAATAGTTCAATGGCAGAAAGCCATTCGATAAACTAAAAAAAGCCTCACTTTCCGCCCCATTGAAAAGAGCATTTCCAAACGCCATCGGTAATTCAAGACGTTTTTGCTGCGCAATATGACGCAACTCATCCGCCAAAGTGTCGCTTTGAATATCACAAGACTCAATGGCTCGAATGATGTCCAGCTCATATAAAAAACGCTGACTATCGGGCATAACTTTACCCAAAATGCTGTTTTTTCTTCCGGCCACCACGCCAACGTTGCATTGCTGCAAAGACAAATAATCCAATAAACCAATATCAAATTGTGTCAAACTTTGTTGACGATGACGAGATGATGGCAGACTAGCTGGCATTACGATTGCAGGAGAAGACACCGACACAAACTGCGAGCGATTTAATCCAGCCGTGTATTGGGATAAAACGTCTTCAACCTGAAAACGTGTATCACACCCACTCACGCCAGCGAGTATAATGCCACCTAACAGAATCATTGAAATAAAGGTTTTTATTAACATGAACAAGCTACTCATCCAAAAACGAGAAGAAATATCAGAGACACGCGTCGCGAAAATGGTGTTTCCAGCCACCACCAACCATTACGATACCTTATTTGGCGGCATCGCCCTACAGTGGATGGATGAAGTGGCCTATATTGCAGCTACTCGCTTTGCCAGAAAAACCATGGTCACTATTTCGACTGAACAAGTTGACTTTAAACAACCTATCCCATCAGGCATTCTCGTCGAATTAATTGCTCGCGTAGTGCATGTTGGACGAACGTCACTAAAAGTAGAAGTATCGATTTTTCTAGAGCAACTGGACTCTGATAAACGCACCAAAGCCGTAACAGGTCATTTCAACTTTGTTGCCGTAGACAGCAACAAAAAGCCGACTCCCATTTTTGATGAAGAACAACAAAGTTAACAAACATGTCCTAGTAATAGGCAGCAGCGATGTGCTGCTTATTAGGTTTGCCCTAATTAGTTAGCGTGACGCTTGGCAATTTCGGCAGCCAGCTCGTCAAAACTTTTTTCAGATTCTAACTTTTGAAACAAGGCCGCTTCATTTTTCATTGAAGAACGCAAAATACTCTCTGCAACACCTTGCGCTTGGGCAGGATCCAGTCCAACCAATACCACTAAACCGCCCGATGGCGTTGGCATTTGACGGATGATTTTTGAACCTATTAATTGCTGTTCCGTAATTTGCTTAGTAACAACACTGTTAACACGATCGACTGTTTCTGAATCGCCCGCTCCCGTCGTTTCTACGTATTGCTTAACCATGTTTTGCAAATCAATACTAAGCACTTGAGCCAGCTCAACACGCGCTGCCGTGGCTGCCATTTGCTTCATATAATTCACCCCAGCGGCGGATTTTTCACTATAGCCAACAGCCGACAAAGCAACACCGTCAATAGGAGCACCACATACCCAATCAGGCGCAGGTTGGTTAGAGCCATCCGCAAAGACACAGTCAGGAATCGCCGACACAGGCGTATTCACCACGTCTTTACTGCATGCCACCAACACAAAACTCGCTACTAATAACCCTACCACTTTAAACATCATGATTCTTTCCTTTACTTTCACTAAGACAATCAGCACACAGAGTATCAATATCAGCCACATAATGCTGTTATTCTAGTCTATACATACCATTAAAAACAAAAAAAAGGCGCTAATAAATAGCACCTTTTTTGATCAATCCAACTACCCAGAATTATTCCGTGTAAGCGGCTTTTTCTTCTGCTGTAACGTCTTTCATAGACAATTTAATACGACCACGCGCATCAACATCCAGTACTTTAACGATGACATCTTGACCTTCAGAAAGGAAGTCGGTTACCGCACGAATACGCTCTTCAGCGATTTGAGAGATGTGAACCAAACCATCTTTACCAGGTAAGATATTTACGAATGCACCAAACTCAGCGAGACGAACCACTTTACCTTTGTAAAGTTTATCAACTTCTGCTTCGGCTGTGATTTCATGAATCTTCAGCAATGCGGCATCAGAAGAGGCTTTATCAGCCGCGTAAATACGAACAGTACCGTCGTCGTCTAGATCGATAGAAGCGCCAGTTTGCTCAGTGATAGAGCGAATGGTCGCGCCACCTTTACCGATAACGTCACGAATTTTCTCTGGATCAATTTTGATCGTCGCCATAGAAGGCGCGTTTGGAGAAACTTCTGGTCGAGCGTAACCAATGACCTTCGCCATTTCACGAAGGATATGAGTACGAGCTTCAAGCGCTTGGCTCAAAGCGATATCCATAATTTCTTCGTTGATGCCTTCGATTTTGATGTCCATTTGAAGCGCTGTGATACCTTCTGCCGTACCAGCCACTTTAAAGTCCATATCACCAAGATGATCTTCATCACCCAAGATATCAGTCAATACAGCAAAGCCGTCGTCTTCTTTGATAAGACCCATGGCGATACCTGCCACTGGGGCTTTCAAAGGAACACCAGCATCCATCATAGACAAAGACGCACCACAAACAGACGCCATAGAGCTTGAACCGTTAGATTCAGTGATCTCAGACACGACACGAATTGTGTATGGGAATTCATCTTCAGAAGGTAATACAGCTTGAACACCGCGACGAGCCAAACGACCATGGCCAATCTCACGACGACCAACACCGCCCATACGACCACACTCACCGACAGAGTAAGGAGGGAAGTTATAATGAAGCATGAAACTGTCTTTGTTTTCGCCAGTCAAGCCGTCTGTCATTTGTGAATCACGACTCGTACCTAGTGTACAAGTTGCAATCGCTTGTGTTTCGCCACGAGTGAACAATGCAGAACCGTGAGTTTTGTTTAAAATTCCCACTTCAACATTAATTGGACGGACAGTTTTATTGTCACGACCATCAATACGAGGCTTACCATCGATTACACGGCGACGTACAATACGTTTTTCTAATTTAGCAAAAGCACCTGTCACATCCGCTTCGGAGAATTCGCCACCTTCAGTCACTAACGCCGCCACAGCTGCGTCACGCACAACACCTAGTTGCGCATAGCGAGCCATTTTCTCACTGATTCCGTACGCTTCTTCGATTTGGGCCGCATAACCAGATTTAAGTGCATCAGCCAAAGACACGTTTGCTACTTCCGCTTCCCACTCCCAACGAGGCTTAGCACATTCAGCAGCAAATTCATTAATAGCAGAAATCGCTATTTGCATTTCTTTGTGAGCGAACAATACCGCACCAAGCATTTCGTCTTCTGTCAGCTCTTGCGCTTCAGACTCAACCATCAATACAGCATCTTTTGTACCCGCTACCACCATGTCTAGCAAAGAGCCTTCTAGTTCTGAGTAACTTGGGTTAAGCACATAGCCAGACTCATCGTTGAAACCAACACGCGCCGCACCAATTGGACCATTGAATGGGATACCAGAAATAGTCAATGCAGCAGACGTTGCAATCATTGCGGCGATATCTGCGTCTAAGTTCGTGTTAGTAGACATAACCGTACAAACAACCTGAACTTCATTCATGAACCCTTTAGGGAACAATGGACGAATTGGACGGTCAATCAAACGAGACGTCAGTGTTTCTTTTTCAGAAGGGCGACCTTCACGCTTTAAAAAGCCACCTGGAATTTTACCAACAGCGTAAGCTCGCTCTTGATAGTGTACAGACAGTGGAAAAAAGTTTTGACCTGGTGTTGCTGTTTTTGCACCAACAACAGTCGCCAGCACTTGTGCATCACCAATAGTACACAATACAGCCCCCGTTGCTTGACGAGCAATGCGGCCTGTTTCTAGTGTGACGGTATCGTTACCGAACTGGAAAGTTTTTGTCGTAATACTCACGCGTATTCCTTTTATTAAAAAAATTTCTTCTCCCAAAGACCTCTTTTTAAGCCAGTACTCATATGAACTCTTTCAACCTTTCTCTCCTAAAAAGAAAAGTGCATATGAAGTACAGGCTGTCCCTTGGGAGACCAATAAAAAAAGGGCCATAATAATTTATGGCCCTTTCTCAGTCTTAGCGACGCAGACCTAGTTTTTTGATCAAACTAGTGTAACGAGCTGCATCTTTACGCTTAAGGTAATCCAACAACTTACGACGTTGGTTTACCATGCGGATTAGACCGCGACGAGAATGATGGTCGTGGATATGAGCTTTAAAGTGATCTTGAAGACCTTCGATATTCTTAGTCAACAATGCTACTTGAACTTCAGGAGAACCAGTGTCACCTTCTGCTACTTGAAACTCTTTTACCAACGCTGCTTTTGATTCTGCAGACAATGCCATAATCTTAATCTCCAAATTAATATGCTATTAAAAGTAAAGGATAGCCGAGCATATTTTCAGTCATCCTAGACCAGCAAGTTTAGCACTTTTTTTAGCAGAACTCACTGCTATTTATAAAGAGAACTCACTAGTATTTACCAATCGATAAGGACGAATAGACGTTCCTTTTATCTGCCCAAGCCCCAAAAAGCGCTGTGATTGTTGATCGTACATTCTGACCACAGTTTCGTGCCCTATTGAAACAGGGCTAGAAACAGTTCGCCCAAACATCATATCTAAGGTGTCCACCTCAGCTAAATCCACTTTTTCAAAGTGCTCTACGGCGGTATCCATTGAAATCAGATGAGAATCCAACGCCTCGTAACCTTGCTCCGCTATCGCCTCAAATTGTTCTAGGGTCATCATATTTTCAGGCAAATACCCTGCCGTCGAAATACGATGCAAAGAATACAGATGTGCGCCACACCCTAACGCTTCGCCAATATCCTCACCAATGGTTCGAATATAAGTACCTTTAGAACACTGAATATCAAGCGTTAACGTATCGTCCGTTCTAGAAACAAGGGTGAGATTTGAAACCGTGACGCATCGACGTTTTCTCTCGATGACAATCCCCTGACGAGCATACTCGTACAAAGGCCTGCCCTCATGCTTCAAAGCAGAATACATAGGCGGTATTTGCTCAATGTCACCACGAAATCTATCTAAAATAGCTTCAAGCGAGTCATCTGTAAGAATAGGAACTGACTCTTCCGTTAACACCTCACCTTCTCGATCACCCGTTGTGGTTCTTTTACCCAACTGAATACAGGTCAAATAACGCTTATTTGCATCCAATAGATATTGAGAAAACTTTGTCGCCTCGCCAAGACACAGTGGCAACATTCCTGTTGCCAAAGGATCGAGCGCACCAGTATGGCCAGCTTTCGCCGCTTGATAAAGACGGCGAACACGCTGCAATGCCTGGTTTGAACTAAGACCAATCGGCTTGTTCAGTAAAACAATCCCGTCTACCGAACGCCATTTTGCTTTAACCATACGACTTTATTACTCGCCTTCGTTACCATTTTTCGTCTCATCATCACGAATCGCTTCGTCAATCAGAGCCGACATACGCGAACCATTGACCACACTTTGGTCATAATGAAAGCGCAAATGCGGCATAACACGAAGTTTGACTTCTTGAGCTAGACGACGACGTAAAAAACCTTTTGCGCTGTCAAGAGCCGCTTGGTTTTCTGCCAATACTTCTGGCTGATCGTCTTTACCCAAAACAGTGTAATAAATATCTGCATAGCCTAAATCTTTTGCTACACGCACTTCGTTGACAGTAACCAACCCTAAACGCGGATCCTTTACTTCAAACTGGATCAAGGACGCCAGCTCCTTTTGGAGCTGGTCACCAATCCGACTAGTACGACTAAATTCGCCTGCCATGATCTTGCCCTATTATAACGTACGCGCAACTTCGATGGTTTCAAAAACCTCGATCTTATCGCCTACTTTTACGTCAGTGTAGTTTTTAACACCGATACCACATTCCATGCCTCGGCTAACTTCATTGACCGCATCTTTAAAGCGACGAAGAGATTCAAGCTCACCTTCATAAATAACAACATCATCACGCAATACACGGATCTGTTTGTTACGATAAACCGTCCCTTCTACTACCATACAGCCGGCAATCAAACCAAACTTAGGCGAACTGAACACATCACGCACTTCGGCCGTACCTTTGATGTCTTCACGAAGATCTGGAGACAACATACCTGACAACGCAGATTTCACATCATCAATAATGTTATAGATAACGCTGTAGTAGCGAAGGTCAATACTTTCACGCTCAATGAATTGCTTAGCAGAATTATCTGCACGCACGTTGAAACCGAAAATAACCGCATCAGACGCTAGCGCTAACGTTGCATCCGTTTCCGTGATACCACCAACGCCACTAGAAATAACGTTGACTTTCACTTCATCTGTATTCATATCAGTCAATGACTTGATCAAGGCTTCAAGAGAACCACGAACGTCCGCTTTGATAACAATGTTCAAAGTACGAACTTCGTCTTTGCCCATCTCAGAGAATAAGTTCTCTAATTTAGCAGAGTGCTGACGAGCAAAACGTACTTCACGGTACTTGCCTTGACGGAAGTTGGCTACTTCACGAGCTTTACGCTCATCAGCAACAACGATAAATTCTTCACCCGCTTCAGGCGTACCATCAAGACCTAAGATCTCAACTGGGATAGATGGGCCAGCAGATGCAATTGCAGAACCATTTTCATCCAACAAGGCACGAACACGTCCCATTTGAAGTCCTGCTAATACAATGTCACCTTTCTTCAAAGTACCATTTTGTACAAGCAAAGTAGCCACTGAACCGCGGCCACGATCTAGACGCGCTTCAACAACCACGCCTTTTGCTGGCGCGCTAGGTACAGCGGTTAATTCAAGTACTTCTGATTGCAATAGAACCGCTTCTAATAGCTCTTCAATACCTTCACCGGATTTAGCAGACACACCTACGAATTGAACGTCACCGCCCCATTCTTCAGGAATAACACCTTGCGCCACTAGTTCGTTTTTAACACGATCTAAATCCGCGCCTTCTTTATCGATCTTAGTCATGGCAACGACCATTGGAACACCAGCAGCACGAGCATGCTGAATAGCTTCAATTGTCTGAGGCATAACGCCATCGTCTGCAGCACACACCAGAATAACAATATCCGTTGCTTTCGCACCACGTGCACGCATTGACGTAAACGCCGCGTGTCCAGGTGTGTCCAAGAAGCTGATCATGCCATGCGGAGTCTCAACGTGGTAAGCGCCGATATGCTGAGTAATACCACCAGACTCACCTGCTGCAACACGAGTCGTACGGATATAATCAAGCAGCGATGTTTTACCATGGTCAACATGGCCCATTACAGTAACAACTGGTGCACGTTTAATCGCCTCACCTTCGTAATCGATCGCTTCAATCATGTCATTTTCGACAGCGTTTTCATCGATAAACTTAACGGTATGACCCATTTCTTCAACAACAAGTGTTGCCGTATCACGGTCAATGGTTTGGTTAATCGTTGCCATGGCGCCCATTTTAAACATGACCTTGATGACTTCTGCGCCTTTCACTGCCATTTTTTCGGCAAGATCTGCCACAGTGATACTTTCTGGCAAAGCGACTTCATGAATCATTTTAGCCGTAGGCTTTTGGAAACCGTGCTCTTGTTTTGCCGGCTTCTTATTTTTGCGGCCTAACTTGCCGCGACGAGTAAATTCATCTTCGTCGTTGACATTAACGCGTGAGGTGCGCTTGTTATCTGGGTTAATACGACCACGAGGTTTATCTTTATCGTTGTCATGTCTCACTGGGCCTTTTTTGCCTTTTGGCGCAACCGTTGATTTTTTACCGTCCATCGCTGGTTGAGACATTTTTTTCGCTGCTTTAGGCTGCTTCGGTGATTCCACGGGTTCTGCCGCTCCTATATCGGAAACATACTGCTCCGTATAATTTACCGCGTCAGCATCCGCTACGGCGGCTTTTGCCGCTGCGTCTTGACGCGCTTTTGCTTCGGCTTCAGCTTTCGCTTTGGCCGCCTTCTCTTCTTCAAGTTTGCGCTCAGCGTCTAAACGAGCCTGCTCTTCAGCAGCCAAACGCTCTTGCTCTTCAGCAAGACGCTGTGCAAGCAATAACTCTTCTTGCTTTTGCGATTCACTGTCTGAATCGTCACGTTTTACGTATGTACGCTTTTTCTTCACTGCAATATTAACTGCTTTTCCGCCATCGCGCGACAATGTACTTGTTGTCTTTCGCTGCAGAGTAATTCTTTGGCTATTACCACTGTCTTCGCCATGCTGACGTTTCAGATAATTCAGCAACGCTTGCTTTTCAACTTCAGAGACTTCTTGCCCTGCACTCGTTTGAGGCAGACCAGCGTCTTTCATCTGAGCTAGTAGCTTATCGACTGGCGTATTGACCAGCTCGGATAATATCTTTACGGTTTGAACTGTCATTAAGTTCCCCCTTATGTACTCAGATTTTATTCAGATTCAGCAAACCAAGGTGCACGAGCTGTCAATATAAGACTCGCTGCGCGCGCTTCTGTCATACCTTCAACGTCTAGCAATTCATCTACCGATTGCTCTGCTAAATCTTCCATAGTGATCACTCCCATAGAAGCCAAAACTAAAGCAAGATGATTGTCCATACCATCCATTGCTAACAAATCAGCAGCAGGCTTGGCATCATCCAATTGCTCTTCAGCTTGTAGAGCTCGGTTTAACAAGGACTCTTTTGCACGTGAACGTAGTTCATTTACTAAATCTTCATCAAATCCGTCGATGTCTAACATTTCTTCCATCGGGATATAGGCCACTTCTTCTAAAGAAGTGAATCCCTCTTCAACCATCTGAATGGCTAAATCGTCATCAATGTCTAAACCAGAAACAAAAATATCAATGAGCTTTTGTGACTCTTCTTGCTGTTTTGCTTCAGCATCTTCGCTGGTCATTACATTCAATGACCAACCCGTCAATGTAGAAGCCAAGCGCACGTTTTGACCGTTACGACCAATGGCTTGCGCCAGGTTGTCGCTCTTGACCGCCACATCCATAGAATGCGCGTCTTCATCAATAACGATAGAATCAACTTCAGCAGGCGCCATAGCGTTAATCACTAATTGAGCTGGGTTATCATCCCAAAGAACGATATCGACGCGCTCGCCATTCATTTCATTTGACACCGCTTGAACACGTGCACCACGCATACCAACACACGCACCAATTGGATCGATACGACGGTCATTTGTTTTCACAGCAATTTTTGCACGTAATCCTGGATCACGTGCTGCACCACGAATCTCAATCACTTCTTCTGCAATTTCCGGCACTTCAAGACGGAATAACTCAACCATGAATGCAGGCGCATTACGAGAAAGAATCAATTGCGACCCACGATTGTCTTCACGAATTTCAAGCAATAAAGCACGGATTCGATCGTTCATTCTGAAGCTCTCACGAGCAATCAGCTGATCTTTTGGCAAAGACGCTTCAGCGTTCTCACCCAAATCGATAATCAAGCTATCGCGTGTCACTTTTTTCACTTGACCATGAACAAGCTTGCCTACTTTTTCAGTGTAAAGCGCAACCATTTTTGCACGTTCCGCTTCACGCACTTTCTGTACAATCACTTGTTTCGCTGTTTGCGCGGCAATACGGCCAAACGCTTCAGACTCCACTTCTTCTTCGTAAATCTCGCCAATGCCCAAACCAAGATTCTGCTCTTCAGAGTCATCGATTGTTAGCTCTGAAGCTGGCGCTGAATATTCTTCATCTGCAACGATGTGCCATTGACGGTACGTTTTATAATCACCTGTACGCTGATCAATAGAAACACGAATTAATGCGTCTTCTTCAAAACGACGCTTGGCAGCACTTGCTAAAGCAATTTCAACGGCTTCGAAAATAACTTGTTTCGGAACATCTTTCTCGTTGGAAACGGCTTCCACTACCAAAAGAATTTCTTTGCTCATCCTTTTAGCCTCTCTTCAAGGTTAATTTTAAAATTGTGGAACAACATTTGCCTTATCAATTAACTCGATAGGCAATAGGTATTCTTCTTGATCTACGCGAATCACAATATCTTCGCTTTCGATCCCCATGAGTTGTCCTTTAAATTTACGTCGTCCGTCAAAAGGCACCCGTAAACGCAAAGAAACAATAGAACCGATATACGCCTGATACTGAGCCAAACTGAATAAAGGCCGATCTAAACCTGGTGATGATACTTCTAGGCTATATTCCCCAGTAATAGGATCTTCAACATCTAAAATGGAACTTACTTGACGACTAACTCGAGCACAATCTTCGACATCAATGCCTTTTTCATCGTCTGTTTCAATATAAATACGAAGCACAGAATCCTTACCTAAAGACAAGTACTCCATTCCCCAAAACTCTAACCCCAAACCTTCAACGACTGGTCGAATAAGTTCTTCTAAAATCGTATATTTTGCTGACAATCGTTTTCTCCGAAAACCAATTTTGTAAAACGCAGAAACAAAAAACGGGCTCAAGGCCCATTTTCATTAAAACATAGTGCACGGTGCAGATAACAAAAAACCCCATATAGGGGTTCTCAGTACTCTATTCAATGAAATATTGAAAGAGCATCCTTCACAAGGAAGGCTGTCAATCCTGACACCAAATACTAAGAACAAACTGCTGCGGATACCTAAATTAGGAAAACCATGAGAAGAATAACTCGTTAAAGCCAGTCTCACCTCAACAAACCAGATTGCTCTGCATCAATATAACGACATCATACACAAAATACGACACCAGTTCAATATTGGTGCGGATGGGGGGAATCGAACCCCCACGAGCGTTGCTCACCACCCCCTCAAGATGGCGCGTCTACCAATTCCGCCACATCCGCAAAACCTTTAACCAAACACAACAACAAATCACTCAACAACCGAAATTACTCAGTTACTGGGATATCCGATGCCGTGTCTTTTTTACCACCTAAATCAGGCAAACCAACTGTTTCTTCAACTTGAGGCGCTGAAGGAACAAAATCAAGGGCACCAGAAACACTTTTTGCTTGCTCACTTGCAAAGTAAGCCAAACCAAAACTAGTCAAAAAGAAAACCAATGCGAAAAGCGCTGTCATCTTACCAAAGAAACTGCTTCCACCTTGACTTCCAAATACTGTCTGGGACGCACCACCACCAAAAGAGGCACCCGCATCCGCACCTTTACCTTGCTGCAACAAGACCAACGCAATAATTATTACTGCCGCCAGTACATGCAAAACTAAAATAAGTGCTTCCATTAATTAACCTGCTGCTTTTACTATTGCTATAAATTCTTTTGCATCAAGAGATGCACCGCCAACAAGAGCACCATCTACATCAGGCATTTGAAATAAAGCCGAGCTGGTTGATGCCTTAACACTTCCACCATATAAAATCTGCACTTTCTGAGAAACAGATTCAGATGATTGAGCTAAAAAAGCTCTGATTGCTTTGTGCACATCTTGTGCTTGCTCTGCACTGGCTGACAAGCCAGTACCTATAGCCCATACAGGCTCATAAGCGATAACTAAATTATTAAATGCAGCAATACCAACAACATCTATCACCGCTTGAATTTGTCGTTCACAAACCTCAAGCGTCTTGCCTGCCTCACGCTCTGCCAGCGTCTCACCGACACATAACATGGGAGTCAAGCCAAATTCTAGTGCCGCCTTCACTTTTGAAGCAACAACAGCATCCACTTCACCATAAAGAGAACGTCTCTCAGAATGACCGAGCAGAACATACTTAACGCCAAAATCACCTAACATGGAAGCAGAAACTTCCCCAGTAAAGGCGCCTTTTACTTCTTGACTTATATTCTGAGCGGCTAAAACAATAGCACCACCAGAAACCAAACCCTCAACCTGAGATAAATAAGGGAAAGATGGTGCAACAACCACTTCGGAGTTAGAACCTTCCATCTCAAGCAAACTATTAATCAGCAAAGATATGGACTCTTTAGAGCCATTCATTTTCCAATTTCCAGCTACTATCTTTTGACGAATCATATTCTAACCCCTAAATTCGAGGCGCCCATTCTATGGAATGGGCGCTTTGGTTTCAAGTTATTTATTGCTATTTAGCCCATAATTTTCGTTTTAGGCATTCGCTTTTGCCAAAACAACAGAATTCACTTCTTCGACCAAATAGTCAACAAGCTCATCCACTGTTGCGTCGTCGCGACCTTCCACCATAACACGGATTAGAGGTTCAGTACCTGAAGCCCTAAGCAACACTCTTCCAAGACCATTAAGACGCTCATTTGCAACCGCAATTGCCTTTTGTAAAGCAGGCTCTTCATTTGGCACAAAACGTTGCGCCACGCGTATATTTTTTAGTTTCTGTGGAAATTTAACAAGTCCAACCAAAAGCTCATCAAGGGATTTACCTTCTTCCACCATAGCGCGAAGCACTTGAAGAGCAGCAATAATACCATCTCCCGTGGTGGTAATAGAGCGACACACGATATGACCAGAAGGTTCTCCACCCAATACCCAGCCATGCTGCATCAACTTCTCATTCACATATCGATCCCCTACCGCCGCTCGACTAAAACCAATACCCGTTTCAGAAAACGCCAATTCAAGGCCAAAATTACTCATGAGCGTACCCACAACACCACCGCTAAAACGCCCGGTACGCATCAGATGGTTTGCAATGATATAAAGAACGTCATCCCCATCGCGGATCACCCCATGACGATCCACCAAGATTAAACGATCACCATCACCATCCAGTGCGATGCCAAGATCCGCCTCTTCCGCTAAAACGTTTTTACGTAAAAGCTCGGGCTTTGTCGCCCCACTGAATTCATTTATATTGAGACCATCAGGGTTTACACCTATGGCAATAACTTCAGCACCCAGCTCCGAAAACACTCGAGGAGCAACATGATAAGTAGCGCCGTCAGCGCAATCGACAACAATCTTCAACCCACTCAGCTGCAAGCCGATAGGAAACGTCCCTTTACAATATTCTATGTAACGCCCGGCGGCGTCATCAATGCGTTTAGCACGCCCAATAAGACTGGACTCAACCACAACCATGGGTTGTTCCATAAAATATTCAATTCGCTCTTCTATCTCATCCGATATTTTCCCACCTTCGGCAGAAAAGAACTTAATACCATTATCCGTGTAAGGATTATGAGAGGCACTAATAACGATCCCCGCACTCGCACGAAACGTTCGCGTCAAATAGGCAATCGCAGGCGTTGGCATAGGACCCACCAAACGCACATCCGCACCAGCCGCAACAATGCCAGACTCAAGGGCTGACTCAAACATATAACCAGAAATGCGAGTATCTTTACCGATCAAGATCTTTTTATCGTTTTCCTTAAAAACTTGCCCAGCGGCCCACCCTAGCTTAAGCATAAACTCAGGCGTAATAGGGGTCGTACCGACTTTGCCACGAATTCCATCTGTTCCAAAATACTTACGCATCAAATTTCTCTCTCAATACGAGACATTAACGCCAACATTTCAACATGCGGCCTAACATCATGAACCCTAAATATACGAGCGCCTTGTGAATAAGCAGAAGCATTTGCTCCCATCGTGCCATAAAGACGCTCATCAACTGGTAGATTTAGCACATCCCCTATCATGGTCTTTCTAGAAAGACCAATAAGGACCTCAAAACCCATCTTTTTAAACTGAGACGTGTGATTTAACAAGGATAAATTATGAGACAGTGTTTTTCCAAACCCGATACCCGGATCCAAAATGAGACGTGAACGATCAATCCCAGCACGCTCACACTCAGCCACTCTAGACAGTAGATAACGCATTACGTCATCCACAACCGAACCATAATCCGGCTGATGCTGCATTGTTTGCGGCACACCTTTCATGTGCATTAAACACACTGGCAAGGCAGTTTCAGCAACAGCTTGTAACGCACCATCACGTTCAAGTGCACGAACATCATTAATCAAACCCGCACCTAGGCGAGCTGCTTCACGAATAACATGAGTGGTACTGGTATCAACAGAAACGATCGTATCGAAGCGCTTCTTGATTGCTTCGACAACAGGCAAAACACGATCCATTTCTTGTTGAATACTAACAGGAGCCGCACCGGGACGCGTCGACTCACCACCAACGTCGATGATACTGACACCCTCTTCAATCATTTTCTCAGACTGACGTAGAGCAGCATCTAGGGAGTTAAAAACACCACCATCGGAAAAAGAATCCGGTGTGACATTGAGGATGCCCATAACATGAGGAAGGGACAAGTCTAACGACTTGTCCCCGAATGACATTAACGACATGAAAAATCCATATCAGTAAATTAACAAGGAAAAATTACTCACCCGTAGGCTTTGGAGAAACTTGCCCAGTAGAATGATCAGCATCTAAAGAATCATCAGCAGGCTCAGCAACGCCATCATCCTTTGCCATTTCCACATCATCACCTTTAGGTGAATTTGCACCAGGGTCAGACCAACCCTCAGGGGCGGAAGGCTTTTTACCATCCATAATTTCTTTAATTTGCTTAGCATCAATCGTTTCATACTGCATCAAAGCTTCAGCCATCACATCCAATTTAGAACGATTATCCTTTAGGATCTGTGTCGCTTTTGCGTAACAACGAGTAATAATATCCTGAACTTCCGCATCAATGATCTTGCCAGTTTCTGGTGAGAAATAATTCGCCTTACTGCCTGTAGGCCCAGAAATATAGCTACCACTATTCTCATCTTCTTCGTAAGCAAATGGACCTAATTTTTCAGACAAGCCCCACTTCGTAACCATGTTACGAGCAATGCTCGTGGCCCGCTCAATATCATTCGACGCACCAGTAGAAACACCATCAAAGCCATGAATCATCTCTTCAGCGATACGACCACCGTATAAGCTACAAACTTGGCTTTCAAGACCACGCTTACTGATGCTGTATTTGTCTTCTTCAGGCAAATACATGGTCACACCCAGCGCACGACCGCGAGGAATAATAGACACCTTATAAACAGGGTCATGTTCCGGCATCAAATAACCAATGATAGTGTGACCAGCCTCATGATAAGCCGTATTTAGCTTTTCCTTATCACTCATCACCATGGTTTTGCGCTCTGCGCCCATGAGGATTTTATCTTTCGCGAGTTCAAGCTGCTCCATGTTTACTAAACGACGATTAGAACGCGCTGCAAACAAAGCAGCTTCGTTAACCAAGTTAGCAAGATCAGCACCAGAGAAACCTGGGGTACCACGAGCAATGTTTTTTGGCTCAACATCATCATCGCAAGGCACTTTACGCAAATGCACTTTCAGAATTTGTTCACGGCCACGAATGTCCGGCAAACCCACTTGTACCTGACGATCAAAACGACCTGGACGCAATAATGCTGGGTCTAACACATCAGGACGGTTTGTTGCTGCAATAACGATAATACCTTCGTTACCCTCAAAACCATCCATCTCCACCAAAAGCTGGTTTAACGTCTGCTCACGCTCATCATTACCGCCGCCCATACCGGAACCACGGTTACGACCTACCGCATCGATCTCATCGATAAAGATAATGCATGGCGCGTGTTTCTTGGCTTGCTCAAACATATCACGGACACGAGAAGCCCCCACACCCACAAACATTTCAACGAAATCAGAGCCGGAGATAGTGAAGAAAGGCACCTTTGCTTCGCCCGCAATGGCTTTAGCCAGCAAGGTTTTACCCGTACCTGGAGGACCACACATCAAAATACCGCGTGGAATTTTACCACCAAGGCGCTGAAACTTGCTTGGCTCACGTAAGAAGTCAACAAGCTCTTCCGTGTCCTCTTTCGCTTCGTCACAACCCGCCACATCCGCAAAAGTCGTTTTAATCTGATCTTCTGGTAATAGGCGTGCCTTGGATTTACCAAAAGACATAGGACCGCCCTTACCACCAGCACCGCCTTGCATTTGGCGCATAAAGAACATAAAAATGGCAAGTATAAGAAGAATAGGGAAACTGGCGACCAGCAATTGAGTCCAAATGCTCTGTTGTTCAGGCATACGCCCTTCAACAATGACATTATTACTCAACAAATCATCCATTATTTTCGGATCAGCTGCCGCAGGACGCACAGTGTCAAAGGTATCACCGCTTGTTCGGCTACCGCTAATGGTATAACCATCCACCACGACTTTCGCTATACGACCATCTTGCACTTCTTTTACGAATTCAGAATAGGAAATCCGATTCGTGTCGGCCGTTGTATTAAAATTGTTAAACACAGTTAGCAGTACAGCAGCTATCACTAACCACAACAGTATATTTTTCAGCATATCGTTCAAGAGCACACCTCTTAAAGGTTATTTTTAGTATCTCTGGTAATGATACCAGAACATACCCTATTAACCCTTATATTGTCTTCCTAATAAGTAAACTTCGCGACTTCTTGCTCGCGAGGCATCCGGCTTACGTGTTACAACAGAATCAAATTGAGCCCGCATGGCTTTGAGGTATTCTTCAAACCCCTCCCCCTGAAACACCTTCACTAGAAAATTTCCGCCCGGACGCAGCACTTGAGATGCCATATCCAAAGCAAGTTCTACAAGATACATAGCTTGTGGCTGATCAGTAGAACTGTTCCCACTCATATTGGGGGCCATATCGGAAATTACAAGATCTGCTTTTTCATCTCCGATCTCCCTTAAAATCGCTTCGTATACTTCCTGTTCAGTAAAATCACCCTGAACAAAACGCACACCCGGCAAGGGCGCCATTTCCAATATATCTGAAGCAACAATCGTCCCTTTATCTCCTACCAGTTTCGCCGCCACCTGAGACCAGCCACCTGGTGCCGCACCTAAATCAACGACGCGCATCGTGGGTCGAAATAACTTATCCTTATCGTTAATTTCTATCAGTTTATAACTGGCTCTGGAGCGATAACCATCTTGTTGCGATTTTTTGACATACGGATCGTCAAAATGTTCCTTCATCCAATTATTACTACTTTTTGATCTTGCCACGTTTTCATCATACCTAAATCAGTCAATATTCCGCTATAATATCGCTTAACCTCTTCAGCCTCCAATAAAGAGGATCAACTAATATGAGAAAATTTTACTATGAGTCTTACAAACGCCCAAAAAAAGCAATATCGCCTAATCGGACACGCACTTAATCCAGTGGTTATGATTGCGGGCAACGGACTAACAGAGTCCGTTCTTACTGAAATCGATCGCGCCCTTGAAGATCACGAACTGATTAAAATACGCATTAGCATCACAGATCGCGAAGTACGTACGGCATTGATTGAAGAAATCAATAAAATCATGAAGTCTGAAACAGTACAAACGATTGGCAAAGTGGCACTTTTTTACCGCGCCGCGTTAAAACCAAATCCTAAATTGTCTAACTTACTTCGTTAACAGACCACACTGAGATAGTCTTTTTTGCTCAAAAAACAGACTATCTCTAAACTCTTTAAAATAATGGCCGATACCTTTGACAGCGAATAAAGGAGTCGGACCATGATATTTATAGAAGCGCTCAACAGAGCAAGTACCCAAACCAACGAAAGAAAGTTGATTGCGAGAAATAAATATCGCCCTATCATCAGCAACAAAGACTCGGTTGATCTCAGTTCTGCGGCCCATCAGGTCAAAGAAATACACTTAGACAGCCAAACAAAAAACACGCTTACCGCCTCAACCAGCATTTTCGCCAATCTCATTGAACATGTATTGAGTCACATACTGCAATCCGCTCTTCATCTTCACTCACCAGAAGAACTCAATTTAGACACCAAAGAGTGGAAAATATTTTTACAAGTCCCACCTTTGCATACTGAAAAGACAAAAAAAACAGACGATTACCTAGCACCAGAAGTCCCGCAGAGACCGCCAGCGAAACAACTTATCTTCCATATTCCCGTCAAACCACTATATGGCATCCCTATTGAAATGACGGTTTTATTGTCCCCTCACAACGGGTCGCCGGAAACACCCATTTTTTTTCACACGCTGCCAAAAGAAAATTTGCTGCCCATTTTACGCACGCCCTATTCGCCAGAATTTCTTGAGCAACAGATCACGCACTACCACATATTACTAGACCAAGATGGTGAACAAGATCAATTGTCGTCACTCCATGCACACATCAATCAAAGCAAAATCGCTGAAAACAACACCCAACCTGCTATTTACGGCTTACGAATTTGGAGAGCAAAAAACAATGTTTTAACCCCCGCGGTGCTAGGAGATAGTAAAGTAGGATTACTGTTTGTCGGCCATTACACGCCCATTGCGGGAAACCCAGTTACTGAGGAAGAAAGAGCCAGACAAGCCAACAATCTTTATACAAAAGCATAAAAAAACCCTTCGCATCTGCATACGAAGGGTTATTTCTAAAAGACGTCACAGACAAGCAACTAAAAGACTAAATACTGAAACTCGCACCACAACCACAGGTAGACGTGGCATTAGGGTTCTGCACGACGAAGCGCGAACCTTCTAAATTTTCTTTATAGTCTACTTCTGACCCAACTAAGTACTGGAAACTCAACGGATCTACCACCAAGGTCACGCCATTACGCTTTACTTCCGTATCGTCTTCTTGGTGTTCTTCATCAAACGTAAAGCCATATTGAAAACCGGAACAACCTCCGCCCGTCACATAAACACGTAACATGAGCCGATCATTCTCTTCTTCTTCAATTAAAGATTGCAACTTTGCCGCTGCCGCGTCTGTAAATTCGATAGGATCAACCGATTCAACCATGCTCATTTTGACACCATTATAACAATTCCCGATGATCAGATTATCCGCTTAACCTAGTAATTTAGTCAAGTATTGATCAATGTTCGCGGGTTGAACGAAAACGAACCTGAGGCCATTTCTCTTCCGCCATCATCAAATTTACTCGTGTTGGCGCCAAATAAGTGAGGTGACCACCACCATCAACAGCCAAATAATCACGGCACTTATTCTTAAACTCTTCAAATTTCTTAGCGTCGTCGCAGTCTACCCAGCGCGCCGTATTAACGTTTACCGCCTCATAAATACATTCTACTTTGTACTCATCCTGCAAACGGTACGCCACAACCTCATATTGTAGTTGCCCCACCGCACCCACGATTAACTCGTTATTACGTTGCGGCATGAATAATTGAGTGGAGCCTTCTTCAGACAATTGCTGAAGGCCTTTTTGCAAAGCTTTCATTTTCATCGGATCTTTCAAGCGAACACGACGAAACAACTCCGGTGCGAAGTGAGGAATACCAGTGAACTTTAAATCTTCCCCTTCCGTGAACGTATCCCCGATCTGAATCGTGCCATGGTTATGCAAACCAATGATATCGCCAGAAAAAGCCTCTTCTACCCCTTCACGATCGCCCGCAGTAAACGACACGGCGTCCGTCACTTTAATGTCTTTGCCAATACGACAATGGCGCATTTTCATACCGCGACTGTAGGTTCCCGAACACACTCGCATGAACGCAATACGGTCACGGTGCTTAGGGTCCATATTGGCTTGGATTTTAAAGATAAAACCAGAAAATTTTTCTTCCACGGCCGAGACTTTGCGACTGTTGGTTTCACGATCAATCGGCGACGGTGCCCACTCGACAAAACCGTCCAACATTTCACGTACACCAAAGTTAGATAAGGCCGTACCAAAGAAAACAGGCGTTAACTCGCCCGCTAGATAAGCCGCATGATCGAATTCATGGCTTGCACCACGTACCAGCTCGATCTCGTCTACGTACGCTTCCCAGTCATCACCCAATAAAGCCTTTGCTTCGTCCGACTGTAAGCCTTCGATACGAATATCGTCCATCAAAGTATGACCACGACCACGAACAAAGACATGAATCGTATCAGTGTATAGGTTATAAACCCCTTTGAAGAAATCACTCATACCAATTGGCCAAGTGATTGGAGCCGCGGCAATTTTTAAAACATCTTCTACTTCATCTAACAGCTCAATCGGATCACGAATGTCTCGGTCCATCTTGTTGATGAAAGTCAAAATAGGTGTATCACGAAGACGACAAACGTCCATCAACTTGATTGTTCGATCCTCTACCCCTTTCGCACCATCGATAATCATCAATACCGAGTCAACCGCAGTCAGCGTACGATAAGTATCTTCCGAGAAGTCTTCGTGTCCAGGTGTATCAAGCAAATTAACAATACGATCTTTATATGGGAACTGCATGACAGAAGAAGTGATCGAAATACCACGCTGCTTCTCCATCGCCATCCAGTCAGATGTTGCATGCTTATCGCCTTTTCGGCCTTTCACAGAACCCGCCGTTTGAATAAGCTGGCCAAGCAATAAAAGCTTTTCTGTTATCGTCGTTTTACCAGCGTCAGGGTGCGAAATGATCGCAAAGGTTCTTCTTTCATTTACTTCATTGAGAAAATTCTGGTTTGCCATTAAAAATATCTTTTAGGTTATAAGCGGGCGTTGTTCGCATCTTGTGAAAGATCAGCACAGCATAATCAGCGCTTGCCAACCCCGTCATGTTAATCGTGATTACGTTTAGCGCTATTTTCGCTGATCTCGAGGTTATACACAATCAATCACGATGGAATTAATGACTATTTAAACAACACAAGCCCAAAGCATGATATTTAGTCCTCACCACTCATTAGAGCTAGCATGACAATCTGACGAGCTTTCACTGATTCTATAGACTTCAGTAACAGGCTCCCCAGATGTCCAGTCAACCAACTTGATATCAGACACTCTCAAGGTTTCCAACCAAGCAATAGATATCACGCCCCAGGAAAAACAAAAGCTTTTTAAACAATATTGATCACCTTGCCAAGGCAAATCGTACGATGTCCCATTCACCAAACTTGGGACACAGTTAATTTGACTCAAATTATCAATCAAGCCGCTGCCATTGGCTTTTAGTAACGCTTCTTTTGCCGTCCAGAGCTGAAAAAAGCTTTCTTGGCGGTGACGACATAAATCAAGCTGCCTTCTCTCATCTGGATGACACACCATGTCAATCATAGACTCAAGATCCTCCATGTCTTTATAACGTTCTATGTCCACACCGACAGCGCACTTATCTCTAGATTCGACAAACGCCACCGCCACAGAATCTGCACTGTGACTCAGATTAAAAGCGATATTTTCTGATATAAAAGGCTTACCAGATGGCGTTCGATCAAAACGCCACTCAGAGGCTTTATTGTGCGGAAAATAATGACTCAATACACGACGTTTGAATGCATGTGCAAAAGTGTATTGTTCACTTAAATGCACGAAGCGAAACGAAGCTGCGCGCTGCTTTTCTAAAACATCCAGACTATTTTCAAGGGCAAAGACTTTTTCACTGTACGCTAAGATCAACGACATTGTTTTTCCCAAATGGCTCACGCTCCATCATCAGGATCATGATATATTTCGATTAAATGAATTATCCAGCACTTTGACATGGGACATTTTTGTCCTCAGCATTACCCAAGAGCCGCAGAAACAATACATAAAAAGTTGGCATTCATTTTTCATTGTATTGACAGACAGAGTCTATCTGTACAAAAGTTTCATCCCATTATAAAAATAACAGGACACATAACGAATGGGCATTCCCACATTATTTTGGCTTCGCAATATCGGCATTGGTGGTCGGCTCTTTCTCGCCTTTGTGCTGATTTCATCTATCACGATTGTCGCAAGCGGCTTGGCAACCAATACCTATTTGCAATTGAGCGATCGTCTTTTACTACTAAAATACCAAGACATTCCGGGCCTAGATGCCGCCGCTAGACTAAACGATAAAAGCCGTCTCATCGTCGCAACCGCGCCACTTCTGGTCACCAGTGATGCCGCCATCTCCAGAGAACAAACCATGGAGGCACTGAGTCTGGCTATTAGTGAGATGGACGCGTTAATGCGTAACCTACCCGATTATAATCGATACTTTTTGGAACTCATCACCCAAATCCAAAACAGCCTCACCCTCTTGAACCAAAGCGTTGAGCGACGCGAAGTCATAAGACGAGAATTAGCACAATCTTCTTTGCTTATCTTCCCTTTATTTCAAGCCCTGATTCAGCAACTGGATAACTTAGAGCGAAGTGCAGAATTAGAGCAAGTGATTCATCGGCTTCATTACTTTTCCGGCTTAATGGAAAAAATCAGCAACGATGCATCATTCAACGAACTGGATTACACCTTTTTACGGTTGGAAAAGTTAGGCGGTCAGATTGCTCAATACATGACCTTACTGCCGCAGATTTCACCGCCCCTCAAACAAGATGCACTAAGTCTTTTGCAAATGAGTTCTCGCCAAGGCGAGCTTTTTCTACTGAAAAACGAAGAATTGGATTTACTGTATCAGCAAAGCTTCTTGCTTGAAAACAGTCAACGACACATTCAACAATTGGCAGCCCAAATCAACCAATACACGAATTACACCAACACCAGCATTCGCGGATCACTAGAAGGTGCGATTAAATCCATCAACAGCAGCATTCGTAATATTTTACTGCTGTCACTCATCAGCCTGAGTATCGCCTGTGCAATCTCTTGGTTTTACGTCCGACGTAACGTGCTGCAACGTATTATCGAGTTACAGCAAAACATGCGCGCCATTGCCAGCTCACAGCTAGACACACAAATCCGTATCGTAGGCAACGACGAAGTCTCCAGCATGGCCAGAGATCTGCGATACTTTCAACAAACCGCTATTGAGGTTGAACGAACCAACCAAAGGCTCGCCGCTGAAATCGAAGAAAGAGTCGCCGCAGAAGCACAGCTAAAAGCGACACAAAATGAGCTGGTGCAAGCCGGAAAACTCGCCGCATTAGGCCAACTTGGTGTAGGCATTACCCATGAAATCAACCAGCCCTTAACCGCCATCGCCAGTCACCTGCATACAGCGGGACGTCACATGGAAAAAAACCAACAGGATAAGGCGCAAAACAGCCTAGATAAAATAGGCCAACTACTCACCAAAATCACGCGTATCACCAAACATCTTAAAGCATTCGCGCGTGTAGCAGGTACAGAACTCACACCTGTCTGTTTGGCTACGGTCATAGAAGATGCCATCGAATTGATGTCTAACCAAATTGATGAACAAAACAGCACACTCCATTATCAGCCCTGCGCACCGTCGCTGCACGCATTAGCCGAACCGATTCGTCTTGAACAAGTAATGGTTAATCTTATTAGCAACGCTGTTGACGCCCTGTCTAGCGCATCGGTCAAACAATTAGGCATAGCGGTATACGAACTCGACGATAAAGTCATGGTCGAGGTGAGTGATACGGGAATAGGCATAGAAGCAGATAAAATTGAGCAAATATTCGATCCCTTTTTTACCCAAAAAGACGTAGGCCAAGGTCTCGGACTGGGTTTATCCATCAGCTATAACATAGTGCAAGACTTTGGTGGTCAAATCAAAGTGGTATCCACACCCGAAAAAGGCAGCCGCTTTACCTTAGTATTAAACAAGGCAGAAAAATAAATGGGCAATGCAAATAAAGTTATTATTATCGACGACGATCAAGCCATTATCGAAGCATTAACCGAAATGCTTGAACTCGAAGGTTTCCAAATCAGCAGTTATTTAAGCGCCGACAAAGCCATTTCCGCCTTAAACCAGCAGACGACTGCGGTCGTTTTAAGTGATGTCAGAATGCCTAAAATGGATGGCCTAAGTCTGCTGGCACGCATTCAAGCGCTGGACAGCGAGCTGCCCGTTATCCTGATGAGTGGTCATGGGGATATTCCAATGGCAATAGAAGCCATGAAGGAAGGCGCTTACGACTTTCTCGAAAAACCACTGCAACCTGCACAACTGATCAACCAACTGCAACGCGCAGTGGAAAAAAGACAGTTAGTATTAGAAAACCGCAAACTAAAGCAAAACATTGCCCAACAAACTGGCCTAGAATCACTGATTATTGGCGAATCGGCGGCCATCAAGAGCATTCGCCAACATATCTCCTCTCTGGCACAAGCGAATATCGACACCATTATTTACGGTGAAACGGGTTGTGGCAAAGACGTTGTCGCCCGGGCTTTGCATCAGTTTAGCCATAGAAACAAAGGTCGATTCATTGCCATCAACTGCGGCGGCATCAGTGAAAGCTTGATTGAAAGCGAGCTTTTTGGTCACGAAGCTGGTGCCTTCACAGGCGCAAATAAACGCCACATTGGCAAAATAGAAGCCGCCAACGGGGGCACCTTGTTCCTCGATGAAATTGAAACCATGCCACTGCCCGCTCAAATTAAATTATTAAGAGTGCTGCAAGAACGTACAATTGAGCGCGTCGGCAGTACCCAACCCATTCCCGTTGAACTGACTGTCATCGCCGCCAGCAAAGACAATCTTGCCCAATTGGGCGAAGAAGGCAAATTCCGTAAAGATCTATTTTATCGTCTCAATGTCGCCAGTCTCACCATTCCACCTCTCAGAGACCGTCCAGAAGACATCCTTCCCCTTTTTCATCATTACGCTCATAAGGCCGCAGAACATTTTTCTAGACCCTTGCCCTCAATTACTTCTGCCTATTTAGAACACTTAATTCAGCATCCATGGCCTGGAAATGTCCGTGAACTGAAAAATGCCGCCGATCGTTTTGTGCTTGGCATCAGCGAAACGTCTCTCGCCTCCATCAAACGTGAAGAGGATGTTAACGGCAGTTACGAAGAACGCATGGAGCAATTCGAACGTCACATAATCGAAGAAGGGCTAAGAGTCACAAACGGTCAATTAAACGAAGCCGCCGAACTATTAGACATGTCACGCAAGACCCTATATCGCAAAATGAAAAAACATCAATTAGATAAACAACACTTTAAAGCGTTCGAGGATGAAGGACAAGAATGACCCATTTCACTTTTTTGATGAGACTAGAAAGTCCCAAAGAATCCATTCCCTAGCCTGAAAAAATACACAACTACATGTTTTATATAGACTTTTCACCGTTGGCACCAACTTTGCTATGTTTTATGTGCTCACAAGTCAGTCAATCCTGTGCACTCACAAGATTGACTCATCTCCGACAACGGAACCTCCCGACCGGTGATAACAATAAAAAATACATCTCGAGGAAAACAATAATGTCTATAAAATTACTGACTGGTTTAATGCTTTCTGGCTCACTATTAATAGGAAGCAATGTCGCTTTAGCGGATGATTGCAGCTATCGTGGCGTACTGGATGATAAGTTCTGTGACGAAAACTACGATCTCGTCGCAGACCTTCCAAAAGATTCAAGCCAATGGCGCGACCCTAGTACTTTAGTATTCACCTACACACCAGTAGAAGATCCTGCGGTTTACAAAGATGCATTCAGTGACTTCCAAAAATACCTCAGTGAAGTCACTGGCAAAAAAGTCGTGTATTACACAGTGCACTCCAATGCGGCCGAAGTGGAAGCACTGCGCTCAGGCCGTTTACACATTGCGGGGTTCTCTACCGGTCCTACTGGTTACGCGGTTAATTTAGGCGGTCTCGTTCCCATCGCCGTAAAAGGCACAGAAGAAGCATTTCAAGGCTATAACCTAGTCACCATTGTCCGTAAAGACAGTAGCATCATGAAAATGGCCGATCTAAAAGGCAAGGTGGTTGCTCATACGTCCGCCTCATCCAATTCCGGTAATCTTGCTCCACGTGCGATTTTTCCAGCTCTAGGACTGATACCAGACCAAGACTATGAAGTAAAATACTCCGGTAAACACGATCAGTCTGTTATGGGCGTATTATCAGGCGATTACGATGCGGCTCCAGTTGCTTCTGACGTTCTAAAACGTATGGTTGATGCCAAACGTGTTAGCGAAGAGGACTTCCGTGTTATCTACACAAGCCCACGTTTTCCAACCTCTTCATTTGGCTACGCTTACGACCTCAACCCTGAGCTTGTAGAAAAAATCAAACACGCCTTTTTCACCTTCCGCTTCCCAGCAGAAATGCAAAAAACCTTTGGTGGTGCTGATCGCTTCTTCCCTATTACCTATAAAGAAGATTGGCAGGTTATCCGCGATATAGCCCACGCGTCTGGTACAGCCTATACCAAAACAGGACTTAAGCAATTGGCAGAAGCCGATGCTGCTAAAGCCGCTGCCGACAAACGCGCTAAAGAAGCCGCCAGTAAAAGCCAATAAGCGGCCACTTTTCGCTTAATCCAATAGAAAACACATAACTACCTGCTAACAGCCTAGATCACTAGGTTGTTAGCCTTCTTCGCCTGTAGGAAACGATTATGTCTGTCACTCAAAGCTCTGCTGAGCACTCAAACTTCCTTGAAATTCGTAACTTAAAAAAAGAATACACGGCTGGTAACCCGATTTTAAAAGGCATCGATATTCACATCACAGAACCGGGGATTGTGGCCATTATCGGCCCGTCTGGGACAGGAAAGAGCACTCTATTACGCTGTATCAACCGATTAATTGATCCCACAGAAGGGAAGATTTTATTTGATAACGCCGACCTTTGCTTAGCCAAAGGCACCCAATTACGCAAGCTGCGCCGCCAAGTCGGCATGGTGTTCCAAGAGTACAATCTTGTTGAGCGTTTAACCGTCATTGAAAACGTGCTAACAGGACGACTTGGCTATATGTCTGCTTGGCAGGCTTGGCGACGCAAGTTTAGTCAACAGGATATCAATACCGCTTTTGAGTTATTAGAAGCCGTTGGTTTAACCGAACATGCGAGTAAGCGGGCGGATAGCTTATCTGGCGGTCAACGTCAGCGTGTTGGTATTGCCAGAGCCGTGATGCAAAACCCGCGCATACTGCTTGCGGATGAACCCACCTCGTCTCTTGATCCCAAAACCGCTGTCGAAATTATGGAACTGTTAGAACGTTTTTCACAAGAAAAAAACATCCCAGCTTTGGTGAATATTCACGACGTTAAACTAGCGAGTCGCTTTGCGAAACGCATGATTGGCATGAGCAACGGTGTTGTCGTGTACGACGGTCCACCAGAAGGCATCACCGACGAACACTTAAAACAAATCTATGGAGGTGAATCATGGCTGGCATAAACACGACTCGCTCACAGGCAAAGATAGACAGAGAAAATCCGTTTAAGCATAACTGGCTAGTAAGCGCGCTTTGGTTATTAGTCGTCTGTTATGTGGTGTACTCCTTTAATGCAATGGACCTTAGCTGGGGCCGAATTAACGATGGCTTAGGGCACGCCAGCGACTTATTAGCGCGCATGGTGCCTCCCAACTTTAGCCGTTGGTCACTATTATTAGGTGGTCTCATAGAAAGCTTAGAAATTGCTGTTATCTCCAGTATTTTCGGCATTTTCATTTCATTATTTCTAGGGTTATTTGCCGCGCGTAATTTAATGCCAAACTGGATTAGCACGCCGATACGCGCCTTAATTGCGTTTTGTCGTACCTTTCATCCCGTAATCATTGCTATTTTGTTCGTCAAAAGTGTTGGCTTTGGCGCCCTAGCTGGCATTCTCACACTGGTCGTTGCGTCAATTGGCTTTATCGCCAAGCTCTTTGCTGAAGCCATTGAGGAAATTTCTCTCAAGCAAGTGGAAGCCATTCGAGCAACTGGTGCCGGTTTTACCAGCATTATCTTGTTTTCTGTTATGCCCCAAGTGTTCGCGCGCTTCATTGGTTTCTCAACCTATCAGCTCGACTCGAATTTACGCAACTCCACCATGGTCGGCATTGTCGGCGCGGGCGGATTAGGAGGAACTTTGTTTTCAGCCTTCCAGCGCTTTGATTACGATTTTGTGGCGGCTATTTTAATCGTCATTATCGCTCTGATTATGTTTGGCGAGTTTCTTTCCAACATCGTTCGTCACATTTTTCGCTAACCTAACTTAGGAGCTTTTTTATGAACGCTATCGATCATCATTGGCAACGCTTTACCTTAAAGCAAAAACTGTCTCGCTATGCTGTTTATTTGGTGTTGGTTATGGCTTTTGTACAGTCTATTCAGTCTGTTGAGGTCATTCCTGAGTTCTTACTGGATGCACCAGAACAAATGGCGGACATGTTCTCACGCATGTGGCCCATGGATTTCGCCTACTACCCAGTAACCGTCCATGACGCCATGATTGAAACCCTCAACATTGCCACATTGGGAACCTTAATTACGTTAATTTTTGCCATTCCTTTGGCTCTTATGAATGCTAGCAACATCGTAAGCTCCACTTGGTGTCACTGGATTTCAAAGTTTTTTCTAGTGTCTTCCCGCTCAGTCAACTCCTTAGTATGGGCCCTCTTGTTTGTCTCTATCTTTGGTCCTGGGGTCATCGCTGGTGTATTAGCGATTGCTTTTCGCTCCATTGGTTTTGTTGGCAAACTGTTAGGAGAGGCACTCGAAGAAGTGAACATGGGTTCCATTGAAGCCTTAAAAGCCACCGGAGCATCTTGGCTGTCGATTTTACTAAAAGGCTATTGGCCACAAGTCTTGCCTGCCTTTTTTAGTATTGTCCTTTTTCGTTGGGACATAAATGTCCGAGAGTCTGCGGTACTTGGCTTGGTAGGAGCAGGTGGAATCGGTGTGGTACTGGATGATTCAATGAATTTATTTCAATGGGATCGAGTTGCCATCTCGTTATTGGCGATTTTCATTATTGTAATTCTGGCAGAAATTCTCGTAGTGAATGTGCGTAAGCGTCTTATCTAAACCATCATTATGAATCCCCGTTAAACGATAAAAAAGGAGTCCGCGTTGGACTCCTTTTTTGTTTACACTTTCAGAAATCAATCAATATTCTGTGATTCAACTAGGCCACCAGGACGCTTAGGGAAAATGCGACGAACGATCACAAAGAATAAGGGGACAAAAAAGACAGCCAGCACAGTTGCTGTCAATGTCCCACCCACGATACCGGAACCAATCGAGATTCGACTGTTGGCACCCGCACCAGAAGACAACGCCAGTGGTAACGTACCTACTATAAACGCCATAGACGTCATAATGATTGGGCGCAGGCGCAAACGCGCCGCTTGGGCGGCTGCATCCCATACGTTCAACCCTCGACGGTAAGCCGCTTCCGCAAACTCAACAATCAATATCGCGTTTTTCGACGACAGACCAATGGTCGTTAACAGAGCAACTTGGAAATACACATCGTTTTCCAAACCACGTAAATGCGCTGCCGCTGCTGCCCCAATGACACCAAGCGGTATCACCAGTATCACCGAGAATGGCACAATCCAACTTTCATACAAAGCTGCAAGGCATAAGAACACGACCAGTATAGAAATAGTATACAAGATAAGTGTTTGACCACTAGACAAACGCTCTTGATAAGACAAACCACTCCAAGCACCGGTCACTCCTGCTGGTAAATCATCAGAAATGCGCTGCAACTCATCCATCGCCTCACCAGAACTCACCCCATCCGCTCCAGAACCTTGAATTTCATAGGAAGCTAATCCATTGAAACGCGTTAAACTTTTTGGTCCGTAGGTCCATTCACTCTTAGTAAAAGCCGAAAACGGCGTCATGGTATTGTCGTTACCACGAACATACCAATGCTGTAGATCTTCAGGGGAAGAACGATATTGAGCATCACCTTGTATATAAACGGTTTTCACCCGACCACGGTCGATAAAATCATTCACATAAGTCCCAGCCCAAGCACTACTCAAGGTCGCACTAACATCCGACAAAGACAGGCCAAGAGCAGACGCTTTTTCTTGGTCAACATCAATATGTAACTGCGGAGCTTCAGAATCAGATCCTAAACGTACACCAATCAAAAGGGGACTGGTATTAGCGTTTTGTAATAAAGCGTCGCGCATTTCCAATAAGGTAGCTCGATCAGTATTGCCTGTCGCTTGTAATTGGAAAGTGAAACCACTGCTTTGTCCTAACCCTTGAATAGAGGGTGGTATCAAGGAAAATATTCTGGCATCACGCAATCCAGCAAACGCACCGTAAGAACGGCCAACAATTGCACCAGCACTATTGGCTGGACCAATACGTTCACTCCAATCTTTTAACGCAACAAATGCCATACCAGCATTTTGCCCAGAGCCCATAAAATTAAAGCCAGAGATAGTAAAAATAGCATCAACATTGCTTTTTTCAGCTCCCATGAAATAATTTTCCACTTCTCGCATCACTTTATCGGTACGAGACATAGAAGCACCTTCAGGTAACGACACCATCACCATAACTCGCCCCTGATCTTCTGTAGGCAAGAATCCTGACGGCAGATTCATCATCAAACCACTTAAACCAGCGACAATTAGGCCATAGACAAACATCCAGCGTAGAGGTTTTCGAATCAGGCTAGCGACACCACCAAAATACTTATTTGTAGCGCGATCAAAGTTACGATTAAACCACCCGCCCAAGCCTTTCTGAACGCCATGATGGTTAGGCTTCAACATGGTAGCACACAAAGCCGGTGTCAAGGTTAATGCAACCAAAACAGACAAGGTCATGGCTGCAACGATAGTGATAGAGAACTGACGATAAATCACCCCAGTAGAACCACTAAAGAAGGCCATCGGTAAAAACACCGCGGACAAGACAACCGCAATACCAATCAAGGCACTGGTAATCTCTTTCATCGATTTAATAGTTGCCTCTTTGGGAGGCAGTTTATCTTCTTCCATCACCCGCTCAACGTTCTCAACTACAACGATCGCATCGTCCACCAGCAAACCGATGGACAACACAATACCAAACATGGTGAGCGTATTAATAGAGAAGCCAAATAACTCTAAAACACCAAAGGTACCTAAAAGAACAACTGGTACAGCGATCGCCGGTATTAAGGTTGCGCGCCAGTTCTGTAAAAAAATGAACATAACGATAACAACCAACAAAATCGCTTCAAACAGCGTTTTCACTACCTCTTCGATCGAGATACGAATAAAGCTCGTATTATCAACCGGATACGAAAGCTTATAACCATCTGGCAAACTACCAGACAAACTATTTAATACACTTTTAACCGCCTCAGAAGTAGAAAGCGCATTCGCCCCAGGCGCCAGCATAACTGCCATACCTGAAGCTGGATGACCATTCAGACGTGGAATATAACCGTAAGACTCACTGCCTAATTCCACTCTAGCCACATCACTCAAACGAACCGTGGCACCACTATCATCGTACGCTAGAATGATATTTTTAAATTGATCCGCTGTTTGTAATTTAGACTGCGCCGTCACAGTAACGTTTAATTCCTGCCCTTGTACAACCGGATAAGCCCCAAGACTACCAGCTGCGACTTGAGTATTTTGCGCACTAATGGCAGACGATATGTCAGAAGGCATAAGTTTATAAGACGCTAATTTCAGCGGGTCTAACCATATACGCATAGCGTATTCTGCACCAAACACCTGAATACTACCGACACCGTTAACTCGAGAAACAGGATCTTGAACGGTCGACACTAAAAAGTCCGAAATATCATTCGCTGTATCTTGATCTGTTTCATCATAAATGGCAGCGACAAGCAAAAAATCAGAGTTTGATTTTTTAACGGTTACGCCATTTTGTTGTACTGAGTTTGGTAAATTCGACGTAATTTGCTGGATTTTGTTTTGCACTTGAACTTGAGCAATATCCGCATCGGTACCTTGCTCAAAGGTCACATTGATACTGGTACGACCATCGGAACTGCTTGAGGATGAAAAATACAACAAGCCATCAAGACCCGTAAGCTGTTGCTCCAATACTTGCGTCACACTGTTCTCAACCGTTTCAGCAGAAGCGCCTGAATAGGTCGCCGAAATACTAATGGTTGGTGGCGCCACGTTAGGGTATTGAGCAATCGGTAGGTTAAAAATGGACGCAAGACCTGCCAACATAATCGCAATGGAAATAACCCATGCGAAAACCGGACGATTGATAAAAAACTTTGCAAACATAGATTAGTTCCCTTGGGCTGAAGAGCCATTCGCATTGTCAGCAACAATCGCGCCTGTCTGACTATCACGCTTCATATTTATCGTGGTTACTTCACTTCCTGATCTGATTTTTAGCGACCCTTCCACAACAACTTTATCACCCGCCTTAATGCCGTCCGTGACCAACCACTGATTATCAACCGTTCTTTCAACTGTCAAAATACGGCTTTCTATTACATTGTTTGCATTAACCACGTACGCAATAGGATTGCCTTTTACATCTCTAGAAACGCCCTGCTGTGGTACCAACAATGCAGCATTATGAGTCAATTCATGAATCAAACCACGTACAAACATGCCAGGCAGTAACAAGTTGTCTGGGTTAGGAAACTCGGCTCTCAAGGTAACACTGCCTGTTGACTCATCCACACTCACTTCTCGTGCTTTTAATGTGCCTTGATCTTGATATTTGGTGCCGTCTTCTAACAACAAAGCAACCTTATTGGAACCCTTTTCAACATCGTCTAATGCCAAAAAAGTACGCTGTTTAAGCTGATCCAAACTGGTTTGCGCCAAATCAACAAAGATAGGATCCAATGAGCGCACTGTTGTCATAACCGTTGCTTGACTGCCTGTTACCAAGGCACCAACGGTTACCTGTGAAATACCGATGCGGCCATCAATAGGTGAACGAATTTTGGTGTAATCTAAATTGATTTTGGCGCTTTCTAATGCAGCTTCTGAGCCTTTTTGTTTGGCTTTTGCTTCTAGAAAAGCCACTTGTGCATCGTCAAGATCTTGCTGAGATACGTTATTTTGCTTACGTAATTGCGTATAACGCTCGTATTTTAGCTGTGCGGATTTTAGGCTGGCATTCGCAGATTCTAAATCAGCCTGAGCTTGCTTGTAGGAGGAAATGTAAGTGGAATCATCCAGCTCATAAAGCAAATCGCCCGTCTTCACATCCTGACCTTCTTCAAAGAAACGTTTTTTTACGATTCCCCCCACTTGTGGACGAATTTCCGCAACCAAGCTAGAGGTTGTTCGACCTGGCAATTCCGTAATTAAATCTATCTTTTGGGGTTCGATGGTTACAACACCCACTTGAACTTTAGGTGCAGATGGCGCGGCAGCAGACTTAGGTGCCTCCTCCTGACAACCAGCTAACAATAGAACAAGCAGCATACTTGAAGCATATTTAAATCTAGACAACATTGAGGAGACTTCCTTTTAAAACATTGAGAATGATCATTCACTAGCACTATAATATAAGCCATGTACCTAATATATGACAAAACGTGCAAATAAATGAGAACTAATAAATTACCCTATGACAGCGCTCAACGGAAACAATGCATTATTGATGCCATGGAACAACACGCACTAACAAAAGGCTTCCATAAAGCAAGCATGAGCGAAATCGCCAAATCGGCAGGATTAAGTGTAGGGCAAATTTACCGCTATTTTGCTCACAAAGACGACATTATTCGTGAGCTGGTGGAGCAATTTACACAAAAAAGATTACAGTTTATGGCCTCTTTTCTAGACAAAAAAGATTGGTTAGACCGTCATTTTTCTGAAGCAAATCAAGAAACTCATAATATGAGAGTGATACATGCAGAAATTCAAGCGGAAGCCACTCGAAACCCCGTCATTGCTGAAATCCATATAGAATCCCACAGCCGCTTACAAGACAGAGCCGTAGGAATTTTACAGTCACGCTATCCAACCATAACCAAAAGCGAGGCCATCGCACGAATTGAAATGCTAGTGACACTGACAGAAGGATTATTGGTTCGCTGGGATTTCCAAACGAGACCTTTCAATGAAGAGACACAACAAATTTATCGCCAAACATTGGATATCATTCTGCCCGATAGCATTTAATGAATCATAACGAATAAGATCGTTTGGGTTTAAATATGGCTCTAATTTGTGGCCAACGGCTTACTATCATGGCAATAAAGATCAATAAACAACCAATCACCTGACCTACCCCCATAGACTCACTAAACCAAAACACCGCAAAAATAGCGGTCCACACAGGCTCTAAATTCATAATCACCGCAGCATGACTAACAGGTGTCAAACTCATCCCGTAAGTCTGCAATAAAAAGCGTAAACTACTGGCAATCAGGGTGCTGGCTAAAAACCAACCAGCGACTTCTATACTGATACTGTGCGGTAAGGTTTCCGTTAATAAAGAAAGAAACAGTAATAAACACCCTGCCACACTTAATTGAATGGCCGTCAAAACTAAAGCGTGCATGCGCATTGAAAACCGCGACAACAAATTTAATTGCAACGCTGATCCTAAAGCAGCACCTAAAAAGTACACATGAGCAAACTCAAAATCCAAACCGTTGTTGAGCGCCAGAAAACCAAGCCCTAACACTGCAATAGGTAAAGCAATCCAAATGCTTAAAGCTGGTCTTGCACCGAACATGAATCTTGCAACCACGGGAACAAGCACCACTCCTAGGCTGGTAATAAAAGCGCCCACACCAAGATTAGATCCTTGATCCAATCCCGTTACCCAAAACATCATGGCAATGCCCATGACCATGCCGACTAAACTGGCCTGCTTGACGTCTTGCCAATCTAAACCGCGAAAATATTTCTGGCCTGCGAGAAACAACACAAAACCCGCAATAATAAAACGCACCCCCATAAAAAATAGAGGCGGCAAACCGGCCAATGCTTCCTTCGAAAATATCCAGCCAAAACCAGCAAGAATGGTAACAAACACCAAAATAAGCTCAGCTTTTAAATGAGTAACCTGTTTCAAAAATTTTCCTTATAAAATAAAACGTATTAAACAGCACAAAAAAGCCCGCCCATCCAGCGCAATAGGCCTAGATGGGCGGGCTCTGAAAGGAATTATTTACTGTTTACTGATGTCTATTTTGCGCTTTTGGCCACGCAATCACGATAGAAATCAAAGCCGCTACAGCCAGTAACCAGCTGTATTGAACATAACCAATCAAAGCAAATGGTGAGACAGCCGCTAAAGAAGAAGCTAACAGTATTTGCGCACCGTAAGGCAATATCCCCTGTACTACACAAGAAAATATATCCAGTAAACTGGCACTGCGTCTCGGATCAACATTGTAACGTTCAGCGATATTTTTTGCGACTGAACCGTTGATAAGAATAGACACGGTATTATTCGCTGTACATAAATTGGTTAATGCAACGGCCGCACTGATACTTAACTCTCCAGCACGTGTTGACCCAGCTTTAGCGCCTAATGCCTTGCTGATGCGCTCAATAGACCCCACCAACCATTCCAAGCCACCTTGAGACTTCATTAATGCGGCAAGGCCACCAATCAACAGAGAAAGAATCAAAATTTCCTGCATGCCAGTGTAACCAGCATAAATATCAGTAGACCAAGACGCCACTGTATAATCGGCCTCCATAGTCAAACCAATCACACCCGCCAAGATAATACCGCTAAACAAAACCAACATAACGTTCACGCCAGCAATGGCTAAGCCTAGTACCACAACATAAGGCAAAACTCGAATGAGATCATAATCTTGAATATCTGCAATCTGAGCATGACTGCCTTGGAAAAATAACCACACTAATGTCACCAAGGCTGCAGGCAAAGCAATCTTAAAATTCATGCGAAACTTATCACGCATGTCACAACCTTGCGTTCTAGTGGCCGCGATGGTGGTGTCTGAAATAATCGACAAGTTATCACCAAACATAGCACCGCCAATCACAGTACCAACCGTCAGTAATAGGGGCAAATCTGCCGCCTCCGCAACACCAATCGCGATGGGAGCAATCGCAGCGATGGTTCCCATGGATGTCCCCATCGAGGTCGCTACAAACGCGGTAATCACAAATAAGCCCGGTAACAATAAGGCTGGTGGCACAACACTCAAACCAAAGTTTACAGTCGCATCCACCCCACCAACACTTTTTGCGACACTGGCAAAAGCACCCGCCAGCAAATAAATCAGGATCATTGTAATGATGGTGTTATCACCTACGCCCTGAATAAAGGTTTCAATGCGCTGATTAAAATGCCCTTTGCCCAACAAAACCGCCAATGCGATAGCCGGCAAAATCGCGACGGGGGCAGAGATCTGATAGAAGGCAAAGTCTACACCTTCGGATTGATACCAAAGGCCACTACCAACAAAAAGCACAAGAAAAAGTAACAAAGGCAAAAGTGCCAGAGGAGATTTAGAAGTCATATCGTCTGAGGATTCCAGATTGAGTTAGCCCTGCGACTTGTGATCTTAGGGGAGAAGGCGCGAATCATAGTAAAAAGTCGTGCATGAGACTAATAATAAATCGCGATGTCGTTGCTACCAAACATTATAACAAAAAAGACAAAATAATAAATCCTTTATATCAAATGGGTATATATTTTCAATGTAAAAAGCCCAGCATCCATCAGCCATTAATCTGACAAATTTTCGCTGGGCTGGGTCGCAATCAAATACCTCTAACGATACAAAATAGAGTAACAACGCAAACGCTATTTTTTTAGCTTGTAAGCCACCACATAGTCACCAATGGTGGTGCCAATCGAACCGTGTCCACCCGCTACTTGAACGACCATTTGCTCTCCCTTACTGTTTAGGTAGGTCATTGGGGTCGCTTGCCCGCCAGCGGGTAAGCGACCCTTCCATAACTCTTCGCCAGTAGACATGTCATACGCTCTTAGGTAGTTATCAACCGCTGCGGCCATAAAGACAACGCCACCGTCAGTTATAACAGGACCACCAATGCCGGGCATGCCCATTTCTATAGGCAGCTTCAATGGTGTCATGTCTTCAATCGTGCCATTTTTATGCTGCCAAACTGTCTTACCTGTTTTCAAATCAACGCCTGCAACATAGCCCCAAGGCGGTTGCTGACAGGGAACCCCCAAAGGCGATAAAAAAGGTTTTAATTCCACAGCATATTCAGCGCCTTCATTGGAATTAACACCCTGTTCGCCTTTATTGGCATCCGTCAAATCCGCACCTTCTCTTGACACCAAAGTTGATGTAAACGCGAGATACAAAGGCATACCAAAAATTTGTTGACGTTTTGGATCTACCGCAATGCTGCCCCAGTTAAATACCCCAAAGTTGCCAGGATACACTATCGAGCCTTGCTCGGAGGGTGGCGTATAGCGTCCCTCATAGCGCAATTGCTTGAACTGAATACGACACATTAGTTGATCCAAGGGTGTCGCGCCCCACATGTCGGCTTCCGTCAACTTAGCAGGCTTAAAGGATAACGCAGAGGTTGGTTGAGTTTTCGCCGCATAATCGCCAGGAATGGTTCCCTGTGGAGCGGGTTCTTCGGTAATAGGGAAAATAGGCTCACCCGTTTTCCTATTCAATACGTACACATCGCCCTGTTTCGTCGGCACAACCAAAGCAGGTTGTGTTCCTGTTGACGTTTCAAGATCCAACAAAGCCGGTTGCGCTGGCGTGTCCATATCCCATAAATCATGATGAACAAACTGTTGTACCCAAGCAACCTGGCCTGTTTCTAGACTTAAGGCAACAACGGAAGTTGCGTATTTTTCTTCCGCAGGACTGCGGTACATGCCAAGCTGATCTGGAGTGCGATTGCCCATGGGAAAATACGCCAAGCCTAGCGCCTCATCTGCGCTGGCAACCGACCAACTATTTGGCGAGCTTGTCGCGTAGGTTTCATCAGGCCCAATTGGCGTTGTATCGTCAGGGTGACCGGAATCCCAATTCCATTTCAATTCACCGGTTTTTACATCGTAAGCGCGAATCACGCCAGACGGTGAATTCACATCATAGTTATCGTTCACTGACCCTGAAACAATCACCACGCCACCAGCAACCAAAGGTGGTGAAGTGGAATAGTAATACCCAGACTGTTTAAACGGCATATTGTGCATTAAATCCAATTCACCATTCTCTGCAAAATTTGCACAACGAGCCCCAGTGGTTGGATCTATCGCCACCAAACGAGCATCAGACGTGGGCAAGAACAGCTGCGCATCACACTGCATACTGGCTAAGCTTTGCGCAGGCACAGACGCTTTTTCAACCGGCGGTAATGTTGCTGTATTAGACGGCGGTAAATAAGACACCCCACGACAAGTCTGATGCTGTCGTTGGCTTTCAGCGGGCACTTTCGCATCATAAACCCATTGCTCTTGCCCTGTATCCGCATCCAATGCGACAACCCAGTTATGTGGCGTACACACATAAAGTGCATTGCCCAGCTTTAAAGGAGTCGCTTCGTAAGTGGTCTCACCCACATCTTTTGGGCCTTTTTTGTCTCCCGTTTGATACTGCCAAGCCAACTGCAACTGCGCCGCATTATCCGGTGTAATCTGCGCTAACGGAGAAAATCGTTGACCTAAATTACTGCGGCCGTAGGCGTCCCAATCGCTCTGAGCGACATCGCCGATGTCAGCGTCGGGGGCGCTCACAGAACGCGTCATTTTACCTTCCAGCGTGGTTGGTGATGCCATAAATAAAGGCGATAAGGTCACCAAAGCGGTTGCCAGCCAAACAGGAAATAAAAATCGACTGCCGCCACGGTGTTTAAAATACGCGATGAGAATAAGTGGAACGGCAAGCACCAAGAAAAGCCCCATTCGCGTTGCAAGAGGCCACCAACTTAAGCCTGATTCCATAATTGACCAAACTAAGGTGCCAATTAAAAATAAAGCATATAGAAAATTCGCTACTTTACTGCGCTTTGTTAACAGCCCAGCAACAGCAATAAGGGCCACACCAGCCACCACGTAATAGAGGCTGCCATCAAGTGATACCAGCCAACCACCACCCAGAAGCAATACCAGGCCAATGGCAAAAAAGAGTACCGAGAGAACAATCATAGGACACAATTCCTTCGTGTTTACATTCGTTTTCGTTCATAAAAAATAGCAAAAAGGCCGTTAAACAGCCGTGCCGCTACTTAATTACCATAAATGATTACAACTCAAAGGAAAAGCATCGCGTACAAAATGACAAAATAGACTCTTTTCTTACATATTTATCCCACTTTCCGTCTCAATCCTTGATCACATCATAGCCATACACGGCATCTAATTTAGATTGAATAACAGTAGGAACAAAGCGACCAGCGACTTGCAGTGTTTTTAATTTCATCTTCCCAAGCACACCGCCGTGCATATGGTATAAACCAGCATTGGCTTTTGACATTTGCTGAATGGCAGTCGCTCTGGGTTTTCGTAAACGCTCATATTGAGGCAAGGCATCATTCAAGCGGTAGCGAGATAGGCACTTTGCTAAAACATAACCATCTTCGATTGCCATCGCCGCGCCTTGCGCCATAAAAGGCAACATTGGGTGGCAGGCATCCCCCAATAAAACCACTCGTTCTTGGTGCCATGTTGGCAATGCCTCACGTCCATTTAACGCCCATAAAAACGTGCTGCGTGCTGATTGAATTAACTCACTCACTTCAGGATGCCAATCAGCAAACGCTCGTTTTAATTCATCGACATTGCCTTCTTCGCGCCATGACTCAGACAACCAATCGCTACGTTCTTCCACAGCAACAAAATTCACATAATCGCCACCACGTAAGTAATAACTGACAAAATGACGCCCTGGTCCCACCCACACACAGGCATCAGGCTTCACATTCACCGTCAGATCACTCACTGGAATCACTCCGCGCCAGGCAACTTGCCCCATAAAGGTTGGGCGTTCTTGCCCTAACATTTGCTCGCGTACTTTTGAACGGATACCATCCGCACCAATCAACAAATCAGCACAAAACTCACGACCATCCTCGAGCAGCAAACTGACTTGTTGATGTTCGGGGTCTTCGTGATAACGCACCACCTCTGCATTTAGCACCAAGGACACATTCGCTTGCCGACACGCTTCCACAAGAACACGATGTAAATCAGCACGATGTAAGTGCCAATAGGCCGCGCCATAACGACTTTCAGCCACAGCGCCTAAAGGCGATTTGAGATAGTATTCCCCCGTTTTATAGTCACGGATTGCCGCATGTTCCGGCACAAAAGCAAAGGGCCGCAGCTCTGCCTCCACCCCCAAATGTTGCAACACTTTTAAGGCGTTTGGACTCACCTGCAAACCTGCACCCACTTCACTGAGCGTAGCGGCCTGTTCACATACCACCACTTGAACGCCCTGCCGAGCAAGCGCCAATGCAGCACACAAACCACCAATCCCCGCCCCAGCGATCACAACATGACTCAGCTGATCCACACACCTTTCCTTTTTATAAATAACGAACTCATACGAACGACAGGCCCATATTAGCGAATTTCAACGGGAATAAAACCGATCTGTATCACGCTTAATGAAACCTAACAGGCAAAAAAACTTTTCAAATACTATGGCTCGATCCTTGCTTTATTCCCTCAGTAGTGCGAAAACACTATGCGTGACCTACAAAAAGACAACGATATCACTGGGTCTACCCTTATAAAGTGAAGAAGTCTCCCCAATGTGGGGCGGATGCACAAAAAAAGCACACAAAAAATGTGCAAATTTAAAGCACCCACCTCCGGCTTGATAAAGAGAACGAGGTATACATGGAAAAACTAACGAGCCATTATCAGTCATCTAATTTTTTTGATGAGTTAATTGATGACAAAGGCGCCCCAAGATCTCCCGCCAAACAACTCTTGGGATATTTAGACAGTCTTTCAGAAGACGAACTTGAAAAAAGACGCCTTACCGCCGAAGCCACAATACAAGAAATGGGCATCAGCTTCACGGTCTACACAGAAGAAGGCAACATTGACAGAGCATGGCCCTTCGACATTGTTCCCCGAACCATAGAGGCCTCAGACTGGAAAATCGCAGAAGCAGGATTAAAACAACGACTCACCGCCCTTAACCTTTTCATCAACGACCTCTACCACGATCAAAACGTCATTAAAGACGGCATCATCCCAGAACACATCATCAAAGACTCCAAAAATTTCCGACCAGAATGCGTTGGCGTATCACCCGCCTATGGTGTTTGGGCACACATTTGCGGTACCGATTTAGTACGTGATGAAAATGGTGATTTCTTTGTTTTAGAAGATAACCTACGCGTGCCTTCTGGTGTGTCTTACATGCTAGAAAACCGCGCCATCACAAAGCGCGTCTTGCCTGAGCTGTTTGAGAACGAATCCATCCTGCCAGTTGACTCTTACACATCTCAGCTGTTTGACACGCTTGTCGCTTTATCGCCCAGAGACATAGAAAACCCAGAGATCGTTGTACTGACACCAGGTATTTATAATTCCGCCTACTTTGAACACGCTTTTTTGGCACAGCAAATGGGCGCTGAATTAGTCGAAGGTAGCGACCTGTTTGTTGACAATGACGACTGCGTTTACATGAAAACCATTGATGGCCCAGAACGAGTGGATGTTATTTATCGCCGTATTGACGACTTATTTATCGACCCTGAAGCCTTTGACCCAGAATCTGTACTAGGCGTAGCTGGCCTAATGCGCGCATGGCGTGCAGGGAATGTGGCATTGGCAAATGCACCTGGTGCCGGTGTGGCCGATGACAAGGTCGTATATGCGTATGTCCCTGCGATTATCCGCTACTACCTAAACGAAGAGCCCATTCTTAATAATGTCAAAACCTTCTTGTGCGATGACCCTGAGCAGCGGGCTTATGTGTTGGAAAACCTTGATAAGTTAGTCGTAAAACCCGCCAACGAATCCGGTGGCTACGGTATGCTAGTGGGGCCACACTCCACCAAAAAAGAACAAGCACTGTTTGCCGAATTAATTACGAAAAACCCTCGCAATTATATTGCTCAGCCAACACTAAAGTTATCCACCGCGCCAACACTGATTTCCAAAGGTGTCTTAGAACCACGCCACTTAGATCTGCGTCCTTTCATCTTGCAAGCCAAGGAGACCTATGTCACCACTGGCGGCCTCACGCGTGTGGCCATGAAAAAAGGTTCCTTGGTCGTTAATTCGTCACAAGGTGGTGGTAGTAAAGATACTTGGATCGTAGAAACAAAGGGGCAGTAATCATGTTATCTAGAGTCGCAGAACGCTTATATTGGAGCGCCCGATACTTGGAGCGCGTTGAAAACACGGCCCGTTTGGTCAGTGTCTATGATGATTTATTATTCGATCTTCCCAGAAACATTGAAGTATCTTGGTACAACCTTATTGAAATTTTAAGTGGTGAAGAAGTATTCGAACAACGTTACAAAGTAAAAGATGAACGCAACGTAGTGAAATTTCTGTTGGCCGACGACACCAATGCCAGCTCTATGCTGTCATCGTTAAAAATGGTGCGAGAAAACATTCGAACCACTCGTGACGTTGTGCCAAAGGAAACGTGGGAGCTTATTAACGAGCTGGATCTGTATGCTCAGCAAAACATCAAGCAAGGTATAAACCGCTCGGAACGCCATTTGTTTTTAAACACCATCATTGAAGGCTGTCAAAAAATCATTGGATTATTTGCAGGGGCCATGAGCCGTGATTCCGGCTGGCATTTCCTTATCATGGGGCGTTATTTAGAACGGGCCGACATGGGCACTCGCATCCTTGATGCGGCGGTTTCGCTGATGTTGAAATCTGAACCCGAAGCGAGAACGCAGCTTGGTCAAGTTACCTGGTCAAAAGTACTCAAATCACAAAGTGCGTATTTAGATTATCGTCGCACCGTAAGAACGTCGATTAATGGCGCAAAAGCAGCCACTTTTTTAATGAATGACCCCTGCTTCCCGCGTACCTTAGCGTATTGTTTTGGACAAATAGGCGAAGCGGCGACGAAATTACCAAGAGCAGGGCTCATTACGGCTAAAGTGGATAAAATTCTTGAATTCGATTATCCGCTGGTTAGTTCGGAAGATTTGGATGAGGATTTCCACAATCATTTGAACGATCTACAGATCGCCATCATTGAAATAAATCACCAGATCACCGAAAACTGGTTTCATTTTCGGCAAGGAGACGCTGCATGACCATTAGAGTCGCAATACAGCACAAGACTACTTATGAGTTTGACCGCTTTGTAAACGTGGCCCCCCACGTTTTACGACTAAAGCCTGCGGCCCATTCGCGCACTAAAATTCACGCATACTCACTCAAAGTCTTGCCTGAAACGCATTTTATCAACGTACAACAAGACCCATTTGGTAACTTTCAAACTCGCTTGGTATTTCCTGAAAAAACCAACAAGCTAGAGTTCTATGTGGAAGTCATCGCCGATATGACGGTCATCAATCCATTTGATTTCTTTGTCGAAAGCTACGCAGAGACGTTTCCGTTCGCCTACAAAAAAGAGCTCAAAAAGGAACTTGAACCCTATTTGCAAGTCACCGAATCCTGCCCATTATTAGACAAGTGGCTATCCACCGTTGATCGCAAAAGTGTGCCGATTAATGATTTCCTTGTTTCCATTAACAGCCGCTTAGCGGCCGAAATTGGCTACGGAATTCGTTTAGAGCCAGGTGTTCAAACTTGCGAAGAAACCCTGACCCTTAAAAAAGGTTCTTGTCGTGATACCTCTTGGTTACTGGTTCAAATATTGCGCAGCTTAGGCTTGGCCGCTCGTTTCGCATCCGGTTACCTAGTACAACTGACAGCAGACGTGAAAGCGCTTGATGGTCCGTCCGGCCCAGAAGAAGACTTCACCGACCTACACGCTTGGTGTGAGGTGTTCTTACCGGGCGCAGGCTGGGTTGGCTTAGACCCAACGTCTGGCTTGTTTGCTGGCGAAGGACACATTCCTCTCGCCTGCACACCAGAGCCTGCATCAGCGGCTCCTATTACGGGCTTTGTTGACAAATGCGAATGCGAATTTAGCTACAGCAACATCGTCACGCGTATTCACGAAGATCCACGCGTTACCAAACCTTATGCAGAAGGCGAATGGGAAACCATCAAAGCCCTTGGTTTTGCGGTCGACAAACAATTAGAAGAAGGCGATGTTCGTCTCACCATGGGGGGCGAACCAACGTTTGTTTCCATTGATGATATGGATTCAGAGCAGTGGAATACTGGCGCATTGGGCGCAGAAAAACTCAAACTCGCCAAAGACTTGCTCATCAAAATGAAACAAGAGTTTGGCGCCAATGGCTTGCTTCATTATGGGCAAGGTAAATGGTATCCGGGGGAAGAAGTACCACGCTGGGCACTAGGTTGTTTCTGGCGCACCGACGGTGAAGCCCTATGGAATGATCCCAAATATTTAGCACGTGTGGACAAAGACTACAAACACACCATCAAAGACGCTCAAGCCTTTGGTGAATTGTTGTGTGAAAAACTCGCTTTGGATAAGCAATATCTACAAAGCACCTATGAAGACACTTTGTATTACTTGTGGTTGGAGCAATCGTTACCTGTGGATGCCGACCCAACCAAAGCGGACTTAAAAGACGATCTAGAACGCCGTCGCCTCGCTAAACTGCTCAGTCGTGGATTAAGCACTACCACAGGCTTTATTTTGCCGCTGGAATTCGATGGCTATCAAAATCGTTGGAACAGTTCACTTTGGCCAATGCGCAGCGATGTGATCACCTTGATTCCGGGTGACAGCCCAATGGGATATCGTTTGCCATTGAACTCTTTGCCAGCTCAGGCGGAAGAAGATCGTATTCCAGAACGAGACCCATTCGATCCTCGTCAGCCTTTAGCCAACAAAAAAGACAACCCAGTGTTAGACAGTGTGGCAAAACAACACTTTGCCCAAAAACCTAACACCCCCGTTTTAAAAGCGGAAAAAACCTTAAAAAACGTTATTCGCACGACTCTTTGTATTGAACCACGTGATGGCCGGTTGCATATTTTCCTGCCTCCTATGACACATCTCGAACACTTTGTTGATGTGCTTGAGCAGCTGGAAGCAGTCGCCAAAACGCTGGATTTGCCTATCGTTATCGAAGGCTATGAGCCACCAAAAGATCCACGCTTGCAGAAGTTTCTGATCACACCAGATCCAGGCGTAATCGAAGTAAACATTCATCCTGCAGCCAGCTGGAAAGAATTGGTTCATAATACCGAAACCTTGTACCACCAAGCGTATCTTTCACGCCTTGGTGCCGAGAAATTCATGCTAGATGGTCGCCATACTGGCACAGGCGGCGGCAATCACGTGACACTAGGTGGTCGTACACCGGCGGACAGTCCACTGTTACGTCGCCCTGAATTACTGCAAAGTTTAGTCACCTTTTGGCAGCATCACCCAGGCTTGTCTTACCTTTTCTCTGGCATGTTCATTGGCCCAACCAGCCAAGCACCACGCCCAGACGAAGGACGCGATGAAGCCCTGTATGAAATGGAAATTGCTTTCCAAAACATGCCAGAAGGTTTTGTTGAACAACCTTGGTTGGTGGATCGTTTAATGCGGAACCTGCTGGTCGACATTACTGGCAATACGCATCGCTCTGAATTCTGTATCGATAAGCTATACGCTGCTGGTAGCGCCAGTGGTCGCCAAGGTCTATTGGAATTCCGTGGCTTTGAAATGCCGCCACATCCGCACATGTCACTTGTACAAATGCTGCTGTTGCGCTGTCTCGTGGCCCGTTTCTGGAAAGAACCTTACAAAAAACCTTTGGTTCGTTGGGGCACCAGTTTGCATGACAAATTCATGTTGCCACATTTTGTTTGGCAAGATGTCAAAGAAGTGGTCGAAGACCTACAACGCCATGGTTTCCCATTCAAACTAGAATGGTTAGCGCCATTTGAAGAGTTCCGCTTCCCTCATTATGGCCGTCAAAAAATCGACGACATGGAAATAGAGCTTCGCTGGGCGATTGAACCTTGGCATGTGTTAGGTGAAGAAATTACCGGATCGGGCACTGCTCGTTATGTGGATTCTTCCGTTGAGCGTCTTCAAGTAAAACTGTCCGGCTTAACAGACAGTCGCTATGTACTGAGCTGTAATGGCCGTCGCGTTCCTATCCGAGCCACAGGCCGTAAAGGGGAATACGTTGGGGCAGTACGCTACAAAGCGTGGGCTCCACCGTCTGCACTCCATCCTACGTTGGGGATGGACACTCCTCTGGTATTCGATCTGATTGATACTTGGAATGGGTTGTCTGTTGGCGGTTGTACTTATCATGTATCCCACCCAGGTGGACGCACTTATGATAATTTACCCATCAATAGTAACGAAGCGGAAGCTCGTCGTGTTAACCGTTTTTGGGATCACGGCTTCACTCAAGGCACGCTGTCTCCACCACCAGCCTTCAGTGCATTGCGCTCTTTTTATCCGAATGGCAATGAACCACGTGCCATGTCACCACCAGCAGAAGAGCCAATGAATGAATATCCGCATACATTAGATCTAAGGAAGCAGTATAATGTTCTCTAATAATTAATTTTTTAGGCTCAAGCACATTATGCAATTTCAAACAGGTACTTTTTTAACGTCGGTGATCGATGAGAAACCGACGTTATCTTCCACCTATGATACTCCTATGCATGCTTATGATGAGGCCTTCACGGAAGATCGCCAACCTCGCCCTCATTGGGAGTCCATCATGCGTCACATGGGAAGTCTTACCAATGAAGAGATGCTTGATAGGCAGCGTCGTGCCCAGCGTATCCTTCGTGAAGATGGCGCCACCTATAATTTATCCAGCGATCCACTCACTCCCAGTGTGTGGTCGCTGGACCTTATTCCAAATATTATTCAGACTGAAGAATGGCTCACGGTTGAACAAGGTTTAGCGCAGCGCTCAACCTTGTTTGACCTATTGCTAAAGGATCTTTATGGACCGCAAGAACTGCTGAAAAACGGCATTATTCCTTCTGAAATCATTTTTAGTCACCCAGGCTTTTTACGCCAATGCCATGGCGTAACGGTACCTGGCGCTCACCAATTATTGTTGCACGCCGTGGATTTGGTACGCGATCCAAGTGGCCAATTTCAAGTTATTGGGGACAGAACCCAAGCACCTAATGGCGCAGGTTATGCGTTGGAAAACCGGACCGTTGTCTCACGCGTGATTCCAAACAGCTTTAGAGACAGCCAAGTACGTCGGCTATCAGGCTTCTTTTTATCTTTCAAGAGCATGTTATCGTCGTTAGCTAGCCAATGGACGGACACACCGCGCATTGTGGTACTCAGCCCTGGGGCATTAAGCAGTACCTATTTCGAACAAGCGTATCTTGCGAACTACCTAGGCTTTTCCCTTGTACAAGGCAGTGATTTAACCGTACGTAATGGTGCTGTATGGATGAAGTCGCTCAATGGCTTAGCCCGTGTCGATGTGATTTTACGTCGTGTCGATGACGCTTATTGCGATCAAGCGGAACTAAGAGCCGATTCTTACCTTGGTGTACCAGGCTTATTAGAAGTAGTTCGTGCAGGCAACGTCGTACTTGCTAACCCGCTAGGCAGTGGTATTTTAGAAGCCCCTGCTCTGATTAAGTTTTTGCCAGCCATCAGTGAATTTTTGATGGGAGAACAGCTGTCGATTCCCTCCGTGGCGACATGGTGGTGTGGCGACAATGATGATTTCCATTACGTCCTTGCCAATATACACAATTTAATTATTAAGCCGGCCATTCGTCGTCATGACAGTAGCAGCGTTTATGGTCATACTCTGTCAGAAAAACAAAAGCTCAGCATCATAGAAAAGATTAAAAAACATCCACATCTTTATGTGGCACAAGGCTATGTACCTGGATCCATGTCCCCCATTTGGTTAGATGGCAAAATACAAGCTCGTCCGAGTATTTTGCGTGCCTTTACTGTTTCTAACCCAACGGGATACACAGTGATGCCTGGAGGCTTATCTCGCACGGGCGAATCCTCACAAGAAACCATTGTCTCGCACATTAGCCGCTCCAAAAGTAAAGACACTTGGATACTGGCCGCCGAGCCAGAAGAACAAGCCTCTAATCAAATCGAGCAAGTGCTGCTGCACGATGAAGCATTACAGTCCAACCTACCCAGTCGAGTGATTGAAAACTTATTCTGGATGGGACGCTACGCCGAACGCGCTGAAATCAGCATGCGTTTGCTGCGTACCATTTTTAAGCAAATGAATGGTGTGGACCCACTTCCCAAAGAAAGCCAACGCACTTTGTTGGAAATGGCCTCGACACAAACCAGCTGTTTACCTGGTTTTATGGAAGCCGATGAGGAGATGTTTGCAAATCCTGAAGCCGAATTAGTGTCCATTATCACCGATGGCAGCCGAGCAGGATCCGTGAAAGCCAACCTACAAGCAATGCTGAGCTGTAGTGAGCAAGTCAAAGAAATGCTGTCTGCCGACACGCGTATCATTATTAACGAGTTACGCGATCACATTCATGAATTGGATCGCGCCTATACCAATGGCTTACCTTCTGCGCCAGAAGAGTCTTTAGACAGCCTTGTTACCTCACTATTGGCACTGTCTGGTTTAAACCATGAAAGTATGTTGCGTGGTCTCGACTGGACTTTCCAAGAAATTGGTCGCCGTACAGAACGTGCGCTTCAAACCGCAACACTGCTTCGTTCCGCCCTGACCAAGCCGCTCCCTTCAGCGCCTCAACAACAAATTTTAGAATCGGTATTATTGAGTGTGGAAGCCCTGATTTCCTTCCGTCGTCGTTACCGCAACCGAGCTCGGGTCGCCTACGGACTGGATTTGCTGATGATTGACGGCACCAACCCACGCTCTTTGTTGTATCAGGTGGAACAACTACGCAAGTACATTATCGAGTTACCACGTAACAACAGTGCAACTGCCGGCCTCAGCCCTGAGCATAAAATCATCATTAAGTCATTAAACGATATTCAGCTTGCCGATTTAGAAGCCCTCGCTAAAGTCGATGAAAAAGCACAAAGCCGTGTCAAATTAGAAGACTTAATGACCGAACTTCTAGAGCAACTCGAACAATTTACCGTGCTCATTAGTGATAAGTATTTTGATCATACCGCTGGCCCTCAATCATTGACCGACGCTATCAAAGGAACTCGCCTATGAGATATCGCGTTCGCCATATTACAGAATACACCTACGGTGCGCCTGTCAGCTTGTGCTATAACATGGCACACCTACTGCCGCGAGATACCCGTAATCAGCGTTGCCTTAACCAAAAAATACAGATCAATCCGCCCCCCGTGTATCAAAACGATGGGGAGGATTATTTTGGTAATCAAACCTTCTACTTCTCCATCCAAGAAGCCCATAAAAAACTGGTCATCGACGTCACAACCGATTTTGAAATCACTTCGCTAAACGTGCTCGAGTGGCAAGCACAAAGCACCCTCACCTGCGGTGAGTTACGGGCCATGCTGCAAGCACCCAACACACCTGAATTGCGTATGGCAAAAGAGTACTTATTAGATTCACCACAGATTCGCCGCTCAGACGATTTAAAAGCCTACGCTCTAAGTACATTTGCCGATGACGAACCTGTTTTACAGGCCGCCATGGCATTTACTCACAAAATTTTCAGCGAATTTAAATTCGATCCCAGCACCACAACTGTTGCTACCCCACTCGAACAGGTACTTAAACAACGCAGTGGTGTGTGCCAAGACTTTGCCCATTTGGCCATCGGTTGCTTGCGTTCGGTTGGTATCCCTGCACGGTACATGAGTGGTTATTTGGAAACCTTGCCCCCACCAGGGCAAGAAAAGTTGGTTGGAGCAGATGCTTCTCACGCTTGGTTTGCGGTATTTACACCGGATTTCGGCTGGGTAGAATTTGATCCCACGAACGATTTAATGCCAAACGAACAGCACATTGTGACGGCTTGGGGCAGAGACTATTCGGATGTCACCCCATTGAAAGGCGTCATATTTGAGGGCGGCGGTTCCCAACAGTTGGCAGTCTCAGTGGACGTAAGAAGAGTTTGACTTGATAGTACATAGCATGTGAATCAGATATAAGGTAAGCTTCGCCCAATTCTTGCATAACCTGACCATTCAGCTTTGCGCCTGCCTTTGATATAACATGAGAACATCTATGAGTTTCAACAAACTTGGGCTTTCTGCCCCCATCCTTAAAGCCATTGAAGATCAAGGCTATACTGAGCCATCGGCCATTCAGGCTCAGGCTATACCCGCCATCCTTGAAGGCCAAGATGTGATGGCCGCAGCCCAAACCGGCACAGGTAAAACCGCTGGTTTTACCTTACCCTTGCTTGAACTGCTTAGCAAAGGCGAGCATGCACAAGGCAATCAAGTTCGTGCCCTCGTCTTAACCCCAACTCGCGAGCTTGCAGCCCAAGTGGCGGAAAGTGTGAAAGATTACGGCCGTCATCTCGCCCTAAAATCCACTGTGGTTTTTGGTGGTGTGAAGATCAACCCACAAATGATGGCACTGCGTCGTGGCGCAGACATTTTGATCGCAACACCCGGCCGCATGATGGATTTATACCAGCAAAACGCGGTGAAATTCGACAAACTTGAAATACTGGTACTGGACGAAGCAGACCGCATGCTCGACATGGGATTCATCCATGACATCAAGAAAATACTCGCGATTTTGCCGAAAAAACGTCAAAACCTTTTATTCTCTGCGACGTTTTCACCCGAAATTCGCCAGCTCGCCAAAGGCTTGGTAAACAACCCAATCGAGATTTCCGTCACTCCGCGCAATGCCACAGCGGTGTCTGTTGAGCAATGGTTGCATCCAGTCGATAAAAAACGCAAAACAGAATTATTGATTCAACTGATTACCGATGGACGCTGGGATCAGGCACTGGTCTTTTCTCGCACCAAACATGGCGCTAACAAGATAACCAAGCAGCTAGAAGACGCGGGCATTCGTGCCAGCGCCATTCACGGTAACAAAAGTCAAGGCGCTCGTACTCGTGCTCTAGCTGACTTTAAAGAAGGCCGCATTCGTATTCTTGTGGCGACAGACATTGCCGCACGTGGACTCGATATCGAACAACTGCCGCACGTGGTGAACTTCGACTTACCCGATGTGGCAGAAGACTACGTTCACCGCATTGGTCGTACGGGTCGTGCCGGCGCAACCGGCAAAGCCATTTCATTGGTAGCGGCTGACGAGCTGGATCAACTGCGCGCCATCGAACGCTTAACTCAGAAACTCATTGAGCGTCGCTATGAAGACGACTTCATGCCCACGCACATGTTGCCAGATACGACGCTAGATACACGTCCAATCAAACCCAACAAGCCCAAAAAACCGAAAGCACCACGTGATCAACAAGGTGGCGCAAGACAAGGTAACGGCGCAAAACAAGGTAGCAACCCAGCAAAACAAGGCAACGCGCCCAAATCTGGCAATCGTCGTCCGGCCCCAAAAGCCGAAGTGACACCTGGTCCAGGACTGCGCAGCAAGCCTCTGGCTCCTGCTCGTCGTAATCGCAAGCCCACTCAGTAATACACTTTATACAACTAAAAAGCCCCATTGTGCTTATCAATGGGGCTTTTTCCGTTTTTTATATAAACTCATGCACCTTCCTTAGCTCAATTTGTATGAACTAATTTCTTTCAGCACATTCTCAAAACGTTGTTTAGCTTGCACGGATCCTTCATCCGTTTTATTGACCATATCTAGAATCTTTTCGGAACGCTCGCTGACATTCTGGATATTACGGTTAATCTCTTCTGATACTTGGGATTGCTCTTCCGATGCCGTCGCGACTCGCTCGATCGTCTGGGTAAGCTGCTCAATGGCGTCGAACAAGCCTTGCATCATGGTGACATTCTCATTCACTTTGCTGGAAGTTTGTGTTGCCATACCAGCACATTTCTCCATAGATTGCAGAGCACTTTTACCAGATCCAACTAAAGCTTCGATCATAGAGCGTATCTCTTCCGTCGAGTTCTGTGTCCGTTGCGCAAGGGTTCTCACTTCATCGGCTACTACCGCAAAACCTCGTCCTTGCTCTCCTGCACGGGCCGCTTCGATAGCCGCATTCAGAGCCAACAAGTTTGTCTGTTCGGCAATGGATTCGATCGTTTGCAAGATGCTACTGATTTGCTCCGTATGACCCGTCACCGACTGTACAGCTTTGTAGCCACCCTCCACTTCTGACGATAGGCTATCAATAGAATGCAGGATCGTTTGCATCCGTGCGGAACCTTGCGTACTTTGCTCACGAATATTTTCTGTTGCTTCTGCCGACGCCAACATATCTTGGGAAATGGTATTACTCGTTAGGGACATCTGCTCCACCGCGGACGCCATTAAATCCGTTTGATGGAACTGATCCTTGGTTTCTTGCAGTGCATTTTTAGAATACCCACTCAGCACATTCATACTGTCTTTGGATTCGGTCGCCATATCAACCATCAAATGGAAGGATTCACTCAAGTGGTCTAAATGAATATTTAAGTTCTTAATGATTTCGCCAAGCTCATCTTTGGAAGTGTTTTCGATTCGACCAACCAAATTACGATCAGCAGAGACCCGTGATAAGGCTTGACTGATATCTTCGACTCGCTTAGATAAAGATCGAGTAAGAGAAAATGCTAGCCAAATAACAGGAGTAATTAATAAAACAAAACCTATAACTAGCCCATTTCGATAAAGCTCGCTACGTGAAGTTAATGATGAACTAAGAATATTAATTTCAGAGCTAATTTTATCCGCCACACCTTTTATCAAACCTATTTTAGCCGTGGCAAGCCCAAACCAATCCACTGGCCCCGTCACCGAGGAAACATCCTTCATTGCCAGAAAATTAGTAGTTGCTTGATCGACTGCTTTCCATTTTTCATTCTGCATTGCAGAGTTAAACAGTGTCTTCTCACTATCGGAAGCAGTCACCATAAAGTGTTCTTGCTGATGATGTTCATCTTCAATAAAAGCAGCAATCTGTGATTGGCGTTTTAATGTGGTAGATTGAGCCGCAAACACACCATTTAAGGCTCCACGATACTGGCCAGCCCTCTCTTTCATCCACAATAAACTTAAACGCGCTTCTAGCGCTTTCGCAATATCTCTATTACTGATATCTAAAATGACTTGCTGAATGGAATTTAACGCTTGGCGATTTACCTCTGAATAAAAATCAAAAGATCCATTGTCTGCAGCCAAAGTATCCACTTTTTGTCGAACTTGACTTTTCCCCTGCAACATATTTAAAACAGGCGCTCTTAAACGATTTAATTGCTCCTGCGATAACATATCAAAAGTATTGGCCTCAATATTTCTAAGAGCTGCCTCAGCATCATCCGCCACTTTACGCTGCGATAACAAGGCGTCTTTCCCGTTAGAACCTTTACTCCCCAGAAAACCTGCCGTCAAGCCGCGCTCGACCGCAAAATTATGAGCAACACCATCCAATATGGTGGACAACTTCACCATATCCTCTGCAAGACGGCCTTCATCCACACGTTTATTTAAATCTTTCACTAGAAAGGACACAATAATAATAGCGAACAATGATGGTAGGATGCCAACAATGGCTACGGAATGAGATACTTTAAGATTTGAGAATAGTGACACGAGTCTCTCCTTGTCGTTATATTTATCCACAAGCTTAGATGAAATTAAGCACTTTGCATGCCCAGTGCTTAATTTATAAATGGCCTAGTTACGTAATTGCATTCTAATCAGCTCAACGTCTAATTCCTCCCTAACACCACACACAAAAAAACCACCCGAAGATGGTTTTAAATCAACGAATTACCGCTTAGCTTTTAACTGTTTTTCAGTTCAGCTTCTGGTACTTCATCTTGTTCAAACACATTCGAATCTGTATGACCAAGCCACTTGGACGTAATACTACCAGCCGTCATTGCACCATTTACGTTCACAGCCGTACGACCCATATCGATCAAAGGTTCGATAGAAATCAATAAACCTGCTAATGCAACAGGCATATCCAAGGCAGACAATACGATCAAAGCTGCAAAAGTCGCACCACCACCAATGCCCGCAATACCAAATGAGCTAATAGTCACGATAGCAATCAGCGAAATAATGAAGCTTGGATCCAATGGATTAATGCCTACAGTTGGTGCAATCATCACCGCCAGCATGGCGGGATACAAACCAGCACAACCATTTTGCCCCATTGTCGCACCAAAAGACGCTGAGAAATTTGACTCACCTTCACCGTTACCAAGGCGTTTGACCTGAGTATCGATATTCAATGGAATCGTTCCTGCGCTGGAGCGAGACGTAAAAGCAAACAACAATACAGGCAAGACTTTCTTGAAGTAACGTAGTGGTGAAATACCGTTAAATGCCAACAAACATAAATGCATTACCAGTATTAAAGCCAGACCCACATAAGACGCCACCACAAAGTTCAGCAAAGTCAAAATGTCAGACACATTGGATCCCGCTACAACGTTGGTCATCAGAGCAAGAATACCGTATGGCGTTAGGCTTAACACCATACGAACCAAGGTTCTAACAATGGATTGAGCTACATCAACAAAACGTTCAAAACTCGCCCCTAGCTCCGGCTCCTTACGCGCAACCGTCACACCTGCGATCCCCACAAAAGCAGCAAAGATAACCACTGCAATGGTCGACGTTGGACGACTGCCTGCTAAGTCAGCAAACGGGTTACCAGGAAAAAACGAAGTGATCATGTCAGCAAAAGACACGCTGGCCAGTCCTTCAAGACGCGTTTCCAAGGCCGCACCACGGGCCATTTCACGAGCGCCCTGTACAATACCTTCTGCAGACAAACCAAAGAGGTTACTCACAAACACGCCAATCAGAGCAGACACCGCCGTCGTCGCCAGCAAAATACCAATGATACCGCCGGACATCTTACCCAAAGAGCCCGTGTCTTTTACTTTCACTATAGCGCCAATGATGGACACCAGAATCAAGGGCATAATGATCATTTTCAGCAAACTGACATAACCATAACCAACAATGTTCACGTACTCTAACGTCTCATTATTGGTAGCACTGTCAACACCATAGATAAATTGCAATGCCGCACCAAAGGCCACACCTAAACCCAAGCCAGTAAACACCTGAGTAGACAAAGTCTTTTTGGCTTTTTGCAATTTAAACAACAACGCGATTAACAAAGCGAACACAGCTAAGTTAAGAATGGGATACAACATGGAGGAAAACCTTAAAAAAATAAACCACAGAACACCGCTTCTTAGCTCATGAACATAAACAAACTAAGAAAATTGGTAAGTTACCGCCATGTTAACAAAATGCTGACCAAATGGATAAGACGGAAAAATCATTAACTTATATAAGAAAAATGAATAAGAAAACTTTCTTTTCATAAACCCGTCAAAAATGCTCCTTATACTCACTAATGATTTGCAAAAAGCGTCAAATTAAACTTCTATTAAAAGACAGCAGCGCTCCGTTAACACAACCTAAACCTATAGACCATGGATGTAGATAGTGACGATTGAAAAGCCTATGCTCAGACGCTTCCCGATCAGAATACTCGTTGCCAATATGTTCCTGATGGCTATTTTGATTACTGCGGGGATCGCCATCTCATTGCAATACAATGCCAGTAAAAATATGGTCATTGCTCACGTACTGTCTAGCATGAATTTACTGTCAGCTCATATGAGAGACAGTGTCCACAGTTTAGAAAAAGACGCAGTACACTCTGTTAATCTACTAGCAGAGCTCATCGATTCAGACTTATCAGACACCAGTATTGAAGAGAAAAGCAGCTTACTAACCGCATTTTTACTTGAACGGCCCGAGTTATACAGTCTTTATATTGGCGACAAACAAGAGAATTTTTTCCAAATTGTTAACTTGGATTCTGCCAAAGACATTCGACAGAGAATGTCCGCTGGCCCTAATGATCGCTGGGCCGCAGTCGATATATCAGGCCTCGGGGAAGATCGCCTACGCCGCACCTATTACTACTCTGATACCTTGCACCTAAACCATCAAAATATCGAAAGCAGCCATTTTTACCCGACAAAACGGCCATGGTTTGCAGCATCAGAGCAAAATCACATTAACAAAACAGAGCCCTATCTTTTTCAACACTTACAGATATCAGGGCAAACCTATGCGAAAAGAATTCGCAACACAGAACAGGTCATCGGCCTAGACATACTGCTCTCTTCCCTATCTGAGCAACTTACCTTGTCTTCATCTAGTTTTTTCAATGGTCAAGAACAAGCCATCTTAGTGAACCATAATGGCAACATCATTGCCTCAAACATGACGCGCGATGATTCATCAGACAAAACCGTTTCCCATCCATCCTTACAAGACTACTTGGGCACGCCGCTAAAACGTTTAATCGACCTAGCCAATGACCCAAATGCACAACAGCCCATCCTGATCGAAAAAGAAGACCATCAGCAATATTATGTTTTTGTCACTGCCATCGATAATGACATACTCACCAGGCAATACCTCACCATGCTGTTGCCTAAAGACCTACTGTTTCAGCAAGCCACTCAAGAAGCACTCAATACCACCTTATTGAGCGCCGTCGTGATGCTTGTTTTATTACCCATTATCTGGCTATTCAGCGCACCGATCGTACGCCCTATTCGACAACTGCAACGCGAAACAGAAAAAATCAAACAGCGTCAGTTTGATGATGTCACCTTTACAGACTCGCACATTAAAGAAATCTGGCAACTGTCTAACGCCTTTGTTTCCATGTCACAAGATATCAAGCAACATGAGGAAAGCTTAAAAGAGTTTTTAGAGGCCTTAATTCGCCTAATCGCCACCGCCATTGACAATAAATCGGCTCATACGGGCGGACATTGTTATCGAGTGCCAGAACTGGGGCTAATGCTGTCCGAGGCCCTAGAACACACCCAAGAAGGCCCTTATAAAGACTTCCAATTTGCCAATGCCAATGAACGCTTAGAGTTCCACCTTGCCTCTTGGCTGCACGATTGCGGCAAAATCACCATGCCCGAACACATCATGGACAAGGGTTCCAAACTGGAATGTCTCTATAATCGCATTCATGAAATCCGCACTCGCTTTGAAGTCTTATGGCGCGACGCCGAAATTGATTACTTACATGCGATACACACACAACAACAACAACAGGACCCCAACGCAGCCTTGGCCACATGGCAAGCACGCCAAAACGACTTGCAAGAACAATTTGCCTTTATTGCCAAAGCCAATATTGGCAGTGAATTCATGAGTAAAGAAGACCAACAGAAAATCAAAGACATTGGCGCGCAGACATGGACACGACACTTTGATAATCGCTTAGGTTTATCGCCTGCAGAAGAAACAATGCGGGCCGAACAAACCCAAGCTGGCCATCTAAACAACGAAGAAACACCAGCACATGGCATCACCGAAAGCCTATTATCGGATAAACCCGAGCACATTATTCCGCGCTTCAAAGAAATAACATTCGATCCATTATTAGGCATCAAAATGGACATACCAGAACACCAATACAATCAAGGTGAAATCTACAATCTCACCATACAAAAAGGCACACTGACCGAAGAAGACCGATTTAAAATCAATGAGCACATTATCAGCACCATCACCATGCTCGAAAGTCTGCCCTTCCCACCCGAGCTCAGTCGTGTCCCGCATTATGCCTCCACTCACCACGAAAGAATGGATGGCCAAGGTTACCCACGAAAACTCAATGCAGAACAACTGAGCATTCCCGACAGAGTCTTGATGATCGCCGATGTCTTCGAAGCCCTCACCGCCTCAGATCGTCCCTATAAAAAGGCCAAACCAATCAGCGCTGCCATCGACATCATGTACAATATGTGCCTAGAAGGCCACCTAGACCTCCAACTATTCCGCTTCTTTCTCAGTAGCGGTACTCACTTAAAATACGCGGAAAAATTCCTACCCGAAAACCAAATAGACGAAGTAGATATCCAAACGTATCTAGAAGACAAAAAATAAAAAAAGTAAAAATCGACCACGCGACCAGACTTGCACCATAGCGTTATATATCGCAATATACAACGAGCCGATAACGATCCCATTTATCACCAACACCATAGGAAATAACGCCATGCGACAATGTCTTGCACTCAGCAGTCTCGTGTTTAGCGTATTGATCGTTAGCCCTTCCGTCTACGCGGAAACAGTCTATGCTGCTGTCGCCTCTAACTTCACGGACGCCATGAAAGACATCGCCCAACAATACGAAGCCGAATCGGGTAACAAGGTCGTACTCACCTTTGGTTCCTCAGGTAAATTCGTCGCTCAAATTCAACACGGCGCGCCTTTTCAAGTGTTTTTATCCGCGGATCAAAACAAACCAGACGCACTGGAAAAAGCAGGCTTAGTCGCTGCAAATAGCCGCTTCACCTATGCCATTGGCGCCTTAGCTTTGTGGTCTGCTAAGCCAAATTTTATCGATAACAATGACGCCCATTTAAAAAGCGGCGACTTCAATAAACTGGCCTTAGCCAACCCAAAACTGGCGCCTTATGGCGTTGCAGCCATGGAAGTGTTAGCGGACCTAGGACTCACAGAAGCAACGAAAGAAAAATGGGTAATGGGCGAAAATATTTCGCAAACCTATCAATTTGTCAGCACAGGAAATGCAGACCTAGGCTTTGTGGCTCTGTCACAAATCATGAGCCAAGGGCAAATTAAATCAGGCTCAAGCTGGATCATCCCCACGGATCAATACAGCCCAATACGCCAAGATGCGGTACTGTTAAAAAGCGCAGAACATAACGTCGCCGCACAAGGTTTACTTGACTATCTACGCAGTGACAAAGCCCGTAGCATCATTCACTCATACGGCTACCAAACGGAATAACCCCATAAAATGCTTTCTCCGTCTGATCTAGAAGCCATTTGGCTCACTTTTAAAGTGGCGACAACGGTCACTGTAATTTTACTGTTGATCGGCACCCCAATCGCTTGGTGGCTGGCACGTACGCGTTCGCGCTTAAAAGGGCCAATTAGCGCCATTGTTGCCTTACCTCTGGTGTTACCGCCAACAGTATTGGGGTTTTACCTTTTAATCGCCATGGGACCAAACGGTTTTATTGGCCAATTAACCCAAGAACTCGGCTTAGGAACCCTGCCCTTTACCTTTTGGGGATTAATCGTGGCGTCGGTATTTTATTCCCTGCCTTTTGTCGTGCAACCCATACAAAACGCCATTGAAGCCATCGGAGAAAGGCCATTGGAAGTAGCCGCCACTTTACGCGCCAACAGCTGGGATCGTTTTTTTACCGTCGTCTTGCCTCTTGCCAAACCAGGCTTTATTACCGCAGCAATTTTGGGCTTTACTCATACCGTTGGTGAGTTTGGCGTTGTCTTAATGATTGGCGGCAATATCCCAGGGCAAACGCGAGTCGTGTCGGTACAAATCTATGACCACGTCGAAGCACTAGAATATGACCAAGCTCACAAACTTGCTGCCATCATGATCATTTTTTCTTTTTTAGTCCTACTCAGCCTGTATAGCTTCCAACGAAAAAACACACTCTGGGGAGCGAAATAATAATGACCATTAAAAACCCCAGAATGGACAATGCAGAACAAGGCTTGCAGGCTAAATTTCATCTGCAGCACTCAAAAGCACGTTTTGCTTTAAACGTCGATCTCACGCTGCCGGACAGTGGCGTCACCGCTATCTTCGGTGAATCAGGCTCAGGGAAAACAACTCTATTGCGTTGTATTGCTGGGTTAGAGAAAGCGCAGCAAGGACATTTTGTAATGAAGGGGGAAACATGGCAAAGCGACACATCTTTTTTACCAACACACAAACGGTCATTGGGATATGTGTTTCAAGAATCTAGCCTCTTCCCTCATTTAACGGCGAAAGGCAATTTGGATTACGCCATAAAGCGCAGCGGTATTCCTTTACCAGCTCATTTATATGACCAAGTCATCGACTTAATGGGCATTGAATCCATACTAGCAAACAACTCACAGCAACTGTCTGGTGGCGAAAAGCAACGAGTTGCCATCGCGCGCGCCTTATTGATTCAACCGACCTTATTACTCATGGATGAACCCTTGGCTTCATTAGATAACGCCAGAAAACAAGAGATTTTACCTTACCTAGAAAAGCTTAAATCGACCCTCAAAACACCGATTTTATACGTCAGCCATTCGGTTGAAGAAGTCATGCGTCTTGCGGATCATGTGGTGCTGATGCACAACGGCCAAGTCGCCACACAAGGGTCAGTGGCAGACGTTTTCTCCCAGTTAAAATCACCACTTCTCATGAATCATGACACCAGCGTCATTTGGCAAGGCAAGATTGTCGAACAAGATGACAAATGGCACCTATCAAAAGTGTCTTGCTCTGGCACTGAACTATGGCTACGTAACAACGGCGACGCTCTAGGGCAAACGATTCGAGTACGCATACTCGCCACCGATATCAGCTTAACACTCACTCACCATGACGACTCCAGCATATTAAACAAACTCCCCGTCACCGTGCTAGACATCATTCCCGACCAAGACCCAGCCATGGCACTCATTAAACTAAAAACTGAGCAAAATACGCTCATTGCCCGCTTAACCTACCGATCCGTAGATCACCTCGCCTTAACAGCAGGAAAAACACTCTGGGCGCAAATCAAAAGCGTCGCCTTGGTCAGATAACCAAAACCGCATCACGCATCTTTCAGCAAAATAACACTCGGGGCTTTAAATAATGCACAGGCTGTCATGCCTAGTTCCAACGCCAGCTCTGTCGCACTCACATTGGTAATCATTGCCGATACTGACTTGCCACCACCAATGTCTATCGTCACGTCCGTGTTCACCGCGCCGTGCAACAAACGTGAAACCGTACCGATCAGCTTGTTTCGAGCGCTGGTCATAATGTCGGTATTCGTACTCAAAATCACCGAAGAAGCTTTAATCAAGGCCACCACGTCACTGCCGTCCTCCAAGCCAAGCTGCTCAACGCTTTCCTGAGTGATCATCGCGATAATCGATTGATCAGTGCCAATATCCAGCTCCACTTCAGCATTCACCGCGCCAAGCGTAATATGGCTCACCGTACCGCGAAATTGGTTTCTGGCACTGGTTTTCATCCTCTCCCCTCTCATAAAACTCGCCACGTCATTTAGGCTATGTAACTTATCCCCAAGACGGGCAATAAAGTGCTGATGCTCTTCTTGCAAGGCTTGAAAACCCGCAATCACTTTGTGCCCTAATTCCGTCAGCCGCGTCCCACCGCCTTGCGCACCACCCGTAGAGCGCACCACCAAAGGCTGACTGGACATATTATTCATCGCATCAATACGATCCCACGCCGTTTTATAACTGATCCCCACCTGCTTCGCCGCCTTGGAAATAGAACCACACGCCTCAATCGCCACCAGCAACTCAATCTGCGCCGACGCAAAAGACTTATGCTGATCGGTTAACAGGAAAACCTCCCCCTTTAACCCTGACAATGCTGTTTTCTTATCCGTCATAAACACCTGCTTACTCATTTTATCTCGGGTCTTAAGAAACAGTTTACCCTAGAAGACATTTTAATCCCTATGGTGTTAAAAAACACAATCAGACAAACCAAATCAAAAAGTAGTAATATGTTGTGATGCGTGTTTCTTGATATAAATGAACAACCTAGATTACGGCTTTGTAAGTCGTGGCTTTAGCCCGACAAGATGGCTTCCCCCTTTACCGGGGATTATCGACTAAACCACTCAAAATGCAGACAATAAAAAAGCCCCGATACGTCAGTTTTCACTAACCTATCGGGGCTTATTTTATATGGTGGGCCTGCCCAGACTTGAACTGGGGACCTGCCGATTATGAGTCGGATGCTCTAACCAACTGAGCTACAGGCCCTAAAAGCGTTGCAGATTATAGCGATATGCTTGCCGCTTGCCAAGAAGTCGATGCCATTTATATGTAATAATTTCTCGAAAGTGGTTGATTGTCCGGCTATTTTTTAACCAAGCAATTACTCAGCCCTCTAGTTTTCTGCGTTTTACTCGTTTTTTATTTATCGTTGGCGACTCATTTAAACTCGCTCAAAAGCGTGCTGAATGTCGGTATAGGTCACTTTTGCTTGAATCGCTTCTAGGGCAATAAAATGCAGCAGTTCTTCACGGGTGGTGCAAGCGTCTGGCAGGATGCTGACTTGGTAAGAGTCAGCAGCATCTGAAATAGCCGTGTGTGTCACGCAGTTTTGCGTCATCATGCCGCAGATAATCAAGCGGTCAACTTCCAGTTCTTCTAGCACTTGCGTCAGGTTTGTCTCTTGAAACGCATCGGCGTGTGTTTTTGTGATGATAGGCGCATCTGGTGCGGCGTCTAAAATGGCTTGATGCAATTTAACCCCTTCGCCGCCTTCAGCAAATAATGGCGATTCACTTTCAGCCACATGTTGCACAAGAATCACAGCAGCATCTTGCTCTTTCGCGGTTTGAATGGCGTTCAGGATCTCTTTTAAAGCCTGCTTTGTGTTCCATAAAGGAAAGCTTCCATTGTCGAAATAATCGTTTTGTACATCGATGACTAGTAACGCGGTGCGGCTCATGGTCGACTCCTATTCTGTTGTTTGCAAAGATCGTTATCAAGAACCCTAGCATCGCAAAACCACTGCTTCCCTTACAGTGTCAGATTTGACATATTAGGGGCTTAAAATGACAAATAGGTTAATACCTTGAAGCAGTATCAGATCGCCATTATCGCTTACCCTCATAGCCTCTTATCGGCTGTATACGGCTTTGCCGAGACGTTCGAACTTGCTAATGAAGCCTGTGAAGAGGTGGGCTTAAAAGTCCAAATAACCTCACAGATATTACGAGAAGCCGACCTGCCCACTAACCAAGCAAATTACCATGCCGTGTTATTGCCGCCGAGTTTAGATAAGGCCTGTTATACCAAGAAAAACCCGAACATCAACAACTTCTTAATAAAGCAACATCGGCAAGGCGCCATGCTTTGTAGCGCTTGTGCCGGTGCGTTTTTCCTCGCTCACACCGGCCTAACAGACAAACGCGTCATAACAACTCATTGGGCACTGGAAGGTTTGTTTAAAGAACGCTTTCCTAAGCAAACGATGGATACGTCGAAAATTTTAATCAATCAAGGCGATATCATCAGTGCTGGCGGCATGATGTCTTGGATGGATTTGACACTAGAATTGGTACAAACCATGACAAATGCCCATATCGTGCGGCAGCTAGGCAAAACCTTGGTGATTGATACCGGCAAAAGAGAGCAGCGCTATTATCAGCAATTCCAGCCAAATTTCGACCACGGCGATGCCGCTATCCTAGCAGTTCAACATCATTTGCAGGGACATTTTGCCAAGCAACAACGGACCGAAAACATGGCCACTTTGGCGAAACTCACACCAAGAACCTTTTTAAGACGTTTTGCAAGATGCACAGGACTCAACCCAAATGAATATGTGCAGCGAATTCGCATTCAAATAGCATGCGATGCCTTAGAACAAACAACACAGCCGTTCGAAAGCATCGCCCTGCAGGTAGGATATGAAGATGTGGGGAGTTGTCGTAAAGCCTTTCAGAAAATTATGGGGTTAACACCCAGCGCTTTTCGACAACGTTTTGTCTCGCTCAATCAACAATAAACTCAATCCACAATAAAAAGAGTTGCGCCTTCTGTTGTGGAAGAACGATGGGGTTCGGCATCGTCGGCCACTTGATAACTCATGCCTGCGGACAGAACAAAAGTACGGCCGTCTTTTAAGACCGTTTTCAGCTCGCCACTCATGCAAAAAAGAATGTGACCTTTAGTACACCAGTGGTCGGCTAAATAACCAGCCGAATAAGTCACGATCCGTACACGAATATCGCCAAATTGCTTTGTCTGCCAGTAAGCAAAACCACTTTCACCTTTGTGGGTGGTTTTCTCCACGCCTTGCCAATCGGTTACGCCAAAGGGTAAATCGGTAATCTTCATAATAACGCCTTAAATTCCTTCTATTCACAATACAATACCGCTCATTTGCACGGTATAACATAATCGGTAGTAAGCGTTAGCAACAGTGTAAGGTCAAGTACTATCTAACGGTTTAAGCAATCTCTATTTGATAACAAAATGTTTCAGCAGCACCATGGGAAATACGGTATTCCAAGGGCGTTTTATCGTAACCATAGGCCACTCGTTCAATCACCGCAACGGGGCTGTTTTCCATTATTTTCAGTGCGTCTGCAATGCGCGTATTGGCTGTCTTAATAGTTAAAGTTTCTTTCGCTGACGCGATAAGCTGACCGCATTCTTGCTCATAAAATGGATAAAGCAAATTACCAAACTCGGACAATTCGAGATCGATCAGACGGCTAAATAACGACGCAGGCAACCAAATCTCTTCCGTTAGCACCACGCGCTCCTCCAAAAAACGCAGACGTTCAAGGCAAATAGCCTGGTCTTTTGCAGCAATATTCAATGCCTCAGCGACTTGTTTTGGTGCTGGTTTCATCGTTTTTGATAACAGTTGGCTTTTCGGCATGACAAAGCGGCCATCCGACGACATTTGACGGAAAAAACGAAACAACGAAGCGTTGAAATCGGGTCGACGCACAAACGTGCCACGACCTTGGCTTCTATAAAGCAAACCATCGTTCACTAGCGTATCCACCGCCTTACGGATCGTACCAATGGCCACACCATAGCTTTTGGTTAATTCACTTTCTGTCGGAATGGGCTTCTCCGGCAACCAAGTCCCTGCGCTGATGTTCTCTAGCAACTCATCACGTACCTGTTGATACAGCGGCAAACGTTTATCCCGCTCATGCTTGAAAAAAGTCATCGTCATCTCTTGTGTATAGGCTTTTGTTAACAAGCTCTTGTGGATGAGCTCTTATTAGTCGGCTCCATTCTAATGCTCATGTTACGGAACGTCCACGATTGTTGACTTATTAATCATATAGACATATATTCATATATATGAATTACAAAAAATTACACTAATCTCTCACTTTGAATAATAAAAAATGACAAAACACGATTCTCAAAAAGACGCTTCTTCGCCAATCGTCATCACTGGCATCGATACCCATGCGCACATATTTCGTACTGATCTTCCTATGGCCGAGCAGCGTCGATATGCGCCAGAATACAATGCGCAAGCCACAGAGTTTTTAGCTCAGTTAGCCGATCACAATATCTCCCATGGCGTGTTAGTTCAGCCCAGTTTTTTGGGCACTGACAATGGTTTTATGCTGACGGCGTTACGCGAACACCCTCAACGACTAAAAGGCATTGCCGTTGTCGATCCCAGCATTAGTGATGCCGAGTTGGACGAATTGGGCAAAGCGGGTGTGGTAGGTATCCGTCTTAATCTCATTAAAAAAACGCTGGAAGATTACACAGCACCACTGTGGCAGAGCTTTTTCAGTAAATTGGCACAGCGCAACTGGGTAGTAGAAATTCAGCGAGAAATCGACGATTTAGCCAGTTTTCTACCGGCTATCTTAGAGTCAGGCGTTGAGATCATTATCGATCATTTTGGTCGCACCTTGCATGGCATTCAAACATCCAACCCAGCTCATCGGGATTTTCTAGATTTACTGAGCAGTGGCGCACCAATTTGGACGAAGATCTCCGCCGCTTACCGCTGCGACGCCAACCTTGAGCAAGCACAGACCATGCTAGCCACTTTGCGCTCAGCTTATGGACACTCAGACCTTTTATTATGGGGCAGTGATTGGCCAAATACACAATTTGAAGCACAAACCGACTACCCAAGTCAGTACCGTTTTATGGAAGCATTACTGCCCAACATGGATGAGCGCAACAAAATTCTCATCACAAACCCAAGCAAACTGTTTGCGTTTTAACGATCCAATAAAAAAAACGAAAAGGAAATAATCACCATGAGTCTACTCGTTGTTGGAGCCATTCTCCTCTCCATCATTCTCGGCTATAAGACCCGCATTAATATCGGGCTTTTTGCCATCGCCTTTGCCTACTTGATTGGCAGTTTTGCGCTTGGACTGAGCCCAAACGACATCATTAAAATGTGGCCGCTGAAGATTTTCTTTATTATCTTCTCCGTGTCTTTGTTTTATAGCTTCGCCATCATCAATGGCACCTTGGAAAAATTGGCTGAGCATCTCATGTATCGTTGCCGACACTTTCCCCATTTATTGCCTTACGCCATTTTCATTACCACAACGATTATTTCGGCCTTAGGCGCAGGCTACTACACGGTATTAGCTTTTATGGCGCCCATTACCTTGTTGCTCTGCCAACGTACTGGCATGAGCATGGTGATTGGCTCTATGTCAGTCGGGTATGGTGCACTCACTGGCGCGAACTTCATGTCTAGCCAAAGCGGTATTATTTTCCGTGGCATCATGACCAACGCCGGGGTGTCGGAAAACCAAGCCTTTATCAATTCTATCGGCATTTTTCTAAGCACCGCGATTATTCCTTTTATCGTAATTACCGCGCTGATTTTCTTCACAAAACACCGTAGCACCATCGCTAAAGGTGGCTTTCAAATAGAGGCGCCCACGCCCTTTAACAAAGAACAAGGTCAAACATTGACACTCACACTTGTGATGATGGGATTGGTCTTGCTTGCTCCCATTTCACATCTCTTACTTCCTGACAATCAGACGATCACCTTCATTAATTCAAAAATGGACATTGGTTTGATCGCCAGTGTGTTCTCTGTCATCGCGTTGTTATTAAAATTAGGCGACGAACGCAAAGCCATTGCCTCTGTGCCTTGGTCAACGCTTATTATGATTTGTGGTGTGGGTATGTTGATCTCAGTTGCGATCAAAGCAGGCACCATTGACGATCTCGCCTCGTGGATCGGTACTTCTATCCCGGCGGTATTTGTACCTGTTGTGTTTGGGATTGTCGCGGCGTTTATGTCGCTGTTTGCCAGCACCTTAGGTGTGGTCACCCCTGCGCTTTTCCCAATCGTACCGTCCATAGCACAAAGTTTATCGCTAGACCCTATGACGCTCTTCATCTGTATCGTTGTGGGTGCACAGGCCACGGCTATTTCGCCTTTCTCCTCTGGCGGCAGTTTGATGCTGGGAGCCTGTCCAACTGAAGAAAGCCGCAACAAACTCTTTCCTCAGTTACTGTTTCGTGCCGCCCCCTTGGGCTTTGCGGCCGCCTTATTATTCAACTTGCTAATCACTTTTGTGCTTTAGCGCACCTTAAACCTCTTTGGGCGTTGGCATCGCTAAGGTGCCGCGCCTTTTTTTATTGGAGATACCTGAATGACTCTTTCTTTGCGCACTCGTCTATTGAGTGTCAGCATTCTCGCGGTCGTCATTACAACGGCTTACCTTATTACCGAAACCACCTTATCTCTCACCCAGCAAATGCGCGACTCTTTATTGAAAGACGTACGCCACTTTGCAGGGGCTTATGGCGATAATACCAGTGAGTGGTTAAACAGCCGTAAAGTGATTACCGCCTCTCTGGCCAACACCTTAGAGCGTGCACCGGATCAATCGCCCTATATCGCTATCAAACAAGCGTTTGACAGTGGCCAGTTTGCACTGACCTATTACGGCAACAACGACGGTAAAATGTATCGCCAAGATCCTGCTTTGGATGCCAAACGACCGGATTATGACCCTCGCGCGCAAAACTGGTACCAAGATGCCATGAGCAAGGACAAAGCCAGCATACTGGGACCAAATCTTAGCTCTACTACAAAAAATCTGGTTATTATTCTGACTCACCCGGTTAATCGAAATGGACAAAAATTTGGTATGGTCGGTGCCAATCTCAGCCTAGATCAACTGTCTAAACAAGTGGGCGAACTCAACGTCCCAGGGTCGGGGGTTGCCATGATGGTGGCGTCCAACAACGACATAATTGCCCACCCAGACAGAGAGATGGTGATGCAGAAAGCCGAATCTATCGCTTCTATTTTTGCGCCTAGGCTCCTGTCTAACTTGGTCAAAGAAGACAAGTTGGTGGAAGAAACCCTAAACGGAAAAGAGATATTTGCCTATGGACAAGCCATTCCAGGCACAGATTGGTCACTGATCTTTACGATGGACAAAAGCGAACTCATGGCTCCTGTCTATAAGGTCTTGGTTCGCCAAATGGTCACCGCTTTGCTTCTATTAATGGGTTTTATCGCTTTCCTATACTGGTTGTTCAAAGTTCTGTTCAGTGACTTAAACCGTGTCTCTAACGCCCTGCAAGATATCTCCAAAGGCAAAGGTGATTTACGTGCTCGCATAGAAGTGAAACGTGATGATGAAATCGGGGTATTAGCGCAAGGTTTTAACAATTTTGTTGACCACATGCACGGCGTGGTTGAACGCCTAAAAATCCTCTCCAAAGACGTCGCAGACGAAGCGCACAATGTCTCGAACTCCTCAACCCAAAGTGCCCAGCGTGTTGCCACCCAGCAACAAGAGATCGACATGGTGGCCTCTGCGGTGACCGAAATGGCCGCCGCCACCCACGAAATCGCTGGCAATGCAGAGCAAACCGCCAAAGCCGCCAGTCATTCGGTTGAATTGGGTCTTAAAGGCAGTGCACAAGTGCAGAAAAGCCGTCACTCGACGTATGAACTTGCCAACGAAGTGAGCCTGGCTACCGAGCAAATCTCAGCATTGGATCACCACGCCCAGCAAATCAGCGGTATTTTATCGACCATTACAGGCATCGCAGAACAAACCAATTTATTAGCATTAAACGCCGCCATTGAAGCCGCACGCGCAGGCGAACATGGCCGAGGCTTTGCAGTCGTAGCGGACGAAGTACGCACCTTGTCGCAACGCACTCATGCTTCCACAGAAGAAATTCAAAAGATGATTGAGCTGTTGCAAGAACAAACGTCGAAAGCCGTTACCTCGATGCAAAACAGCAGTACGAAAGCTCAAACCAGCGTCGCCGATGCCGATGCCGCCACACAAAGCTTAGAAGAAATAGCCAAAGCGATTATTAGCATTTCAGACATGGCCACACAAATCGCCACCGCAGCCGAAGAGCAAACCGCCGTTACCCATGAGATAAGCCAAAACAGCGAAACCATTCGCCAAGTCGCCGCAGACTTAGCCGCTGAAAGCAAAACAGGGGTGGAACAATCCAAACGACTCAGCCAACTGGCCAAACAAGTCGACACCGAAGTAGGAGAATTCCAAATCTAATTCAACTAACGAGAGCAAAGGGCCACGTCAAAGTGGCCCTTTTTGTGTCTACTTTAAATCATCAATATTACTCAACACCCATGCACTATTATGCTGAGTAAAACCAATTTTTGGATAATAATCAACCGCTTGTGGAGCAGATAACAAAATCAAAGAACACTTAGGTTGCAAAGCTTCTTTGGTCATACGAATTAAGGTTTTACCAATTCCCGACGACTGAACCGACTCATCCACCGCCAAATCAGATAAATAGCAGCAAAAAGCAAAATCCGTGACAGAACGCGCCACTCCCACCAAATGCTCACCTTGCCAAGCCGTTATCAATAAATTGGCATTTTCTAACATGGCGTCTATTGTTTCCATCTGGTCGATAGGACGACGAGCACCAAGCGTAGTTTTAGACAAGAGTTCAATGAATTGAGCAGAGGTAATGGACTGATTAACCTTGTACTGGATAGACATAAAAAAACACCTTTGGCGATGCGATAAAAAAGCAGCATAGAATAATCTGTGCGTTTATAAAATACGTAAATGCTTACCTAAAGTTAAGAGTTTAAACAACAGCGCACACTCAACAGGCCTCATCAACGCTCTGCTGACAAGACTCTTAGCGCCACCCCAGCAGCGGAAGTGCGGTTTTCCACACCGAGCTTAGGAAAGATTTGCTCTAGGTGTTTGTTGACTGTGCGTGGACTCATTTCGAGGATTTCAGCGATTTCTCGATTGGTTTTACCGTTAGCGATCCAGTGCAAGACTTCGGACTCGCGATCAGTTAAATCCAATTCTTTTTTCAGTAAGGCCGGCCCGGTGGGCTTGTCGCCGTCTTCTAATTTTAGTAACACTTCTTTCTGTTCCGTGACGCCCATCATTTTCAGTGCCAAGGGATAATCCAGTCCACTGAGTTTCAACAGATTGCCCACCACAGGTTGATGAGCCAACCAAAGGCGTATTTGCAAGGCCAGTTCTGTACTTTGCCATTCACTGCTGGCACGCGCTTTCGCGAGTAACGCGTATGTTTGTGGTGTTGCCCAAGCAATGTCCCCAGCGTAGGTCGTGGTCATCAGATACTGCCCCATGCTGTCGAGCGCCGATTGCGCGTTGTTGCTCAAACGCGCATTCGACAAATGTACGCGCATACGAGCAATCAGTTCATTGGGCTGAATCGGCTTGGTGAGATAATCCACCCCACCCGCTTCCAAACCACGCACAATGTCGTCCGTGTCGCTCAAGCCCGTCATAAAAATAACCGGTATCGACGCCAAGCTCTGATCCGCTTTTAGCGCACGACAAGTGTCAAAACCATCCATGTGCGGCATGATGGCATCGAGCAAAATAATGTCAGGTCGAATCCGTCGTGCAATAGTGAGCGCTTGCTTACCTTCAAGAGCAACAAGTACTTCCATATTCGCCGCTTCCAAGGTGTCATGAATTAGGCTCAAGGCATCAGGCGAGTCATCAACCACTAAGACAATGTCACTCTTACTACTGGGATTCATCATTCGGTTTCTCACTGACATCACACATTAACTGCGAGTTTGTTTGTATATATTGAGCAATCGCATCAAACTGAAAACTTTGATACAAATTCTCCAATTGCTGTAAATGGCCCTGGGCAATCACGTCCTTTTTCGCCAGCTGATCTAACACGCCACGCACACCTTTTTTATAGCCCATTTCAGCAAATGCCATCAGCTCTCGCACACTTTCGTGGTCTGGAATCGCCGCCGTTTTTTGCTCTTCTAAACGGTTTTGCGCGTGCTCTTCGTTGCTGCTAGCAAACTTTTCCACCAACCTAGGCACCACAACATCGGCGTCGGTTTCTTGATACACCCATTCCAACACAAGCCAATGTTTGATGGCATCCAACAAGGCGCTGTTGTTGACGGGTTTAACCAAATATTGATTAAACGCCGCTTGCTCATCAGGCTTGCGCTGATTCTCTTTGGCATCGGCAGACAGCATAATAATGGGAGCACTGTAAGCGCGATCCCGCAGCAGTTTAGCCAAGCTCAAGCCATCCATTCCGGGCATGGAGACATCTAATATCAATAAATCTGGCGAGCAGGATGCCAGTTCATCCAAGCAGCTTTCTGCGTCGGAGGCTTCCAATACGTTAAATCCCAGTGGCACCAAAATATCCGACAACAAACCACGTACTACAGGGTCGTCATCTACCACCATCAAAGTGCGTTGGTATCCTCGGTAGCTCACGATGCGCTTGTATTCATAAACAGCCGCATTACCTTGACTCACCCAAGGCAACATTAAGCTAACGCGAAACTCACTGCCTTCGCCAATCACGGAACGCGCTTGCAAATCGCCCCCCATAATTTCGGTCAGCAACTTCACTATGGTCAGCCCCAAGCCCGTACCGGGTACATTCCCTGTGCTAACATCACGCACGCGTTCAAAAGGATCGAAAATGCGTGTTAAATGGCCTTCTTTTATACCAATGCCTGTATCTCGAATGATAAATTCCGCCACTTGGTTACGATAATTCACTTCAAACAAAACCGACCCTTTTGGCGTGTATTTCACCGCATTTGACAGCAAATTAATCAAAATTTGCCGCAAGCGCTTTTCATCCGTAATAACATGTTGCGGCAAAGGCGCGAGAATTTTCGCTTGGAATTGAATGCCTTTACTGCGTGCCTGCATAGCAAACATACTGTTGAGCTGATCGATCAACTTCGGCAAATCCACCGTGTTGCGATACAGATCAAACCGCCCCGCTTCAATCTTCGAAATATCCAACAAGCCTTCAATCAAATCCGCCAAATACAAACCGCTACGATGAATAATATCCAAACCGTTCTGGTGCCCAGAAGGTGTATTGGCTTTTTCTGACAGAAGCTGTGCGTAGCCAATAATAGATTGCAGCGGCGTGCGTAATTCGTGGCTAATACCAGTTAGATAACGACTTTTTGCCTCATTTGCTCGCTCGGCTTGTTCTTTAGCATGCTGTAATGCTCTGTCTGTTTCTTGGTGTGCATCAATCTCGCGAATCAATTTTCGCGTTTGTCGATTAGACTCTTTCTGCGCCACCACTCGGCTCTCATGGGCCAGCACAAACAACCAAGACAACACACCCGAAACAATCAACAAGGTAAAAAACAGCGCCAGCATGGTGTCTTTCAGCAGGGCTTCTTCATTCAACGAACTGGGGGCCATTTGCCGATAAATCAGCATCATCAGAGCCGCGTTAATGATATTAATCATCAGCAGCAAAGACGCAAAACGCCCAAAGCGCGAGCTCAGCGCTTTCACCCAACCTTTAGGCAAAAACAACTTTAAGAAATAATCACTCTGCTGACCAATACTCGCCTGCGGCTTGCAACTGTCTAAACAGCGTACATCTAAGGAACAACACAAAGAACAAATCGGCTGCATGTAAGCCGAGCAAAAACTCATATCTTCTGTTTCAAACGCGTTTTCACAAATCCCACACGTCAGAGTGACATATTTAGGATTGCGCTGTCTTGCCAGCTCGATCATCGGAATCAGCTCTGGGCTTTGGCGCGCAAGGTAATATTTTCCCTTGGTGAGCCACGCAATCAGTGGCACAAAAACAAAACAAGAACCTAGCGAAATAAAGTGACACAAACTTTTCGCCACTTCTCCAAAGACACCTAAATAACTCACTAAACCCAAGGTCGTCGCGATCAACATAGAGCCCGTTCCCACTGGGTTAATATCGTATAAATGCGCCCGTTTGAACTCCACGTAATTAGGGCTTAACCCCAAGGGCTTGTTGATCAACAAATCCGCCGACAAACTGCCCAGCCAACTTACCGCTGCGATAGCAAACACGCCCAAAATCGCACCCAAGGCTTGATAAATACCCAACTCCATCAGCAATAACGCAATGGTAACGTTGAATACTAACCAGACGACGCGCCCCGGATGGGAATGAGTTAAGCGCGAGAAAAAATTCGACCAAGCAATGGAACCCGCATAGGCGTTAGTTAAATTGATTTTCATCTGACAGATAAACACAAACACCGCCGCCAGAAGCAATGCAGTGGTCGGCGATGTGGTTAAAAAGAAAAAGATGCGCTGATACAAATAGGTTGGATCAGTGGCTTGAATGTCGGTGGCGCCATCGGAAATCGCCAAATAAGCCAAAAACGAACCCAATAGCATTTTGATGGCACCAATAAACACCCAACCAGGGCCCGCTAAAATCAGCCAAAACCACCAACGTCGGCGATTTTGTGAGGTCTTTATGGGAAAGAAACGTAAATAGTCGACCTGCTCGCCAATCTGCGCCATCAAGGCAAACAACACAGACGCCGCAGCACCAAACAACACCCAGTCAAAATGCGTACTGTTCGGTACATTCTCAGGCGCATATTGCGTCCAGCCTTCAAAGTTTTGGTATTCCTGCGTGACCACCACCCCAATTGCCGCGACTTGTAGCACCAACCAAATCCACTGCGTACCGTTTTGAAAACGACTGATAGCGCGAATACCGTGGGTCACGATGGGAATAACAAAAATGGCCGAAAGCGCATAACCCAGCGCCAAGGGAATACCTAACAACACCTCCATGGCCGAGGCCAAAATCGCCGCTTCAATGGCGAAGAAAATAAAGGTGAACGACGCGTAAATCAGCGACGTAATGGTCGAACCAAGGTAACCAAAACCCGCGCCACGCGTCAGTAAATCTATGTCCAAACCATGCTTAGCCGAATAATAGGCAATGGGAAAACCCGTTACAAAAAACACCGCCAATACCGTGAGAATCGCCGCCACGGCATTGGTAAAACCGTATGCCAGCGTAATAACCGCAGCCAATCCCTCTAGCGCCAAAAACGCCGTCGCACCGAGCGCCGTGTGACCGATGCGCTCAATCGTCATCGCATAGCCATGCGATGACGCACTACCGTGAGAGGCGTTTTCATTCCTAGAAGTACTGTCATGCCTAGAAGTATAACGTAGAGCGTAGTCTTCCATGGTTTGATCGGCCACCCACTTATTATAATGGCGTCGCACTTTAAAGATCTTTTGCGCTGCCGTCATAGACTCTCGCACCTAGGCCATAACATGCCGATCATAGGCTCATACAAAAGCAAGCAACAAGCCTGCCACAGCAATCACGGAACCGCTCACACGAGTCACTAAAGGCGTACCGATTTTCACCATCCACTGACCAAAAACCAGACCAACCACATGCAAGCCAGCCGTTGCCAAAGCAAAGCCCAGCGCATATTGCAGACCATTGGCATTCAACGGCATTTCCAAACCATGAGCCGCCCCGTGGAAAAGCGCAAACGCCCCTGCAATCGCCACGCACACCGCCGTCGGTAAACGTTTAGCGAACAACACCAACGCCCCCAAGACGATGACAGACAAGAGAATCCCTTGTTCAACAAAGGGCACGTTCAACCCCGCCACAGCCAAGCCACCGCCCAGCAACATGGTCGCAACAAACGCCGCAGGAATCGCCCACAAAGCACGACCACCGATGCTCGCCGCCCAAAGACCAATCGCCACCATGGCTAAAAGATGATCCAAACCGCCCATTGGGTGAGCAAAACCCGTCATAAAGCTAGAAGCGTGCTCATGCCCCGGATGAGCAAACACAGCACCTGATGCCAATACCGAAGCCACCAGCAATAACCCTTTTGTTTTCAATGTACTTTTTTTCAGTGCATTCATAACCTTTCTCCTAATACTTGATCAATCTGAACTAAACGACATAACGAGTGCCGTCGTCGTTTAAACGACCGCCTTCGCGGCTGGTATCTCTTTCGCTTCCAACATGCCTTCCGACACAATAAATTTAATGATGTCGTCCAAGCCTTGCGCTTTTTTAAGGTTCGAAAAAATAAACGGACGCTCACCACGCTGGATCTTGGCATCGTGTGCCATGACATCTAAAGACGCGCCAACCAAAGGGGCTAAGTCGGTTTTATTAATAATCAGCAAATCCGACTTAGTAATGCCTGGGCCGCCTTTACGAGGAATTTTGTCACCCGCAGACACGTCGATCACATAAAGGGTCAAATCCGACAATTCTGGACTAAAGGTCGCGCTCAAATTGTCACCACCACTTTCCACAAACACCAGATCCAATGCACCATGGCGCTCTAACAATTGATCAATCGCTGCCAAATTCATCGACGCGTCTTCACGGATTGCCGTATGCGGACAACCGCCTGTCTCAACCCCTAAAATACGGTCCGCATCCAAGGCCTGATGCTGAGTCAAAAACTTCGCATCTTCTTGGGTATAAATATCATTGGTCACCACGGCAATGTTGTAATGGTCACGCATCGCACTGCATAAAGAACGCAGCAACGCCGTTTTACCTGATCCAACCGGACCACCCACACCAATTCGTAACGTTTGTTTTTTCATACTGGGTTCCTTTTAAAAATACACTTAAGACCGAAACAGTCGCGAGTATTGTGTTTCATGTTGCGCACTGGCGATGGCGATGGCGGGTAAGCCTGCGCCAATGCGGTCTTCTTCAATGGTTAACGACATGGCAATCGCCTGTCGAATATCTGTCTGTAATTCCCCTAACAATTCCTGCGCTTGTGTCTGCCCAAGCGGCACCAATTTGGTGGCGGCGGCAATTTGGTTTTCCAACCAAGACCAAGCCAGTCCCAAGCAAGCAAGATCTGTTTTCAAATCCCAATGGCTCGCGGCAATGGCAAACAAGGTCACAAAGCTCATCTCATCTAAACGCTTAAACGGCGTGTCTATGTGCAAACTTCCCAGCAAACGAAACAAAGCCTCCCCCATGGCAGTGTCGTTTAAACGCAACTCTTTGGTTTCTCGACAAGCCAAGACCAAGTCATTCAGTTCAAACAATCGCTCAGCATCATGGTGTTTTGCCGCCACCATACAGCGCTGTAATACAGGTAAATCAACGCGTGCCACAGATTGCTGTAACTGCAAGCCAATCCAAGCAGACACCTCGGCTTTGTTCTTCACCCAACCTTGGTCGATGGCGTATTCCATGCCTTGGGAAAAAGCAAAACCGCCCACGGGCAAACCCACGCTGCTTAATTGCAAAAGCCGCAATAAGCTGATGTCAGTGGTGGCAATGTTAGTGGCGACAGCGCTAGTGGTGACTGTGCCCATGACTATAAGCTCCAGATTCTGGCACAAACACGGCGTCTTCATGGGTCACGATCAAGCCCAGCATGTGCAGCATGTCTTCTAAAACGTGGTCGGGTTTGATACGTAACCAGCGTTCGCCTATTTGGATTTTGGTGTGGCGATTGCCCAAGTGATAACAGGCTTTAGAAAAGGCTTCCCAGTCTTCGCAGCTGGCATGGGCCACGGCTTCCACCGCACCATTCACCTGCACTATCTTGCCGCATTCTGACTTCAAAAATTCACCCACTAACAGCGGCTTACCACGTTCAAGAAACACGCGAACCTCTTCGTTATTGTCACTTATCAGTTTCAAACGCCCACGATCACGCTGTTCATGAGTTAAGGTGACTGTGGTGTGAACGGGGTCATGGCAATGAGTGCCTAATCTTTCATAAATATCTAGCATATGCGGTTCCTAATAAACGTTCCTAAAAAAACGTCCCTAAAAAAGAGTATAAAGCTGAGCCAAGGGCAACACTTCCGCTGGCTCGCAGGTTAATAATTCGCCATCCGCACGCACTTCATAGGTTTGCGGATCAACCGTAATGTTCGGCAACCAATCGTTGTGAATCATGTCGAGTTTGGAAATAGTGCGCGTGTTTTTACAGGCCACCAAAGTACGCTCCAAGCCCAGTTTTTCTTTCAAGCCATTATTCAGGGCGGCTTTGGAAACAAAGGTCACTGACGTGGCCGCGGCGGCCTTACCGAACGAACCAAACATTGGACGATAATGCACAGGCTGTGGCGTCGGAATAGAGGCATTGGGATCGCCCATTGGCGCACTGGCGATCATGCCGCCTTTGATAATCATCGAAGGTTTCACTGCAAAAAAGGCAGGACGCCATAAGACCAAATCCGCCAGTTTGCCCGGTTCAATCGAACCCACTTCGTGGCTGATGCCGTGGGCAATCGCTGGGTTAATGGTGTACTTAGCAATGTAACGACGAGCCCGAAAGTTGTCCGCGCCAAGCGCTTGATCTTCTGGCAATAAGCCAAACTGCTGCTTCATCTTATGAGCGGTTTGCCAAGTTCGTGTTACCACTTCACCGACTCGTCCCATGGCTTGGGAGTCAGATGAAATCATGCTGAACGCGCCACGGTCGTGAAGAATGTCTTCCGCGGCAATGGTTTCTTTGCGAATACGTGAATCCGCAAAGGCCACATCTTCTGGAATATTGCTGTCCAAATGGTGACACACCATCAACATATCCAAATGCTCGTCTACCGTGTTACGCGTATAAGGACGAGTAGGATTGGTCGACGAAGGTAAAACATTTGGGTTAGAACAAGCTTGAATAATATCGGGAGCATGACCGCCGCCTGCGCCTTCCGTATGATAAGTGTGGATCACCCGACCTTTAAAGGCATCAATGGTGCTGTCGACGAAGCCAGATTCATTCAAGGTATCAGTATGAATGGCAACCTGTACATCGTACTTCTCTGCCACACTCAAACAACAATCAATCGACGCTGGCGTGGTGCCCCAGTCTTCGTGTAATTTCAGACCACAAGCGCCGGCTTCTAACTGTTCTTCTAAGGCTTCTGGCAAACTGGCGTTACCTTTGCCCAGAAAACCTAAGTTCATTGGCATGCTGTCGGTGGCTTGTAACATCTTGCCCAAATACCAAGGCCCAGGCGTACAAGTGGTTGCCTTGGTGCCCGTTGCCGGTCCTGTGCCGCCGCCAATCATGGTCGTGACGCCTGAGGTCAAGGCTTCTTCCATTTGTTGCGGACAAATAAAGTGAATGTGCGCATCAATGCCACCCGCGGTCAAAATAGACCCTTCGCCAGCAATGACTTCCGTACCCGGCCCAACCACAATATCCACGTTATCTTGCACGTCTGGGTTGCCCGCTTTGCCGACTTTAAAAATACGGCCGTCTTTGATGCCAACATCGCCTTTTACAATACCCCAATGATCCAATACCAAGGCGTTGGTAATCACCAAATCCACAGCCACATCGTTGGTCACTTGGCTTTGTCCCATGCCGTCGCGAATTACCTTGCCGCCGCCGAATTTCACTTCATCGCCATAGACGGTGAAATCTTTTTCCACCTGAATCCAGATATCGGTATCGCCTAAACGCACACGGTCGCCTGTCGTCGGACCAAACATCTGCGCATAACTGTGTCTATCCATCTTTGCCATTATTGCGCTCCTTCCAGTTTGCCCATGACGTCACCACGGAAGCCATAAATGGTTTTTGTACCGGCGTATTCCACCAGCTCGACTTCTCGGCCTTGGCCAGGTTCAAAACGCACCGCCGTGCCAGAAGCAATATTCAAACGAAAGCCTTTCGTGACAGCACGATCAAAAGACAAGGCAGGATTCACTTCATAAAAATGATAATGGGAGCCAATTTGCACCGGACGATCACCGGTATTTTCGACACGAACTTTCACCGTCTTGCGACCCACATTAAGCTCAATATCACCAGCACCTACCTGAATTTCACCTGGAATCATGATATTTTCCTTTTAAAAAAGAACCTGACACATACGTTTAATGACGTAACGAGTAGTCATTAATTAATGGGATTATGAACAGTGACTAGCTTAGTCCCATCAGGAAACGTCGCTTCCACCTGCACTTCATGGATCAACTCCACTACGCCATCCATCACTTGTTCTGCGCTTAATACGGTTTTGCCATAGGCCATTAATTCCGCCACGGTTTTACCATCGCGAGCGCCCTCGATAATTTCCATGGTGATGTACGCCATGGCTTCGGGGTAATTCAATTTAAGGCCGCGATTCAAACGACGCTCGGCAAGCAAGGCGGCGGTAAAAACCAGTAGCTTGTCTTTTTCTCTTGGCAGGAGTTCCATTTTTATGCTCCGTTATTTATCTCTATAGGTGTTTTTATTGACCCAAAAAAGAGCATTCGCACCTTTTTAGGTCGACCAAATTCTGGGTTCATTGGATTGTTTGTGGATTAATGCGGGTCGAATCTCTCGCCAACACTGGGTAAATAGCTGTTTTACTTGTTCCGAATCGTGGTGAAGACTGCGAACGAAAATGTATTCTCCGACCAAACTCACGCCACTTAATGACTCATGTTGGGCACAATGCTGACGTAAAGCATCAATCAGTTCATCATGGGCAGAGGTGGAATAAGAAGAGCCAGCATCAAAAGGGCCTGCGATCATCAGACCATTGATTGGCTTACCAGCTAATCCCGCTTTGGCCGAAAAAACCGCACGGCTGCTGTCGTCTATTACTAGGCGTTCACGCACCTTAAGACGACCATTCTGACGAATCTGAAAGCCTTGCTCCGCGTGGCCTTCAGCAAAATCCTCTTTATTTGCCGGTAAACCAAAGCAGGTAATTTCCCAACCAATAAACTTGGCGTTGTCAGCCAAATCAATGCAGTTTTCAAGGCGTGTATGGGCATTGGGATACAGAATGGTTTCTTGTGGTAACCATTCCACGACACTGTTTTCAGCGACGTTTAGCTGAGTAATCTGATGTTGTAGGGTTTTATCTTTCCGAGCACGATAAACACGCCCAGCTCCCGGCGTAGTGATTAAAACATGGGTATTTTCGGCTAGGTTTGCCGTAATAGTGAGGCGATCCCCCGACACCAAACCGCCCGGTGGATGCAATAAATAGATGTGTGCCGTGTCTCGACCTTCAGGGTAAAAAGGCTTTTGCACATACAAAGGCCCTTTATGATCACAGGTTTTCAGCACAGTACCACGGGCTGTTTTACTAAAGCCTAAGGTCAGAAACGCATGCCAGTGGGAAACTTCCCCCGTCACTGGCATGTTTGTTTCTGGCAGCGGCATTTGCTCGTCGTGTTCTGCCAAAGCAAGATTATGTTTATTATTCATGGATGCCCTATAAGCGTTTTCACACATGGCGACAGACATTATTTTCTTGGCTGTTATTAGTTTTTATAGTGGCTCCAACAAAATTCATCCTTCGACCCGGCCCATACGGCACATCCCTGTGCCGGTTGGGCCTTCGCCCGACTGCATGGATGCAGGAGTTAGGGCGACGCAGGATGCCAAAGCCGAGTCATCCTGACGGCTGGTCTACTGGATTAAAATTTTGTTTTGCCAAACAACTCTGCGCATTGAGCGTATGCAAAAATCAGACCGCCAAGTATTGTTTTATCAGCGTGTCGTTGAGGTTTTCCATTTTATCGGCGGCGACGATGCGGCCTTTTTCCATCAAACGAAATTCTTTACCCACACGACGGGCGAAGCCAAGCTTTTGTTCCACCAAGATAACGGTTAACCCTTCTTCCGCATTGAGCTTTAAAATCACATCGCCAATTTGCTTCACAATGTTGGGCTGAATACCTTCGTTTGGCTCGTCCAAGATCAAGACTTTTGGCTCTAACACCAAGGCACGACCAATGGCCAATTGCTGCTGTTGACCACCAGATAAATCACCACCACGACGATGTAACATGTCTTTCAATACCGGAAAAAGCTCAAAGATTTTCTCTGGGATGTCTTTTGGAGAGTCCTTGGTGCGTTTACTTCGCACTGGCAAACCAATACGCAGATTTTCTTCTACCGTGAGCATGGGGAAAATGTCTCGGCCTTGGGGAACGTAGCCAATGCCGGAGTAAGCGCGCTTCTCTGCGCTTTGTTTATTCAGTGTTTCGCCTTCCATGGTGATCTCGCCATTTTGGATGGGTAACAATCCCATGATGGCTTTTAGTAAGGTGGTTTTACCCACACCGTTGCGTCCCATGATGCAAGTAATCGAACCGGGAACAATGTCTAAATCCAAGCCCCAAAGAATCTGTGTGCCGCCATAGAGTTGATCAACCTTGTTAATGGATATCATGCTGACGCTCCTGTTTGTGCTGCTTCTTCACCGCCTTCCCCTTCACCAAGGTATACTTCAATCACGTCCTTATTACTTTGAATCTGATTCATGGTGCCTTCCGCCAATACTGAGCCTTGATGCAAGACGGTCACCGTGCGCGCAATACTGCGCACAAATTCCATATCGTGCTCCACGACAATCACGGTGCGCTCTCCGGCCAGAGACGTTAACAACTCCGCCGTACGTTCGGTTTCTTGTGCTGTCATGCCGGCCACCGGTTCATCGATCAATAACAGCCTTGGCTCAGCCACCAGCAACATACCGATTTCTAACCATTGTTTTTGTCCGTGAGACAAAGCCCCTGCCAACATAAAACGCTGCTTCGTCAAGCCAATGGTTTTTAACACGTCATCAATACGATCAATTTGCGTGGGCGTTAATCGCGAGAATAAAGTCGGCAAGACACGTTTGTCGGTTTTAAGCGATAACTCCAAATTGTCGAACACAGTTTGCTCTTCGAACACAGTGGGCTTTTGGAATTTACGACCTATGCCAAGCTGAGCGATTTCCGCTTCGTCTTTGTTTAATAAGTTGTGATTTTGTCCAAAAAACACCGTGCCGGAATCGCACTGGGTTTTACCGGTAATCACGTCCATCAAGGTGGTTTTGCCCGCCCCATTGGCGCCGATCAAACAACGTAGCTCGCCATCGTTAATATAAAGATTAAGATTATTTAACGCCTTAAAGCCATCGAAACTCAGGTTTAAACCCTCTACATAGAGAATCACCTGATTATCGACATTCACATCCGCTTGCTCGGGCGCTAAAAAAGGCCATACCTGATCGCGGCGGAAGAATTCACGGGTACAATCTAAAGTACTCATGCTTGCGACTCCTTTTTCGTAACACTGTTTCGCTTAGCCTTTAGCTGACCATACAAACCCATCAAACCTTTTGGTAGATACAAGGTCACCAAGACAAACATGGCACCAAGGGCAAACAACCAAGCATCCGGCATAATCGCGGTAAAACGGGTCTTCGCGTAGTTCACCAACAAGGCACCAATCACTGCACCAATCAAGGTGCCACGACCACCTACAGCTACCCAAATCACCATCTCGATCGAGTTGATTGGGGAAAACTCACCTGGGTTGATAATGCCCACTTGCGGTACATACAAAGCGCCAGCTATGCCCGCAATAACAGCGGAATAGACAAACAACCACACCTTGTAACGATCGGTGCGATAACCAATAAAGCGCGAACGAGATTCCGAGTCACGAATCGCCAACACCACCTTGCCAAGTCGAGACGCTAGAATCTTCTGACTGATCACAAAAATGACCGCCAATAGAATCGCGGTGATTAAGAATAAGGCAACACGAGTACTGTCGGCTTGCAGGCTGAAACCAAGGATTTCTTTAAAGTCGGTCAAGCCATTATTGCCGCCAAAGCCCATTTCGTTACGGAAGAAAGCCAGTAACAAGGCATAAGTTAAGGCTTGCGTCATGATGGAAAGATACACACCGGTAACACGAGAGCGAAACGCCAACCAGCCAAACACAAAGGCCAATAATCCCGGCACAAACACCGCCATCAGCATCGCGAACCAAAACTGATCCATGCCCAGCCAAAACCAAGGCAATTCTTTCCAGTCTAGAAACACCATGAAGTCAGGTAACAATGGGTTACCGTACACGCCGCGATCACCGATTTGGCGCATTAAATACATGCCCATTGCGTAACCGCCCAAGGCGAAAAACGCGCCATGACCTAAACTCAAAATACCGCAATATCCCCAGATAATATCCACCGCTAACGCCAACATGGCGTAGCACAAATATTTACCCAGCAAAGTAATGGTGTAAGTGCTGACATAAAACATCGAGTCAGCAGGTAACAATAGATTCGCCGCCGACGCCAAAATCGTCACACTCAATAAAATCACCACAAATGGCAAAGTGTGTTTGCCCGTCGAGCGCCCTTCAGAAAACCAAGCTGTAAGACGTGTCATTCTGCCGCCCTCCCTTTTTGTGGAAAGAGTCCCTTAGGACGTTTTTGAATAAAGAGAATAATAAACACCAACACCAAAATAGCCGCGAGAACCGCCCCCGTCGTTGGCTCAAGAAATTTGGTGGCGATCCCCAAAGTGAAGGCCGCAACCAAGGTTCCTAACAAGTTGCCCACACCACCGAACACCACCACCATGAAGGAATCGATAATGTAAGATTGTCCCAAGTTAGGTCCTACGTTGGTCAACTGGCTTAACGCCACACCGGCAATACCCGCAATACCAGAACCTAAACCAAAGGTCATTGCATCCACCCAATGGGTTTTCACGCCCATGGCTTTTGCCATATTGCGATTTTGCGAGACAGCGCGAACGTTTAGCCCCAGAGAGGTTTTCTTCAACACAATCACTAAGACAATGAACACCAACAAAGCAAAAGCCAGAATGTACAAACGGTTCAATGTCAGAGACAGCACAGGGTTAATCTCCCAAGAACCACTCATCCAGCTAGGCGTGGACACCTGACGGTTAAGCGGCGAGAAAATGGTTCGAACCAACTGCTGCAAGATCAGACTGATACCAAAAGTAGCGAGCAGGGTTTCCAATGGACGACCGTGCAAGCGACAAATAACCAATCGCTCAATCAACACGCCCATCAAACCAGACACCAAAAACGCCGCTGGAATCGCCACCCAAATCGAATAGTCGATGTAATTCGGCATAATCAACTGCACCACATAAGTTGTGTAAGCGCCCAACATGATCATTTCGCCGTGAGCCATGTTAATCACGCCCATCACACCAAAGGTAATCGCCAAACCGATGGAAGCAAGCAAGAGCACTGAGCCTAAACTCAGGCCAAAAAACAACTGATCCACAAAAGCAAAACGGTTAACTCGTTGCGCGATGGTTTCTAATGCATCATTCGCCGCGCTCACCACGGCTGGATTATCATCACGAGTTAATTGTGTAAGCAGGTTTCGTACATCGCTTTCTAAGCTTGTGGACATTTTCTCAATCGCAGCAATACGATTGGATGGAGCCAATGTCGTTTGCGCAGCCGTATTCATCGCCAGCGCCAATGCCATGGCTTCTTTGACTTTCTTATTGGTTTCGTTGGGGTACAAACTTTCCAATGTCGCCACCGTCTCTTGGTCAAGTTTAGACAAGAGTGAACGTACCGCACTTTCACGAACGCTCGGTGACTTCGCACTTAACTGAATACGAGCAATGGCATTGCGCAAATAGACGCGTAAGGTGTTATTAACTCGAATCTTATCCACATCGGATTTACTAAGATCAGCAACCACTTGCCCTGTTAACAAGTCTTTATAACGAGTTACTCCACCCACCTCGACTTGCGCGACAAGCTGTTTGCTTGTCTTGATATAGTGCAGACTGCCCTCAACTAAATATTGAAAAATCGGCAACACGGCCTCTTCTGATGTCACTTCTATTTCGACTAAAACAGGCACCATATCGTTCATTTTCGCCTCGGCTAACTTTATCAACAGAGGATCAAGATCGGTCGATTCAGCCGCAAAAGTAGGAATGGATAAGAGCCCAAAAAGACAGCAACAAAGTGCAATACAATGTCTCAAGGTGATACGTCTTAAGGTCATGTGTCTCAAGGTCATACTCCGTGGGTCGGAAAGTTTATTGCGTAAGCACTCAAACGCTTGAGGCTAAAAAAGATAAAAGATAAAAAGCATGCATGGCTAAAAAAGCTCTCTGACTAGACATTCTCACGTGCTAGACAGAGAGCAGACATCACCCTGGGAGGGTTAAGTTAGTAATTTTGTCCAGAACAAGTCTTTGTGACCGTGTTGTAGTTACCGCACTTAATCGGTGCCGTCCAATCGGAAATCAGATCTTTAGATCCCGGCAAGAAGTCAGACCAAGCATCACCCGCGACCACACCATCGGTTTTCCAAACCACTTCAAATTGACCATCGTCTTGGATCTCGCCAATCAGTACAGGTTTGCTCAAGTGATGGTTTTTATTCATCACCGCAACACCACCGGTTAGGTTTGGCACGGTTTGCCCTATCATGGCCTGTTCAACCGCATCAACGTCCGTGGTACCGGCTTTCGTTACCGCGTTAGCCCACATTTTGAAGCCAATGTAAGTCGCTTCCATTGGGTCATTGGTGACACGATCAGGATTCTTGGTGTACGCATGCCATGCTTTGATAAAAGCTTCGTTTTCCGGCGTTTCAACACTTTGGAAGTAGTTCCAAGCAGCCAAATGACCAACCAATGGCTTAGTATCTAAACCAGAAAGCTCTTCTTCCCCCACGGAGAAAGCCACCACAGGGATGTCTTCAGAAGACACACCTTGGTTACCCAATTCTTTATAGAAAGGCACGTTGGCATCACCGTTGATGGTAGAAACCACCGCGGTTTTCTTACCTTCACTACCGAATTTCTTAATATCAGAAACAATCGACTGCCAATCAGAGTGACCGAATGGCGTGTAGTTGATCATGATATCTTGCTCAGCCACACCTTTGCTTTTTAGGTAGGCTTCAAGAATTTTGTTGGTGGTACGCGGATAAACGTAATCAGTGCCGGCAAGCACAAAGCGCTCTACGCCAAGATCGTTCATCAAATAATCCACCGCTGGAATCGCCTGTTGGTTTGGCGCCGCACCTGTGTAAAACACGTTTTTAGACGACTCTTCACCTTCGTACTGAACTGGGTAAAACATCAAACCGTTCAACTCTTCCAATACTGGCAACACCGATTTACGAGAAACCGACGTCCAACTACCAAAAATCACATCCACTTTGTCTTTGGTTAATAACTCGCGACCTTTTTCTGCAAACAATGGCCAGTTTGAAGCAGGGTCAACCACCACAGCCTCAATCTTCTTGCCTAACAAACCACCCTTTTTGTTTTGCTCATCCACCATCATCAAGACCGTATCTTTCAGCGTGGTTTCAGAAATCGCCATGGTGCCAGACAAGGAGTGCAACACACCGACCTTGATTGTGTCTGCCGCCAGCGAAGGAAGCGCAATAAGCGTTGCACCAGAGAGCACAATCGCAGATGTAAGCGTTTTGATTTTCATAGTTGGAGCCGTCCTATTGTGATTTATAATATTGTTGAGTGTTTAGACGAGGTATGAACACCTCAAATCCGTAGAACCAGTATTAAAAAATCACCAATAGAAAGGTATGCGCGAAATGACTTAGCCCTATACGTCAAATGACGTATGAGGCTCACATTGGTTTTTCGTAGGGCATCATGAGCGGAGCGTAATGTGCCGGTTGATGATGCGCGGGTTGGGAATGTCACTATTTTTTACAGATAAGCGCCTCGTGCCTCGTCTCATCTGACCTACGGGGTGTTATGTGTATAGTTGGTTTGTATTGTGTTTTCGTAGGGCATCATGAGCGGAGCGTAATGTGCCGTTTGATGACCTTGGTTGGGAATGTCACTATTTTTTACAGATAAGCGCCTCGTACCTCGTCTCATCTGACCTACGGGTGGTTGGTGTGGATCATGTGGTTGGTGGTTTCGTAGGGCATCATGAGCGGAGCGTAATGTGCCGTTTGATGACCTTGGTTGGGAATGTCACTATTTTTTACAGATAAGCGCCTCGTGCCTCGTCTCATCTGACCTACGGGGTTTGATCTAGAGCGGTCAATCCTTGTGAACAAAAATCAAAAATAACGACATATAATCGATCACGGATGATGCTATCAAGTAGCTGTTCATCAAAATTCAAATAATCGTGTACTAACACATTACGCATGCCGATTATTTGGCGCCAAGGCGCATTGCCTTTCAGTAAGCCGGCATTATTTAAAATATCGAAAGCTTGATAAGCTTCTAATATTGGACGTTGGCTCACTTGCTGCGCCCAATGTTTGGCAATACCAATCGCCGACTCAATACTCACTTGCATTAAGCGCTGCAAAGCCAAACGCTGATATTTATCAAGTGACGCTTGTAAAAAATGGTTACGTAGCTCTTCTAGATCACTTTGGCATTCCCACACATGGGCACGCATTGCCATTAAATAGCCATTATGTTTCATGTTATCGTCCATGCCCCCTTTGCTACTGTCATTTTTTCTTGCTGTAGATAGTCAATTTCATATCGTGACATGATTTTACCTACACCTTGTAGCATTAGGCCTCGCTCGCGGCAATACCAAAGCGTGTTAGCTTGTATGACTTCGATACCAAGTAGGATAGGAGCCTGCATTAGATCAATCACAGACAACTGACCATCACTTAGTTGTAAACTTTGTTGCCAATCAAGCAGAAGCATCTCAGGACGCATGCGTCTCGTGAAAACATCCGTCTCGTGACTGGTAAATTGTACCGCCAAATCCAAATCACTGTACTCATGAGCCAACCCCTTGGCGTGCGATCCATATAGCCACAGGGCATTAATTTGCGGATCCGCTTCGGCCAATTTCAACAACTGCATCTTGCAACGGATAAAGTCTTGCTCAATCATAGAGTCTCACTGCAAAGGTTTGTTTGATGTTTTGATTATTCCATTACCTCTCATTACCCCCGATTTTACACTTTTTGCACATCTTTGCTCAGCTTGTTTGTTTTTTGACGGCCTAAAAGGCACGATCGTTATTCGGCGGTGGATAGCGTTGGTTTGTATTGTGTTTTCGTAGGGCATCATGAGCGGAGCGTAATGTGCCGATTGATGATGCGCGGGTTGGGAATGTCACTATTTTTTACAGATAAGCGCCTCGTGCCTCGTCTCATCTGACCTACGTTTTGGAAGGGATAAGGGACAGGGCAAGTGCAAAACCCCATCTTAACCTTCCCCTTCAAAGACACAAGGGGAAGAGACAGTGACAAAAATCAATGAAAGATGTCTTCTATTTTATCGGCAAAAAGCAATCGTTCAGACCATTCCAGTAGGGTTTCAGGATCGGCTTTTTCAATCTGTTCACGATACGCCGCAGTGACATCAACACCATATTTGCGTGCCATCAGTCGCAGCATTATCGTCGCTTCACCTTGTTGCATCCCTTGTTGCATCCCTTGCTGTATCCCTTTCTCAATTCCAAAACGCTCTGCACTGGTGACATAAGGCATTTTTTTAGACTCCTCTAGTTGGTATACCGATTCTAGGAACTGGCGCTCTAAAACCTCTGGTAAACGTATCATCCAATCAATCACTCGGAATAATTCCAGTATAACATCACGCTCATAGCCCCGCTCGTACATTAATTGCACAAGCTGGAACTTCCAAACCTGACGCTCTTCCGCTCTTTTACTACTCTTTGCCCGAAGTTGCGCCATGACCACCAAGGCAAACACATTGTCACTGCGTTCTAACTGCTCCCAACGGGCTTGCCAATCCAGTAGTTTGACACTGGGAAAGCGAAAATCCAATTCACATCCCCAACGCCCCCAGTGATAGCTATTGGGCCGAAAGTTTCGATTACTATCAGCGAGCACACCTAAGCTGACCACATCCATCTGATATCGATCAAACAGTCTATAGTGATACACATACATACGCTCGGCAAAATCTCGCTCTGCTTCGCCCTGCACTTCCACATGGATCAATACCCATGTTTCTGTGCCATCCCGTGCAAAAACCTTAACCAGCTTATCTGCATAACGTCGACCCAGCTCGGCATCTTGCACAATCTGCTGAAGCTCTTTATCCAAAAACGCTCGCTCTCGGCGCCAATCCACCTGCTCGTAAACATCGGGAAACAACAAGGCTAAAAACTCTGGAAAACGCTGCTCCAAGGCCTCTTTCCATGGGCTATCATGATCATCCATTGATCTCGTATTCATTTAAAATCCCTCTTTCAGTAACATCAACCTCATCCTGAGATTGCCGTGTATTACCGCTTTAATACTACATAAATGCCACCAAAATACAAACACCAGACCATGATCGTGGGTTGGTGTTGGGTGATGTGTTTGGGGATTTTGTGACCTTGGTTGGGAATGTCACTATTTTTTACAGATAAGCGCCTCGTACCTCGTCTCATCTGACCTACGGGTGGTTGGTGTAGATAATATGGTTGGTGTTTTCGTAGGGCATCATGAACGAAGTGTAATGTGCCGTTTGATGATGCTGTCAGATTACGCCTCGTGCCTCGTCTTATCTGACCTACGAAATGCGACGATGCATGCAACAAGACAAAACAAATAGAAATGATTTGCATTAATATTACTAAACCATAAAATGTCCCCACTTAAATAAACGACAAGATAAAAAATTGACGGATTAGTGGCATGATAGAGTCGAAAGAATTAGGGTTCAGTATTGATGGTCGAGCATTGTTAACCGACTTTTCAATGACCTTTGACGCTGGAAAAATCTATGCACTGGTGGGACACAATGGTTCGGGTAAATCCACACTGCTTAAGTTACTCGCCCAGCAGCAAAAACCCACCAGCGGCCAACTGCTTCTTAATGCTCAAGCCATTGAAACTTGGTCGCCGAAAAAATTCGCCCAACAAGTCGCTTATCTGCCTCAACAAACACCAGCAACAGACAGTTTGTCAGGCAAAGACCTAGTAAGCTTTGGCCGCTACCCTTGGCACAGTTTATTGGGACGTTTGAACAAACAAGACAGCCACTATATCGATGAGGCGATGACGTTAACCGATACCAAACATTACGCCGATCGTTTGGTCGATACCTTGTCTGGTGGTGAGCGCCAGCGGCTTTGGTTGGCGATGCTATTGGCGCAACGCTCTCAATACTTATTACTCGACGAACCCCTTTCTGCTTTGGACATTGCCCATCAGGTAGACATGCTCACGCTGATCAAAAAACTCAGCCGAGAGCTAAACCTGGGAGTAATTATAGTTATTCATGACATCAATATGGCGGCGCGTTTCTGCGATCATATCGTGGCGCTCCACAGTGGAAAAATGATTGCTTCTGGCTCTGTCGACAGCCTGTTTACCCCTCAGACATTGCAAGAGATTTACGGTATCCAAATGCACATCACGGATCACCCTGCTGGGCATCCAGTGGCGATGCCGTATTAGCTAAGTAGAATCCCATGAAACGAATTTTTCCTTATCTGTTCACGCTATTCATCGCGTTTGTCGCGTCGATTGCTCCTGCCCAAGAGCAAGACATAAAAATCGCCGTCATTGACTGGACACAAGTAGAAACACTGCTGGCTTTAGGGATTCAACCAGTTGGCGCTGCGCAAATAGCCGATTACAATGCGTGGGTAAAAGCCCCCGAGATCCCAGAAGGCACCGTCGACCTAGGTCTTCGTACCCAGCCCAACTTAGAACGCTTGTCGGAATTGAAACCCGACCAAATTTTCATCTCCCCCATGTTTCAATCACTGACCCCGCAACTGTCGCGCATCGCCCCTGTCAACAATATTACCTTGTACACAAAAAACAATGTCTCCTGGCAAGCCTTAGAAACTTATACCCGCACCATTGCCAAAGACACGCACAGAGAAGACGCGGCTGAAGCCCTTATTCAATCGGCTCGAGACACATTCGTCAGTTTATCGACTCAACGACCTGTCGAGGTAGCGCCTTTGTTGATGGTGCAATTTATGGATGCTCGCCATGTCCGTGTCTTCGGTAACAATAGCATGTATAAAGTGGCCGCCGATCAAATCGGTTTAAAAAGCGCTTGGCAAGGCGATACCAATAGTTGGGGCTTTGCTTTAGTGAGCATCGACAAACTGATTGGCCTAAAAGCACAGATTGTGGTGATAGAACCCTTACCAGCTGGGGTGAAACAAAATTTAGAACAAGACGCCTTTTGGCAGTACTTGGTAAAACAAACCGGTTATCCCGCGTTGACCATTCCAGCGGTTTGGAGCTTTGGTGCCATCCCCTCTACAGTACGTTTTACCACCTTATTAACTTCTGCCCTTCTTAATGAGGAAGCTCACTAATGCGCGCACTTCCGACCACCCTCATACTCGCACTCGCGGTGTTAATTGCCTTATTAATGGGTTCCCATTTAGCCAATGTTGGCGCGTTACATAGCCAATTCATTAACCCGTTTGCGACAGACTGGCATTCTCGTACCTCAGTGGCGTTAACGCTAACTTGGTGGCCTCGTCTTTTCAGCACCCTATTGTGTGGTGCCGCCTTGGCTGTCGCAGGCGTGCTAATGCAGCAAGTCCTGCGCAATCCTATCGCGTCACCTTCGACCCTTGGTATCGCCAGTGGCGCCAGCTTTAGCCTAATGCTGGCGACACTTTACGCGCCGTGGTTAATGAGCTTCTCGCACAGTTTAGTCGCACTGGCTGGGGGGATTATTTCCATGGGGCTGGTGTTTGCTTTGTCATGGCGACGAGCCTTATCCCCCACCATTGTGGTGATTGCGGGATTGGTGATCAATTTGTATTTCGGTGCCTTCAGTACCGTTTTGCTCATGTTAAACCAAGAAAAACTTTCAGGCTTGATGATCTGGGGCGCAGGCTCTTTGACGCAAACGGGATGGGACAATGTCGAGTATCTTTGGCCGCGCATTTTAGTCGCGGTGATCATCGCCTTTATCTTTCTTAAACCTCTGAGCCTATTGGAACTCACCGAATCTGGCGCAAAAAGCTTAGGCGTATCACTGACCAAATTACGCTTTATCTGCCTCGGCTTAGCGGTATTGCTCACCTCTTGGGTGGTTGCCAGTGTGGGCATCATTGGCTTTATCGGTCTGGCTGCCCCCGCTATTACGCGCTTAATGGGCGTACGTCGGTTGGTTCCTAAGCTCGTTATCTCTATGATTCTCGGCGCATTGCTGTTAACCCTAACCGACTTACTGATTCAATTACTGCCCGGCATACTGGCCATGGTGATACAAACGGGCGCCGCCACCGCAGCGCTAGGCGCTCCACTCATGCTATGGTTGCTACCAAAACTGACCCTTCGTCATCAAACGCAAGCACACACAGTGTTAACACGACACCATAATCAGGTTAGCCGACTCAAGAGGTCATCTATCTTGTGGACTTGTTGTGTGCTAGTGATTGGCTTTTGTTTGTTTGCCACGCTTTCCGTACAAACCGATGGTTGGCAATGGTTGCTACTTCAGGGAGATTGGTCAATGCTGGAATGGCGTGTGCCACGATTGCTTGCTGCCCTGTTGGCGGGCGTGATGCTCGCGGTTGCGGGTACCATTATTCAGCGCTTAAGCGGCAACCCAATGGCAAGCCCGGAAGTCATCGGCATTAGCTCCGGTATTGCGATTGGTCTTATTGTCACGATTTATGCCGGTCTCGCATCCAGCACGATGGGACTGTATCTAGGTGGCTTAATCGGTGCTCTGTTGACCATGGGCTTGATCATACTGCTCAACTACAAATCCGGCTTTCAACCAGAGCAAGTATTGCTAACAGGAGTGGCCATCACGGCCCTGATGAATGCCGTACAAACGCTTATTTTGGCAGGCGGAGATCCTCGTAGTTACGCTTTTCTGGCATGGCTATCCGGCTCCACTTACTATGTCACGAGCGATACCTTACTCCCGCTGGCAGTAGCGACCCTTGCCTTGGTCAGCCTTGGCTTTTTATTCAGTAAATGGTTAGACATTCTGCCACTTGGTCAATCTACCGCACAGTCATTAGGCATGAGAGTGTCTCGCGCCAGACTCATACTACTGCTGCTGGCGGCTTGTTTAACCGTCGCGGCCACGCTTGTGGTGGGCCCTCTGAGCTTTATCGGCCTCATGGCGCCTCATTTAGCGCGCTTACTGGGTTTCAGCAGAGCTCGCGAACACCTTATTGCTTCAGTGCTCGTGGGCGGACTCTTAATGCTATTGTCTGACTGGCTAGGCCGCCAATGGCTCTACCCTCAGGAAATTCCAGCTGGCATGGTCGCGTCTATTATCGGTGGGCTCTATCTCATGTGGGGACTGCGCAGACTCTAATGTGTATTAGCGTCTGCGCCCTTTTTCACGCATCAAACCCATTTGGATTATTGGATTGCCAACGCCAGGTGTCTTCACACATACGCGCCAAATCAAACTCGGCTTCCCAGCCCAAAAACGACTTCGCAAAACTCGGGTCTGCATAACACTCAGCAATATCACCAGGACGACGTTCGACCACTTTATACGCCACCTTTTTGTGAGAAGCCGCTTCAAACGCTTTCACCATTTCCAACACAGAATAACCATTGCCCGTACCCAAATTCACCACATAATGCCCGGCATTCGCCAGCACCTTGTCCAACGCACAGACATGACCACGCGCCAAATCCACCACATGAATATAATCACGAACCCCAGTGCCATCGCCTTAATCAAATTCAGCGTACCTGAAACATTATTCTCATAATACCAAAGCGGTTTTTGCACCGACTCCCCCACCGCCTTCAACCCAGCAAAATGCATCACCGCCGCAAAAGAATACTGCGCAAACACAGCATCCAAAAAAGCCGAATCTAAAATATCGCCTTCCATAAACGCAGGACGCTTACCGGTAATCGTCTCAATACGATCCAACACCACCAACTTACTATTCGACAAATTATCAATAATAACCGGCTCAAAACCCGCCTTAATCAACTCAATACACGTATGCGAACCAATATAACCCGCACCACCCGTCACCAAAACAAACATCCTTCCCCCTAAAAATAAAAAAATCAAAAATCCATTAAACCCACAAATCTGACATTCCCAACCAACGTCGTGAAACGGCACATTACACTTCGTTCATGATGCCCTACAAAAAACCGCACATCACCAAACGGCACATTACACTTCATTCATGATGCCCGACAAAAAAACCACACATCACCAAACGGCACATTACACTTCGTTCATGATGCCCTACAAAAAACCGCACATCACCAAACGGCACATTACACTTCATTCATGATGCCCTACAAAAAACCGCACATCACCAAACGGCACATTACACTTCGTTCATGATGCCCTACGAAAAACCGCACATCACCAAACGGCACATTACACTTCATTCATGATGCCCTACAAAAAAACAACCCACCCGTAGGTCAGATGAGCCGAGGTACGAGGCGTAATCTGACGCAAAGCGGTTACGTCCTACGATAAAAAACCAGCCCTACCCGCTCAATGTGTTCAATCAACGAACTATTTTCCAAATGATCAAACATCGACAAATCTATTTTGTAGGGCAACAAGAGATCATCCAAGGCATTCTCAACCTCTGTGAAAATTGACCAATCCAAATCGCCCACCAAGGTTAAATCGATGTCTGAACTAGGGCGAAAGTTACCTTTCGCTCTAGAGCCATACAAAATCACTGTCTTAATCTGAGGATGTAACTGAAAAACACCCTGAATACTCTCACATTCAGCGCGACTCAAGCCCCCCACTTCAAACATCGCCATTTTCCATTGAGTAACGAGTATCATCTGCTAGCGACTGAAATTTATACCGAAACGCCATAAACAACCCCGCATAAACCAACCGCAACTGCCCAAGTATTTGATTCGCCGTTTCTTCATTATAAGTGTGAACGGTACGGTTACGGTCTTGCAGCATCGACAGCCAAGCCCCACCATCCGCAATAAGATCACGCTTAAACGACTCACGAATAGCGTCTCGTGACCCTGAAATTGACTCAATTCCCTGCCAAACCAAGTAATCCCTTAACACATTCCAAGCCAATTCATACGTAAACTCAAACGCCTGAATAGTACCCTGCTTCTCAAGATTACTCAGCGGTCGTTCAGCCATTAAACGCAGAGCATCAGCCAATTGATCATGCGCCAGTGTAAAATGCTCAAAACGCTGAAGCCAACGAATATCAACGCTCATAAAACTCCTTATTTCATATAAAACCGTAATCCGGCGAATCAAAACCATCTCGACAACCCAACCCGTAGGTCAGATGAGACGAGGCACGAGGCGCTTATCTGTAAAAAATAGTGACATTCCCAACCAAGGTCATCAAACGGCACATTACGCTCCGCTCATGATGCCCTACAAAAAACCACACATCACCAACCGGCACATTACACTTCGTTCATGATGCCCGACAAAAAACCGCACATCACCAAACGGCACATTACACTTCGTTCATGATGCCCTACAAAAAAACAACATCACCAACCGACACATTACGCTCCGCTCATGATGCCCTACAAAAAACCACACATCATCAAACGGCACATTACGCTCCGCTCATGATGCCCTACAAAAAACCACACATCATCAAACGGCACATTACACTTCGTTCATGATGCCCTACGAAAAACCGCACATCACCAAACGGCACATTACACTTCGTTCATGATGCCCTACGAAACACAATACAAACCATGTTATGCTAACCCCAATCATCAGGAAGATGACGTTCAACACAACAAGGAGACAAACATGTCGATGTTATTTTTTCATTTCGATGGCACAGACAATAGCCCAAACGACGCCTTCGCACCAGAACACAGCCTATCCAGCATCACCAACGTATTAAAATCCCATCTACTGCTCGGTGGTCGCGTACAAAACCACACAAAGACCACACCCAGTCATTTGCCCCACCGCAGCTTTTACTACGCGGGCATCGGCACCTACGGCCACTGGCTAGAACAAAAAATCAACGCCGCCTTTGCCATCGAAACCGGCCACGTAGCACAAATTTTAAACCGCGCCCTCAACGACTTTACACAACACTACAACCCATCCATTCGTCACATCGTCTTAATAGGCTTTAGCCGAGGCGCCGCCCTAGCCAGACGCTTCGCCGCGCTCATCACACCGCTGATTGATCGCCCCATCATCATAGAAGCCGTCATCGACACCGTCGCCTCTATTGGCTGGCCCAATATAGACACAACACAACGCCCAACCACCGACGTCGTCTTTGAACACGGCCACACCCTACCAGAAGGCGTACACCGCGCCTTACACCTCGCCGCGCTAGACGAGCAACGCCTCGCCTTTCGGCCAACATTAATCAACCAAGATGGACGCGTACTGGAAATATGGCTAGCAGGAGTACATTCAGATATAGGCGGAGGATACCGCCGAGATGGCATAGGAGACATCGCCTTGCGAGTCCTAATAAACTGGATAGAACAACAAACCAAACAAAACTGTTACAGAACAACACGCCTAGCCAAAACACAACCGCCCCATTGGCAACCACTGCTTACCATAGAACCCAAACACCTAGGCAAAATACACTACCAACAACGTAACCTCAGCCTCTGGCGCGACCTCACCCTCGCACCACGACACTGCTGCGTACTGGAAAACGACCAACCCAACCACACACGCTCACCCCACTGGCACCACAGCGTCAACCAACGTATCCATAGCAACATCGGCTACTTCCCCATCGCCCACTGCCCAACCCCCGCCACACTCTGGCACCACAGCGTCAACCCAAAACCAACCACACCGTAGGTCAGATAAGACGAGGAACGAGGCGCTTATCTGTAAAAAATAGTGACATTCCCAACCAACGTTGTGAAAAGGCACATTACACTTCGTTCATGATGCCCTACAAAAAAACAAACCAACCCGTAGGTGTGATGAGCCAAAGCACGAGGACCAAAATCTATCATTGGTCTCGCGTTTCCAGAGCAATAATTGTGAGTACCCTTTCAAGATTGGGAAGTTCCTGTTCAACCACACTCCAAATCACATCTAAATCAAGACCTAAGTAATCATGCACCAATATATTGCGAAAACCGCTTATTTTCCGCCAAGGTATCTCAGGATAACCGTCTTTAATGTCATCAGACAACCGCTGGCTCGACTCAGACATTATCTGTAAATTTCTGACAACAGCATCTTAAACCAGTCGAGATGAATAAAAGTGTTCTTTACTCTCAACATATTCATTAACTCGATGAATACAATCAAGCATATGCTCAGTATAAACCGAATAATCTTTAATCATTTTTCATAAGTTCAAATGGGCCTTTTTATTAAAAAAAGAGCATTACAACAAGCTTGCTTCATGTAGCACCCGAGATGATATTTTAGGATGAAGCGCTTTTTCAGTAACCACATCCACTTTTCGGTGTAGCAACTCACTCACGTCAATCAAAAAACCGCCCAACGCTAATCCACTAGATCCAGGGGCAAGATCAACTAGAAAATCAACATCGCTGTCTACGTCAGCCTCGTTGCGCACCATAGAACCAAAAACCCTGACGTTAGTAACACCATTGCGTTCAGCTATTTTAAGGATTAATTGTCTATTCTTTTCAATAATGGCATCCATCTCAATCACCTCGTTATTATCAAGTTGCTAACAATACCCATGAATTACATCTCCCATCAGCCCACGGGTAATCCGGCATCACACACCAACCCGTAGGTCAGATGAGCCATAATTCCCTCCCCTTATCTCTTCCAAGGGGAGGGCTAGGGAGGGTCCCCCTTAAAGACACAAGGGGGAGGAGCAGACCTGAACTGATTAATAACTCAACTTACTCACTGGTACTTAACCGCAAAGCAAACCACATGATCAAGACATTGCAGCAACTGACTAGCCATACCAAACGCTTTATTCAATAGCGCCGATTGTATTTCAGGATCATCTGGGTACTCATGGGCAAATTGGTTACGCATTTCCCGCAACTTCAGCCATTGTTCAACAGAATCTAGAGCGCCTATCTTTTCAAGCCGATTCAATTTATCAATGAATGTAGTAAGCTCACCTTCTTCATGCGTCAGCTCAATCACTGCAGGCAATAACTTTGCCCCCATCACATCCTGTAATTTTGAAAACCGCACAATAAACTGATCAAACACGGCAAGTTCAATTTCCGTAAGCTCAGACAAACTCGCCGCAGTGTAGGGTTGTTTATCTGCCAAGTGCTGCATAGCCCATCGCAAACGCTCTGCATGGACCAGACAAATGTCAACAATCCCCTGAAATACATCCTTATTCATAAGCGAATACCGCTCTCTTTTGCGATTTGGTAAATAGGCAAAACCGTTCCAGCCCTACGATTAATCACCAAATCAATTTTCTGATCACCAAGCAGCAAATGAAGCTCAACCAAAGCATTTAATTTAGCCTCAATAATATCGTCAGCCGAATGTAAGTCAGGCTCTATATACAAATCAATATCCCCACCACGCGCGTTATCATCAGTCCTTGAACCAAAAACGAACAAATCAGATCCTTCGCCAAAATGTTTCAATAACACATGCTTAATAGTCTCTTGCTGGTATTTAGTCAAACGCATACGGACTCCTTAAACTAACAAAAAACCACAACCAAACCACGACCGTTATCCTCCCGTAGGTCTGATGAGCCGAGGCACGAGGCGCTTATCTGTAAAAAATAGTGACATTCCCAACCAACGTTGTGAAACGGCACATTACGCTCCGCTTATGATGCCCTACAAAAAAACAACCAACCCGTAGGTCAGATGAGCCGAGGTACGAGGCGCTTATCTGTAAAAAATAGTGACATTCCCAACCAACGTCCTGAAACGGCACATTACGCTCCGCTCATGATACCCTACAAAAAAACAACCAACCCGTAGGTCAGATGAGACGAGGCTCGAGGCGCTTATCTGTAAAAAATAGTGACATTCCCAACCAACGTTGTGAAACAGCACATTACACTCCGCTCATGATGCCCTACAAAAAATGAATCGGCCGTCAAAAAACCTTACAAAGCCTGTTTTTTCAATGGCACTACGTTGGACTCTACCATGTTTAATTCGGACGCTTTTTTCGCATTCCACACCAAATCGCCAATCCCATCGGTAGGCTGAAAATCGGTAGGCGCATTGATCAATATGTCACGCACTTTTTCATGGTCAAAATCGTGACACGCTTTGTCTAATGCTTCCATGGTGCTGGCATAATCCGCCAAGGACAAAAAGCGCTCATGGGCGGTCATAATGCGCTTGTGCTGGGTTTTGGCCACGTTATCGCCAATCAACAACTCTTCAAACAATTTTTCCCCAGGGCGCAATCCGGTAAACTGGATCTCAATATCGCCATTCGGATTCGCGGCAGATTTCACTTCCAAACCAGACAAACGAATCAAGTTTTCCGCCAAATCCACAATCTTAACCGGTTCGCCCATATCCAATACAAAGACATCGCCGCCCTTGCCCATCGCGCCCGCTTGAATCACCAACTGAGCCGCTTCTGGAATGGTCATGAAATAACGAATAATATCCGGATGGGTCACGGTAATCGGCTGATTATCGGCAATTTGTTTCTTAAACACAGGAATAACCGAACCAGACGAACCAAGCACATTTCCAAAACGCACCATACAAAAACGGGTAAACCGCTCCTGTCTTGCTTCTTTTTTGGCCTCCTCTTCCGCCAAGGCTTGCAAGCCTAGCTCTGCCATACGCTTAGTAGCGCCCATCACATTCGTCGGACGCACCGCTTTATCGGTCGAAATAAGCACAAACGATTCCACACCGCTTTCTATCGCCGCTCTCGCACAATAATAAGTACCAAAGGCATTATTACGCACGCCTTCGACCACATTGTATTCCACCAAAGGCACGTGTTTATAAGCCGCTGCATGGTAAACCGTCTGCACACCAAACGCCTTCATGGTCGACGCCAAACGATTAATACGCTGCACCGAACCAATCAAGGGCACAATTTGAACATGAAAAGGCAGCCCAGCCAGCAACTCGTTTAACTCTTGGTCAATGTTATAAACCGCAAACTCAGACACATCGAACAACACCAAAGTCGTTGGTTGCTGAGCGATAATCTGCCGACACAATTCAGACCCAATCGATCCGCCCGCTCCCGTCACCATCACCACTTTTCCAGCAATATTCGACTGCATCAGCGACGCCACCGGTGCCACCACATCACGGCCTAACAAATCGTCTACCGCAACGTCTTGCAACTCGCTCACCTTAGCTTTACCCGTGACAATATCGTCAAAGTCCGGCACGGTTAACACTTCCACCGCATAAGGCAGCAACTGATCTATCACCTTTTTACGGTCAGAACGACTGGCTTTGGGAATCGCCAGCAACACTTTTTCGATCTGATACTTCTCAATCAACTCTTCTAACTTGGCAACATCATAAACAGGAATCCCCTGAATAATGGTATTCGCCAATGACTGATCGTGATCAATAAACCCCTTTACTCGGTAACAAGACGCCTGGCGCAACGCCAAGGTTAACTGCCGCCCCGTAGACCCTGCACCAAACACCAAAACAGACTCGTAACCTTTACGCGGTGATTGCGTGATCAAACCACGAATCAACAAACGCGACCCACCACACAACATCACCAAAAAAGGAAAATAAATAATCGGCACAGTACGCGGAATAGACGCTTCAAAGAAATAAGCAAAGGTAGTGATGCTCAGTGCAGACACCGCCGCACCGCATAAAATCGCAGTAAACGCATGAAAAGTTAAATAACGCAAAATCGCCCGATACAAGCCTAACTTGACATTGACCAACAAAGTCACCGCCGCCGTACCGACCAACACATACCAAATCGCATAATTGGAAAAACCCGTAAACTCCCCCAAACGCGCCCAATAAGCAAACGTAAAAGCCAAACACACAAAAGACGCATCGACAGCCAAACTGATCAACCGCTTATAAAACCGCGGCAAAGACCAAAGAAAATCCAACTTTTTTACCATCTAATACACCCTGTATACATAAACAAAAAATGTAAATCTTGTAGGTCAGATGAGCCGAGGCACGAGGCGCTTATCTGTAAAAAATAGTGACATTCCCAATCAACATCACCAACCCGCACATTACGCTCCGTTCATGATGCCCTACAAAAAAACCAACCAACCAACCAACCCGTAGGTCAGATGAGACGAGGCACGAGGCGTAATCTGACATTCCCAATCAACATCACCAACCCGCACATTACGCTGCACTCATGACGTAAACGAAACCACCAAACAGCACATTACGCTCCGCTCATGATGCCCTACAAAAAAAACAACCAACCCGTAGGTCAGATAAGCCGAGGCACGAGGCGCTTATCTGTAAAAAATAGTGACATTCCCAACCGACATCATCAAACGGCACATTACGCTCCGCTCATGATGCCCTACGAAAAACCAACCAACCCGTAGGTCAGATGAGCCGAGGTACGAGGCGCTTATCTGTAAAAAATAGTGACATTCCCAACCAACATCACCAACCCGCACATTACGCTCCGCTCATGATGCCCTACAAAAAACCAACCAACCCGTAGGTCAGATGAGACGAGGCACGAGGCGCTTATCTGTAAAAAATAGTGACATTCCCAACCAGCATCACCAAACGGCACATTACGCTCCGCTCATGATGCCCTACAAAAAAACCAACCAACCCGTAGGTCAGATGAGACGAGGCACGAGGCGTAATCTGACGCATAACCCACAACAAACCTAAGTAAACCATTTTACGCCAAATTGGCAAACAATACGCACGTAAAATTCACGAAAATTCACAAAAACAGAAAAGAAAAACGCGCCTTGTAAACCGCTGCACGTCCTTAAAAACAAGACTCAAAGCAAATCAATCAGTTAAGCAAACTACCCCTTAACTCTGTCTCCAGAACCACTGCCCGTTACCGTCTTGACGATATAAGAAAAATACAATTTCAATGACAAACTCTGAATCATCTTCGCATCCGTCTCCGCCAACAACTCAGGCGTCGACATATCAATATCCGAAATTTGCGCCAACCCAGTAATACCAGGACGCACAGCAAACACGCCTTTTACATCGCGCTTGCGTCAGTTCCGTTTGATTAAACAAACCAGGGCTAGGACAAATCAAATGCACTTAAGATTGTTCAATAACAAACTTCAATTTTGCATTCCAATCAGAAGCTACCACACCAATAATACCAAGCGACTTAGTTGACATTACCGAATACCCTGGCCGCTTCGCCGGAGTCGGGAACTGATCCGAACTAATTGCTTTCAGTTGCGGACGCTTGGCAATAACCCCGGATAACTCTGCTTTTGCAAAAATAGCCCGAGCAAAACCATGCCAACTGGTTGGCGTGTCGCCACAGTAATGATAAACCCCCCAAGTCAGGGCTTTACCCTGCTCATGCTGTTCACAAATACGCAGAATAGCCTTTGCCAAGTCACCCGCATACGTAGGGCAACCATATTGGTCTGCCACCACACTCAGTTCATCACGCTCTTTCGCCAAACGCACCATGGTTTTGACAAAATTATGACCGTATTCGCTAAACACCCACGCCGTACGAAGAATAATATGTTTCTCACACACCGCCGCAATGTTCAGCTCGCCTGCTAATTTAGACGCGCCATAAACCCCTTGCGGGTTAGTCGGATCCGAAGGTAAATAGGGTTCAACCGCGTCACCATCAAACACATAATCCGTAGAAACATGAATCAAAGGAATATTTAGCACAGCGGCTTGCTTGGCCAGCAGTTCAGGCCCTGTTGCATTCACTAGATAGGCATTGTCTGAATCGGTTTCCGCCTTGTCCACCGCAGTATAAGCAGCAGCATTAACAATGATATCCGGCTTCACTTGCTGAACAACCGCCGCCACAAGTGAAGCATCAGCAATATTCAACTCAGCCGATCCATAAGCAAATAACTCGTAATTCGTATTCTTTAAAACGTCTTGAAAACAACGACCAAGCTGACCATTCTTACCAGTGAGTAAAATACGCATCTACAACAACTCACCTAATGCCAGACCATTCTGATCTTTATTAGACAAAATCGGCTCAATGCCTTTAGGCCATTCTATATCGACAGTTGGGTCATTCCACATCAAACAGCCTTCGTCGGATGGATCATAATAATCGGTACACTTATATTCAAAATCCGCCACTTCCGACAACACCACAAAGCCATGAGCCAAACCAGGCGGCACCCAAAACTGACGTTTGTTCTCTTCTGACAAAATAACCCCAGCCCACAAACCGTAAGTGGGTGAATCTTTACGGATATCTACGGCAACATCAAACACTTCACCGCGTACAACACGTACTAACTTACCCTGCGGCTTGGTCTTTTGAAAATGCAAACCGCGTAATACGTTTTTCCCTGATCGGGAGTGATTATCCTGCACAAAGGGCAAATCAATTCCGGCCATTTCCTTATAACGTTCTGCCTGAAACGTTTCTAAGAAAAAACCGCGCTCATCACCAAACACCTTAGGTTCAATGATCAACGCACCATTAATTTGGGTTTTTATAACATTCATGCTTGCTGTCTCTTTTTGAGCGTCTTTTATTGATAACCGTCAGCCACTTTAAGCAAATACTGACCATAGCCAGTTTTTTTCAATGCATTGCCAGAAGCCGCTAGTTGCTCTTTACTAATCCACTTCTGACGGTAGGCGATCTCTTCCAAACACGCAACTTTTAGGCCTTGGCGATGCTCAACCGTCTGCACAAACTGCCCGGCTTCCAGCAAAGAATCGTGCGTTCCTGTGTCCAACCAAGCAAATCCACGGCCCAGTAAAGACACGTGCAAATCACCGCGCTGCAAATAAGCCAAGTTCACATCAGTAATTTCTAACTCACCACGTACTGACGGGGTGATCTGTTTGGCAATATCCACCACATCGTTATCGTAAAAATACAGCCCCGTCACCGCGTAGGGTGACTTAGGATTTTCTGGCTTTTCTTCAATGCTAACGGCTTTACCCGCCTCATCAAAGGCTACGACACCAAAGCGCTCAGGATCAGAAACATGATAACCAAATACTGTCGCGCCTTTCTCAAGAGACGAGGCTTGCTTTAACTTTTCAGAGAAGTGCTGACCAAAGAAAATATTATCCCCCAGCACCAACGCCACATTGTCATCACCAATAAAGTCTTCACCGATAATAAACGCCTGAGCCAAACCATCAGGTGACGGCTGTACCGCATAAGTTAACTCAATACCAAATTGACGACCATCGCCCAGCAAATGCTGAAAGCTTGCTTGGTCTTCCGGCGTAGTTATAATCAACACCTCACGAATGCCCGCCAACATGAGCACCGATAACGGATAATAAATCATCGGTTTATCATAGATGGGCATCAGTTGTTTTGACGTGGCCAATGTGAGCGGATGCAAGCGTGTGCCGCTTCCCCCCGCTAGAATAATGCCTTTGCGTTTTGTCATAACCCAGTCCTTATGCGTTTTCACCGATACGATGTAACTGATAGTCACCACTTAACACGCGCTGCCACCAATCTTGATTGTCTAAATACCATTGTACCGTCTTGCGCATGCCAGTCTCAAAGGTTTCCTCTGGCTTCCATCCTAGATCAAGAGCAATTTTGCTAGCATCAATCGCATAACGAACATCATGGCCTGGACGATCTTTCACATAGGTGATCAAATCTTCATACGCCTTAACACCTTGTGGTTTAGTGGGCACCAACTCTTCTAGCAAAGCACAAATCGTCTTTACCACATCGATATTACGTTTTTCATTATGACCGCCAATATTATAAGTTTCGCCAACGTGTCCTTCTGTCGCCACTTTTACCAAGGCACGCGCATGGTCTTCCACATACAACCAATCACGTATTTGCGAACCGTCGCCATACACAGGCAAGGCTTTACCCGACAACGCATTCAAAATCACATGAGGAATCAATTTTTCAGGAAAATGATAAGGTCCATAATTATTTGAGCAATTGGTCACAATCGTTGGCAAGCCATAGGTACGCAACCAAGCACGCACCAAATGATCAGAACTGGCCTTACTGGCGGAATAAGGCGAACTCGGTGCATAAGGCGTAGTTTCAGTAAACAGAGGTAACTCACCTTCCACATCATCAGGATGCGGCAAATCCCCATACACCTCATCTGTCGAAATATGATGAAAACGAAACACGGCTTTCTGCTCTGCTTCCAAGCTCATCCAGTACTTACGACTGGCTTCCAGCAAAATATAAGTGCCCACCACATTGGTCTGGATAAAATCACCAGGACCATCGATAGAACGATCAACATGGCTCTCTGCCGCCAAATGCATTACCACATCAGGCTGATGCACCTGAAACACTCTATCTAATTCAGCCGCATCGCAAATATCCACCTGTTCAAACGCATAACGCTCACTCTGCATTGACGCAGGAATGGATTCTAAATTGCCTGCATAGGTCAACTTATCGAGGTTAACAACACTATGCTGAGTACTACTCAGTAAAAAACGCACAACAGCGCTACCTATAAAACCCGCACCACCGGTGACTAAAACTCTCATTAAGCTTCCTTTAATAATTAGTCTATTAACCCTTCACTCTGTCTCCAGAACCACTGCCCGTTACCGTCTTGATGATATAAGAAAAATACAATTTCAATGACAAACTCTGAATCATCTTCGCATCCGTCTCCGCCAACAACTCAGGCGTCGACATATCAATATCCGAAATTTGCGCCAACCCAGTAATACCAGGACGCACGGCAAACACGCCTTTTGCATCACGCGCTTGCGTCAATTCCGTTTGATTAAACAAACCAGGACGCGGGCCAACTAAACTCATTTCGCCTTTTAGCACATTCCAAAGCTGTGGAAGCTCATCTAATTTAGTACGGCGTAAAAAGCCCCCTAGCTTAGTAATGGAAGCCGTAGACGCCAAATGGCTCGCCACGGAAGCCGTATCCACCGACATGGTACGAAACTTCACTAAGACAAACGGCTTTTTGTTACGCCCTACGCGCTCTTGTCGGAAAATAGGCGAACCCGTATCAAATAAGCCAATTAAATAAATCACCAACAACACCGGCGAGCCACAGACCAAGCCCAACAGAGAAAACACCAAATCCAATAACCTAATCATTCTTTTGCTCTTTTTGAAAACATTTTTGAATACCATCCTGAAAAGACACTGGTGGTTTCCAACCAAGTGCATCTTTCGTATGGCTAATATCCACTTGCAAATTACCACATAATCTATCTATCACACCAAGCTTACCAGTGAGCCGATCCGCTAGGCGTAAAACACTGACGGGAACTGGAATCAACCTAGGCTGCTTACCAGAGGCGAGCGTCATCGCATTCAACAATTCAGTAGTTGAAACATCATGATCATCACTGACTAAAAAGGTCTGATTCGCAGCATTAGGGTGATCAATACAGGTGACAATTAAATCCACTAAATTGTCTAATGACACCAAACTACGCTTATTGTGAATCGCACCAAATGGTAATGGTAAATTTTTACTAGCAAGTTTAGCAAGCTTGCCAAAATTACCCGGCGCGTTAGGTCCATAAACCAAAGGTGGGCGAATAATGACAACTTCCATACCTGTTTCTTCCGCGATTTTGCGCAAACCTATCTCAGCTTCAAACTTAGACACAGCATAGTCTTCAACAGGAGCAGGATAATCATCAATAGAAAATGGAGATGTATTACTAATGCCATTAACACCAATTGAGCTTAGAAAGATAAAGCGCTTAATCCCTGCTTGAGCGGCTTGGCGAGCAAGATTTAATGTCCCGTCTGTGTTTACAGCACGAAACTCAGAAAGAGGATCTATTGAAGATTCACTTAAAACATGAGCTCGGGCGGCGAGGTGGATGAATGTATTTACCCCAACTAATGATTCCGTGATATCAAAACCACTTTTAGATCCTAAATCAAACGAGAAAAAAGGATAATCCTCTATGGGGGCTTTACGCCCCAGCAAAAGGCAAGATTTATTACTTAATGCTGCAAGTAACTGCTGTCCTACAAAACCCGAATATCCTGTTACTGCAATCATTAACCATGCCCTATTAAATGAAACTGTACTTGCATATGGCTATCATCCCTTTCAAACCAAAACACTGTGAACATAAGCCAAAGCTTTTTTAACTATCTGCTGAGATCGTTCCATGGTGTCGGTCTCCGCATAACAACGCAGTTCTGGTGCATTCCCCGACGGGCGAAGGTGAACAATATCTTGATTACCTAAATAAATACGCAAACCATCAGTTTCATCCAGCCTTTCTATCTGCACAGTGTCTGTACCTGTAGACTGAAGAAAAGCGTGCATCTGTTGGCTATCCTGTTTGAGCTGTGCAATAAACGACTGGCTGAATGCCGTTGGCACATTCTGAATACGGTCACTGTAGGTATAACGAGCAGGCAAAGCCGCAACCAACAGACTAATAGGCAGCGCCTCTTTAAAAGCTTGATAAAGTACCGCCAGGATAGGTAAAACCGCATCCCGAGTTGGTAAAGCCCGTAATACACCCAACTCACATGACATATCACTGCCCACTAAAAATCCCCCATTAGCTTCGTAACCAGCTACTTTTGCTTGCTGAGCTTGGTCTGCCAGTGCCTGCATCGCTTCAATCACATAAGGGGAGCCGATACGAGTCCGTTGGGTCACCATACTAGGATTCGCCAACTCCAGAGCCGTATTCGCATTCACTGGAACGGCCACATGGGTTGCACCTAAAAAGCGTGCTACCAAGATACCCACCACATCACCGCGCAACCACTGGCCGTTTTCATCGCTGATCAAGGGGCGGTCTGCATCACCGTCGGTAGATACAATGGCATCAAGCTTCCGCTCTTTCGACCAAGCAAAGGCTTTTTGTTGGTCGGCCTCTGACACGGCTTCGGTATCAATCGGTACAAACGTATCGGTACGCTCAAGGCTAATCACTTCGGCACCAAAATACTGTAACAAAGACTTAATAACGTCTCTTCCAACACTAGAATGTTCGTACAAACCAATACGCTTACCATGCAGCGCTGTAGACGGAAACACATCGGTATAACGTTTCTGGTACAGGATAATCGCGGTTAAATCAATAGAGGGCAAACGCTGAGCGCGGCATTCAACTAAGTCATCACCCAACACGGCATCTTGAATGCGTTGTTCATCGTCTTTGGTAATTTCACCTTCAGGCGTATAGAACTTAAAGCCATTGCGATCAAAGGGAATATGACTGCCTGTGACCATAATACAAGGCATGTCATGTTGCATCGCATAATAGGCCAACGCAGGGGTCGGTAAAGCACCGCAATACACAACAGACAAGCCTAAATCCTCAGCCGCTTTAACCATAGCGCAAGCAATATCGTCACTGCTGGGTCGTAAATCAATACCAATCGCCACGCTGGTCGAACATGGGCAAACTTGCTGTAAAAATGCCTGTGCATAGGCATAACACAAGCGAGGGGATAAATCCTCCACCAAGGCACGCACACCACTGGTGCCAAACGCCACATTCTGTTTCGTACTAAGTTGTTTAAGCGTTGTCATAAAAGCTATTTTGTTCTCATTCCGTATGAAAATTAGCGACCGTAACGATCACTAAAGCGCACAATATCATCTTCCCCAAGGTAGCTACCCGATTGTACTTCGATTAGTTCCAATGGAATCTTGCCAGGATTTTCTAAGGCATGAACCACACCCACAGGAATATAAGTTGATTCATTTTCAGTGAGCAATATTTCACGATCACCGTTTTGTACTTTGGCCGTACCGGATACCACCACCCAGTGTTCAGCGCGATGATGGTGCATTTGCACACTTAACTTCTCACCCGGTTTCACCATAATGCGTTTCACCTGATGACGTGGTCCTAAATCTACCGTTTGGTAAGTTCCCCAAGGACGATGTACCGTCGTATGGTGCATGTGTTCTTGGCGACCTTCTGCTTTAATACGACTGACGATTTTTTTCACATCTTGGGACTGGTCTTTGTCCATGATCAAAACCGCATCGGCTGTTTCGATCACCACTAGATTATTCACGCCCACTGTTGCCACCAAACGAGACTCTGAGCGAATAAAAGAGTTGTGAGTGGATTCTGCCATCACATCACCCGACAAAACATTGTTGTGGCTGTCTTTGTCGCTGTAGTCATGCAGCGCATCCCACGCACCGATGTCGCTCCAGTCGCCATCGTAAGGCACGACTTTGGCATTAAGCGTGGGTTCCATCACGGCATAATCAATAGATTCACTTGGGCAAGCCTGAAACGCCTCTGCGCCAATGCGAATAAAATCAAGATCTTCTGTGCGCTGTGTATAAGCCAACTCAACAGCGGCATAAATGTCTGGCCTGTACTGCTGCAACTCAGCCAAATATTGACTGGCTTTAAACAAAAACATGCCGCTGTTCCAAAGGTAATCACCACTGTCTAAATAAGATTGTGCCGTCGCCAGATCGGGCTTTTCGACAAATTTTTCAACACTGCAATCTTGTCCTGCTTTGATATAACCATAACCCGTTTCTGGTCGTGTCGGCTTGATGCCAAAAGTGACCAAACCACCCGCTTCAGCTAATACGCTTGCTTGAGTAATAGCCTGTTCAAAAGCTGCCGTATCACGGATCACATGGTCCGCTGGCAATACCAACATCAAGCTATCACTCTCGCCAGTTTGCTGTACTTCAAAGGCGGCTAACGCAACGGCAGGCGCTGTATTTCTACCCACAGGCTCCAACATGACCTTAGCTTTAGAAATACCAATATCTTGCAGCTGCTGAGCAATCAGAAAGCGGTGATCATCGTTGCACACCACTAAGGGTGACTGAACATCTAAACGATTCGTTCTTAGCAAAGTCTGCTGCAGTAAAGAAGACAAAGAATCTGTGAGATTCAAACACTGCTTAGGAAAATGCTCACGGGATAAAGGCCAAAGACGGCTACCAACACCGCCAGACAGTACAACAGGGCAAATTTTCATTTATAATCCTTATAATTCATAACGCTAACAAGCTTTATAAAGTACAGCTTATTGCTTTTTAATCAGCTTTTGTAAAAATTTAATCGGCAATCGCGTCAATACAAACAACCAGTTGCTATACACACCATTGTTACGCAGTGCTTGGAGCTGTTCTTTAGAAGACAACCAGTAGCTTTTCAGCCCAGATGTACTGACACCGCCCTCACGCATACGTACAAGGGTTTGGTTTAACTTCACATACGATAAACGCTGTACCATTAAAGCACGCACAAACCACTCAAAGTCTGCACCTATTTTATAACCTAATGTATAAGAACCGACTTTGTCATAAGCAGAACGTTTAATAAAAGCTGCAGGATGGGCAGGCATAAAACCAAAACGCATTTTCCACGGAGCAAAACCAAAAGAAGAATAAAAACGTACAGGCGAACTAAGATTATCTGCTTTTACGAAATCGACGTTTCCTAACACCATATCAACATTTGAATTTTTTTCAAAAGCTTGAGCGACTTGAGCGATAACATCCTTATGTGGATAAAAATCGTCAGAGTTAAGAATACCAATCACATCGCCTGTCGCTAAAGATAATCCCTTGTTCATAGCATCATAAATCCCCTTGTCAGGCTCACTAATAAACTTCGCCACCTTATTGCCATAAGACTGTATGATCGAGACGGTATTATCCTTAGAATTGCCATCGACAATAATGTATTCAATGTCAGTATGAGATTGAGTTAGTACAGAGTCTATTGCTGACACAACAAAGTCTTGACTGTTATAGCAAACAGTGATGATTGACACTTTCAATTTTTATCCCCAAACTCACGCTGCCAAACTTTTTCATAGAATTCAACTGTTTCTTCAAAGCATTTATTCCACGAAAATTTTTCAGCTTGTATAAATCCTTTTTCGATCAAATCATTTCTAAGTTTTTCATCCTGCAATAATTGAACTTTTTCACTGAGCTCAAAAACAGTAGGTTGATCAACAAGTAAAGCGGCATCACCAGCCACCTCTGGAATTGAAGAAATGTTAGTAGAAATAACTGGACAACCAACTTTCATTGCTTCTAAAACAGGTATCCCAAAGCCTTCATAACTGGAAGGATACAACAAACAAAAAGCGTGATTATAGAGCCAATTTAAAGCCTCACTCGCTACACCTCTGTATGAGTAATAACGTCCTTTTAAGCTATCAAGCATCAGATTTTCATTATCTGAGAGCTTTTTCCCCCCAACAATAACTAAACTTAACTCTGGAAACTGCTTAACAGTTTCAACGACTCGATCAAAATTCTTGTAAGCACTTCTATCACCGATAAAAATAACAAATTTCTTCCCGACGATTTCATCGAATAAAAAATTATCGATAAAATCTTTTTTAGGCAAAAATTCTTCTCCAACTCCATTATAAATAACTTGAATGCGACTTGGGTCTAAGTCTGGAAAGAACTTAAGCAGATCTCGTTTTGTATTCTCAGATACACAAACAATACCTGCAGAGTGACGAATAGCGAAGCTCTTTTGCCAAGTATGAACTTTTTGGCGGAAGCCTTTGGTAAAATATTCGTAAGTGAAGTCGTGAACGGTTGTAACATTAGCAATATTTTTTTGCAATGAAACGCGATAATAACTACTATGAAAAATAGAATATGCAGGTAAATTTTTTTGAAATGGCAAATATCGCAGTATTTTTAATGGAATTCGTGATTCACGTCTAGTAATCAAATTCAACTGTGATGAAAACACATTATCATTATCAAGCTCAAAACATTGAACACCATTAAGCTTAAACCTTTTCAAAAGTTCAAACCAATAAACAGATACACCGCCAGCTTTTTGCAAAGAAAAAATTATATTATCATAACTTTTTTTCATAACTTAACTCTATTAATAAATGATATTAAATAGCTAATAATAAAGAACAAAAAAAACATATAGATTGAGCCAAAAAAAACTAAAAAAGAAGGCGCTAAAAGCCATAAAAAAAGATATAAAAAATTCGATTTCAGTCTAACATCTCCAATATTAATATTAGAATACAGATTATAAATCAGCACAACCGTAAAAAATGAAGAGGGACTAAATAGTGAAGAAAAGATCACTCCTAGTACACCAAAATCAGCAAAAGATGCGATTGGACCACCAAATGCTGGTGTATGAGTTGCTTCAGCAGCTCCGGGAAAAAAAAATTCATTTACATGTAAAAAACCATACACAAATGGCTTATCCTCAAATATTACTCGTGGAATATATTGATAAAAATCTGTCAACCATAGATACCCATAAAACAAATCAATTTCACCTTTAAAATAAGCCTTATAATACATTGCACTATTTGCATAATAGTCAAAATATTTCGCAACATCAGCAAATTCATTCGGGTTAAAATTCTTTAACATAAGACCAAAACCAACAGGTGGTATTATTAACAACAACACCTTGAAATATTTTGACTTTCTGAGCCATAAAATTATCAAAAAGAAAATGGCATACGAAAGAATAAAACCTTTTGATCCAAGAAAATACACAAAAACCATATAAAATGAAAAAACAAAAACTAAAGAAATTATATTTTTTGAATACAACAAAGATAAGGTATAGGAAACGGATAAAAACAACAATGACAAAGCATACCAATGACCGACCCCGACTCTATGCAATTGATACCCTGCCCTTGGATCGAAAATCCAATTAAACAACCCAAAATTTTTAGTTAAAAGTGTGAATGATACCAAAAACAAAATAAAAAATAAAGCAGCTGTAAAAACCATTCTTTTTCGCCTTAGAGGATATGGCCTTATAAGATTAATCATTTTATATCTAAGGAATGAGTTTCTTTCAATTAATTTAATGGTTACAAAAACCAAAAAAAATGAAAAAAACAAAGAAAGATTAGTCATAAGCAAAGCAAAATTAAACCATGGATTATATAACCCACCATCCAAAATATATGCAGGGCCAACAAAAGTCTTCACCAAAAGAACAGGAGAGAATATAAAAAAAGGAATAGATATTGGGTTAAAAAAGCCCAATCCAAAATATCGACTATAATATATAATCGGCAAACATGTAAGCAATAAAAATATTAAAAAATTAATCAGATATAAATACATGCCTTAAAGATTTTCCTTTTTCTTGGAATTAAAATCAACACCATTATCCACTAAAAAACCCCAATAAAAACCCCAATAAAAACCCAGAAAAACCCAGAAAAACCTAAAAACCTAAAAACCTAAAAACCTAAAAACCTAAAAACCTAAAAACCTAAAAACCTTACAAGCTTTTTTTACCAAACATAATACCTATAATATTCATTAACTTCTTAAACTCTCCACTCCTAATGCGATTTATCGATACAACCAACATTGAAAGCCAAACAAAAACTATAAATTTTTTATTAAATTTACAAGTAAACCTCATCCTATTTTTGTTGCCATAAAAATCTGAAAGCATACTATTTTTATTATTCTTATTACCAGTACCTATAGAACCACCTTCTTTATGGAAAACTTTTGCCTCCCAGCAATAACCTATAGACCAGTTTTTCATCCGCCCCCTATAAACCCAATCCAACTCTTCAAAATACAGAAAATATTCTTCAGACATCATGCCAGTATTTTTAATGAAATCAATATCTACCAACATGCAGGCACCAATCGGATAGCTTATTTTCTTAAGAGTAGCCTCATTATCAAATTGACCTTCATCTTTTTCAAAAACACCTAAGTTCTGAGTTTTTGCAAACCATTTACTGTACATACCACCCACAGACTGTATTAATTTAGGGTGATGATAGTACATCAACTTCCCACCAATAATACCTACCTTTTGGCCATTCGACTTATATACTGCAGCTTTATTAATATACTCAGTTAAAGTATTCGACTGAATAACCGTATCATTATTTAAGTACCAGATATAATCAGCATCATTTTTTTTAAGAGCAAACTGTGTACCGATATTATTGCCTGCAGCAAACCCCCTATTTTCACCTGCTTGAATAAAAATAATGGGGTTTTTGAGCAGAGTTTCTTTAACTGTATTACCACCATTTAAAGCAGTCTGTTTATCGTATAAAACAAACTCAACAGGCTTTTTGCAATGTGGCGTTGAAAGGTGTGCAAGATCAACATTATCAACTGTTGATAGCTCCTCCCCCTTTGCCCATGCGATTAAATGAGACATAGAATCATTAGGAGATAGGTTGTCAACGACAATTATTTGGTAATTGGGGTAATCTAACTTTATCACAGACTCTAAACACTCTTGCGTATCACGCCAGCCATTATAGTTAAGCAAGATGATGTATACTTTTGTCATTTTCACAGGCGACCCTTTATTTTTCGGGTAATTGTACCTAGGAATGCTTTAATATGGCTTTTTAATAAAATTTTCTTAGATAATTGACCCAAATGAAACCCTTGATAATGAGGAAAAGGGGCTGCGAAAAATTTCATAGCTAGCTGGCGAGCCAATAGAGTACCTTTGCGGTTATATTGATAAGGCTGCACTTTTTCTAAATTATTTAAATTATATTCCTCAACACCACTCAACCTGCCAGAGGCTATTGCATCTGACAATAACGACGCTCCTTGTCCAGTTCTAACTAAGATCAAACTTCTTCCATCTTTCTCTTCAAATGAAGGGTAGCCATTTTCTGACTCATACCATGCATCGGCACATACAACATCTGCAGACTCACCTGTACCATCTACACAAACCTTACATCTTAGTTGAAGATGCCTATTCAAAATCCGCCCCCAAGCTTCGTTATAGGTCATATTTTTGCTATCTCCTGACTTAGTTATGGCGTTAGTTAAACCTGGCCAGCCATCTCCCCTATACCGAAAATCAACCAATTCTTGCTGCGAAACACCAAGATGATCCAGAATCTCCTCGGTACCCTTTTGACTTGGAACACCTGCACACATAAATGAAACTAAATACGGAAATTGCTTTTCTAACCGCTCATCTTTCTCCTGGAGGTTTCTTAAGGCCGCAACATCACAAGGCTTCCCAACAAAAGCGTAAGTTTTTCCATTACCTATAATACTTCGCAACACACTAAGGGGCGCAGAAGGTGCATATCTGGAACCTGCATTGTGTAATAAATCCTGAGCACAAGTAATTACCCTAACCTTAGTTTGTATTGGATTAATTTCAGAACGACCAACCTGAATAACTGCATCAACTAGGCTAGCCTCCAAACAATGTGTCAATAAAGCCGTTATTACCCCACCAGAAGACCCACGCCTTCTTATTTCTATATCTGTTGCGTGACCCACATTAGAGGATAAAATGGGCCCCCAACTTAAATTATAATTATCTTGATTATTCTGTCTCACGCCGCGCCCTGGACAAACAGAACTAATTTGATCATCGATAAAATGTATAGGCCGTATAAAACCGTGCTGATCAACTTGCATATCATCGGATGTTTTGACGCACAAACCACAGCCAGTACATAGGTTAGCTTGTAAAACCTGCTGAATAGTTTTCACCTAAGGATCCCCTGCAAATATTGAAGATACACGTTTAAATTTTTTTTTGCTTTTTCAGCAGAAGCCTTTGCATTTTCTTGAAGCAAATATTGGTTATTATCAAATTGATTAAAAAAAACTTTTTCGATTTCAGCTATATTATGATCGCCATACAAGTCTATAGTATGCGGATAATTAATTGTTCCGAAAACCCCTGAAAACTTGCGACTATAAGCTAAAGGTATAGTTGCCACACCTGTAGAAATAGCAGCGATAGTCGCGTGCATTCTTGAGCCTGTAAAAAATTCAAGTGAAGAAATAAAGCTTTTCGCTTGAATTGGCCCTTCAAATTTTGGCGCCAACTCAACTAGGTTTTCATCTTCAAAATATTGCTTTTTTAAGTTGCACATTGTGCGGTAGTCATCTTCAATTTCATCAGTATCACTGATTACATGACCAACCAAAAAAACTTTTTTACCTCTTTCAACAAATCCCTTAATAATTGCAATCACTAAAACTTGATAATCGACAGATAGATTAAACTGGTTATTCTGAGTGTAGCCACCGTGCCACAGCAATCCGGAAACATTTATGCCTACAGAGTTTTCACATATTTTCTGTAAATCATAAGGAAGTAAAAATGCAACATCTGAGGCTTCAACATGTTTAACGCCCATACTCTTTAAATAGTCGCTCGACTTGTGATCGCGTACATAAATAGCATCCGATTTACGCATCAGATAACCAGCTATTTTACTAGTAAACTTATGATTGAATGGCCCAATAGTTTGCGGTGCAATAATAATCGGAATTTTAGCCCTCAATGCAAAATACTTATTAATCGAAAAAATAATGAAACGCTTTAACCCATAAATATCCGTAAAACTATCGCCCTCGCCTATATCAAAAACATAATCATAATCATGTTTTTTAAAAGGATTTATGTTAATGAATTTAAGACAAACCAATTGTCTTGCAACATGACGCAAACTATAACTATGGTGCTTGATTTTTAGGTTTAACCTGTTTTCTAAATCCGTTTGAATTTTCAGCAGTCCACTAGCAGGTGTACCCCAGGTATCTATCTGCAGCACAACATTTTTTTTTGTAGCTAGCTCTACCAGCAAGTTTAAATGCGAAATTGCCAATGCACTCACACCATAATTATCTGAATTCAAGTTATGCCAGAAAAGACATATTTTAATATCCTTCACTCTACCTCCTTTTAATTTAAATTAAAAATCACTGTATTATAGATAATATTTTCTTAAAATCCTTTAAGGAAACACTTAAATCATCATTACCAAACTGTCTTAAATCACCTAATTTAAGACAGTCACCCTCCCCAATTAGGTAATAGTAATTTATTCCCATTAAATTAGATAATGACCAATAGCAAACATTAACATATCTGGGGGGGAAAAATTCAATAAAGTTTGTACCAGGTTGAGAATAAACTAGATTTGTAAACCCAGCACCATGTACACCAATAATAATTTTAGCTTCATGAAATATCCTTGCCTGATCTCTTATAGATTCATTTGAGAGCGTAATAATTTCAAATCCTAAGGTTTCCAGATAATCTGTTATCTCAAGCTCATTTTTTAAATTTCTTGCACGAACATCACCTCTTGAAATATATATTTTCCTAAAAGGTTCACAAGATTTAATTTCTAATATATTTTTTATTTCGGACAGAAACTTTGATGATCTTATTGAAGAAAAACCTTTATTTCTAACTAATGATGGAAGAACTATTTTCTTTGCAAATATAACTTCACTCTTAGAAGGTGTGATTATTCTATCATTATCTATTTTAAGTAAAGACAAATATTGCTTTTGAAATGAAGTTACATTTTCTATATAAACAAAATCAAATTTACAATCTTCTGGCACTAAAGCGAGTCTAGAAAGCGTATCTAACAAAAAATGAAAAATATTTTTACTTGAGGAGTTCTCTAAAACAAGTATAGTACCATCAATTTTTTTGGATAAAGGTAATCTCCCCTTTCGTAACAATGAATGTTTTTCTAGAGGAATTCCTAATTCTTTTGAAACATCGCCTAGCAAATACCCATCTTCTGAAAAAACAAAACCGCCCCCAGTAAGGAACATATTTTCTAATTCACAGATGAATGTCTCTTGTTCGAATTTTGGAATGGGATTCGACCCAACCATATCCTTATCAAAACGCCAATGTATCTCACCATCTATAGAAATTGGCGGTTTTCTTACAGAGAGAACATTTTCATCAATTAATTGAAATTTTTTTTTCTTTACTAAACAAAATTCTCTTGTATTTATGACACTCTCTGGCTCTGGCATTTCATTAAAAATATTATTCTTAAACCTTAGAATATAAACCAAAATTTCTTTTAAAATATTTTTCACCCTATAACTCATATTTTCTTAAACCACTTATATAATCTTTTAACTTAACTTTTGGTGACCATCCTAATGAAGTTGTTTTCTCAGTTATTACTGAAGCCGCCATTCTATTACCGCGCCTTTCTGGCAACATTTCAATTTTTCCATTAAATAATTCAGCTACTTCAATAATCGAAAAAGATTCAGGGCTCCCGATGCCAAACTCATCACCATAGCCGTTCTCCCCAACCAACACCAGACCATCTATAATGTCGTCAATGTGGGTAAAATTACGTTTTTGAGAACCTGGACTTACTACGGTCAAAGGCTCACCTTTTTTCATTTTTTCTTTGAACAAGGCTATCAATGTCGCATATTTCCCCGTTTGAATTTCACGCCCACCGTATACATTATAAAAATACGTGATCGCATAAGGTACATTGAACCAATTACCATAATTCATAACTAGCTCAGTATTAGTCGCTTTTGTCCAAGCATAAGGAGAAGCACTGCGCCCAAGACCACCATCGCCAAACTTAGTACTACTGCCAGCATACAAAATTTTACAGCCCGCTTTGCGAACAAACTCTAGTACCGCAAAAATACCTTCTTTGTTGTATGCCCAAACCTTTTCGATGTCGTCAAAGCTTTGCTCTACCCGCGAATATTCACCAAGGTGATAAACCATGTCGGGAACAAAATCGACAAGCGTACCAATATTCTTTGTTTCACCACGTATATAAGTGACGCCAGCTACATGATTTGCTTCACTGCCCGTAAAATAGTTATCCAATGAATATACATCGTATCCCATCGTTACCAAGCGCTCACACAAGTGACTACCTACAAACCCAGCACCACCGGTTATCAATACTTTTTTATTACTCATCTTTAATCCTTAGCAAAAAGGTCGCGTGTGTACACTTTTGCTACCACATCTAATAATTCATCACTCATTCTATTGGCAATAATAACGTCACTTTCTTCTTTGAATTGATCTAAAGAACTCAGTACATTTGCATCATGAAATTCGGAATCGTGAAGCTCTGGTTCATAAATCACTAACTCAATGCCTTTACCCTGTAAACGATACATGATTCCCTGTATAGCGCTGGCACGGAAGTTATCAGAACCCGCCTTCATAATTAAACGGTAAACACCTACTTTTTTAGGCTGCTTATTGAGGATTTGATGTTCAATGAAGTCCATACGAGTATCATTAGATTGAACTATTGCACCAATCAATGATTGAGGAACCATCTCAAAATTGGCCAGTAATTGCTTCGTATCTTTCGGTAGGCAGTAACCGCCGTAACCAAAAGAAGGGTTGTTATAGTGCCCACCAATTCGTGGATCTAGGCTTATTCCTTCAATAATTTGTCGAGTCTCTAAACCATTTACTTCGGCATAAGTATCTAACTCATTGAAAAAAGCCACACGCATAGCTAAATATGTATTGGCAAACAATTTTACCGCTTCAGCTTCTGTTGCATCGGTAAACAAGACTGGCATGTCTTTTTTGATCGCGCCATCGACAAGCAAATTCGCAAAAATAGTCGCCCGCTCAGATACCTCACCAACAATAATACGAGAAGGGTGCAGATTGTCATAAAGCGCCTTACCTTCACGAAGAAACTCCGGCGAGAAAATAATATTATCCACACCAAATTTAGCTTTTACTCTTTCGACATAACCGACAGGAATAGTCGATTTAATTACCATGACAGCTCTAGGATTAATCGCCAACACGTCAGCAATAACAGACTCTATCGACTTAGTATTAAAGTAATGTGTTTCTGCGTCATAATCCGTTGGCGTAGCAATAACAACATAATCCGCATTTTGGTATGCTTGTTGTTTATCTAATGTAGCAACCAAATTTAAAGACTTATTTTCAAGAAAATCTTCAATTTCAGTATCATGAATTGGAGATTTCTTTTTATTTAAAAGATCAACTTTCTCTGAAACAACATCTAGTGCAACGACTTCATTTTTCTGCGCCAATAGAACAGCAAGAGATAAACCCACATAGCCTGTACCAGCGATTACGATTTTCACTTTATACTCCAATACTTTAATTCAAATTATTTTGATTCAATTCTTAACAATCAACAGGCTTGGGACATCTTTTGGCTATGGTAGCTATTTACTAAAACCAATAACTGTCCATGGCATAAATATTGCTTTAGTTTTCATTTTTAATTGTTGATGCAACCTTTTGTCAAAAATATCATACCCATAATTAGCTATAAACTGAACCAATAGAGTTGCTATAGCAGCACCAATAACACCATAAATAGGTATCAACCATAAATTGAGTAAAATATTACTTACAGCCCCTAAGAAGGTTCTTTGAAATACGATTTTTGTTAAGTTTTCGGCTAGTAGATATTTGCTAGATGATAAACCTAAAAAGACAAATATGGCTGCCCATACATGAATCATTAACACTTGCTCCGCTTCGTGGTAGGCCTGCCCAAAAAGTAAAACAATAAGCCTGTCGGCTAAAAAAGTCATGGGCAAAGCTATCGCAATCGCTATCCAAACCATAAAGGTATAAAGCCGTTGCAATCTTTGCTTGTAGAGTTTGTCACATTGCTTTTTGGCATTAAGGATTGCCGGAAACAAAGATGCGGTAATCAGCGTGGGGATAAAGGAGAATGGCTCACTTAATCGTACTGCTACAGAGTAGATTCCAACTTCGTATTCGCCAAGCATTTCTTTAATCATAATCTGATCGATGCGCATATAAATCATGACAACAACCGAGGTAAAAATCAGTGGCCAAGAATCTTTAAGCAGCTGTTTGGCAATACTTAACTCAAAATGTTTATAAAACGCCGGATTTTTTCTGATTTTGTAGGCGATAGCATAGCTGACGGCTAAGCTGAGGGCGTCAAACGCAGTGACCAGTACAAAGTAAACCAATTCGGCTTCATTAAGCACAAGATATATTTTTATCATCGAGGACAATGCAAGCTGGATAGCTTTGCAGATGGAGACGATTTTAGCGAGCACTTGTGATTGAAAGTAAAACTCAACTACTTCAAAGCTTTGAAACACCAGCCCCGCAGCAATAATAAATATAAACAAGTTAATTGTTGCATCATTAGAAGTGAAAGGGACTATGGCAGCGATTAACCCCATAACAATAAATGCACCGAAAACTTTGAGCCAAAAAGCAGCACCTAGATAAACGTCACATTTTTCAGGATGACTAACAAGCTCCCGTACCATTATGCCATCCAACCCAAGTTTGGCTATGCCGCCAAAAATTGCGGTAAACGCTAGCACATAGCTAAACAATCCGAACTTTTCAGGACCAAGATACCTCGCCACCCAAATACTAACAAACAGGCCTGCAATGATGCGCAGGAATTGTTCTGCCATCATCCAACTAGTGTTTTTCAAGTATTTCAAAAAACCTTGATGATGTCTTAATGCCACTATTTTAGCTAACATAAACATCTTCCTTGTTAAACTCATCGATGATTAACATCAGTATCTAATACCTATTTGATTTTCTAAAAACCATTGATAGCTTTTCGTTAAACCTTGCTCCAAACCAATCGTCGCTGTCCAGCCTAGTCTCTCTAACCGTGATACGTCCATTAGCTTCCTTGGCGCACCATCCGGCTTACTAGTATCCCATTCGATTTTACCTTGATAACCTACTACTTTCGCAA